>Ga0105090_10002128_pt1 | contig 10953 bp, 13 predicted proteins | sample PPLLak3March2015_FD_79110 | JGI IMG/M metagenome (GOLD analysis project Ga0105090, IMG submission 79110) | Freshwater sediment microbial communities from Prairie Pothole Lake near Jamestown, North Dakota, USA - PPLs Lake P7 Core (1) Depth... | ecosystem: Environmental > Aquatic > Freshwater >... | reverse complement strand
CCTGGCGGAGGGCGGCCGCCGCCTCGGCCTGCCGGTGCCGGAGTCGGCGCTCATCGCCGCGGAATGCGAGCGCGCGCTGACCGGGCTCGGCGCGGGCTCGGTAAAGCTCGTCGTCACGCGCGGGCCCGGGCCCCGCAGCTACCGTCCGCCTGCCGAGCCGGCCGTGACGCGCATCGTCGTTTCGTCGTCGCCCAAGCCGCGCAACGATCCCGACGACGGCATCGTCGTGCGGCTGTGCGACACGCCGCTCGGGCTCAACCCGCGACTTGCCGGCCTCAAGCACCTCAACCGGCTCGAACAGGTACTGGCCTGCTCGGAGTGGAACGACCCGGCGATCGCCGAGGGCCTGATGTCTTCGGTGGATGGGCGCGTCATCTGCGCGACCGCGGCCAACGTATTCCTGGTCCGTGACGGCTGCCTCGTCACCCCGGCCATGCGCGACTGCGGCGTCGCCGGGGTCATGCGTGGCGTAGTGCTCGATGCCGCGCGCGAACTCGCCATCACGACCGAGGTGACCGACGTGCGCGTGGAGGACTTCGAGCAAGCGGACGAAGTGTTCCTGACCAACGCGATTACCGGCGTGCGGCCGGTGGGGGAGATCCTCGGCGTGCGCCGCTACGCTGCTGCGGGCGAGGTGACCCGCGTGCTGCTCGACTGGACGGCACGGGCCGCCGAGTGACCCTGCGACGCGCCGGCTGGCTGCTGCTCCTGCTCGCAGCGCTCGGGGCGCTTGGCGCGATCGCGGCTTATGGGGTGCTGCAGCGCTGGCTGGACACGCCGCTCGCGATTGGCGACGTGGCGACCGAGATCGACATTCCGCGCGGCCAGTCCCTCGCCGCCACGGCACGGGAGCTCGAAGCCCGCGGGGTCCTCGAGCACCCGCGCTGGCTGCAGGCATTCGCGCGCACGACCGGTGCCGACGCGCGCATCAAGGCGGGCGAGTACGCGATCGTCCCCGGCACGACCCCGCGCGGACTGCTGGCCCTGTTCGAGTCCGGTGCGGTCGTGCAGCACTCGGTGACCATCGTCGAGGGATGGACGTTCCGTGACCTGCGTGACGCGCTGGAGAAGGAGCCACACCTCGACAACACGCTCGCCGGCCGGGACGACGCGGCCGTGATGACGGCGCTCGGCGAGGACGGCATGCATCCGGAAGGACTGTTCTTTCCGGATACCTACCTGTTCGGCAAGGGCACGACCGACCTCGAGATCCTGCGCCAGGCGCGTGAGCGCATGCGTCGCGAGCTCGATGCGGCGTGGAACGCGCGTGCCGATGACTTGCCGATCCAGACGTCCTACCAGGCGCTCATCCTGGCCTCGATCGTCGAGAAGGAGACGGCCCTCGCCGCGGAGCGGCCGCGCATCGCCGGTGTGTTCACCGAACGGCTGCGCATCGGCATGAGGCTGCAGACCGACCCGACGGTGATCTACGGTCTCGGTACCAAGTACGACGGCAACCTGCGGCGTGCCGACCTCGAGCGCGACGGGCCGTACAATACGTACACCCGCGCGGGCCTGCCGCCGACGCCGATCGCGCTGCCGGGGGCCGCGGCCCTGCAGGCGGCGGTACGGCCGGACGAGCGCGGCGAGCTGTACTTCGTGGCCACCGGCCTGCCGGACGGCAGCCACGAGTTCTCGCGGACCCTGGCCGCGCACGAGGCGGCGGTCAAGCGCTACCTCGTGCGGTACCGGCAACGGAACTCGGGACGCTGACATGCACGGACGGTTCATCACCTTCGAAGGCGGCGAGGGCGCGGGCAAGAGCACGCAGATCTCGCGCGCCGCCGAGTGGCTGCGCGGACGCGGCGTCGAGGTGCTGGTCACGCGCGAGCCTGGCGGCACGCCCCGTGCCGAGCGACTGCGTGCCATCCTCCTCGAGCGCGACGCGGAGCCCATGCCGCAGTCCTGCGAGCTGCTGCTGATGTTCGCCGCGCGCGCCACGCACCTCGACAACCTGATCCGTCCGGCGGTGCGCCGTGGGGCGTGGGTCCTCTGCGACCGCTTCACCGACGCGACGTACGCCTACCAGGGCGGCGGTCGCGGCATGCCCGTGGCCCAGATCGATGCCCTGGCGGGCATCGTGCATCCGGACCTGCAACCGGACCTCACGCTGCTGCTCGACCTGCCCGTGCCGGCGGGCCTGGCGCGCGCCTCGCATCGCAATGGGGCCGAGGGGCCCGACCGCTTCGAGTCCGAGCAGCAGGCGTTCTTCGAGCGGGTTCGCGATACGTACCTGGAGCGCGCGCGGCGCGAGCCCCGGCGTTTCCGCGTCGTGGCTGCCTCGGGATCGCTCGACGAAGTGGCGCAGGGCATCCGCGAGGCACTGGAGCCGCTGCTGGAGGCATCCCGCTGATGGCCGAGCAGGACACCGCGGCAACGGTCAGCGTGCCGCTCGAGTGGCTGCCGTGGCACGCTGGCGCGCGCGCGCGCCTCGAGACGGCACTGACCGGTGGCCGGCTGCCACACGGCCTGCTGCTGCATGGTCCCGAAGGCGTCGGCAAGGAACTGTTTGCCACGGTGCTGGCGGCGGGCTTGTTCTGCACCCGGACTGGCGGGGGCCTCGCGCCCTGCGGCGCCTGCCCGGAGTGCGCCCTGAGCCGGGCCGGGTCACACCCGGACCTGCACTGGCTGCGCCGGCCCGAGGACAAGAAGTCGATCGGCGTGGACGCGGTGCGCGAGGCCTGCGACCAGCTCGGCATGACGAGCATGCGCGGCGGTCATCGGGTGGCGATCGTCACGCCGGCGCACCTGATGACCCACAACGCGATGAACGCGTTGCTCAAGACGCTCGAGGAACCGGCGCCGCGCACGCTGCTGGTGCTGATCACGTCGCGGCCGTCCGCCCTGCTGGCGACGCTGCGCAGCCGTTGCCAGCGGGTCGAGGTGCCGCGTCCGGCGGCGTCGCAGGCGAGGGAGTGGCTGTCCGGTCAGCTGGGCGAGGAGCCGCCCGCCCGTCTGCTCGAACTGACCGGCGGCGCGCCACTCAAGGCACTCGCCCTTGCGCCGCATTTCAAAGATCTCGAGGAGCAGATGACCGGGCTGCTCGACGCGTTGCTGGGCGGGCGCGCGGAGGTGACGCGCCTTGCCGCCGAGATGCTCGGCGAGGGCATGCCGGCGCGATTGGACTGGCTCGAGGCGTGGATCGGCCAGGCCGTGCGTGGCCAGGCGTTGCCGGATGCGACGCGCCTCACGGTTCCCGGTGGCTCGCTGTTGCAAAGGACGGCAGCGGAAGTGAACATAACCGCAGCGTTCCGGATCCTGGACCGGTTGCGCGAGAGCCGCCGCCTCCTCGAGGGGAGCGCGGCGCCGCAACTGGTCATCGAGGCCCTGCTCATCGAGCTCAAGGCCACGATACGGCGCAGAGGAGTCGCCTGAACATGGGTCCCGTGACACGGCAACCGAACAAGCCTGGACTGCTGACGCTCACCATCAAGGACAAGAGCGCGCTTTACCTCGCCTACATGCCGTTCGTGAAGAACGGGGGCCTGTTCATTCCGACGAGCAGCAACTACCGCCTCGGGGACGAGGTGTTCATGCTGCTCAACCTGATGGGCGAGGACGAGAAGCTGCCGGTGGCAGGCCGGGTGATCTGGATGACCCCCAAGGGCGCGCAGGGCAAGCGCACGGCCGGCATCGGAGTGCAGTTCAGCGAGCAGGACCGCGGCACCACGCAGCGCAAGATCGAGTCGTACCTCGCCGGCGCCCTCGGCGGCGACAAGCCAACCCATACCATGTAGCCGCGCGGCCCCAGCTTGGGGGGCGCGCCTCACCGTCGCAGGTTCACTCGCCGGAGGCGGGCGTGTTCAGCGCGTCCGCGAGGTCCGTCTCGGCGAGGCCGCCGCGCAGCACGCTCGAATCGAAGCCGCGCTCGCTCAGGATGTAGGCGGCCGCTGAACTGCGCCGGCCGTTGTCGCAGCACACGACGTAGGGCACCGCCGGGTCGAGCGTCTTGAGCTTCAGGCGCACGAAGTACAGCGGCACGTTGATCGCGTGCTCGAAATGCCCGTGCTCGAACTCGCTCGGCAGGCGCACGTCGATCCAGCGCCCACCGGCCGCGATCATCGCCTTGGCGTCGTCGTAATTCACCCAGTGCAGCATCGGTTCGTTGAGGAGGGTGATGAAGTCCTCCTTGCCGAGCCGCATCAGCACGCCGTCGGTCGTCATGGTGACGGTGGCGTTGCGCCGGGCACCGGAGATCAGCGCGTCCTCGCCGAACGTGTCGCCCATGCCCAGCTCCGCGAGCTTGATGCCCTCGCGGTTGAGGGGCGTCTCGCGCGTCACGATGGCGCGGCCGGAGACGATGGCGTAGAAGTAGTCGCCCTCGTCGCCCTGCTTGAGCACCACGTCGCCTGCCGCACAGTTGACCCGCTGCATGCGCATGAACACGGCCTGCAGGTTGGCCGGCGGGATCTTGTGGAACGCACGGCTCTGCAGCAGCAGCGTCATCCAGTCGTCGCCAGTCCCGCCGCCGGCCTGCAGCTCGCCCACCTCGTAGGTGCCCGTCTGGTCCCAGGTGAGCAGCACGTCGAGCAGGTCACTGTCGATGGCGACGTATTCGATGCGGTCGGTCGCGACGCGTGCCATGCAGCGGCGCGGCAGCATCGGCGCAAGCGGGTGGCGGGCGTCCGGCGTGCCGCCCTTGACCGACCCGACGACGTGACCGTTGGTCAGCAGGTCGACCGTCCCGGACACCAGGTAGTAGGTGCGCTTGTCGGTATCGCCTTCCTTGAACAGGATGCGCCCGTGGCCCAGTTCGCGCAGCGTGGTCTTGCGGGCGAGAGCACGCAGGTTCTCGCCCTTCAGTCCGTCCAGCGGAGAGAAGGTGCGCAGCAGTGACAGTTCCAACGGCGCAGTCTCGGTCATCAGGTCCCTTGGTTCGTGGCGGGTGTGATCCCGCCGGGCGCTTGGTTAAAGACCAGAAATATTATCACAGCGGCCCCCGCGCGAACGCGTCCCGGCCCGGGTCGGGACGCGAGCGATTCCGGCACCAGGCTTTTGGGTTCACGAGCAAGCCTCCGTCCGGTCACGGAAGTTACGCGGGCCGGGCTCAGGCCGCCGCGCGCTGCTCGCCGGTGACGCGGAAGTCACAGATCAGCGGACGGTGATCGGAATAGGTGACGGCGGGAATCGAGAATGCGTCGATCTCGATGCCACGCGTGTGCAGGATGAAGTCGAGTTCCATGCGCGGTCGCCGGGCCGGGTAGGACGGCAGTCGGTCACGGTTCGCGCTGCGCAGGCCCGCTGCTTCCATGAACAGCGCCATCTCGTGCTCGCCCCAGAACGTGTTGAAGTCGCCGGCCACGATCACGGGCTTGGCCGAGCGCTTCACCAGCTCGAACAGGTGCCGCAACTGCGCGTGGCGGTGCCGGAACTTGAGCGACAGGTGCACGAGGAACACGCACAAGTCGTCGAGCTCGAGCTCGATGATCAGGCGCTTGATGCCGGTGTCGAAATAGTGGAAGCGCTCGCCCTCGACCCGCGGCGCGGCGAGGAACGCGTTCGCCTGCTTGTTGACGATCGGCACCAGCGTGTTCAGCGAGTCGGTGCCGTACTTGCACTGGTAGATGGAGTAGTGCCCGAGCGCCTCGGCGATCACCTCGGCCTGGTTCACCCGTCCGGTGCGGAACGAGCCGGTGTCCACCTCGACGAGCCCGACGATGTCCGGGTCGGTCGACTTGATGAAGCGCGTGATGCCGTCGAGCACGCGGGGATTGCTGCGCAGGTACCCGGCGCCGGGTACGGGCAGGTGGAACGCGGCGCCGGTGCCCGTGGCGTAGCGGATGTTATAGAGCAGCAGGCGCATCAGGTCTCGATTCTATAGGCCGTCGCCGGCATCCGGTATCGCGGCGCCTGCGCTACACTAGCCTCGGAGCGTCCAGGGGGACGACCTGCAGACGGAGGATCCGTGAGCAGCGTATCGCAGAAAAACCCCATCCGCCTGTTCGTCTGCCACGTCTGGCAGGAGGATGAGGACTATCTCCGCGTTTTCGAGTACCTGGAGAGCGCGAGCAATTTCTTCTACCGCAACACCAGTACGCCCGACAAGCGGCCGCCGGGCGACAAGGAGGTCCTGCGGGAGGACCTGCGCCGGCAGATCACCGATGCCGAGATCGTGATCATCCCCGCGCAGCTGTACCGCAAGCACCTCGACTGGGCCGAATTCCAGCTGCATTGCGCCAAGGCCTTCGACAAGCCCGTGGTCGTGCTCGAGCCATTCGGCAGCCACGACACGATCGCACCCGCGGTGCTGGAAATGGGCGATGAGGTGGTGCCGTGGGACCAGCGTCAGCTGGTCGATGCCATCAAGCGGCAGGCGCGCCACGAGGAGACGACGCGCTTCGACACGATCGAGTTCAAGCTCGATTGAGGAATGCCGGGATCTCGTCGTCGAGTGGCACGGCCCGCAGCACGGTCGCCGGGCGGCTCGCGGCCGGCGCCTCGTTCAGGCCTGCGAAGATCCGGACGATGGCCTCGGCGTGATGCGCGGCATCGGCCTCGGACATCTTGCGCACGGCGGCGGAGATCGCGTCGAGGCTGCCGGTGCGCTGCGCACTTTGCAGCGCCGTGACGACGGCAGAGTAGGGGGCGCGCAGGTCTCGCGGCAGGTCGTCCGGGGCGACGTCGCGGAGATGGGCCTGGTAGGCGTCGGTCAGGCGCTGCTTGACTGTTCCGCTGCCGACGAGCACCAGCGCCGCATCGCGAAAACGTTCCCAGTTGGTCTGCATGTCGGACCCCGCACCCCGAACTCGATTCCCTAGGAAATTCAGGGCGTTAGCAATCAAATTTTATGTAAAGCCTACGTTGGCTGCCCCATGAAACTTCCAGCAAATCATGGGACTACGGCCGGAATATACGCCGCCGCCGAGGAATTACAACCATCAGCATGATTGGTCGGTAATGGACACTGAAGAGTCGGTAAAAATACGAATTGCACTGGTCTCTGCCCGGGAAGCACTCCCGCTCGATGAGGACATGCCGTTGCTCGTGGACGCACTGCGGTCCGCGGGCGCTAAGGTGGACACCTGCTGCTGGGACGACCCGGCGGTGACCTGGGCCGGCTACGACGCCGCGGTGCTGCGATCGACCTGGGACTACGTGGACCGGATCGACGAGTTCCTGGCCTGGTGCGAGCGCTGCTCGAGCCTCACGCGTCTGCTGAACCCGGCCGAGGTAGTGCGCTGGAACACGGACAAGCACTACCTGGCGCACCTGGCGCGGGCGGGCGTGGCAGTCGTCCCGACACGGTTCGTGGAACCAGGCATGGACGCGGCGCGCGAGTTCGAGGCATTTTTGGGCAGAGGGCCCGCAAGCTGCACGGTGGGCGGGTCGCCGGACTTCGATGAGTTCGTGGTGAAGCCCGCCGTCGGTGCGGGCTCGCGTGACGCAGCCCGCTACGTGCGCCATGAATCCGCGCGAGCACTGGAGCATCTGCGCCGACTGCTCGACGCACGACGCAGCGTGCTCCTGCAGCCCTACCTCGCGCGCGTCGACGAGCACGGCGAAACCGCCGTGCTGTACCTGGGCGGCAAGTTCAGCCATGCGATTCGCAAGGGTCCTCTGCTGCAACGGGGAGCGAGCCTGGTGGATGGCTTGTTCGCTCCCGAGGACATCCGGCCGCGAGCGGCCGCGCCGGCCGAGATGGCCGCAGCGGCTGCGGCATACGCGGCGATCCCGTTCGAGCCACTGGCCTACGCCCGCATCGATCTCGTCCTCGACGCCAACGGCGCTCCGGTCGTGCTCGAACTGGAAGTGACCGAGCCGTCCTTGTTCCTCGCGCACGCCACGGGGGCAGCCGAGCGGTTCGCGCAGCATCTCGTGGAGCGCATCCAGTCCGGAGGGGCGAAGCAATGAAGCATGCAGGGCTCGCAGCCGTCGCAATGCTGTTTTGGGGCTGCGCGGGGGTACCCGCCGAACAGGAGCCCGCCTGCACGGAGACGGACACTGCGCAGGGCGTGGTCTGTGCCTTTTACACCAGTTACCTAAAGGTTCGCCCCTCGGGCCTGCCGACAGCGGAACAGGCGGCGGCACTCGCACCCTGGCTCAGTGGGCGCCTGGAAGCGCGCATGGACGAGGCACGCCAGGTGCAGACCGACTTCCGCAAGCAGCACCCTGGCGAGAAACCGCCGCTCGTGGACGGCTGCCTGTTCGCAAGTCTGTTCGAAGGACCGACGTCCTTCACGGTCGGTACCGCGTCGGTTACCGACGGATTGACGCGCGTCCCCGTGCAGTTTCGCTACGGCGGCGAGGTCGAGTGGCAGGACGTGGTCGTGCTGACGCGCGAAGGCCGTGCCTACGTCATCGACGACATCGAGTTTGCCGGCGCCGGCGCGTTCAATCCGGCGGGTCGCCTGAGCGAGCGGCTCGAGCAGGCCGACCAGTAGGGCAGGGCCGGACAGGGTCAGTACCGATGCCGGTTTCGGCCACCGCTGGCTAAGATCCCGCCGATTCCCCGGGAGGCGAGGCCGTGGCCAGGATCCTGTTCTTGTATTCCAGCGTGTATGGGCAGGCCCGCAAGGTCTGCGAGCGACTGCAGGCGGGCCTCGCCGCCGACGGGCACCAGTGCCTCGTGGCGCCGCTCGGCGAGCCGGGCCACGACCCGGCCGGGTTCGACGCGATCGTGATCGGCGCCAGCATCCGCCACGGCAAGCACAATCCGGCCGTGCTCGAGTTCATCCGCCAGCAGCGCGCCCTGCTCGAGGCGAAGCCAAGCGCGTTCTTCTCGGTGAGCCTCGTCGCCCGCAAGCCCGGCAAGAACACTGCCGAGACCAATCCGTACACCAAGGCGTTCCTCGCGCGCTCACCGTGGAAGCCGCGGGTCGCCGCGGTGTTCGGTGGCGTGCTGGACTACCAGCGCTACGGCCTGTTCGACCGCTACGCAATCAAGCTGATCATGACCATCACCAAGGGGCCCACCGACCTGCATACGGCAGTGGAGTTCACCGACTGGAATGCGGTGGACGAATTCTCCCGCCGCATCGCCGCAATGGTCGCGGGCGGAGGCCGCTGAGGGCGTCGTGGGCGAGCGGCTCGAGCAGTGGAGCAATCGCCAGCACGCAGCGGTAGCGGTCCTGTCGCTCTGGCTGATCCTGACGAGCCCGTGGATCGCGATGTTGCGCAGGATCCCGTCCGGCGCGGGCTGGCTCGACTACGCCCACGTCGCACTCGGTTTCGTCACCCTGCTGCTCACGATCACCTATGCGGCGTCGTGCACGCGTGAGGGTCGCTGGCGCCTGTATTTCCCGTTGGCGCCGACACGCGTCGGCAACGTCGTCGGCGACCTTGCCGGCCTGGTGCGGGGCCGGATCCCGGCCGCCGAGGGCGGCGGACTGTTCGGCTTGATCGAAGGTCTGCTGCTGATCGCCCTGGCTGCCACGGCCGCGAGCGGCGGCGCCTGGTTCGTCACCCAAGGCTCCTCCGACGCGCTTGCATGGCGCGAATTCCACATCTGGGCAGCACGGAGCATGATCGGCCTGCTCGTGCTGCACGTCGTCAGCGTGTCCCTGCACCTGATCGATCTCGTGAGGGACTGAGCCGCCAGAGGACCCCGCCAAGTTCGGCCATCTGTTCACCGCCGCCCAGCGCGACGCGCGGGCGTTGCCGCCAAATCGCAGCTTGGGCTATGGCGGGGTGGCGCGACTGGCCGCCGCGCGCCGCGCAAGACCGGCTTTCACGCGTGCGCCCTTTGCTTCCAGCGCGGGCCGCAGCATTTCCTGCAACCACGGGAACGTGGCTGCGAGCCTCGCGAGCAGCAGCGTCGAGCGCGCCAGCGCACGTTCGCGTTTTCGATCGATCGCGCACGCGAGGACTGCGTCGGCGACCTGCTCCGCCGTGAGAATCGGCTGTGAAAAGACCAGGTCCGGCACGTTGTCGAGATCGTCGAGGACGAAAGGCGTCGCGATCGGCCCGGGCGAGACGACGCAGGCTGCGACACCCGTTGCTCTCAGCTCCTGCCGGAGCGCGAAGGTGAAACCGCGCAGTCCCCACTTCGACGCGCAGTACGCAGCTTCGTGCGGCAGCGGCACGTGGCCCGCGATCGAAGCGACATTGACGACGACGCCCTTTGTGGTGCGCAGGTGGGGCAGGGCCAGCCGCGTGAGGAGCAGTGGCGCCTTGAGATTGGTGTCGATGACCGTCGCAATGCTTTGCGGATCGAGCGCGTCAAGGTCGCCTCGTGTGTTTGCCGCCGCGTTGTTGACGAGCACGTCGATGCGGCCGAAGGTGGCCAGCGTCCGATCGACGAGTGCCTGCAGGTCGTTGAAGCGACTCACGTCCGTCGTCACCGCGAGGCCACCGAGCTGCTGCGCAAGGCTCGCGATTTTCTCGCCCGAGCGAGCGGCCAGCACCACTCGGGCCCCGGCCAGAGCGAAGCCCCGCGCGGCGGCCTCGCCGACCCCGGACGAGGCTCCGGTGATGATCGCTACCTTGCCGGCCAATGCATCGGTCATGTCGGGCAACCTCGTGTGACGTGGTCATGTAACGGGCTCACGATGCCTCGGTCCGGCGACCGTCGTCAACGGCAGGCGTGGCTCGTCATTTTCGGCGGCGAACGCGGGTGTGCGATGATTCGCGCGCCAGACGTCAGGGGGGGGCGGCATGGATGAGCTAGCGATGAATCGTTGGGCGACAGTCAGGCGATTGCTGGCCTAGTTCCTCATCGTTGCGCTGGGCGTGCTCGCGGCACTGGCCGCGGACAACTGGAACGATTCCCGCAAGGAGCGGGACATCGAGCGCGCGTTCCTCGACGGCATTGCCACCGACATGGAACAGAACATCCAGAGCCTCGATCGCTCGATCGGCGAGGCAGAAGTCAACAAGGAAGCGCTGCAGCGGGTCATCCGGGGCATCGAAAGCGGCGAGTCACAATGGCAGACGCCCGACGACTTCATCCGCGATCTCATTCGTTGTACCTACCTCGGAATCCCGCAACTGTCGTCGATCGCCTTCGATGAGCTG
>Ga0105090_10002126_pt1 | contig 10955 bp, 9 predicted proteins | sample PPLLak3March2015_FD_79110 | JGI IMG/M metagenome (GOLD analysis project Ga0105090, IMG submission 79110) | Freshwater sediment microbial communities from Prairie Pothole Lake near Jamestown, North Dakota, USA - PPLs Lake P7 Core (1) Depth... | ecosystem: Environmental > Aquatic > Freshwater >... | reverse complement strand
GGGCGGAGGGGACCGAGGGCAGCACTGGGATGGGTGCTCAGGTTCGGGCGGGTCGCGAGAGCATAGCCGGGGTTCAGGCCTGCCGCAGCGGGGACCGTCGGGATTTATTACACCCCGAAAGTCGTGCCTAACTGATTGATATATAGGCCGTATTTGGACTGAATGCTGCGTTGCGGGCAGGAAGTGGGGGGCAAAAGTGTTGCGGGAGCTTACATATGCGGGTCGAGGCACTGGTAACCGGCGGGCAGAGGCGCTCCTGCCACGGCGTTCTCCGGTGCCTCGCCATCGGCAAATAACTCAATAAGAAACAGATGGTTATCGGTCTATCGGGGGTGGCCGACCGGCGCTCTGGCAGGCCACGTTGGGGGCGCTGGCATGCTACTTGCTTTGTTCATCTCGCACGCAGCGTTTGGCATCACTGAGAGCGTCGGAAGCTGCGGCTCAACTCAAGTAGCAAGACTTACGGAGACGGAAGATGAACTTCAAAAAGACCATGATGTCGGCAGTGGCCCTGGCCGGTCTGGGCCTCGGTGCCGGCACCGCCAGCGCAGCGGGAATCACCGGATCGATTTCGGTGAACGGCTTCTTCGACTGCGATTGTTTCGCGATCGGCGACAGCTCGATCGTGTCGCAGCTCACGACCGTCGTTTCGCTGGCGCCGGGCCTCGCGGGCGGCGGTTTCGGCGACTACGCCGGCTCGGGTGGCCTCGTCACCCCGATCGGCGACATCAACCTCGATGAGTCGGATTTCCCGGCGATGATCTACACCTTCGCGGACGGCACGGTCTTCACCGCCACCGCCGTGCGCAACATCCTGCGCCTGCCGTTGGCGTGCGCCGACGCGGCCTGCAGCGACGCCCTCGAGTTCCGTCTCGGTGGCATCGTGAGCCGCGCTGGCTTCAGCAACACGCCGGGCGTGCTGCGCTGGACGGGCCAGGGCTCGTGCCTCGGCGCCGCCGGCACCTGCACGTCCGAGCCGACGGCCTCCTGGTCGGCGAGCCTCTCGTCGCCGGCGCGCATCCCTGAGCCGGCGTCGCTGGGCCTCCTCGGCCTCGGCCTGCTCGGTGTTGCCGCCCGTCGCCGCAAGGCTGCCTGAACGAGCCGTTTCGGCTGCTCTCAGTGGCAAAGAGGTCCCCGTCCGCAAGGACGGGGACCTTTCTTTTTCCGGGCCTGCGTCGGGCTTCTTTACAACGGCTGTCGTCGGGCTCCGTTCACCTGGCCTGCGCGCTCACCCGGACACTACATGTTGTGCTTCGCGGCCCACTGATTTCCATTTCTGCACAGGCACTTGCGTAGCGCCGGCCCGTCGGCTGTGCAGAATCTCAATCGGTTGGCGCGATTCTTGCTTTGTCAGAATGCAACGGGCTTTGACAGAGTGTCTTGCCCGCAGGGTCGAAGGGTTGTCAAAGTTCAGGTCGATTCAGGAGACGGACAGTGATCATCAAGAGAACTCTAATTTCCGCAGTCGCCTTCCTGGGGCTCGGGCTGGGTGCCGGCACGGCCCAGGCCGCCGCCATCACCGGGTCGGTCTCCATGATCGGTTTCTTCGACTGCGACTGCTTCGCGCCTGGCGACACCTCGATCGTGTCGCAGCTGACCACGATCGTGTCGCTTGATCCGGCGACCTCCGGCGCCGGCTTTGGTGACTATGCCGGCTCCGTCGGTTTGATCTCCCCGGTCGAAGACATCCTGCTCGATCCCATGGCGCCGGGCTTCCCGGGCGTCCAGCCCGTCTACACGCTCGCGGACGGCACCGAGTTCTTCGCCGTCGACGTTGCCCAGATCTTCCGCCGGGCGCTCGCCTGTGCCGGCGGCGTCTGCCAGGACAGCCTCGAGTTCAAGCTGGTCGGCACCGTCGTCCGCGCTGGCTTCGACGCCACGCCGGGCGTGCTGCGCTGGACGGGCCAGGGCTCATGCCTCGGTGCGGCGGGCGTCTGCACGGGCGAGCCGTCCGCGTCGTGGTCGGCGAGCCTGTCCTCGCCGGCACGCCTGCCCGAGCCCACCAGCCTCGCGCTGCTCGGCCTCGGCCTGGTTGGCCTCGCGGTGCGGCGTCGCAAGGCCGCCTGATCGTCGCACTCTCCGTTTGACCTGACGGACCCGAAGTCCCCGCCCGAAAGGGCGGGGATTTTTTGTTTTCTGAGTGCGCCCGGCGGCGCTGTCGAGACTCGGAGCGCTGGTTCGTCGGCGTCGAAGGCCTTTACACCACCCGATGCCACCTCGTCGGGACGCCTGACAGAATCCAGCCGCACGCGTCGTCGACGGGCGCCTCGCCCGTCTTTTCTGACGACTGGATCACGTTTTTGCGCGTGTGCGTGCCATCTGGCGGCCCGATGCCCGCGCATGGCACCTCGATTGCATTGTCTGGACTCCAGCACCGGAAGCGATTTCCGGACTCGATATCACCAGACCAGACATTCGATTGAGGAGCGACCAGATGAACACCAGGAGACGTTTGACCGGCGTATTGGCGGCGGCGGGTCTCGCACTCGGGGCGACGACCGCGAGCGCGGCGGGCGCCATCACCGGGTCCGTTTCGATCATCGGCTTCTACGATGAAGTCTTCCCCGCCGGTGGAACGAGCATCGTCTCGGAACTCACGACCGTCGCCCAGAGTCTCGCGGCGGCCGGCGCCGGATTCGATGACTACGCGGGTTCGGGTGGCCTGGTCGCCACCCAAGCCATTCTTCTCGATCCGCTGGCGCCCGGTTACCCGGGCGTGCAGCCGGTGTACGAGTTCGCAGCGGATGGAACGGAGTTCTTCGCCGAGTACGCGACGAACATCATCCGTCGTGCGCTGTCATGCGCCAGCTCTGCCTGCTCGGACAGCCTGACCTTCAGTCTGGTGGGCACGGTGAAGCGTGCAGGTTTCGACGACACGCGGGCCATCCTGCGCTGGACCAGCCAGGGCTCCTGCCTCGGCTCCAATGTCGGCGGCGCACGCTGCACGGGCGCGCCATCGGCGTCGTGGTCGGCAAGCCTGTCGTCGCCCGCCAGGGTTCCCGAGCCTGCGTCACTCGGCCTGCTGGCGTTGGGCATGGTTGGCGTGGCGGTGCGTCGCCGCCGGGTCGGTTGATCAGTCGAGCGTCGCCAATCTTTACAACCTGGCCGCCGTCCATGGTCGCGCAAGCGTCCGCGCGGCGGGACGGCCGCCCGCGACTGTTTCCCGACCGCTTGTTTTTCAACTCCTTGTGAGCGAATCGAACTGCCGTAATACGGAGCGCGACGGGGCTGGCCCGAAACTTGCTTTGCTTTGACATATTCAACGGGTCCGAGCGACGAGGATGGCCCCCATGTCAGCGAAGCAGGTCGGACGACGGATCGCGGCAGGGTTGCTGCTGGGCTTGCTCGCCATGCCCGCAGCCCGGGCCGCCGGGTATATCAGCGGCTCATTCTCTGTCGTCGGTGCCTTCGATTGCGGCGGGTGCATTGCGCCAGGCAACGACTTCATCGTGTCCAGGCTCACGCTGCTGGCGGCCGCGAGCCCTGCCATGGCATCCGCGGGTACGGGCGTGTTCGCCGGGCTCGGCGGTTCACCCGTCACCGCGACGCGGGCCATCGACCTGAACGACCCGCCCCTTCAGGCCGGGCAGTTCGACGTCGATGGCTTCACGCTGACCATCCTCGGCGTGAAGAACATCATGCGCAGGCCCTTCGTCTGCGCGGGCGGTGTCTGCCAGGATTCGCTGCGGGTCAGGGTGTGGGGCGAGGTCACGGGCAACGACTACAGGCCCGGCGGCATCACGGGCATCTGGACGGGGCAGGGGTCCTGCCTCGGCCGCGGTGGCGTCTGCACCGGTCAGCCGTCGGCGTCGTGGTCGGCGAGTTTCTCGGCGACCCGTATCCCGGAGCCGACGGGCCTTGGGCTCGCTGGGCTCGGGCTGCTCCTGCTCGGCGCCGCCGCGCGACGCGGGTGGCGGGCGAACGCTACCAGGGCAGCTTCGGGCTGATCAGCGGCCCGAGACGATTGGCGACCCCGAGGGGCAGCCGGCTCCACGCGTCCGTCGCCCGCCGCATGAGGCCTCCGGCACCCGGTGGGCTCGGCGCTTCCGGGGCCTGCTTGCGGTCGTTTGCCGACCATTGCGCCCAGTGCAGTTGCACCGGTTCTGCGCCCCACTGCCGCTTGAAGCGGTAGGGGCCGCTGTCCACGGTCGAGCGTCCGAAATCGAAGCGCTTGAGCCTGCGCTCGACCGCGACCTTCAGCACCTCGTGGTACATGAGCATGTTCACGGCCTTCGGCTTCGCCGCCGCCGTCGTGGCAGCCCACGGAATCTCCAGCGTGTCGCGGTGCTGTACCAGCCACGCCGCGCCCATCGGCTGGCCAGCGATGCGCACGCTCACGAGCGTGCAGGCCTCGGGCACCGCGCGCAGCAGCGCCTCGAAGAATCGCCGCGGATACACGGGCGTGCCGAGGTCGCGCATGACCTCGCAGAACGGCGCGTAGAACTCGTCGAGCAGCTCGGCGCCGCCGACCCGCACTTCCGGTTGCTCGCGCGTCGCGCGCTTCACCTGCGAGCGAAGCTTGGAGCCGAGCTGCTTGTCGAGTGCCGCAACCGATTCCGGCAGATCGAGCACCAGCGTGACCTTGTCGGTGCGCAACGGCCAGTCCACCGGGGGCGGGGCGACGTCGCGGCACTCGACCTGGTCGACCCCGAGGTCGCGCCCGAGCGACTCGGCGCAGTCCATCAGCGTGGCGTGCGTCTGCGGATCGTCCGCGAGCGCGCCTCCGTAATTGAAATAGGGCAGGGAGGTCAGCCGGTCGCCGAACAGCACGCTGCGCTGCCGGACCAGCGGCAGCACGCCGGAGAGTTCTCCGTCCGTGCCGACGGCCGCGAGAAAGTAGCTCTCGAGTTCGAAAAGGCTCGCAACCGCGCGCGGCCATGCGGAAGCGTGGTACGCGCTCGCCTGCGGGTGCCGCGCCACGTACGCGTCCCAGCCCGGGGGAGGGACGTCGCGGTGCACCATGGCACGCGCCTCGTTGCCGTTCAGTTTCGGCACAGCTCGGGATGGGCCTGCAGCGTACGTTCCCACGCCAGCTGCGTGGCGACGATGGTCTCGAGGTCGTCGTGATGCGGTCGCCAGCCGAGCAGCTGGCGGATGCGGTCGGCCCGCGCCACGAGCGTCGGCGGGTCGCCCTCGCGACGCGGTTCCTCCGTCACGCTCAGCGGCTGGCCGTGCACCTGCTCGACCATGCGCAGCACCTCGCGGACGCTGTAGCCGTGGCCGTAGCCGCAGTTGAGCGTCGTGGAACTGCCGCCCCCGCGCAGGTAGTCCACGGCGCGCAGGTGGGCGTCGGCGAGGTCCTCGACGTGAATGTAGTCGCGTACGCCCGTGCCGTCCGGGGTCGGGTAGTCGCTGCCGAACACGCGCACCCCGGGCCGCGCACCGACGGCTGCCTGGCAGGCGACCTTCACGAGCAGCGTGGCTTCCGGGTGCGAATGACCCGTGGTGCCGCCGGGGTCGCTGCCGGCGACATTGAAGTAGCGCAGCGTCACGTGCCGCAGCCCGGTCGCGGCGGCGAGGTCGCGCAGCATCCACTCGCTCATGAGCTTGGAGGCGCCGTAGGGATTGATCGGCCGGGTGGGCGATTCCTCGCTGGCGAAGCCGCCGTCGGGAATGCCGTAGACCGCGGCCGTCGAGGAGAACACGAAGTGCTCGACGCCCGCCTCGCTGCAGCACTGCAGCAGCGTGCGCGTGGCGCAGGTGTTGTTGCGGTAATACTTGAGGGGATCCGCCACCGACTCCGGCACGATCGTGTGCGCGGCGAAGTGCAGCACCGTGGTCACGGCGTGCTCGCGCAGCAGGCGCGATACGAGCGCGCCGTCCGCCGTGTCGCCGACCACCAGCGGCGCATCGAGGACGGCGCTGCGAAAGCCCGTCGAGAGATTGTCGAGTACCACCACGCGCTCGCCGCGAGCGCGAAGCTGGCGGGTCACGTGGCTGCCGATATAGCCGGCTCCGCCGGTCACGAGGATGGAGTTCATCGCGCGGAAGGTTGGGGGGCCGTGCCCGATACGTCAAATTCCGGGGCCGGACCCTGCGAACTGGCGCACAGGCTGCAGTGTGGACGAGTCGGGTTACAGCCCCGCTACCCGATCGCGAGCGCCTGCTCCTCCATCGCGCCGAGCTGCTCGCGCAGGTCGAGGATGTGCCGCTCCCAGTAGCTCGGCTCGCCGAACCACGGGAAGGCGCGCGGGAAGGCGGGGTCGTCCCAGCGCCGTGCCAGCCATGCGGCGTAGTTCAGCATGCGCAGGGTCCGCAGGGGCTCGATCAGCAGCAGTTCGCGCGGGTCGAAGTCGGCGAACTGGAAGTAGCCCTCGAGCATCTCGCCGAGCTGCCGGCTCATCTCTTCAGCGGAGCCGGAGAGCAGCATCCACAGGTCCTGCACGGCCGGGCCGGTCATGCAGTCGTCGAGGTCCACGAAGTGCGGGCCTGCGTCGGTCCACAGCACGTTGCCCGCATGGCAGTCGCCGTGCAGGCGTTGCAGGCGGTAGGGCGCCGCCTCCGCGAAACGCTGCTCGATGAGCGCGAGCAGGTCGCGGATCAGCGAGGCATAGGCCGTTTCCACGTGCGGCGGCAGCCAGCCGTGCTTCAGGAGGTAACTCGAGGAGTCGCGGCCGAGCGCCTGCCACGACAGCGTGGGACGGTGCTCGAACCGTCGCCGTGCGCCGACGAGATGGATGCGCGCGAGGAAGCGCCCCATCCAGGCGCGATCCTCGGGCCCGTCGAGTTCCGGCCAGCGTCCCCCGCGCCGCGGATAGACGCAGTAATGGAAGCCCTGGCACTCGAACAGCGTACGGCCGCCGACCTCGATGGGGGCCACGACGGGGATCTCGGCGGCCGTGAGCTCGAAAGCGAACTCATGCTCCTCGAGGATGGTCGGCAGGCTCCACCGGCCCGGGCGGTAGAACTTGGCGACCATGGGCTCGGCGCCGTCGAGGCCGACCTGGTAGACGCGGTTCTCGTAGCTGTTGAGCGCCAGGATCCGTCCGTCGCTGTCGAGGCCCAGCGCTTCCACGGCCTCGATCACCACGTCGGGCGTGAGTCTGACGAACGGGTGCGCGGATGGCTGGGTCATGCCGGCAAGGATAGACCTCCCGGCGGCCTGGCCGCGCCCCTGCGAGTGCGGACGCCGCCGGGGGGCGGTCTGTTATCCTCCCGAGCCGTTTGAATTCGCCCTGGATCGCCCGTGCTGAAGTTTCGTCGAGTCGTCCCGCTGTTGGCCCTCTTGCTCACCGCCTGCGGCGGGGGCGGTGGCGGGGGCGCGTCCAACCAGCCGCCGGTGGCGTCGTTCACTGCCTCGCCCCAGTCGGGCCAGGCGCCGCTGACGGTCGCTTTCGACGCCTCGGCGTCCGGCGACCCGGATGGCAGCATCGCGAGCTACGCCTGGAACTTCGGCGATGGCGGCAACGGCACCGGCCCGACCGCGAGCCGCACCTACGCGGCTGCGGGCACCTTTGCCGTGCTGCTCACCGTCACCGACGACCGCGGCGCGACGGCCAGCAGCACGCGCATCGTGACGGTCACGGCGGGTCCGCCACCGCCGGGCGTGACGATCAGCGGGCGCATCACGTTCGATCGCGTGCCGTTCTCGGTGGCCGCCGAGCGCGGCTTGAACTACCCCGGAACGTTCGAGGCTCCGGCTCGCGAGGTCGAGGTCGAACTGCTGCGCGCCACGAGTGCCGAGGTGCTCGCCACGACCGTGACGGACACCGCCGGCAACTACTCGATGACGGGGCCCGGCAACACCAACGTGCTCGTGCGCGCCAAGGCGCTCTCGCGCTTCGCGGGGACGACCGCGAGGCCGGCATCCTGGGACCTGCGGGTGCTCAACAACACCAACGGCAATGCGCTGTACGTCCTCGACGGCGCCGTGTTCAACTCGGGCACCACCGACCAGACGCGCAATCTCCGCGCGGCGACCGGCTGGGGCGGCGACTTTGCCGGGGTCTATACGGGCGTGCGCGCCTCAGCGCCGTTCGCAGTCCTCGATACGCTCTACTCGGCGGCACAGCTCGTGATCGCGCACGGCGACCCGGCCGTGCAGCTAGCGCCGCTGGAAGCGTTCTGGAGCCCGAACAACCGGCCTTCGGCAATTTTCGCGCCGGCGGCCGGGGACATCGAGACCACGCAGTACATTTCGCCAGGATCGGGCTTTCCGCAGGGCATCTACGTGCTCGGCGCCGCCAGCAACGACACCGACGAATTCGACCAGCACGTCATTGCCCACGAGTTCCACCATTACCTCGAGGACGCGGTCAGTCGCGCCGACAGCGTGGGTGGCACCCACTCGCTCGACGAGCGTCTCGACCCGCGTGTCGCCTTCAGCGAAGGTTTCGCGAACGCGTTCTCGGCGATGGTGCTGCAGGATCCGGTGTACCGGGACTCCTTCGGCGTGGCGCAGGGCAGCGACTTCGGCTTCGACGTGGAGAACGGTGCCGCCAGCGTTCCTGGCTGGTACAACGAGGCCTCGATCCACCGCATCGTATGGGACCTCTACGACGCGGCGAACGAGCCCGGCGACTCCGTCACGCTCGGTTTCGAGCCGATCTACGACGTATTGCGCAACGAGCTGCGCGACGGTGTGCCGCTCGTCAGCCTGTTTCCCTTCATCACGGCCTTGAAGCAACGACCAGGCGTGCCCGTGGCGGCGGTGGACGCCCGGGTCGAGGCCGAGCGCTTGGCCGGCACGTCGCTCGGCATCGTCTCGACGACCATGGATGCCTACGCGACCACGGAAACGCACAGCGGCGTCGCGCCGGTGTCGGCGGACCTCGTACTACCCGTGTACACGTCGATCACGCCCAACGGGCCGGCGATGCGCGTGTGCGCTGCCGCCGAGCTGACGGTGCCGGGTGGCACGGTCGTGCCCGGCACCTTCAATAAGCTCGGCAACCGGCGTTTCCTGCGCTTCAGCGTGCCGGCCGCCCGGACGCTTCGCATTCGCGTGAGCTGCCCTGCAACTGACGCGACCTGCCTGGGCCTGCCGCAGCCCGATCCCGACTTCGTGCTGTCGCGCGCCGGCGAGTCCACGGTCTCCCAGGCGGACACGCCGCGAGTCGAGGAACTCGACGTGCCCGCGACGGCCGGCGACTATGTGCTCGAGATCTACGAGTTCAGCCACGTCGAGCCGGAGGCAACCGGTGGCCGTGGACGTACCTGCATGACCGTTACCATCACCGGATGAGATCCGTCGCATGACCCAGCACTCCTCGCGTCGATTCCGCCAGCGCATTCTTGCGGTCGCCTCCTTGACCGCATTACTGGCCGCCTGTGGCCGGGGCGACGATCAGCCCTCCCCGGAGCCGGCCCGGAAGGCTGCCGAGAAGCCTGCCGCCGCCGCCAAGGCGCCCGCCAAGGCCGACGATCCCGACAGCGGATTGGCCACCGCGGTCGCCACTGGCAAGACATCCGCCGGCGTGGACCTCAAGTACGACGTGGCGGCCAAGCCCGAGCCGGGACAGGACTTCCAGATCGAACTCGTGTTCCTGCCGCGGGTCGCGGCGGACGCGCTCGAGGTCGAGGTGACGCCAATTCCGGGAATCGCCATCGTGAGCGGCGCCACGGCGCGATTCGAGAACGTGGCCGCCGGCGAGCGCTACGCGGCACCCCTCGTTGCACGCGCCGAAGGCCAGGGCCTCTATTACCTCGGAGTGGTGGCCCGGATGGCGACCAAGGTGCAGACCGAGGCTCGCACGTTCTCGGTGCCGGTCGTGGTGGGCACCGTTGCCGCCTCGCAGAAGCCAGCCCCGGCGCCGGCGCAGGACGCTTCCGGGCAGGCCATCGAGTCGCTGCCGGCCGAGGAGTCGGACCGCGAATCCCGGTAAGCCCGCGAAAGCCACCGATGGTTATGTCAAAAGTGGTTTCAGATCAGCGAGTTGAAACGTAGTATTGTGACAGCCGTCAAGAAACCTCGCCGCGAGGCAGGCCTGACTTTCGTCCACGGTCCGCGCAGCAGGGACATAGAATCCGTGGCCGCGACCTGCCCGAGCCGCTTTCAGGAGCATGCTTCAATGGAATCGAATCACAATTTCCGTGTCCGCCTTGGCAGCTGCCTCGGCCGGTTCCGGCTCGCGGCCCGAACGGGTCTGGTCGCCGGCCTCGCCGTCGCACTCACAGCCTGCGGTGGTGGAGGCGGTGGCGGGGGTGGGAGCAGCAACGTCGCGCCGACGGCTGCGATCACTGCCACCCCGACGAGCGGCAAGGCGCCGCTGACCGTCGCGCTGAGCGGGGCCGGCTCGAGCGACACCGACGGTACCGTTTCCAGCTACGCGTGGACCTTCAGCGACGGTTCGCCATCGCTGACCGGGGTGACGGCCAGCAAGACCTTTGCCACCCCCGGCAACTACACGGTCACGCTGACGGTGACGGACAACCGCGGCGCGACCGGTCGGGCCACCCAGGGCATCACCGTTGCGGCGAACGCGGCGCCGACCGCGGCAATCACGGCGAATCCCACGACCGGCAAGGAACCGCTCACCGTCGCCCTCGACGGCTCAGGGTCGCGCGACACCGACGGCACCATTGCCAGCTACACGTGGTCGTTCAGCGATGGCTCGCCGTCGATCAGCGGCGTCACGGCCAGCAAGACCTTCAACACCCCCGGCAACTACACGGTGACGCTCACCGTCACGGACAATGAAGGCGCGACCGGCACGGCCACGCGCGGGATCACTGTGACGGCCAATGCGGCCCCGACGGCATCCTTCACGGCCGCGCCGATCTCGGGTCGCGCACCGTTGCTGGTGTCGTTCGACGGGTCGGCCTCGCGCGACCCCGACGGGACCATCGCGGGTTACCAGTGGGCCTTCGGCGACGGTGGGACCGCCACCGGGGCGACGGTGCAGCACACGTACAACGCGGCCGGCACCTTCACGGCGACCCTGACGGTCACGGACAACCAGGGCGCAACCGGCACCTTGAGCCGCACCATCACCGTGACGCCGCCGGTCGGCAGC
>Ga0105090_10002125_pt1 | contig 10959 bp, 10 predicted proteins | sample PPLLak3March2015_FD_79110 | JGI IMG/M metagenome (GOLD analysis project Ga0105090, IMG submission 79110) | Freshwater sediment microbial communities from Prairie Pothole Lake near Jamestown, North Dakota, USA - PPLs Lake P7 Core (1) Depth... | ecosystem: Environmental > Aquatic > Freshwater >... | reverse complement strand
CAGCAATCGTGGTTGAGCGCGCCATCCAGTCGCCCAGCATTGGGTCGTCGAAGGCGTAACCGCCGTGCGAGCCTTGCGGCTTCGTTAGGACATGCCGAACTACGTGAACGGAGCTAGACGGTATTCTTTGCGGAGATTGCCAACGGTTGTCGATTCGCGCCTTGCCCAAGACGAACATGTCATTCGTTCATCACCCAGCCTTCCAGAGCCTCGTCCTGCCCTTCGTGCTGGCGGTCGTGGGCATGGCACTGCTGCGTGCACTGCCGGGCCGGGCGGGCGTGCGCTGGTGGCCTCTTGGCGCGGTCCTCGGGCTGCTGGCGGCGCTGGCCGTGTTCCCCGGCTTCGACTGGCCGGCCACTTCCCGCGCGGAGAAGGTGCCTTGGATCGTACTGGCGGGTCTTGCGCTGGCGGCGCTTTCAATGGCGCGGCGCGCCGAACGCTCACGTGGCGGGCGGTGGGCCACCTGGCTGGGTGGCGTCCTGGGCTGGGCGGGCGCCAGCGTGTGGCTTGAAGGCGCACGCACGGAGCCGTTGCAGGTGGTCCCGTTCGTACTGGCTGGAGCCGTGGTGCTGGCCCTGCTCGCCCTGGGCGTCCGTCCCGTATCGGCCCTGCAGCGCGACGCATCGGTGGCTCACCCTGAACCTGTCCCTGCCGCATCCGAAGACGGCACCACTGCCCTCGCTGCGCTGACGGTGGCGGCGCTCGGACTGGGGGCGCTGGCTGGAAGCGGCGGCTCGCTGCTGCTGGCGCAACTGGCGCTCATGCTCGGCGTTGCCGCCGCCGTGCCCGGCTTGTGGATGTGGTTGCGACCCGCCTCCGGCCTGGTCGTCCCGGCCGCAGTGCTGATGCCGCTGGGCCTGGCCTGGCTGTCGATTGCGCAGTCCTTGCCGGCGCGCGGCGTGGGCAGTGCCGTGAGCGTGGCGCTCGTGGCGCTGGCCTTCGCCGTGCCGCCGCTGATGAAGCGCAGCCTGTGGGCGGCGCGTCATCCTCGGTGGGCCCCGCTGGCTGCCGTGGCGTTTGCCGCGGTGCCCGTGGCGCTGGCGCTTGTCTGGCAGTTCTTCGACGGCGGCGGTCCGGTCAGTGGGCCCGGCACACTGCGCGACGACGACCCTTACTACGCACCGCGATGACAGCCGACCCGACGTCCAATCCCACGGTGTCCGTCGCGCTGCCCAGTGGCTACTGGCAGGACCTCGCGACGACCGATTTCGCCCGCGTCGACCCCGTGCGCACGATCGCACTGCTGCCGGTTGCGGCGATCGAGCAGCACGGCCCGCACCTGCCGCTGGCCACCGATGCGCTGATCAACCAGGGCGTCGTGGCCGCGGCGCTGCGGCGCCTGCCGCCCACCGCCTCGGTGCTGGTGCTGCCGGCGCTGAACGTCGGTGACAGCCTGGAGCACAGCGCATTCCCCGGCACGCTCAGCGCCGATCTCGATACCGTGTTGGGACTGTGGCTCGCGATGGGCCGCGACGTGGCGCGCGCGGGCGTGAAGAAGCTGGTGATCTTCAACAGCCACGGCGGCCAGCGTGCGCACGTGGACCTGGCAGCGCTGCGACTGCGCGTGGCGCACGGGCTGCTGGTGGTGCGCGCACACAGCTTCTCCTTCGGTGTGCCCCCCGGCCTGTTCGAACTCGACGAGCTGGCGCACGGTCTGCACGGTGGCGCGGTGGAGACTTCGCTGGTGATGCACCTGCGGCCTGAACTGGTGCGGCACGCAGCGCTGGCGGATTTCCCTAGCCGGGCGACCACGCTTGCGGCGCGCGGCGGGCTGCTCGGAGCCGAGACGCCGGTGGGCATCGGCTGGATGGCGCAGGATCTGAGCGTCCAAGGAGCCTGCGGCAACGCCGCCGCGGCCAGTGCAGGCAAGGGTGCCGCGCTGCTCGACCACCTGGCTTCCAGCCTGGCGCAACTGCTGGCGGAAGTCGAGGCCATGCCCGCGCCGGACAGCGAATAGAGCGTCCCGGCGGCGCGGTCAATCGTCGGCGCGCAGATGCCCGGCCTGCTGCTTGGTCTGCATGTAGCGCGCGTTGTGGTCGTTGACCGGCGTGTGCAGCGGCAGCCGATCGACGACCTCGATGCCGGCACGACGCAGGGCCTCGATCTTGTGCGGGTTGTTGGTCAGCAGCCGAATCCGCGGGTAACCCAGTGCGCGCAACATGGCTGCCGCCGCAGAGTAGTCGCGCTCGTCGTCGCGGAAGCCCAGGTGACGGTCGGCCTGCAGCGTGTCCAGCCCGCCGTCCTGCAACCGGTATGCGCGAAGCTTGTTGGCCAGGCCCGTACCGCGACCTTCCTGCGCCAGGTACAGCAGCACGCCGCCGGTCTCGGCCAGCCGTTTCACCGCACGCTGCAACTGCAGGCCGCAGTCGCAGCGCAGGCTGCCCAGCAGATCACCGGTGAGGCACGCCGAATGCAACCGCACGGGCACCGGTTCGCCCGCCACCGGCCGGCCGACGACGATGGCCACATGTTCGGCATCGCCATCGATTTCCCGAAACAGCACCAGGGAGCAGTCCTCGTGCGCCTCGAGAGGCACCCTGGCGTCGCTGACGCGGCGCAGCGCCCCGGCGCGCATCGGCGCAGCCCGGGCCACATCGGCAGGGTCAAGTTGCAGCACGTCGCAAGCATCGAGCACGGCGCGCTGTTCGACGGCACAGGGCACCACGACCAGCGCCGGCAGAAGCCGCGCGAGCTTGCAGAGCGCGAGCGCGGCGTCCAGTACCGGGGGGGCGCACGTGGCCGCGTTCGCCTCGCCGAGCAGTGAAGGGTCGCCCTGGCCCGCCGTCACGGCCGCCAGTTGCTGAAGTTGCGCCAGCGTGAACGGCCGCCGCAGCGACAGCGCGCGTGGCTTCGAGGGTTCGGACCATCCCAGCGCGTGCAATCGCTCGGCGCTGAGCAGCAGCTGTGGCGCGGCGCCGGCGGTCATGAGGCTGCGCAGAGTGGTCTCGCTCAGGGTCTCGACGGCGGCCACGATCAGCCAGGCGGGCCGCGCAGTGCTGCGAACTGCGCGCGTGGTCATTGCCACGCCGGGCACAGTGTTCGCGTTCAGCGCCAGCAGGCGCCCGCGGCGCAATTCGACGCAGGCGCGATCGACGCGGAGGGCCGCGAGCCGCTGCGGGTCAGCATCCGGCGGCCCGGTGACGGGGTCGCCTGAGGACACGTCCGCGATGGTGGCCAGCGAGCCGTTCATCGCCGTTGCGCGGCGTCGCGTTCGCGGCCAGCGTCCGGATGCAGGGTGGGGTAGTCGATCCAGTTCATGCGGGAAGGATAGCGGGTTGACCCGGGACGGGGTGGACGTGGGTCCGCTGCTCGCGCCGGCTCCCGTTGTTTGCGCCGGAACTGCGATGATCACGCCATGTCGCCGTCCGTGCAGTCCACTTCCGCGCCCGATCCGGCCCGCCTCGAGCCGGCCGACTGGCCCGCGCTCTGGCGGCAGATTCTTCAGGGGCGCGCGACCGCCTCGGGGCCGGCGGGGGCCGCGCCGCTGCTGACCGCCACGACGAACCACGGCTGGGACCTCACCGGCGCGCTCAGTAGCGCCAGTGCCGACCTCTTCGCGCTGTACAAGCCGCTGCTCGATGCGCGATTCGCCCAGGCCGGCCACGCCGGTGCCGCATCCTGGGTGCTGGCCCAGCTTGGCCAGAGCCTGGACGGCTGCGTGGCCACGAGCACCGGTGATTCCTGCTTTGTTACCGGTGCGCAAAGCCTGCTGCACCTGCACCGCCTGCGTGCGCTGTGCGATGCGGTGCTGGTGGGCGCAGGCACGGTGGCGGCGGACGACCCGCAGCTCACAACCCGGCGCGTGCCCGGCCCGCAACCCGTGCGCGTGGTGCTGGACCCACGCGCGCGGCTGGATGGCAGGGCGCGCGTGTTTCGCGATGGACAGGCGCCGACGCTGTGGATTTGCGACGCTCGCCACGCCGCCGAGGCGCGGACGCGCCTGGAGCTTGCGGTGCCATCGGGCGCGACCGGCGCCGAGGTGCTGGCCGTCGACGGGCTGCTGGACACCGAAGACCTCGAGCGCGGTCACGATCCGGCCCGCGTCATCGCGGCGCTGGCCGCGCGCGGGCTGCGGATCGTGTTCGTCGAAGGCGGGGGCATCACGGTGTCGCGCTTCCTGGCGTCCGGAGCACTGGACCGGCTGCACCTGATCGTGGCCCCGGTACTGATCGGCGACGGCCGCCGCGGCCTGCAGGGTCCGCCGTGTGCGGTGATGGCGATGTGCCCGCGGCCGCCGGCGCGCACACTGGCGCTCGGCGAGGACGTGCTGTGGGACCTGGATCTGCGCGCGACTCCGGCGCCCCGGCGCTAGCCGATCTGCAACGGGTGTCAGTCGGGCGGCAGCGCCAACAGGTCGATGTGGCCCACGCGAAGGGAGCCATTCGCAGCCCATGCGTTCCGCCGCGCCTGCCACGCGCGCACGGTCGCGCCTGCGGCCGGTTCCTGTTCGCAGGCGGCAGCTGCGATGCCGTCGACCATCGCCCGCTGCAGCGCGCGCGCGCGCGGGTCGGCACGGCCGTCCAGCAACCAGTCGCTGCGGGCGGTGCGCACGCGCCAGCCCGCGGCGCGCAGTACCCGCCGCAGTTCCGATGCGCCGCGCGCGCCGAGCGCCGGACCGAAGCCCTTGTCGCGCCCCTGGTGCGAGTCGAACAGCGCGCCGACGGTGGCGTCGTGTCGATCGCGCGGCATCCAGCGGTGACGGCCGTCGGCACTCAGCGCGAAGAGCAGGGCCACGCGAGCCGAAACGGCGGCCGCCACCAGTCGTTGCAGCCAGGCCGCACTCACCAGGTCCAGCAGCGCCGAGGCCGTGACCAGATGGGCGGCCTGCCAGGGCAACGCTTCGAGATGCGATGCCAGATCAAGTGGGTGGCGCACGATGGCGGTCGCGAAGCCCGGCCCGCCGAAGCTCAGCGGCTCGTCGAGGGGCCCCGCGCTCTGCGCCCGCGCGACCGTGGTGCCGCGGGCGAGGCCGGCGGCAGCCGCCAGGCATGCGGGCCAGCGCTGCAGCAGTGCAACGTCATGATCGACCACCAGCCACTGCTGCGATCCGCCCAGGCGCGGCGCCAGCCAGCGCAGGTTGGCGCCCGTGCCGCACGCCAGGTCGATGATGCGCCAGGGCGTGGATCGGTCCGGGTGCAGCGCGGCGAGCGCCGGCAACCCCAGGCGCAGGGCGGCCGCGGTGCGCGCGATCGCATCGAAAGGCTCGCGCTGCTGCAGCCAGTCGGCGCTGAAGGCGGCCGACCGAGGCGACGCTGGGCGGCGGCGTGTCATCCCAGTCCCTCCAGCAACAGCGCGAAGCGCGCCGCCTGCGTCTCCCACGTCGGTAGCTGGCGGGCGGCGGCCCGGGCTCCAGCCGCCAGTTGTGCGCGCAGGCCCGGCTCGGCGATCAGACGTTCGAGAGCGGCCTGCAACGCTGCGACGTCACCCGGCGGCACCAGCAGCCCGGCCTGCGCCGGTACCGTGTGTGCCAAGGCGCCGGCGCGACTGGCGAGAACGGGCAGACCTGCCGCGAGCGCCTCGGCCACGACCATGCCGTAGCCCTCGTGCAGCGACGGCAGCACCAGCAGGTCGGCGGCTGCGTAATGCGCCTGCACGGTGGCGGCGTCGACGGCGCCATGCCAGAACACGCGTCCGGCCAGGGGCGCGTCGGTGCTCATCTCCTGCAATCGTGCGGCGGTGGCGGGATCGCGCGTGAGACTGCCGACATTGTGCAGTTCCCAGTCCGGCGTGCTCAGCCCCCGCAGCGCCTGCAACAGGACCGCGTGGCCCTTGCGCGGCGTCAGCGTGGCCACGCACAGCAACCGTACCGGGCCGACGCCGACCCGAGTGCGGGCACCTGCCGGTCGCCGCACGGGATCGGTACCCGGCTCGACCACGGCGATGCGCTCGCGCGGTACGCCCATCGCCGCCACGTCTTCGAGCGTGCTGGCACTGGTCACCACCACCCGCCGGGCAAGCCGCAGTGCCAGCGACTCGTTCGCAAGCAGACGAGCGCGCACGATCTCGTCGAGCCCGGTTTCCAGGTGCAGCGGGTGATGCACCAGCGCCAACCAGCGCAGCCGCTCGGCGTGGGCCTGCACGATGCCTTCCAGAGCGCCGAACGCCAGGCCGTCGGCCACCACCGGGGTGCCGTCGGCCAGTGCGCCGATCATCGCCGCAGCCGCCGCCCGCGCCTGTGCATCGGGCGCCGGCCAGGTGCCGTCGAGTCGCCGGACGTCGACCTCCCAGCCGGACTCGCGCAGCGACTGCACGAGCCTGCGGTCGTAGGTGTAGCCGCCGGTGGGCGTGAACCAGTCGCCCGGAATCAGGAAGCAGCAGGCGCGAGGCCGGGGCATCGAGCGCGCGTTCGGTCAGGCCACCGGCGCCGCGGGGAGCTTTCCTTCGTACGCCGCCCATGCGACGTGCGACTCGTGCAGCGTCACCCGCATCTGTGTCAGTCCGGCCGAACCCGCGGCGGGCAGCGCCTGCGGGCCCAGTGCGCCAGCGGCGATGCGCGCGGCGATGCGATCGAAGATCACACGCGCGAGGAACTCGGTCGTCGTGTTGCGGCCGGCGAACTGCGGCACCTCGTCGAGGTTGCGGAAGTTCAGGGCCGCCAGTTCCTCGCGCAGCGCCTGCGTGGCCAGGCCGATGTCGACCACGATGCCGTCGGCGTCGAGTGCGTCGCGGCGCAGTTCCAGGTCGACTACGTAGGTTGCGCCGTGCATGCCCTGAGCGGGGCCGAAGACTTCGCCGCGGAAGCTGTGGGCGATCATGAAGTGGTCTCTGACGTTGACGGCGTACATCGATGAAGGTGCCTTTCGAGGTTGGGGCGTGGCGTGCAGCCGCGCGATCAGTCGGTCGCGGTCGGCGGGTAGTCGATGCGCTGGCACAGCGTCAGGGGATCTTGGTTGCCACCGGCGCCGGCCAGCCGCGCCAGCACGCCTGGTAGTTCGTCGAACGGTGCGCTGTGCGTTATCAGCCGGTCCAGCCGCGGGTCGCCCAGCAGCGACAGCGCCAGTGCCAGACGCCGCCGGTGGCTCCAGCGGCCGCGCTGCGCGTTGGCGACATGACCGACCTGCGAACTCTTCAGCACCAGGCGCCGGGCATGAAAGGCCTCGCCCAGCGGCACGCTGACGTCACGGGTGCCGTACCAGCTCAACTCGAGCACCGTCGCCTCGAACGCGGCCAGGCGTAACGCGGTTGCCAGCCCGGCGGCATGGCCGCTGGCGTGGATGACCAGATCGGCCTCAGGCGCGGCCGCCGCGGGCAGGGCGAAGGCCGCGCCCAGGGCGTGGGCCACGTCGGCACGTGCCGGCTCGGTGTCGACCACCTGCACGGCGCACCCCGGCACCCGTGCCGCCAGCCAGGCCACCAGCAGGCCCAGCACACCGCCGCCCACCACGGCGATGCGATCACCGATCCGGGGCGCGGCGTCCCACAGTGCGTTGATCGCGGTTTCGAGCAGAGCGGCGAGTACCGCGCGCGCAGCGGGCACGTCGGCTGGCAGTGGCAGCACCGCATCGGCAGGCACCTGGTAGACGGTCTGATGCGGATACAGGCAGAACACTGTCCGCCCTTGCAGTTCATCCGGTCCGGCCTCGACCACACCGACACTGGCGTAGCCATACTTCACCGGCGCCGGGAAGTCGCCGGTCTGGAACGGTGCGCGCATGCGGCGGGTCTCACTGGCCGGCACCTCGCCGCGAAAGACCAGGCCCTCGGTGCCGCGGCTGACGCCGGTGTGCAACGCGCGCACCCGCACATGGCCGGGCGGCAGTGCCGCCAGTGTTTCCCCGCGCAGTTCGGCCCGGCCGGGGGCCATGACCCAGCAGGCGCGGGCCGCGACCGGGCCGCCTCTGTCCGAGGGCAGGGAAGGTGCGTGCCACGAAGATGTCATGGATGCGTTGATCGATGTGAGATCAGGGGAAACTGCCGTGAAGCGCATTGTGACGAACGGCGACGCAAAGACGCTAATTTCACGGCCACGCCGCGCCGGTGCGACGATGTTACGGTGCGGGCGATGAACCTGCCGCGACACCACTCATTGACGCCGCCGGCCACGCAAGGGAGCGCCGCGGGGAGCGCCGGCCTGACTGCCTTGCAGCGCTCGGCGGCGCGTGATCTTGTGGTCACTGCGGTCGCGCTGGCGCTGGTGGGTACCGCGGCGTCGGTGACCGGCGGCCTGGGCGCGGATTATCCGCTCAAGGGTCTGCTCCTCTACGTGGTCGGCGCGTGGCTGGTTTGGCGCGCTCTGGGTCGCGGCACGCATCCCCACCCCTGTTTCGGCGCAGCCAACCGCGTGACGCTGGTGCGTCTGGCGCTGGTGGCCCTGCTGGCCGCGTTGGTCGGTGAGGCGGTGCCGCAGCCCCCCCTGGCGTCAATGCCGGCGGCCTGGCTGATCGTGGTAGCGGCCACGCTGACGGCGCTGCTGGACGCGGCCGATGGCCCGCTGGCGCGCCGCAGCGGCCAGAGCAGCGAATTCGGCGCGCGCTTCGACATGGAAACCGACGCCGCATTCACCCTCGTCCTGTGCGCACTGGTTCTGCAGGCCGGCCAGGCGGGCCCCTGGGTGCTGGCCGCCGGTCTCATGCGCTACGCCTTCGTCGTCGCCGCGCGCCTCCTTCCCTGGCTGGCCGGCGCATTGCCGCCGAGCCGACGTCGCCAGACAGTGTGCGTGGTCCAGATCACCACATTGATCGTCTGCCTCGGCCCGATCGTGCCGCCATCGGTCGCGGCCGCACTGGCCGCTGCCAGCGTAGGTTTGCTGGCCGTTTCGTTCGCCATCGACATCCGCACGCTGGCGCGTGCCCGTCGTTCAATCCAGGAGAACTGACATGCATTCCTCAGCCTCGACATCGCTACAAGTGCACGACCGCATCCCGCCACGGCCGACGGCACGTCGGCGAGCACGCTGGTCGATCACCGGCCTCATCGCGCTGGCCTGCTGCGCCAACCTGCTGGCCGTCGCGCCGGCATGGGCGCAGGCCGCGCGCTACGAGATCGACCCCGATCACCTGGCGCTGGCCTTCCTGGTCGACCACATCGGCTATGCCAAGGTGCTGGGGATGTTCCGTTCGGCACGCGGCAGCTTCCGCTTCGACGAAGCCAACGCCACGCTGACCGCGGTGCGAATCGAAGTCGACACCGCGAGTGTCTTCACCAACGAGCGGAAGCGTGACGATCACCTGAAGGGCCCCGACTTCCTCAACAGCAGCGAGTTCCCGCGCATGGTGTTCACCGCCGATTCGGCACGGCGCACCGGCGAGCGCACGTTCGACATCGCCGGTCAGCTCGAAGTGCTGGGCAAGACGCAGCCGCTGACTTTGAAGGCGACCTGGAACAAGAGTGCCGAGTCGCCGCTCGGCGGATTTGGCCGAAAGCCCTACGTGATGGGCGTGTCCGCGCGCGGCAGCTTCAAGCGCAGCGCTTACGGAATGAACTACGCGGTGGCCAATGGCTGGGTCGGCGACGAGGTGGCGCTGATCATCGAGTTCGAGGCGATTCGTCAGTGACGCAGGCGCACTCTGCGGGCCGGGTATCCGACACTGCGGGATCGCCACCGTCGACGGCTGACTGGCTGCTGCGTTTCGGTCTGGCCTTTGCGGTGCTCAACACGCTGCTGACGTTCGAGAACCGCTGGCCAGGTTTCGGCGTGCTGTATATGCCGCGGCTGTCATTCGAGCTGTGTCTGGCCGTCGTTGTGCTGATGGGTTGGGTGGCTGTGCGCGGTGGCGTGTCCGCCCGGGCGGCCACCGTTCTTGCTGGCGGCTTCGTTGCGCTTGTGGCGGTGCGCTATGCCGACGTCACCGCACCGGCCGTGCTGGGTCGACCAGTGAATGCCTACTGGGACGGCCGGCATGCGGCCGAACTCCTGCGGCTGGCGGCGCAGGCGCTGCCGGGATGGCAGGCGGCCGCCGCGGTGGCATTGTTCCTTTCGGGTGCGCTGTTGCTACTGGCGCTGGCGCGCGCGGCGATCGTGACGCTCGCGCAATGCCTTGCCTGGCCACGCCCGCGGCCGTGGTTGCTGGCGGCGATGGCGGTGCTGACGTTGAGTTTTGCTGCCTACGTGCCAGGCCAGCGCGACACCCGCTGGTTCTTCTCGTTGCCGCTCGCGCCGTCCCTCATCGACCAGTCCGCGCTACTGGCGTGGGTGGTGCTGCCCGCGCATGCTGATTCGATGCTTGGCACCAGCCCGGCCTTCGACGGCAACCTCGACGGCCTGGCGGGTGCTCAGGGAGCGGCCGACGTGCTGCTGCTGTTTGCCGAGTCCTACGGCGCCAGCACGTTCGACGTTTCCGAGCAAGCGGCGGTGCTGGCTGCGCCGCGCGCACAACTGGCCCAGGCGATCGCCGACCGCGGGCAAGGCGTGGTCTCCGCGCGGGTGCGCTCCCCGACCTTTGGCGGATCTTCCTGGCTGGCGCATGCGGCGCTTCTGGCCGGCGTGGACACCGGCAACCCGGCGCACCACGATCGGCTTCTGGCCAGCCAGCGGCCGACGTTGGTGCGCCACTTTGCGCGCCACGGCTATCGCACCGTGGGCTGGATGCCCGGCATCAAACGACCGTGGCCCGAAGGCGCCTTTTACGGCTTCGACCGTCTCGCCGACGATGCGGGCATTGGCTATGGCGGTCCGGACTTCGGCTATTGGCGCATCCCCGACCAGGCCGCCATGGCGCTGCTGCATGCGCAGGAACTGCGCCGCGAGGCGATGGCCGCCGAGCGCCAGCCACGCTTCATCGTGTTTCCCACCATCAGCACCCACGCGCCGTTCCATCCACTGGCGCCCTTCGTGACCGACTGGCGGCGCCTGACCGGCCCCGAGGCCTACAGCAGCGAACAGACTGCATCCTCGCTGGCAGCGCCGCTGGCCATTGAGCAGCCGCTGCCAAACTTCCTGGACGGCATGCGTTACCAGTTCACGTGGCTGGCCGACTATCTGCGGCTGCTGGCGCCGCAGCGGTTGGTGTTGATCGTCGT
>Ga0105090_10002124_pt1 | contig 10959 bp, 5 predicted proteins | sample PPLLak3March2015_FD_79110 | JGI IMG/M metagenome (GOLD analysis project Ga0105090, IMG submission 79110) | Freshwater sediment microbial communities from Prairie Pothole Lake near Jamestown, North Dakota, USA - PPLs Lake P7 Core (1) Depth... | ecosystem: Environmental > Aquatic > Freshwater >... | reverse complement strand
GCATCCGGCTCATCAACCGGTCCGGCGAACGGCGCACCGTGGAGATCACGAGCTACGCCGAAGTCGTCCTAGCGGCGCCGATGTCCGACGCGCTGCACCCGGCGTTCAGCAAGCTGTTCGTGCAGACCGAGATCATGCGGGCGAAGCGGGCCGTGCTGTGCACGCGCCGGCCCCGGGCGCTCGGCGAACAGTCGGGCTGGCTGTTTCACCTGATGGCGGTCTCGGGCGCCGCGACCGGCGAGATGTCCTTCGAAACCGATCGTGCGCGATTCGTCGGCCGCGGGCGGACCCCCGCCGACCCGCGCGCACTCGCCGAACGTGGCCAGCTCTCCGGCAGCGAGGGGTCGGTACTGGACCCTGTCGCGGCCATCCGCCAGGTGGTCGTGCTCGAGCCGGATGCGACGGCCACGATCGACCTGTTGACCGGAGCGGCCGCCGCGCGCGAGACGGCGGAGCACCTGATCGATCGATACCAGGACCGCCATCTGGCGGACCGGATCTTCGATCTCGCATGGACGCACAACCAGGTCGTGCTGCAGCAGTTCGGCATCTCCGAGGCCCAGGCGCAGGAATACGAACGCCTGGCGGGCTCAGTGATCTTCGCCAATGCGGCCATGCGAGCCGATGCCGGCGTCATCCTGAGGAATCGCCGCGGTCAATCGGGACTCTGGGGGTATTCGATCTCCGGCGACCTTCCGATCGTGCTCCTGCAGATCGCGGACCTCGCCAACATCACCCTCGTCCGGCAGCTCCTCCAGGCCCGCGCTTACTGGCGCCTGAAAGGGCTCGTCGTGGACCTCGTCATCTGGACCGAGGATCAGTCAGGCTACCGGCAGCAGCTCCACGACGCAATCATGGGGCTGATCACGGCTGGCGTCGAAGCCAACTTGCTCGACCGACCGGGCGGCATCTTCCTGCGCCACTCGGACCATATTTCCCTGGAGGACCGTCTGCTGCTGAAGTCCGTCGCGCGAATCATCATCGACGACGGCCGCGGAAGCCTCTCCGAGCAGCTCAAGCGACGGCGCGCGCCCGAGGCGAGGATTCCCGAGCTGCGGCCGGTCACGACGCGCCCTCCCGTGGCGCGGGCGCCCACGGTCTCACCCCGCCCCGACCTGATACTGACGAACGAGATCGGCGGCTTCACGCGGGATGGCCGCGAGTACGTCGTCACGCTCGCGCGCGAGCGCACGACGCCGGCGCCCTGGGTCAACGTGCTCGCCAATCCGCAATTCGGAACGGTGGTGTCCGAGAGCGGCGGCGGCTACACGTGGAGCGAGAACGCGCACGAGTTTCGCGTGACTCCGTGGCACGACGACCCCGTCACGGATGAGAGTGGCGAGGCGTTCTACCTGCGCGACGAGGAGACTGGGCGGTTCTGGTCGCCGACGCCGTTGCCGGCACCCGGCGGAGGCGCGTACGTCAGCCGGCACGGCTTCGGATACAGCGTCTTCGAGCACGACACCGCCGGAATCTTTTCCGAGATGACGATCCACGTCGCCATGGACGCCCCGGTGAAGTTCTCGGTACTGAAGGTCCGCAACGACTCAGGGCAGACCCGTCGATTGTCCGTGACCGGCTATGTCGAATGGGTCCTCGGCGACTTGCGGCCGAAGTGCGCGATGCACGTGACGACCGAAATCGACCCGGCGACCGGGGCGCTCCTGGCGCGCAACCCGTACAACTCCGAGTTCCCCGATCGAGTGGCCTTCTTCGACGTCGACGAGGCAAACCGGACGGTCACCGGTGATCGAGGGGAGTTCGTGGGCCGCAACGGGTCGTTGCGGCAGCCGGCGGCGATGACGCGCGCACGCCTGTCGGGCAGGGTCGGTGCCGCCCTCGATCCCTGCGCGGCGATCCAGGTCGGCTTCGAGCTCGCGCCCGGGCAGGAGCGCCAGTTCGTCTTCCGCATGGGCGTCGGCGGGAACATCGGCGAAGCCCGTGCACACGTGGCCCGGTTCCGCGGCGCCGCGTCCGCGCGAGCTGCGCTCCAATCGGTATGGGATTACTGGAAGCGGACGCTCGGCGCCGTGCAGGTGGAGACGCCCGACGAATCGGTCAACGTCCTCGCCAACGGGTGGCTCGTCTATCAGACGCTGGCGTGCCGCCTGTGGGCGCGCAGCGGGTACTACCAGTCGGGCGGCGCGTTCGGCTTCCGCGACCAGTTGCAGGACGTCACGGCGCTCCTGCATGCCGAGCCACGACTGTTCCGCGCGCACCTGCTGCTGTGCGCGAGCCGGCAGTTCGTGGAGGGCGACGTCCAGCACTGGTGGCATCCGCCACTCGGTCGCGGCGTACGCACGCGCTGCTCGGATGATTACCTCTGGCTGCCGCTTGCGACCTGTCGCTACGTATTCGCGACCGGGGACACGGGGGTCCTCGACGAGACCGCCCCGTTTCTCGAAGGGCGAGCGGTCAACCCCGGGGACGAGTCCTATTACGACCTGCCGGGCCGGTCACGCGAGTCCGCCTCGCTCTACGAGCATTGCGTGCGCGCCGTTCGCCACGGGTTCAGGTTCGGGGAGCACGGCCTGCCGTTGATCGGTTCGGGCGACTGGAATGACGGCATGAACAGGGTGGGCATCCACGGCAAGGGTGAGAGCGTCTGGCTCGCGTTCTTCCTCTGCGAGGTCCTGCGCCAGTTCGCACGGCTCGCCCGGCAACGCGACGATGCGGCCTTCGCGGAGGAATGTGACGCTGTCGGACGGCAGTTGCGCGAGAGCATCGAGCGGCACGGGTGGGACGGGGCGTGGTACCGACGCGCCTACTTCGACGACGGGACTCCGCTCGGTTCCGCTTCGAACCTCGAGTGCCGGATCGACTCGGTCGCCCAGAGCTGGTCGGTGCTGTCCGGCGCGGGCGATCCCGATCGTTCGCGGAAGGCCATGGACGCGGTGGACGACCACCTCGTCAGGCGCCGGGACGGACTCGTGCAGTTGCTCGATCCACCCTTCGACAAGTCGAGTCTCGATCCCGGCTACATCCGCGGCTACGTTCCCGGGGTGCGCGAGAACGGCGGCCAGTACACCCATGCGGCAATCTGGGCATCGATGGCGTTCGCTGCGCTGGGTGACGCCGGGCGCGCCTGGGGGTTGCTTACGCTCATCAATCCCGCGAACCACTCGCTCTCGGAGGACGCGGCGGAGAGGTACAAGGTCGAGCCGTACGTCGTCGCCGCCGACGTCTACGCCTCGTCGTCGCACGTGGGGCGTGGCGGCTGGACGTGGTACACGGGCTCGGCAGGCTGGATGTACCGCCTCATCGTCGAGTCGCTGCTGGGCGTGCGGCTCGAGGTCGACAAGCTGCATTTCAGACCGTGCCTGCCGCAGCACTGGTCGTCCTTCACGATCCACTACCGTTACCGGGAGACGCACTACCGGATCATCGTCACCCAGTTGCCGATGGCGGACGGGAAGCCGTCCGAAGGGATGACTGTCGTAGTCGACGGCGCGGTACAACCCGACGCCGCGGTGCCACTGGTCGATGACGGCCAGGCACACGCCGTCGAGATAAGCGTCCTCGGCGGTACTCCCGACACCGGGAAAGGAGTTGCCACGCGCTGACTCGTTGCCCGGCCGAACGGGCTCGGCTTGGGCCACTCGCCAAGCCGCGCTCAGGTGCCGCACCGACCTCAGTGGAGCTCGCGCACCTTTTCCTCGCGCGCCCACTGGCGCCTGGCCGCCGCCGCGAGAAAGCCCTTGACGTCGTCGGGCTCGAAAACCCCCTCGTCGGGCTCGATGCCCGCGGCCGCGAACAGGTGCTCGCGGGTGCCACCACAGGCCGCGATGGCCTTGAGGTGCCCGAAGGCATCGCGGAACCAGTCCACGGCGACCGCCTGCCGGGCGAGCTTCCTCGCCTCGGGCGGCATGAGCACACTGGCCACGGCGTCGAACACCACCGACGGCGTGCCGGCGATCTGGCCATCTACGGCGACCAGCGCGCCGTCGGAGAGTTTCACGTTCACCTTCGGCGCCACGAGCTTCACCTGCGCGCCGGCCTTCTTTGCGGCCGCGCGGATGGCTTCGACCTGCTTCACGTCGGAGCCCTCCGCCACGAGGATGCCCACGCAGCGACCCTTGAGCGTGGGCTTCATGCGGTCGATGATGCGCAGCGCCGGCGAGAGATCGAGGTCCTGCACCGGTGCCGCAGGCTTCGGCGCCGTGGGCAGCCGCGCAAGGCCCAGTCCGCTGGCCACGCGTTGCGCGAGCCCTTCGTCCACGTGGCGAAGGTGTGCCACCAGGGCTTCGCGCACGTGTGGCGTTGCCACCTTCGAGAGCTCGAACACGAAGGCCGAGGCCATGTGCGCCTGCTCGATGGCGGACTGGCTGCGATAGAACATCCGCGCCTGGCTGTAGTGATCGGCGAAACTCTCGGGCCGCACACGACCCTTATCGCCCTCGTCCGCTGACTGCGCGAAGTGCCGGAAGCCGGCCGCACGGCTGGCGCGCGGCGAGCCCGGCTCGAGGCTCGACGGCTCATAGGCCACCCGGCTCTTCGGCACTTCCATCTGCATGTGGCCGTCGCGCTGGTGATGCGCGAACGGGCACTTGGGGGCATTCACCGGGATCTGGTGAAAGTTCGGGCCACCCAGCCGCAGCAGCTGCGTGTCCAGGTAGGAGAACAGCCGGCCCTGCAGCAGCGGGTCGTTGCTGAAGTCGATGCCCGGCACGATGTTGGCCGGGCAGTACGCCACCTGCTCGGTCTCCGCGAACAGGTTGTCGGGGTTGCGGTCGAGCACCATGCGGCCGATCACCCGCAGCGGCACCAGTTCCTCGGGAATCAGCTTGGTGGGGTCCAGGTGGTCGAAGGGTAACTTCGCGGCCTGCACCTCGGTGAACAGCTGCACGCCGAACTCCCACTCGGGGAAGTCGCCGGCATCGATGGCCTCCCACAGGTCGCGACGGTGGAAGTCGTTGTCCGCGGACTGCAGCTTCAGGGCCTCCTCCCACACCGTCGACTGGATGCCGAGCCCGGGCCGCCAGTGGAACTTCACGAACGTGGACTGGCCCCGGGCATTCACGAGGCGGAAGCTGTGGACGCCGAAGCCCTCCATCATGCGCAGGCTGCGAGGGATCGTGCGGTCGCTCATGGCCCAGGTGATCATGTGCATGCTCTCGGGCATCAGCGAGATGAAATCCCAGAACGTGTCGTGCGCGCTGGCGGCCTGCGGCCAACCGCGGTCCGGCTCCATCTTCACGGCGTGCACCAGGTCGGGGAACTTCATCGCGTCCTGGATGAAGAACACTGGGATGTTGTTGCCCACCAGGTCCCAGTTGCCCTCGCTGGTGTAGAACTTCACGGCGAAGCCGCGCACGTCGCGGGGCGTATCCACCGAGCCTGCGCCACCGGCCACGGTGGAGAAGCGGCAGAACACGGGCGTGCGCTTTCCCGTCTCGGTGAGGATCTTCGCGGTGGTGTACTTCTCGAGCGACCCGGCGAGCTCGAAGTAGCCATGCGCGGCGCTGCCGCGTGCATGCACGATGCGCTCGGGTATTCGCTCGTGGTCGAAGTGCGTGATCTTCTCGCGGAGGATGAAGTCCTCCAGCAACGTCGGGCCGCGGGGTGCGGGCCGCAGCGAGTTCTGGTTGTCGGCCAGGGGAATGCCCTGCGCCGTGGTCATGGCCGGGTGGGCCCCGCCGGCCTGCTGCTGCAGCTCCCCGCCGGTGCCTCGAAGCATGTCGGCCGGATCGCCGGCGGCGGAGATGGATGAGGACCTGGGCTTGCCCGGCGTGGGCTTGCTCGACGTGGGCTTGCTCGGCATGTGACTCCCTCCGCGATGTGCGACGCTGCAGCTCCTGCAGCGTCGCCCTGGGCCCGCCCGGGCACCAGCGGATGCCGCCGCCGCGCTGCGTCGGACCCTGCCTACAAGCTCGCGCGCGAGCGTGGGTGCCATTCGCCATGCCCGTACTCGCCGGAATGTGCGCCACGTCACGTGGCGGCCGGCCGCTTTCGGACGCGGTTCACGGCCGGCCCGGCCCCGACTCAGGCTACATGCTCCAGGTCTGGAAGACGCCGCGGCGCACAAAGGATGCGCTGGAGAACATGCAGCAAGGGCCGCATCAGAACGTGGTGAAGGAGAAGCGCGAGCCGTTCATGGCCGGCTGGACAGGCCGCGTCACCGTCGCCCTGTTCGCGTACACCCTGGTTGCGATCCTCCTGACCTTCGTCGACGGCGAAGGCTCGCGCGCCTACGAGATCTTCACGCTCTATTCCGACGCGCCGCCGTCGATCCTCGCCGCCGTCCTCGCCGCGGCGGCCGCGCGCGGCTCCGTCGATCCAGCGGCGAAGCGCACCTGGTGGCTGCTCGCCGCAGCAATCGCCTCCTACACGATCGGCAACCTTGTCCACGCCACCTACTGGCTGTTCGACATCGATCCGTTCCCGTCGATCGGCGACATCTTCTACCTGGCCTTCTACCCGCTGGTGTTCGCCGCGGTCCTGACGGTCGTCCGTGCCGCCGCGGTCCGGGTGCAGTGGGCGCGCCTCGCCCTGGACACGTCCATCCTGCTGCTCGGCTTCGGCGGATTCTTCTGGTTCCTGGTGATCGCGCCGACAGCCGCCTCGCCGCACGACGAGAGCATGCTCAGGTTCGTGCTCGCGCAGAGCTACATCGCGATGAACTGCGTCGTGCTGCTGGCCTGCGGGGTGCTGCTGATGCACTCGGGCGCCGCGCCGATCCCGCGCCGCGCCCTGCTGCTGCTGACGCTCGGCTTCGCGTCGATGTCGCTGGCGGACATCGTCTGGGCGATGTCCAAGGTCGGCGGCAGCTACCTGCCGGGCGGCGTCTCCGACGCGATGTACCTCTCGTGCTACGTGTGGCTCGCGGCGTCCGCGCGCGAGCACCTGCGCGGCGCGCCGCCGGCGCGACGGGCGCCGAGCGGCCTCACCTCCGTGCTGATCGACGGCCTGCCCTACATCGCCATGATGGTGTCGTTCGTCGTGCTCGTGTACGTGGAGAGCAGCTCGGCGACGAGTCCCGTCAACCTGATGACGATCACCATCTTCGTGCTGACGGCACTCGTCATGGTGCGCCAGGGGGTGCTGCTGCGCGACGATGCCCTGCTGAGGGAACGGCGGGCCGCCGGGCTCGTCGAGGCTCGCTACGCGTCGCTGATCCGGCACGCCACCGACGTGATCATGATCACCGACACCGAGGGCCGGCTGAGGTTCGCCTCGCCGGCCGCGGCACGCACCTTCGCCATCCACCCCGACGAGCTGGTCGGCCGCAACCTCCTCGACCTGTGGGCCGACGGGGACCGCGAGCGCCTCGGCACATTCCTCGCCGAAGTGGCTGCAACGCGCGGCCGCACGGTCGGCCCGGTCGAGGCGGTGGTCGAGACCGGCGACCGGCGCAGCACGCTCGAGTGCGTCGGCAGCAACCTGCTGGACGACACCGCCATCGCCGGCCTGACGCTCAACTTCCGCGACGTGACGGAGCGCAAGACCCTGGAAGAGCAGTTGCGCAGGCTCGCCTTCCACGACCCGCTCACGCTGCTCGCCAACCGCAGCCTGTTCTGGAACCGGGTCGAGCACGCGCTTGCGCTTGCGCAGCGCACCTCGCAGCGCGTGGCGGTCATGTTCATCGACCTCGACAATTTCAAGAACGTCAACGACACGCTCGGCCACGACGCCGGCGACCGTCTGCTGCAGGCAGCGGCGCAGCGACTCGTGAAGTCGACGCGGCCGTCGGATACGGTCGCCCGACTGGGGGGCGACGAGTTCGCGATCCTGCTCGAGGGCATCGGCGGCGAGGCCGACGTGGAGCGCGTCGCCGCGTCGGTCAGCGAGGCATTTCACCGGCCGCTGCTGCTCGACGGCCGCGAGACCGAGACGACGGCCAGCATTGGCGTCGCCTGCTCGCGGCCGGGCGACGACGCCGAGCAGTTGCTGCGCAACGCCGACATCGCCATGTACAGCGCGAAGACTGCCGGCAAGGCGCGCCTCGTGGTGTTCCAGACTCGCATGCAGGAGCAGTTGCACGACCGGCTGCGCCTGGAGCAGGACATCGACCTGGCGCTGGCGAGGGAAGAGTTCTTCATCGAGTTCCAGCCGGTCGTGGACCTGACCAGCCGGGAGCTGCTGGGCGTCGAGGCACTGGTGCGATGGAACCACCCGCAACGTGGCGTCGTGATGCCGGGCGATTTCATCGGCATCGCCGAGGAGTCCAGCCGGATCATCGAGATCGGCCGCCACGTGCTCGTGGAAGCGTGCCGGCGCGTGCGCGAGTTCAGCGAGTCGGTGGCGGCCGGCAATGGACTGCGCGTGGCGGTGAACATCTCCGGGCGCCACCTGCAGCAGGGCAACCTCGTCGAGGACGTGCGAAGCGCCCTCGAGATCTCGGGACTCGAGCCCGGCAGCCTCGTGATCGAGCTCACCGAGGGCACGATCATGCAGAACACCGACGTCAACCTCGAGCGCTTCCGCGAGCTGAAGGCGCTCGGCGTCCGGCTCGCCATCGACGATTTCGGCATGGGCTACTCGTCCCTGTCCTACCTGCACCGCTTCCCGATCGACATCATGAAGATCGACCGCGCGTTCGTCAGCCGCATGACCGAGCAGAACGGCGGCCCCGAGCTCGCGCGCGCCGTGGTGATGCTCGGCACGACGCTCGGCCTCGAGACCATCGCCGAGGGCATCGAGAACGAGGACCAGGTGGCGACGCTGCTCGACCTCGGCTGCGTGGCGGGCCAGGGCTTCCTGTTCGCGAGCTCGAGCTCTCTCGAGACAGTGGCGGCGACGCCGTACATGGCGCGCCGCGCCCGGCTGCGAACCGAACGCGGGGCCGACGCCGATCTCACCGCCACCGGCCGGTTCCGCACGTCGGACCTGTGGGCGCGTTCGGCGGCGGGCTGACGCGGCGCTCGCCGGCCGAGGCGACCATGCGCCTTGCGGCTTTGACCGCACTCTCCAAGCGGTGCTAGCGTTCCCCCCGACGGATGTCCAGTCCCGCGACGGCACCAGCCAGGCCGAGGAGGGGGTTCCCATGTCCACGCGACTCGATTTCTCCAAGCTCACCCTGATGGACGCGCTCGACCTCGCCTCGCTGATCGAGCTCGAGGCACGGAAGCGCTACACCGAATTCGCCGAGTCGCTCGGCACCCGGGGCGTGGACGACGCCGGCGCCGTCTTCCGCTCGATGGCCATCAACGAGGACAAGCACTGCGAGGAGATCGCCGAGCGGCGGCTCGCGCTGTTCGGCGACCGGCCGGCGAAGGTCACGCTCGACGACATCTTTGACGTCGAAGCCCCCGAGGTCGGGGACGTGCGCTGGGGAATGTCTGCGTTCAGGGCGTATCGGCTGGCCCTGCACTCGGAACAGAAGGCCTTCGCGTTCTACGACGAGGCGCTCGAATACGTCACCCAGCCGGACGTGAAGGCGCTGTTCGAGGAGCTGCGCGAGGAAGAGGCCGAGCACGTGAGCATGCTCGTGAAGATCATCGCGAAGTTGCCGCCGTCGGCGGAGGTCGAGCTCGAGGACGAGGATTTCGACCCGAACCGGCCGGCGCGCGACAGCTTCGAGGTGTAGCGCGCAGCAGCCGTTTCTTCGGGCACGCTCCCCCGCAGTCGGTCAGGAAAACGCGCACTGCCGACGTTACTCGGGAGCGTGCCGAGAGGCGTCCCTCCGTTCACCCGAAGGGGCCCAGGCCGAACACCGTGCTGGCGATCGCGAACAGCCCGATCGCCAACAGCGCCACGGCAGTCACCAGCGTGAGCGAGACCGGGAATGCGCTTTCCCCGTGAATGAGTCCGTCCACCCGCATCCGCGCGCGCTCGTTGCGCAGTTCGATCATGAAGCGGACGTGGTAGACGATGCCGAGCCCGAGCATCAGCGTACCGAGCAGCACCAGCGCCCGCCCGAAGCTCCGGGCCGCCACGCTGCTGTCGAGGATACCCGCCTCGAACGCCTTCTCGAACAGCTGGTAGATGGTGAACCCGAAGCTGATCAGCGACAGCGACGTGCGGATGACCGACATGAGCGTGCGATCGGCGCTCATGCGCGTCCGCTGGAACGACATGCCGGTGCGACGTGCCGAGAGTTCGACCGAGACGTCGCCGGGGGCGGACTTCAGGTTGGCGTGCACGATGGCATTCTCGACCATGCGCTCCTCCATTCAGTGGCCGGCACCGCGGATCGCCGCCAGCATCGTCGAAGGGAGGCTGATCCAGGCCTGCGCCCCGATCAATTCGCGATTGTCCTGACCGGACAACGGGAGCGACCCAGCGCAGTTACCGATTAGCCCTGATGGGCGGGGGCCGGCAGTGGCTCATACTGAGCAGGCGCGGTGGCTCGGCCCGACTGCCTGCAGTAGGCCGTCGGAGCGCACCGCGGATCGCGGCAGCCACGGCGGGATGCATGTCTGAGCTGCAAGGATTGCTGTCACGCCTCTGGGCGGACCTGATCGCACGGCCCGGTGGCCCTCTTGAATTCCGTTTCCTCGTGCAGCCACTGGTCGCCGCTCTCCTCGCCGTCCGCGACGGCATGTTCGACGCCCGCACCGGGCGCTCGCCGTATTTCTGGACCCTCGTGCACGACCCCGCTCGAAGGCACGAGCGGCTCGGCGAGGGCATCAAGGCGACCCTGAGGGTCGTGCTGCTCGGCGTCGTGATCGACGTCGCCTACCAGTTCCAGGTGCACGGCACCGTATACCCCGGCGAGGCGCTCGGCATCGCGCTCCTGCTGGGGTTCGTTCCTTATCTGCTGATTCGTGGGCCGATCGATCGCATCACGCGGCGACGGCGAGGAGGTAATCATGGCGAAGCCGACCAAACCCAACATCCTCGTCATCTGGGGTGACGACATCGGCATCTGGAATCTCTCCTGCTATCACCGCGGCCTGATGGGCGGGCGGACCCCGAACATCGACCGCATCGCGGCGGAGGGCGCGATCTTCACCGACTGCTACGGGCAGCAGAGCTGCACGGCCGGCCGGGCGGCCTTCATCACGGGCCAGCACCCGT
>Ga0105090_10002122_pt1 | contig 10965 bp, 7 predicted proteins | sample PPLLak3March2015_FD_79110 | JGI IMG/M metagenome (GOLD analysis project Ga0105090, IMG submission 79110) | Freshwater sediment microbial communities from Prairie Pothole Lake near Jamestown, North Dakota, USA - PPLs Lake P7 Core (1) Depth... | ecosystem: Environmental > Aquatic > Freshwater >... | reverse complement strand
CAGCCACAGTCCGAGGATGACAGCCGCCGGCAGCCCGAGGCGGAAGATCCAGGTGGTTCGGGTGTGCTCGGCCCGATACGCGAAGTGTCGCGTCCAGTTTGAGGCGCCAGGCGAATCAGGCATGCTCTGATGATACAACCCAAATCAGCCGGCCTCGTCTACACCGTCCTGTTGACGCTGGCCTTCGTTCAGACGCTCACCAGGCTGATGCTGTATGCCGGCCAGCATGACCTCCATTCCTACATCGTGCTGGTGCCGTCGATCACCGGGTTCTTGCTCTACACGCGGCGCGGCTCCCTGCCCGCGCCGGGCAGCCGGTCGATTTTCGGAACGGCGCTGTTGGGCGGGCTCGGCCTGGTGGCGCTTGCGGCCGCGCTCGCCTGGCGCGAGGGCCTGAGCGTGAACGATCACCTCGCTCTGATGGCCCTCGCCTTCGTGAGTTTCGTCGCGGCCGGCGGATTCCTCTTCCTTGGCGCCAGATGGATGGCCTCCGCTGCGTTTCCCGCAGCCTTCCTGATCTTCCTGGTCCCGCTGCCTGATGCGGCGGTGCACTGGCTCGAGAATGCCTCTGCCCTCGCCTCCGCCGAGGCCGCGGCCATGTACTTCGCCATCGCCGGCACACCGCTCGTGCGGCAGGGCACGATCTTCGAGCTACCCGGGATCGTGCTGCAGGTGGCACAGGAGTGCAGCGGGATCCGCTCCAGTTGGGTGCTGTTCATCACCAGCATCCTCGCCTCCCATCTCTTCCTCAATAGCCCCTGGCGGCGGTTCGTGCTGGTCGCGTTCGTGATTCCCCTCGGGATTCTGCGCAACGGGTTCCGGGTCTTTGTCATCGGGATGCTGAGCGTTCACGTCGGGCCGCACATGATTGACAGCGTCATTCACCACAGGGGCGGCCCCCTCTTCTTCGCGCTGTCCCTGGTTCCGCTGTTCGCACTCCTATGGTGGTTGCGGAGGAGGGAGCGACGGGCGGCCCCCCCGGGGGGCTGAAGCCCCGGGGCTCCATGATGAACACCATGACCGTTTTCACCGCACTCCCCTTCGCTGCCGCGATTCTGAGCCTTCTCCTGGCCATCGCCAGCGTGCTGAGGAAGAAGCCCACCCCGGCCACGTGGTGCTTCTTCGCGGGGATGCTGGTTCTCGGCGTCGACAGCCTGTGCACGGGCCTGAGCCTGCGTGCCGCGGACCTGGCGGACGTCCTCCGATGGCTCACGCTCGGGCTGGTCGTCAAGTCGCTCGTACCCGCGGCCTGGATCGGCTTCAGCCTGACCTATTCGCGGGGGGATTACCGCACGTCCCTGGCGCGTTGGGGAGTGCCGCTCGCGATTCTCGCGCTGCTGCCCGTCGGCCTGGCGCTCGGCTTCACGGACTCCCTCCTCGAGCTCGTCTCGGCAGGCCCTGAAGACGCGGGCCTGCGACTCCACTTCGGCGCGGTTGCCAGGATCTTGAACGTCGTTCTCCTGTTGGCATTCGCCCTGGTCCTGATGAACCTGGAGCAGACGTTCCGGTCGGCCGTGGGCACGATGCGCTGGCGAATCAAGTTCGTGGTCCTCGGCCTGGCGGTGATCTTCGGAGGTCACCTCTACGTGCGGAGCCAGGCCATTCTCTTCTCGACGTACGACATGGCGCTGTCGGGCGTCGAGTCGAGCGCGCTCCTGATCGGCGGCCTCTTCCTGGCGCTGGCGTACCTGCGCACCGGGTTTGCCGAGGCCGACGTGTACCCCTCGAGGACGGTGCTGCGCTCGTCGCTCACGGTGCTCATCGTGGGCGGCTACCTCTTCATCGTCGGCGTGCTGGCGCAAGTCGTGCGGCTCTTCGGAGGGGCGGAGGGCTTCCAGTTCCAGGCGTTCGTCGTACTGCTCGGCATGGCCGGCCTGGCGGTGCTGCTGCTCTCGGACCGCCTCCGGCAACGCGTCCACGGGTTCGTCGTCCGCCATTTCGGGAAGGCCCAGCACGACTCCGTCCAGCTCTGGTCCGGCTTCTCGCGGCGGCTGGCCAAGGTGAGAGATGAATCCGGCCTCTGTGTCGCGTCGGTGAAGCTCATTTGCGAGACGTTCGAAGTCCTCTCGGTCGCCATCTGGCTGGCGGACGAGCAGAAGGAGCGACTCACCCTGGGCGCTTCGACCGCGCAGCGGCCAGACGGTGCGGCGGCAGGCAGTCCGACGGCCGCAGCGTCGAGTGCCGTTGCGGCCGGGCTGCGGGCGAGGCTTTCGCCCTTCGACCTGGACGCCGTGAACGAGGCGTGGGCGGAGGAGTTGCGGCGGCTCAACCCCACATCGTTCGCCGGGAAGGGCGGCAACCGGTGGTGTGTCCCCCTGAGCGCCGGGGAACAAGTCCTCGGCGCCCTGGTCCTGGCGGACCGCGTCAACGCGTCGCCCTACACGGCCGAGGAACTGGAGCTGCTGAAGTGCATCGGCGACCAGTTCAGCTCGGTGCTGCTGAACCTGCGGCTGGCGAATGAAGTGGTCCAGGCGAGGGAACTCGAGGCGTTCCGGACGATGTCGGCGTTTTTCGTGCACGATTTGAAGAACGCGGCGGCCTCGCTGAACCTGATGCTGAAGAACCTGCCCGTCCACTTCGACAACCCGGCGTTCAGGGAGGACGCCCTGCGGGGCGTCGGGAACACCGCCCGGCGCATCGACGAGATGATCGCGCGCCTGAGCGCACTGCGGCAGCAGCCCGACTTCAGGCCCGAGAAAACGGACCTGAACGCGCTGGTCTCCGAGACCATCGAGGGGCTCCAGGAACTGCGGAGCGTGCCGCTGACGGTGGAGCTCGGGCCACTGCCTCCCCTTCTCGCTGACCGCGAACAGCTCCGGAGCGTCCTCAACAACCTGCTGCTCAACGCGCGCGATGCTTTGGGGCAGGACGGCCGGATTACGGTGAGCACGGAACCCCGGGGCGGCCGCGCCGTGCTGTCGGTCGCGGACAACGGCTGCGGCATGAGCGAGGCCTTCGTGAGGGACTCGCTGTTCCGCCCGTTCCAGAGCACCAAGAAGGACGGCCTCGGCATCGGGATGTTCCAGTCGCGGATGATCGTCGAGGCGCACGGCGGAAGCATCCAGGTGGAGAGTGAGGAGGGCGAGGGCACGACGTTCCGCGTGATCCTGCCTGCCGGGGTTGAGACATGATCAGGCCCACGCTGCTCATCGTGGACGACGACGAGGACATCCGGACACAAATGAAGTGGGCGCTGGCGGGCGACTACGAGGTCGTCATGGCCGGCAGCCGGACGGCGGCGGTGACGGCGTTCACGGAAAGCCGCCCGACAGCAACGCTGCTCGACCTCGGGCTGCCGCCTCATCCCAACGACCCCGAGGAGGGACTCGCGGCGCTTTCGGGGTTGCTCGTCCTCGACAGGCTGGCCAAGGTGATTGTCGTCTCGGGCCAGGGCGACAAGCATAACGCCCTGCGCGCGGTGGGAGCCGGCGCCTACGACTTCCTGTGCAAGCCGGTGGACATGGACGAACTCAGGCTCGTGCTGCGCCGGTGCGTGTACGTGGCAGAGCTCGAGCGGGAGTACCGCGCCATCCAGGAACGCGAACGCCCGGAGGGGTTCGACGACATGCTGGGCGCGAGCCCGCAGATGCAGACCGTGTTCGCGTTTGTTCGCAAGGTCGCGACCACCAGCGCCCCGGTCCTGATCCTGGGCGAGAACGGGACCGGCAAGGAAATGGTGGCGCGGGCCCTCCACAGCCGGAGCGCGCAACGCGCGGGCCCCTTCGTTCCCATCAACTGCAACGCGATCCCGGAGAACCTGCTCGAGTCGGAGCTGTTCGGCCACGAAAAGGGCTCGTTCACCGGAGCCCACGCGCTTCGCAAGGGCCTGATCGAGGCAGCCGCGGGAGGCACCGTCTTCCTCGACGAGATCGGCGAACTGCCCGCATCGCTTCAGGTGAAGCTGCTGCGTTATCTCCAGGAGAAGACGTTTCAGCGCGTGGGCGGCCGCCAGGAAATCCAGAGCGACGCGCGGGTTGTCGCAGCCACCAATGTCAATCTCCAGGAAGCGGTCGAGAGCGGGAAGTTCCGAGAGGACCTGTACTTCCGGCTGGCCGTGCTCGTCGTAACGCTGCCCCCCCTGCGCGACCGCGGCGACGACGTGGTCCTGGTCGCGAGGGAGTTCCTGCGGCGCTACGGGACCCAGCACGGCAAGCGCGGCCTCGCGTTCGCACCGGATGCGGTGCGAGCGCTGAGCCTCCACGCGTGGTCTGGGAACATCCGTGAGCTGCAGAACCGGGTTCAACGCGCGGCCATCATGGCTGAGGGCAAGCGCGTGACCGCCGGCGACCTCGAGCTCGCGGACGCCGGGGAGAGCGCGCGTCCGCCCACGCTGAGGGAGGCGCGGGAGAAAGTGGAGAAGGAGCTCGTCGAGGGGGCGCTGCGGCGGCATGGGGGCAAGATCACGTCCGCAGCCCAAGAGCTGGGCGTCAGCAGGCCAACGCTGTATGAACTGCTCGAGAAGCTGGGGATTGCGAACCCGCACTGAACCCGGGGCTCGCATCGGTTGAAGACGTTCGCCCCGGCTCACGCAGGCTAAAGTCTGCGGGTCTGACGAACGGGTAAGGACACAAGCAAAAGCAAAAGGGCCGGATCGTTCCGGCCCTTTTGATTTGACACGACGCAGGTATTGCGTTACGCGTTGAACTTCCGACGCAACGCACCCAGGCCGAGCAGCGCACAGCCCAGCAGGGTGAGCGTGGCACCGCCATCGGGGACGCCCACCATCGTGAGGAGGTCCTGAGCGCGGTCGCCCTTCTTGAAGTTGCCGTAGTCCTGACCCCAAACAAGGTTCATCACGCGCACGTTGCCAAGACCAACCCAGCTACCACTGTTTACCGCTTCAAATGCCGCAGCCACCAGGTAGTTGTTGACGCCACCCGGAGCCTCCTCGATCCACCAAATGGCGTTCTGGTAGTCGTTGTTCAGAGTCGCGTTGGTGCTGCCGCCCATTTGGCGGTACTGGGTGTAAAGGTATGCCGTTTCCGGATCGAGCGGGTCTCCCTCGGGTCCGACACCGCCGTTGTAGGCCGTGTCGCTGATGCCCACGACCTCGAGCAGTCTGCCGAAAGCCAGGGTCTCCTGGACCTCGACACAGAAAGTCAACCAGCCGTCCGGGCTGAAGGGCGTAAGGTTGTTGACCGAGAACGGGCCACCGATATTGGTGTTGTTGTAGTCAGCCACCGTGATGATGTCACCGACCACGACGTTGTCGGGACCGAGCGGCCCCGCCTGCGCGGCAGCCGGCGTGAACGCGACTGCGACGAGCGCAGCCAAAACCAGTAGTTTCTTCATCTTGTCTCCTCCGTGCACTCGTTGAACCGGTAATATGGCGAGCGCCATGCCGCCGTCGTGAATGCCTTCGCCGAAGTGACAAGCATCTTCCATACCAAGGCTCCCACAGCGGGGTACTCTTCAGAGAGAATTCAGCCAACACGTTGATTGACAATAAGTTACTACCCAACGACCGCCATCTGCCAACATAGGAGCTGTCGGCGCCTGGACGCCCTTCTGTAAGCTATGCCGACACGGCTGGGCTCCGCAGAGCTCCCGCCCTCGTCAGCCGAGCGTGCTCAGCATCTTCCGCGCGTCGTCCGCGCCATCGAAATTCGCGTTCAACTTGAGCGCTCGCTCCAGCGACTGGCGTGCGGCTACCTTGTCCCCGTCTTGCGCGTACGCCAGCCCCAGCCGATAGTGAAATACCGGGTTCGCTGGGGCCTTCTCCACGGCAAGCCGCAACGGCACGATCGCCAGCTTTGGCAGCTGCTTCTTCATGTACACGAAACCCAGCGTGTCGTTCACCTCCGGGTCGTCCGGCCGTTCGGCCTTCGCGGCCTGTGCCAGTTGCAGCGCGCGGTCGAGTTGCTCGCCCCCGCTGGCATACATCCAGGCCAGGTTGTTGGCCGCCACTGCCGCGCGCGGGTTCGCCTCGACGAGGCGCTCGTAGCGCCTGCGGGCCTCTTCGGTCTTCCCCTGGCTTTGCAGGATCAAGGCCGCCATCGTCGGCGGGCCCACCGCCTTGGGCTGCCGGGCGGCGAGCTTGTCGAACTCGGCCACGGCCTGGTCGAACTTGCGCCCGGACGCGTACAACCCCGCGAGCGTCGAATAGGCGTCGAGGTTGGAGGGGTCGGCGTCGATGGCACGGCGAAGCAGTTCCTCACCCTTCGACGCGTCGCCTGTCGCAGCCCACGTGCGCCCCGCGAGGGCGAGCACGGGGCTGGAGTTCGCCGACTTCTGAAGCCGCTGCTCAATCCGCGCGCGAGCGCTGTCGGGTCTCTTATCCTTGAGATCAAGCGCGACGAGGGCCGAAAGGGGCTCCACCAGCCTGTCGTTGAGGGCGAGAGCCTTCTCGAACGCCGCCCGCGCACCCGAGGCGTCGCCCGTCGCCATCGCCAGCATCCCGACCTGGTTCTGCACCAGCGCCTCCTGCGGCGCCTCGTTCAGGAGGCTCCGCGTAACCGCGGTGGCACGATCGAGATCGCCGCGCGCCAGCAGGCTGCGCGCCAGCACGAGGTGCGCCGCGAGGTTGCCCGGTTGCTGGGCGGAGAGCTGCTCAGCAAGCTGCGTGGCGGCGGGCAGGGCATTGCGTTGCAACTCGACCATCGCGAGGCGCACCTGTGCTACGGCGGCGCGCGGGTTCAGCCGGAGCACCTCCGCGAACTCCGCTGCCGCCGCTTCCAGGTCGCGCCGGGCCTCGTGGACGGTGCCGAGCAGATAGTGGGCCTCGGCGTTCTGCGGAGCCACCTTCAAGGCGGCCTGCGCGTCCGCCAGCGCCTCGTCCATACGGCCGTCGGCAAGCAGCAACCGGCCGCGAACCACGCGCGCCTCGGCCAGCGCCGGCTCCTTGGCTACGACCTCGTCGACGGTGCGGAACGCGTCGGCTGCCTTCCCGTCTGCATGCTGGATGTCCGCGATTCTCGCCCGGGCCACTGCCCAGTGCCGCGGCTCAGCGCTGAGGCGCTCAAGTACGGCCACCGCGTCGGCCGGCCGCTTCATCCCTGCGTAGTAAGAGGCGAGCGCGAGATTCGCGTCCACGTCGCCGACGACCTCGACCACTTTCTTGAAAAAGGGTTCAGCCTCCGCGGCGCGGTCCGTCCTCAAGTAGAAGACGGCGAGCAGGCGGTTGGCCAACAGGTTCGCGGGGTCGAGCACCAGGGCGGACTTCAACGTGCTCTCGGCCTCGGCGGGCTTTCCGACGCTCCAAAGGAACTGGCCGAGCGCCACTTGGGCACCCACCGACTTGGGATCGACGGTCACGGCCTGCCGGAAGGCCGTCTCGGCTTCGGCGAGATTGCCGCGGGCTGCCTGGATGTACCCGAGACTGGTCTGAAACGTCGAGCGCGGGTCGAGCCTCAGGGCCTGCTCCATCTCCTTGAGCGCGCCGTCGAGGTCCCTCAGGCCGGCCATCGCGTTCGCCCGAAGCACGAGCGCGTCGACGTTCTTTGGATTGATCGCGAGGGCCTTGTCGGCGCGGCCCTTGGCGTCGTCCGCCCTGCCCGAAAGCAGCAACAAGGAGCCGGCCTTCAACTGGGCGTCGGCGTCCTTTGGCAGCAAGTCCGCCGCGCGAACAGACTCGGCGAGCGCGCCCGCGCCGTTCCCCTGGCGCAGGTAGGCTTCGGCGAGCTTCAGGCGCGCCGGGGCGAACATCGCGTCCTTGGCGACCGCGTTCCGGTACTCCAGGACGGCAGCGTCTACGTTGCCCTTGTCGAGCTGGGCGTTGCCGCGTTCCAGATAGTGCTGGGCGCTCCGCGAGCACCCAGCTACCGCCGTCGCGACCACGAAAACCGCCAGAATCACGGTGAATCGCATCGGGCGCAGTTCATGCATGGCGAGTCTTGCCTCCGGTGGAGAGAATAACATGCCCACGGCGCAGCCGACGCCTGGCGCTGGGGTCGTGCGCTGGCGTCGGCTCTGATGGCGTGACGCCCGGACGCTCACTCGCGCGACTTCATCGACCAGTAGTCCGCCAGCCGACTCCGGACCCAGGGCCGCTCCAGCACACGCAACACGCCTCGCCCGCCGCCCAGGCGCAGCACCGGATGGAAGAAGCGCGACTGCGCGGGCGGCAGAAAGCGCAGGTCCCCCCCAAACCCCAGCTTGAAGAAGCTCGCGCCATCGTGAAATCCCTCCGGCGCAAAGTGGCCTGCCACCGCCAGCCTGGCGTCTCGCTCGTCAATCCACACGAAATCGAACGCGCTGAGGCCGCGTTCGCGCGCCACCGGATGATTGCCCACCACATCAGATGATTGGGGTGCGCCGACCCATGTTCACCGGACCAGCCCACCTTCCACACGCGGATGGTGTCGGAGAGCACGAAGGCGCATGCCGCCGAAACAGGTTGACCAGACCGGTGGACGAGAAAGAACCGCACGCGCCCTGACGGACCCAATTCGTGCCAGAGCTTCTCGAAATAGTCCGGCTGCGGCGGCGTAGGCGCGGCGCCGCGCCTCTGGCAGGTCGCGAGCATCAACTCCCGGAACACCGGCACCACCTCGCTCCCCGCCTCCTGGAACTCGAGGCCGCTGCGAACCGCATTGCGGACATAACGCCGCACCGTCGGCATCATCCCCGACTCGATCGCTTCCAGGTCGCGCTGCAAGTCGAGGACCAGCGTCGCCGCGATCAACCCACTCGGGGGAAACCCCTCCGGATGCGGGCCATATCCTTCGGCCGCCATCGTTTCCGCGAGGGCGTGGTTCCGACCAGCATCAACTCACCTCGGATTTCCCGTCTGTTCTCACGCCAGCCCGATCTCTTGGAACAACGGGCTGCGCCCAGCGCCTCTTTCTGGATATCGCGCCGGCTTGAGCTATGGTAATCAAAGGCCCTGAAGAACGTCGATAATCTTTACGTTTTGACAGAGGCAGAACCAGCGACAGGTCTTGTGCTGCGAGACATAGGGTTCACGAGATACACTGCAAACTGCTGCTTAATAATCACTTAATAGCCATAAGCCACGTCAGACATCTGCGCAGGCAAATCCGCCAGAATCTGGCGCGATTCATGCATTCTGAATGAGCCTGAGAGATGATGTGATCAGCGAGACAAAGGAGATGACGATGAGAAAGACCCTTTTGGCTATTGCGTGCGTTGTGGCGCTTGGGTTGAGCGCACCCGGTGCTGAAGCTATCGACCTGACGATCGGCGGTGCCAACTACCTCGGATACGTTACGCCAGGCGTCCCCACCGGGGAAAACGACGAGGAGGCGTACATCCTGTACCTGACGGGCATGGCGGCCCCCTCCACCGAGAACGACGTGACCAATGCAGTCATCGGGGTTGGAGGCAACCAGAACGACACGCAGTCCTTCGTACGGAGCGCCTATTTCAACGGAGCCGACTTCCCCGCTCCTCAGTTCGTCGGCCCGAAGATCGATAACACCAACTCGTTCAACTCGACGGGATTCCTCTACATTCTCGCCAAGTATGGCGCAGGCCAGGGTTTTCAGGCTTCTTATGTCTGGTATAGCCCCACCGGCTTCTTCGGTCAGGTTACTGTTCCGACGGGGGCGCTATCCCACATCAGCACGTTCAACGGTGTGACCGTTCCCGATGGCGGGATGACGTTGATGTTGCTCGGTGGTGCGCTGGTCGGATTGGGCGCGCTGCGCCGGAAGTTCAGAGCGTAATTCTCACCGCGATTCTTCGCTGGAAATAGAAAGGGCCGGAGCAATCCGGCCCTTTTCGTGTACCCCGGGTCTGAAGACCCGGGGCTCCATGCCGCCCAGCCGCGCCGCTACCCGATCGACTTCAGCAGCGCCCGCGCCTCCTCTGCCCCATCGAAATCGCCCTTGAGCTTGAGCGCGCGTTCGAGCGCCTGCTTCGCTTCGACCTTGTCCCCGGTCTGCGCGAGCGCCAGCCCCAGGTGGTAGAAATAGGCTGGCTCCTCAGGCCGCTTGTCGGCCGCCTGCTTCGCGATAGCCTGCTTCAGAAGCGGAATCGCCAGCTTTGGCAGCTGCTTCTTGATGTACACGAAGGCCAGCGTGTCGTTCACGGCGGGAATCTCGGGCAGTTCGGCCACGGCGGCCTGCGCCAGCTGCAGCGCCCGGTCGAGCTGCTCGCCGCGCCTCGCGTACATCCACGCGAGGTTGTTCGACGCGACGGCGGCACGCGGATTCGCTTCGACCAGCCGCTCGTAGCGCCGCCTGGCCTCATCCGGCTTCCCCTGCGCCTCTAGAATCATCCCCGCCATCGTCTGCGGTCCCGTCGCCTCGGGCTGCTGGGCGGCCAGGCGGTCATACTGCGCCAGCGCCTCGTCGAGGCGGTTCTGCGAGACGTACAAGCGGCCCAGGAGCGCGTACGCGTCCATGTTCGAGGCGTCGGCGTCGATGGCGCGGCGAAGGAACTCCTGGGCCTTCGCCGGGTCGCCGGTCGACGCCCAGGTCCTCGCGGCCAGGACGAGGGCCGCGCTGTCGCCCGGCGCCTTCTGCAGCCGCGCTTCGAGCCGCGCCCGGGCCAGGCTCCCCTTCCCCTCGGCAACGTCGATGGCAACCAGGACGTTCAACGGTTCGAGCAGCCTCGGGTCAAGGGAAAGCGCCTTCTCCATCGCCGCCCGCGCCGCGGGACGGTCGCCCTTGCGCAGAGCGACGAGGCCCGCCTGCGCGTGGGCCGCACCGGACTGGGGAAACGCGGCAACCAGGTCGCGTGTCGCAACCGCGGCGCGGTCCAATTCCCCTCGAACGAGCAGGCTCCTGGCGAGGATGAGCCTGGCCTCGAGGTTCTGCGGCTCACCCTGGAGTGCCTGTTCGGCCAACTGGCCTGCCGCCGCGTATTCACCGAGCTGCAACTGGATGGCCGCCAGTTGCAGCTGGACGGCCGTGGCGCGGGGACTCAGACGGAGCACCTCGTTGAACGACGCGGCCGCCGCCGTCAGGTCTCGCGTCGCCCTCTGAACCGTGCCCTGAAGCAGATGCGCGTCGGCATTCCGCGGCTCGGCCTTCACGGCCTCCTGCGCCTCGGCCAGGGCCT
>Ga0105090_10002121_pt1 | contig 10968 bp, 9 predicted proteins | sample PPLLak3March2015_FD_79110 | JGI IMG/M metagenome (GOLD analysis project Ga0105090, IMG submission 79110) | Freshwater sediment microbial communities from Prairie Pothole Lake near Jamestown, North Dakota, USA - PPLs Lake P7 Core (1) Depth... | ecosystem: Environmental > Aquatic > Freshwater >... | reverse complement strand
TGCCGAATAGCGGCGCCAACGCCATCGTGAAATTGCCGTTGCCGCAGTAAAGCTCCAGCAGATCGCCGCCGAGGCTCGCCGCCTGCTGCCAGGCCCAGCCCAGCATCTGCCGGTTCACCCCGCCATTGGGCTGGGTGAAGCTACCCTCGGCCTGCTGGTAACGCAGGTGGCGTCCGTTCAGCTCGAACTGCTCCAGCAGCCAGTCGCGATCCAGCACCACCTTCTGGCCACGGCTGCGGCCGATGATCTGGACGCCAAGATCGGCCGCCAGATCGCGCGCCGCCAGTTCCCAGCCAGTGCCTAGTTGGCGGTGATAGATCAGCGTGACCATCAACTCGCCGCTCAAGGTCGCCAGGAAATCCGCCTGGAACAAGCCACCGCGCAAGGTCTGGCTGCTGCGCAACTGCGTCATCAGACGAGGCATCAGCCCGCAGATCGACTCGGCGGCAACCGGAAAATCCTCGACCATCACCGGCTGTTTCGGGTTCTCCGGATCGAACATCGCATAGTGCAGATCGTCGTCCTGGTGCCAGACGCGAAACTCGGCGCGCAGCCGGTAGTGCTCGGGAGCGGAGGGAAAAACCTCAGGCTCGGGGATGGCGAACGGCGCGAAGGCAAGCTTGAACTGCGCAAGCTTCTCGGCGAGCAGGGCTTGGTAATTGTCGGGATCGGTGCTGGGCAATGGCATGAGCTGAGGGGCGGCAAGTCGGTTTCAGAAACGGCAGGCAAGAAACCACAATCAGGAAAAACCATCCCCGGAAACCGGGGACAAAGCGACGGCGGAATATACGCCGGTCTGCCACTTTGCGGGTGAGTTTGGCGGCAAATTCCGGTTCAAAGGGTTTGGAAAATGGAAATCCACATTATTGGGTGTAAATGGGTGCGCTATTGGTTTCATGATCCGTTCCGAAACGCTCCAACGTACGCAAGAGATCCTGAATCTCATCGCCAGGATCGAGGAATTCAAAGGCGCATGGCGTGCTTTGGGCACGCTGGCGCCTGATCGGCTGTCCGCCCTGCGGCGCGTCACCGGCATCGAAAGTATCGGTTGATGGACCCGAATCAAAGGCAGAAAACTGTCTGATCGGGAGGTCGAGCGATTGCTTTCCAGCCTCCAGAACAAGTCGTTTGCGGACCGCGACGAACAGGAGGTACTCTTCGTCGGCCGGAACCGGCCAATCAGCCGTAGCAATTCTGGTAAATTGAGGTGCGCGAACGGCAGCTAGTTCATCAGATACCGGACATTCGCCTGTTGAGCAGGCGCCATGGAATCATGGGGCTACCAAAGCGCCTACCCGACCAGTCTCATCGTCTTTAGGACTTAACGCAGCCAGCGCCGCCTACTCCCGGACCCGTAGCAGCGTATCGGAAGGCAGCTCCCCGAAACACTCGTTGTAGGCGCGCGCGAATTCACCGAAGTGCGAGAAACCCCAGCGGAGCGCCTCAGTTGCGATGGTGGTCGATCCCGGAGCCGCCGCCAGGAGTGCATGGCGTACCCGATGAAGTCTAAGCCGGACCAGAAAGGCTACCGGCGTCAGCCCCATGACCTCCTTGAAGGCATACTCCAATGCACGCTCACTGACGCCGGTGACTCTGCAAAGATCAGTCACGTAGAGATTGGCGCCCCTTTGCGACAGCGCATACTCCTCGGCAATCTTTACGACGAGACTCCGTTTCTGCCGCGTCCGGTCGCTGCGCCCGGGTTCGAAAATATTGGCCGTGCCGATGGCGCTCAGAAGGTTCTCGATCAGGTCGACCTGCACCGCAAGCAGCCCATCCTGCCGCTCATTGAAGAGGGCCGGCTGCTCTGCGGCCGTGTCGGTCAATTGCTTCCCCCAGTCGAACAGCCTGCATACCGCCGCCGGGTTTGCCTCGAGAGTCTCGATTCCCGCCGGCAGACGGAATTCGCCTTCGCGCTGGCGTGCCGCCAGATGGTCGCGGATATCCCGTGGCGGTAGCAGAATCGTGACGCTTTCCCAGCCGGCATCGACGACAAACCTGGCCTCCGCCTCCGGTCCGGCGGCAAGCATCAAACCCGGGCGAACCGGGAGTCCATTGACCGTCCCTTGCGACTTCGGGCCAAAGGTGACGTACGCGACGTGTCCTTCGGAAACGCGTGTTCGGGTACGCATGCGGAGGTTGGTCGAGTGGAACACCACTGTGGCGGCCCCGGCACGAACAACCACACGTCGTGCCCGAAAAGGCAGCGACTGAAGCTGTACCGCGTCCAGATCGATGAGTTCGATGCCGGCATTGGCATCCGTGGGATCGCTGATCTCGACAACAGTGACGGCAGTTCGGTCGTTGGTGCTTGGGGATTTCACGATTTTTGGGTTATTGCGGAATTCCGATAGACGGTCCAATGGCTTGGCCGGAAAATGCTCCACGCCTGCATGCGATCAACGCAACCGAGAGCAAAAGGCCCTCGCCGAGGCGCTAGTGTAGCAGTGAGGAGTGTCACCAGCGGTGACGCGGCATGAGGCCAGAAGACCTGCGGCGACGGCGTTGTGCGACCTGAGGCGGGAAACTTCGATATGATCGACAACGCTACAATGCGCCGGGCAACTGCGCTAGAGTGTGGATGGTTTAACAGAGAGGTCAGTCGATGGGTACGGTACGGCGAGGTTCAGAGCGTGCAACGGGTGGAAAGCCGTCCAGCCGGATTTGGTTGGTGGGAATCCTCTGTTTCGTCGGCATGGTTGCGACATACGCTTTCCCAAGCATTGCAACGGCCGCAGACAGTCCCCGCCGGCCCAACATCGTCGTCATCCTTGCCGACGACATGGGCTACGCCGACATGGGCTCGTTCGGCAGCGAGATCCGGACGCCGAACCTCGATTCGCTCGCCAACAACGGCGTGCGCTTCACGAATTTCTACACGCACGCGAGCTGCTCGCCCACGCGCTCGATGCTGCTCAGCGGCGTCGACACGCACCTCAACGGCCTGGGCAACATGAACGAGTGGATCGCGCCCAATCAGGCGGGTGTGCCTGGCTACGAAGGCTATCTCAACAACCAGGTGGCCACCCTGCCCCAACTTCTCAAGGATGCCGGCTATCACACCTACATGGTCGGCAAGTGGCACATGGGCAAGGCGCCCGACCAGATTCCCGCGGCGCGCGGCTTCGAGCGCGACTTCTCGCTGCTCGACGGCGGCGGCAGTTACTGGGACATGACGAACATCACCGCCACCGTGCCGAAGTCGCTCTACACCGAGGACGGCCGCTACCTGACGAAGCTGCCCGAGGACTACTACGCGACCAAGACCTACACCGACAAGCTGATCGGCTACATCGATTCCAACCGCGGCAGCGGCAAGCCGTTCTTCGCCTACGTGGCGCACCAGGCGCCGCACGACCCGTACCACCTGCCGAAGGACTGGCGCAACCGGCATCTCGGCGAATACGACAAGGGCTGGGATGCGGTGCGCCAGGAGCGGCTGAAGCGGCAGATCGAGATGGGCATCATGCCGGCCGGCACCGAGCTTGCTGAACGGATGTGGTTTGTGCCCGATCCGATCGTGCTTGCCCCCGCAAGCCGCTACATACTCGGCAAGAAGATGGAACTCTACGCCGGCATGGTGGAGAACATGGACCACCACATCGGCCGGCTCATCGAACACCTGAAGCAGATCGGCGAATACGAGAACACCATCTTCATCTTCTTCGGCGATAACGGCGCCGAGGGCACCGACCTTTTCGGGATGATCGCGGGAACGCCCGGTACGCGCGACAACCTCTACGCGGCGATCACCTGGTCGCAGAATCATCCCAATGCGTGGGGCGACCCGGGCTCCTGGGTCGGCTATGGGCCGATGTGGGCCCAGGTGTCGATGACGCCGTTCAGCCAGTTCAAGGGCCAGCTGGCCGAGGGCGGCATCCGCAACGCGCTGATCGTCAGCGGACCAAACGTGAAGCGGCCCGCCGGCAGCATCAACGACGGGCTGATGCATGTGGCCGATCTGATGCCGACGCTGCTTGAAGTCGCCGGCACCAGCTATCCCAAGGCCAGCCAGCCTGACCTGCCGCCGCTGATCGGCAAGTCGTGGGGCCCGATGCTCGCCGGCAAGGCGGACTCGGTGCGGACCGAGCAGGACTACCTCGCCTGGGAGGTCTTCGGCAACCGCGCGGTGCGGCAGGGCGACTGGAAGCTGCGCTGGCAGTTAAAGCCGTACGGCAAGAGCGACTGGGAGCTGTTCAACCTCGCCAAGGATCCCGCCGAGCGCGAGGATCTCGCCGCACAGAATCCCGACAAGGTGAAGGCCATGCTCGCGGCCTGGGAAAGCTACGTCAAGGCCAACAACGTAATCCTGCCGAGCCGCGGGCCGTACGACACCCTGGAAAAGGACATGCCGCAACGGGTTACGGTCTATCCGGGCTTCCCGCCGCTGATCTACCAGCGGCAGTTCGTCCCGCCGAAGGACATGGTGGCCGATCCCAAGCAGTGAGCGGCGGCGCGACGCTGAAACGGTCGCAGGGGGGAAATTTCTTTTTTAACGAGGGAGGCATCATGAACAATACACACTGGTCGCGCCGGGTGGCCGCCGTGCTGACGGTCGTCGGCGCGCTCTGCACAACGGCGGCGCAGGCACAGGCGCCCGGCCGCTTCTACCTGCGGGGGCTGAGCGATGCGAATGCGGTGCCGGTCATCGTCAATTCGATCAGCGGCAACACCAATCCGTTCGACCCTGCCCATACCGTGACGCCCGGCGCGAGTTTCGACGCGACCATGGCCCTGGTCGGCTATGCGCATACCTTCGCGTTGTTCGACCGCTCGGCGATCGCCGCGGTCATCGTGCCGATGGGGCGCATCTCGGGCGACGTGACGGTGGCTGGCCGGACAGCCAACCAGTCGGCCAGCGGATTTGGCGATCCGATGCTCGAATTCAACATCAACCTGATCGGCCCGAAGGCGCAGAAGAACATTCCTGACGCGCTGCGCTACGAGCCGGGCTTCTCGCTCGACCTGCTCGCCGACCTCGCCCTGCCGATCGGCGAGTACGACAGCAGCAAGCCGCTGAACCTCGGCCAGAACCGCTGGTATGGGCGCGTCGGCATGCCGGTGATCTGGCAACTGGGCGACTGGGTGCCGGGGCGGCGCACGACGCTCGAATTCCTGCCGGCCGTCTGGCTGTTCGGCGAAAACAACGACTACTTCGGGGGCCAGACGCTGAAGACCGATCCCCTGTTCCAGCTCGACGCCCATCTGACCCGCGACTTCACCCAGAACATCTGGGGGTCGCTCGATGCGACCTGGTACAACGGCGGGCAGGCCTCGGTCAACGGCGTTGCCGGCCAGAAGCTGAACAACGTCGCCCTGGGATTGACGCTCGGCTACACGATCAACGACAACATCAACCTTACCCTGGGCTACAAGGCGACCGTTAACGACAGCGCGCCGGGTGACATGCAGATGGACAGCTTCATGATGTCGCTGGTCTTCGGCTGGCACCCGCTGGTCGAAGGGATGAAGCGGCTGAAGAGCGAATAATAGGGGGAGTTTTCCGGAGGCTGCACCTCCGGTCGCGGGCGCCCGGTTCGTTGATTCAGGGCGCCCGGGCTTGCTCCCCTTCGTTGATATCGTCAATATGAAACCCCGTTGCGACAGAAGGGCGACAGCATGAAACTGGAACAGGTCAGCGCCAACTGTTTCGCTGTGCTCAACGAGAAGAACCTCGTGTGCGATGCCAACTCGGGACTCATCAACCTGGGCGGCGGCGTGGTGATCGACACACAGTCGGACCTGCCGCACGGACGTCAGATGATCAAGCTGTTCGGCAAGGTCTGGCGCGACATGCCCAAGCGCGTGATCAATACCCACGAGGACGGCGACCACGTGTGGGGGAACCAGCTCTTCGAGGGTGCCGAAATCATCGCGCACCGCACGGTCAGGGACCTGATGCCGCACGTTGCCGATCCCAAGGAGACTCAGCAACTGATCAAGGGGGCCGATCGCTTTTTCACTCGGATGTTGCTCAAGGCCCTGCACCCGGGCGTGTTGGCCATCGCCCAGCAATTGCAGCAGGACTACGATTTCGACGACATCAAGCTGGTGTTGCCGACGACCGTGTTCGAGGAGCGTCACGTGCTGGATCTCGACGGCACGGAGGTTCACCTCATCTACGTGGGGCCGTGCCACCAGATCGGCGACACGATCATCCATGTGCCCAAGGAAAAGGTCGTGTTCGCCGGCGACGTAATTTTCCGCGAGTGCACCCCCATGGGCTGGAACGGCACTTACGAAAAATGGCTCAAGGTTCTCGATCTCATCATCTCGCTTGAGCCGGAGGTCATCGTTCCCGGACACGGACCGGTGTGCGGGATCGAGGGCGCGATGGAGATGAAGGCCTACCTCGAATACGTGCGCGAAGAATCGAAGCGCTGCTTCGGGCAGGGGCTGAGCGCCCTGGAGGCGTCGAAGAAGATCGATTTTGGACCGTACGGCGGATGGAAGGCTCCGGCGCGTTTGTTCATGAACGTCGAGCGGGCCTACCGCGAGTTCCGCAACGAGGCCACGGACGCACTCTGGGACCACGCGAAAGTCTTCGACGCGGTCCTCGCCGTGGCGAAGGCAAAGGGGATCGCCGTCGAGTTCTGATTGGGGTGCGCGTTTCCAATCCAATCCGGGCCGTTCCCGGTGACGGCGTGCACGAAAACCAAGCATCGATAGCAGGAGAAACAGAAATGAAATTTCCGCGTATCTACGCCGACGAACAGGGTGAGACGCACATCGGCGACCTTGACGTTGCGGAGCACGAGGCCCGCGTCGGTCCGCCGCCGAACCCGGTGGGGCAGATGACAGAGGCCGAGGCGGTGAGCACCCTCGCGATCTTTTCAGCCCCGGCCGGGACCGAGGTGCCGCCGCACAACGCGCCGCAGCCCTACATTGTCATCGTGCTCGCCGGCGAAGGCGAGGTGGAAACCAGCGACGGCACAACTGTGCGCCTGGGCCCCGGCGGGCTGATCTACTGCGACGACGTCAGCGGCAAGGGCCATGTGACCCGGTCGATCACTGACCTCAGCCTTGCCTTCATCAATCGCGCCAGTTCGTGAGACGGCAGCGAGCACACGGACAACCAAACCTGCAGCGCAGGGACGAGGGGAGCCATGATGAAGATGCACACCAGCACGATACTGATCGATAAGACGCGCGGCCTGAAATTCACCGAGAGTCCGCGCTGGCGCGACGGCAAGTTGTGGTTCCTGGACATCCACGACAAGCGGATCAAGACCGCGGACCTTGAGGGCCGGGTCGAGACGGTGCTGGAACTGCCATTCATTCCGAACGCATTCGGATTCCGGCGCGACGGCAGCATCATCGTCGGTGACGCGATGCAGCGGAAGATTTACCTCTGGGACGGCAAGGCGCTACAGCCCTTGGCCGACATCGCCGACATCACGGTGTTTTGCCTGAGCGACGGCATCGTCGATGCGCAGGACCGCCTGTATGTGGGCGATATCGGCTACAACTTCTTCGATCCCGCAAACAAGCCCGTGGACACCTGCGTGATCGCCTGCGTCGATCCCGATGGCCGTGCCTGGGTCGTTGCGAAAGACTTGAGCTTCCCGAACGGGATGGTGATCACGCCCGACGGCAAGACGTTGATCGTCGCCGAGACCATGGGGCACCGGCTGACTGCATTCGACATCGGGGCGGACGGATCGCTCGCCAATCGGCGTGTCTATGCGCAGTTGCCCGAGGACGTGAGTCCCGATGGCATCGTGCTCGATGCCGAGGGCGCCGTGTGGCTCGCCAACCCCGAAGGCAAGTTCGGTGCGTTGCGGGTCCGCGAAGGCGGCGAGATCGTCGAGCGGGTCGAACTGGACACGGAGTGCTATGCGGTGATGCTGGGCGGGCCGAAACGTCAGCAACTGTTCATCTGCGGTTCGGATTCCCACGATCCGGGCGAAATCGCACGTACCCCAAGCGCGACCCTGCGGGTGGTCGAGATCGAGGAGCCAGGTGCCGGTATCCCCTGAGCTGCCAGTTTTGAACCTGTTGAAGGAGAAAATCATGTTTCGATTGTTTTCAGTTGCAGTGTTGTCCAGCCTGTTTATCGTGCCGACTGCCAACGCAGTTGTTTATTGCAAGTCGTCGGGCGTTCCCAAAGGGTGTGTAGCGGCCCATGGTCGGGGCGCACCTGGTGTAGGCGTAGTTGATCCCGGAATAAATCAACCCGGTGCTGCCGGCAATGTTGGTGCCCCACGTGCTGGTGTGGGTGTCGGTGCGCCTGGTGCTGGTGTCGTTGACCCTGGCATCAACCAGCCTGGTGCAGCTGGAAACGTTGGCGTTCCTGGCAACCGCGGCGGCCCGGTCAACCGCGTTGGCCCCCGCTGATTGGTCTGCCTCGAATCTCGACAGACAGCTTTGGGACCAGAAGGCTGCCATAGCGCATTCCAACATCATCAGGCAGTTGTGGGTCGCCTCCAGCCACTCATGTGCCGAGCCACACCCAAACGCACGTATCAACGCGAATGCCCATAGCCGCTCCGCAATAGCGCATCAGCCTTGACCTAGCCCCTCGCCCCCAGCGCATGGCTACGCAATTCATCGTATTCCCGCTTCCCGGTTCGCCCCGTAATCTGTCGCTGCACTGCACAAATTGCGGACGGACCTTTCATGACCAAAACAATACTCGTATTCCTGCTCCTGGCCGGCAGCCTGTCGGCGCGGGCCGCGCTTGACCCGGCCCAGGTCAATCAACTGGCGGCCGATGATTCCAGCGACAAGGTCGCCGCCATCCAGCAACTGACGCAGACCGCCGACCCCGATGCCGTGCGTGTGCTGAAGGCGATGGCCGAGGACAGCCTGTTTCTGGCCGGCGACAAGGCAGTGATCATCGACGGCGACAAGGCCTTCAATGCTGCGACCGGCACGGCGATCGAGATGCCGGCCAACCCCGAGTCGGTCACGGTCAACAACCGAATCAGGGGCGAATTGGCCAATGCGCTGGCGGCGCTCAAACTGTTCGACCCCGACGTCGCCGTGCGCCTCGCGTCGGCGCAGAAGCTGCAAAGCAGCGTCAGCCCGGCGATGGCGCCGCTGCTGGCGCGCGCGCTGGAAAAGGAAAGCGACGCCAAAATCAAGGCGCTGCTCGTCCTCGCCCACGCCCAGGCCAACCTCGGCAACCAAGACCCGGAAGCCCGCATGGCTGCGGTCAAGGCGCTGGCCGAAACCTCGTCGCCGACAATCAAGAGCGTGCTGCTGCCGCTCACCGAAAAAGCCGGCGAGCCGGACGACAAGGTGCGCTACGAAGCCATCGCCGCCGTCAAGGCCATCGACAGCCGGCTGGCCATCGCCGAGAACGTCGGCCGCGCCTTCTCCGGCCTGTCGCTCGGCAGCATCCTGCTGCTTGGCGCGCTCGGGCTGGCCATCACCTACGGCGTCATGGGCATCATCAACATGGCGCACGGCGAGCTGCTGATGGTCGGCGCCTACGCCACCTACGGCATGCAGACGCTGTTCCGCGCCTACCTGCCGGACTACCTCGACTGGTATCTGCCGGCAGCAATCCCGGCCGCCTTCTTCGCCGCCGCGCTGGTCGGCGTGGTGATGGAACGCACGGTGATCCGCTGGCTCTATGGCCGCACGCTGGAAACCCTGCTCGCCACCTGGGGGATTTCGCTGGTGCTGATCCAGGCGGCGCGCGTGCTGTTCGGCGCGCAGAACGTCGAGGTCGCCAACCCGAGCTGGATGTCGGGCGGCATCGAGATCATGCCCAACCTGATCCTGCCGTGGAACCGCATCATCATCGTCGGCTTCGCCATGTTCGTGCTCTTCCTGGTCTGGGTGCTGATGAACAAGACGCGGCTCGGCATGTTCGTCCGCGCCGTCACGCAGAACCGGGCTATGGCCGGCTGCGTCGGCGTACCGACCGCGCGTATCGACACCATGGCCTTCGCGCTCGGCGCCGGCATCGCCGGGCTGGGCGGCGTCGCGCTCTCCCAGATTTCCAACGTCGGGCCGGACATGGGCCAGGGCTACATCGTCGATTCCTTCATGGTCGTCGTCGTCGGCGGCGTCGGGCAACTCGCCGGCGCGGTGTGGGCCGCGCTCGGCCTCGGCATCTTCAGCAAGCTGCTCGAAGGCTGGGCGGGGGCGGTGATCGCCAAGATCAGCATCCTCGTCGCCATCATCATCTTCATCCAGAAGCGCCCGCAGGGCATCTTTGCCCTCAAGGGCCGCTTCGTCGAGTAAGGCCGGAACCATGCGCAAACCCTTGACCGTCCGCATCCTGTCCGCGCTGGACAGCAAACAGTGGCTGGCGCTGGGCATCTTTCTCGCCCTCGCGCTGATCGCGGTGCCCATCCTCCACCTCGTGGTGCCGGAAGAAAGCGCCTTCCACTTCTCCACCTACATGATCACGCTGATCGGCAAGATCATGTGCTACGCGCTGGTGGCGGTGGCGATGGACCTGATCTGGGGCTACGGCGGCATCCTGTCGCTCGGCCACGGGCTGTTCTTCGCGCTCGGCGGCTACGCCTTCGGCATGTACCTGATGCGCCAGATCGGCCGCGATGGCTCCTACCAGTCCAACCTGCCGGATTTCATGGTGTTCCTCGATTGGAAGGAACTTCCGTGGTTCTGGGTCGGCAGCGACAATTTTCTCTGGGCGGCGATCCTGGTCGTCGTCGTGCCCGCCATCGTCGCCTTCATCTTCGGTTACTTCGCATTCCGCTCGCGGATCAAGGGCGTCTATTTTTCGATCATCACCCAGGCACTGACCTACGCCGCGATGCTGCTCTTCTTCCGCAACGAGACCGGCTTCGGCGGCAACAACGGGTTCACCGACTTCAAGCGCGTACTGGGACATTCGATCACCTCGCCGGAAACGCGGCTGGTGCTGTTCGGGCTGACCGCGCTGATGCTGGCGACGACGCTGATCTTCGCCGCCTGGCTGGTGAAATCGAAATTCGGCCGCGTGCTCACCGCCATCCGTGACGCTGAGTCGCGTGTCATGTTCATCGG
>Ga0105090_10002118_pt1 | contig 10972 bp, 8 predicted proteins | sample PPLLak3March2015_FD_79110 | JGI IMG/M metagenome (GOLD analysis project Ga0105090, IMG submission 79110) | Freshwater sediment microbial communities from Prairie Pothole Lake near Jamestown, North Dakota, USA - PPLs Lake P7 Core (1) Depth... | ecosystem: Environmental > Aquatic > Freshwater >... | reverse complement strand
TACATCACCGAGCGCAATTTCTTTCCGCAGTTTGCCGTCGAGCCCGCGAGCTACCTGGCCCTGTACCCCGAGTACCTGTTGAAGGACGAGGAGAAAAAAGCCTTTCTGGTGGACCGCCAGGGCGCCATCGTCGGGCGCAAGCTGGCCGACACCTACGGCTGGAAAGTCGGCGACCAGATCGCCTTGCGCGGAACGATCTACCCCGGCACCTGGGTCTTCAATCTGCGCGGCATCTGGGACGGCGTGGACGCCAAGACCGATGAATCCCAGCTGCTGTTTCACTGGCAGTACCTGTCGGAGTCGGTGCGCAAGCGCATGGGCCGTGGCAACGCGGATTACGTCGGCGTGTACGTGCTGCGCATCGACGAGCCCAACAATGCGCCTATCGTGTCCGAGCGCATCGACGCGCTGTTCAAGAACTCGCTGGGCGAGACCCTGACCGAGACCGAGAAGGCGTTCCAGCTCGGTTTCGTGGCCATGAGCGAGGCCATCCTGGTGGCGATCAACGCGGTCAGCCTGGTGATCGTCATCATCATCATGGCGGTCATGGCCAACACCATGATGATGACCGCGCGGGAGCGGCTGTCTGAGTACGCCACGCTCAAGGCGCTGGGCTTCTCACCGGGCTTCGTGGTCAAGCTGCTGTTTGGCGAAAGCCTGGTGATCGCGCTACTCGGCGGCGGCCTGGGCATCGTGCTGACGCTGCCGATCGCGGCAGCGTTCGCCAAAGCCGTGGGCACGCTGTTCCCGGTGTTCGTGGTTTCGGACCTGACCATGGCGCTGCAGCTGGCGGCCAGTGTGATTGTGGGCGTGGTCGCCGCGGCCTGGCCGGCCTGGAAGATGAGCCGCATCAACATCGTCAACGGCCTGCGCAACGTCACATGAAGGCCATCCCGCTGTCCTACATCGCGCGCAACCTGTGGGTGCGCCGCGTGACCACGCTGCTGACCGCCGGGGGCATGGCGTTGGTGGTGTTCGTCTTTGCCACGGTGCTGATGATGAGCGAGGGCATCCGCGCCACGCTGGTGGCCACCGGCCAGCCTGACAACGTGCTGTTGCTGCGCAAGGGCGCGGGGGCCGAGATCAACAGCGCCATCACGCGCAGCCAGGCGGCCATCGTCGAAAGCCTGGACGGCATCGCCACCAACGGCGCGGGGCAGCGCCTGGTCAGCAAGGAGCCGGTGGTGCTGAACAACCTGCCCAAGCGCAGCAACGGCAAGCCCAGCAACGTGACCGTGCGCGGCACCTCTGAGCTGGGGCTGGAGCTGCGGCCCCAGGTGAAGATCGTCGAGGGCCGCATGTTTCGCCCTGGCACCTCGGAGATCATCACCGGGCGCTCGATCGCCAGCGGCTTTCGCGGCACGGGGCTGGGTGAGACGCTGCGCTTTGCCCAGCGCGACTGGCTGGTGGTGGGCGTGTTCGACTCGGGCAAGACCGGCTTCGACAGCGAGATCTGGGGCGATTCGGAGCAGATGATGGCGGCGTTCCGGCGCAACGCGTATTCGACGATGGTGTTCCGCCTGAGCGACCGCGAGGCCTTCGCCAGTGTAAAAGCCGCCATCGACGCCGACCAGCGCCTGCAGCTCGACGTCAAGCCAGAGATCCAGTTCTATGCCGAGCAGAGCGAGGCGCTGGCCACCTTCATCCGCATCCTGGGACTGAGCCTGTCGGTCATTTTCTCGATCGGGGCGGTGGTGGGCGCCATGATCACCATGTTCGCCGCCGTGGCGCAGCGCGTCGGTGAAATCGGCACCCTGCGCGCGCTCGGCTTTCGGCGCGAAGCGGTGCTGCTGGCCTTCTTGCTGGAGTCGCTGCTGCTGGCGCTGGTGGGCGGCGTGATGGGCCTGTTCGCCGCCTCCTGGATGCAGGCGGTGGACATCTCGACCACCAATTTCCAGACCTTCAGCGAGCTGGCGTTCCAGTTCAAGCTCACCCCGGCCATCGCGCTGCAGACCCTGCTGTTCGCACTGGCCATGGGATTCGTGGGTGGCTTCATCCCGGCCTGGCGGGCCGGGCGGTTGAAGATCGTGGACTGCCTGCGCGCGGCCTGAGGCGGCAGGGCGGACCTGTCGGCCGAACGGCACCGGCCTGCCAGGCCGTTCGGGCCAGCCCAGGTTGACGGTGCCCGTTTCGGCTGTCCGGTCATCGCGCACGCGACAGGAGCGCTGGGGCCTTCGGCCGCACAATCCGAGTTTCCATTTTCGGCCAGCTCCACCACCCCGGGGCCACGGCTCTCCCGACCCAGGAAACCCCATGATCAAGCAGTTTGACCTCGTCGTCCACGGCGCCACCGGCTTCACCGGACGCCTCGTCATCGAATATTTGTTGCAGCGTTATCCCGCAGGCAGTGGCCTGCGCTGGGCCATGGGCGGGCGCAGCGCCGAGAAGCTGGCGGCTGTGCGTGACGAGGTGGGCGCACCCATCGACACGCCGTTGGTCGTCACCGACAGTGCCGACCCAGCCAGCCTTCAGGCGCTGATGGCGCAGACCCGCCTGGTGCTGACCACCGTCGGCCCTTACCAGCTCTACGGCAACGAGTTGGTGGCCGCCTGTGCCGCGTCCGGCGTGGACTATGTGGACTTGTGCGGCGAACCCGCCTGGATGCGCAAGATGATTGACGCACACGAGGCCCAGGCCAAGGCCAGTGGCGCGCGCATCGTGTTTTCCTGCGGCTTCGACTCGATCCCGTTCGATCTCGGTGTGCTGATGCTGCAGGAAAAGATGGAAGCGCGCTTTGGAAAGCCGGCGAACCGCGTGCGTGGCCGGGTGCGCAAGATGAAGGGCACCTTTTCCGGCGGCACCGCGGCCAGCCTGAAAGCCACGATGGCCGCCGCGATGAGCGACCCTGGCGTGCTCGACCTGTTGCGCAACCCGTTTTCGCTGACGCCCGGCTTCGAAGGGCCGCGCCAGCCCTCGGGTGCCAAGCCCATGCTGGACGAGGCGCTGGGCCTTTGGGTGGCGCCCTTCGTGATGGCGGCCATCAACACGCGCAACGTGCACCGCTCGAACTTCCTGCTGAACCAGGCCTATGGCGCAGATTTTGTCTATGACGAGATGATGATCACCGGTGCTGGCGAAAAAGGCGAGGCGATCGCGAACGCGGTGGCCGCCGACAAGTCCCTGGGCGCCGAGGGCGGGCCGAAACCGGGCGAAGGCCCCTCGCGCGAGGAGCGTGAGGCCGGTTTCTACGACGTGCTGTTTCTGGGCGAAAGCGCCGCCGGCGAGCGGCTGCGCGTGGGCGTCAAGGGCGACCGCGACCCGGGCTATGGCTCCACCTCCAAGATGATCACCGAGGCCGCGGTGTGCCTGCTGCAGGAATGCCCCGACACCGCCGGCGGCATCTGGACCCCGGCCTCTGCCATGGGCATGCGCCTGACGCGGCGGCTGCAGGCCAACGCGGGCCTGAGCTTTGCGGTCGAGCCGGCTTGAAGGCGGTGCACCGGCCGGCCGGTATTCGACAGCGCTTGCCTAGTGGGTCAGGAACTCGGCCCCGAGATGCCCGACCTTGACATAGATGAGCGCGCCCTGCGCGCCGGTGAACGGGGTGTGGCGGCTCCAGCGCGGGCTGCGCAGCCAGGTGCCGGCCGGGTAGTCGCCGGCCTCGTCCTGGAACAGGCCTTCAAGCACAAAGATTTCTTCGCCACCGGGATGCGCGTGCGTGTTGAAGCGCGTCTGCGGCGCCCAGCGCACCAAGGCCGTGCTGACGCCGTCGAATTCGTGCAAGGGCATCACCGAGAGCCCTGGGACCAGGCCGGCGCGCCAGGGCTCAGCGCGGGTATCGATGCGAACCGTCTGCGTGTCACTCGGGGCGAACTGCCAGAGCTTGACCAGCAGCACGCAACCTTCGCGGGAGAACGGCGCGTGGGCCGAGCCAGGCGGGTTGCGCAAATAGGTGCCGGCGGGATAGTCGCCGGCCTCGTCCGAGAACACGCCTTCCAGCACCAGGATTTCCTCGCCGCCGCCGTGAAGGTGCCGCTCGAAGCGCGAGTTCGGCGCATAGCGCACCACGCTTGTGGCGCGCGCCACTTCGCCGCCAACCCGGTCCAGCATGCGCCTTGCGACGCCGGGCTGGGGCGAGGGCGCCCATGCGGCGTCGTTGGCGGGTGCGACCACCCGCCGGGAGAAATCGTCATTCAGGTTCAGGGGCGGTACCATTTGCATCAAGGCATCCTACAGCCCCTGCCTTGCGCCCGGCGGATGCCGCCAAAAGCCCCTGATTCGTCCCCTGATACTTGAAAAGAGAGAGCACCAACCCATGTCCATTCTCCAGATCACCGATGAACTCGAACTGCTGGACGGCCTGGTCGACCTGGCAAAGCACCCGCGCGTCATCGAACTGGGCTGCGGCGCCGCCCAGTTGTCGCGCAAGCTGCTGGAGCGCTTTGCGGCCAGCGAAGTCACCGCGCTGGAGGTGGACGAGCGCCAACACGCCAAGAACATCGCCCAGCCGCAGGACCGTCTGTGCTTCGTACAGGCCGGCGCGCAGGCGATCCCGTTCGGCGACGCCGGTTTTGACCTGGCGCTGATGCTGAAGTCGCTGCACCACGTGCCGCTGGACCTGCTGGACGCCGCGCTGGCCGAGGTGTACCGCGTGCTGGCCCCCGGCGGGCTGCTGTACGTGTCGGAGCCGGTGTTTGACGGCGCGCTGAACGAGGTGATGCGCCTGTTCCACGACGAGGAGGTCGTGCGGGCGGCGGCGCTGAAGGCGCTTGAGCGGGCGGTGGTGTCCGGCGCCTGGGAGCAGGTCGCCGAGACCCGCTTCGAGGTGCCCGTGCACTACCGCGACTTCGCCGAGTTCGAGCAGCGCATGATCGGCGTGACCTTCGTCGACCACCGGCTTGACGCCGCCACGCTGGCCAAGGTACGCGAACGCTTCGAGCCGCACATGACGGCGGATGGCGCGCATTTCGTGCGGCCCATGCGCGTCAACCTGCTGCGAAAACGGTCCTGATTTCCCAAAAAAAAGGATGAAAATCGTCGCTTTTCCATCGTCGAATGGTCACAAGCCGCTATCAATTCTGAACTTGGTGGCGGACTCTCTGTGTGCGCCAACGCACAGCGCGCGGGCGAGGTCAAGGGCACGATAACGGGCCCGGCGCACGAGCGCCCCATTGACTTTGCAGGAGAGAAGAATGGCCCAGATCCAGATCGCCGTCCTCGTCGGCAGCCTTCGCCGCGATTCCTTGAACCGCAAGCTGGCCGGTGTGATGGGTGTCTCGGTCGGCGCGATGGGCACGTCTATGGCGCAGCAGCATCTGCGCAACATCCTGTCCTATCTGGAGGTTCCAACCCTTGGCCAGCCCGAAGCCTTCATCCACGCCAGGGAAGATCTTTTTAATGCGGACGGTACCTTGGGTCAAGACAGCCGGAAGTTCCTGCAGGGCTGGATGGACCGCTACGTGGCCTGGGTGAAGAAGCACGCCGCCTGAGAGGCGCGAGGACAGACAAACAGCCGTGTCCGGATCCATGCCGTTAAGCCTGCACGAATGGAGGATCATGCTCAAGCAGATGGGCCGGTCGTGGCTTGAGGACTACGCCCTGAGCATGGGCGCTGCACTGGCCTACTACACGCTGTTTTCGCTGGCGCCGCTGCTGTTGATCGTGATTGCGGTCGCCGGGCTGATCTTTGGCGAGGACGCCGCACGCGGCGAGATCACGGCGCAACTGCGCGCGCTGATGGGCGAAGGGGGTGCGCAGGCGGTGCAGGGTTTGCTGGCCAGCGTGCACAAACCGGCCGAAGGTGTGGCCGCCACGGTGCTCGGCGCGGGGCTCCTGTTCGTGGGGGCAACCACGGTGTTCAGCGAGTTGCAGGATGCGCTGGACCGCATCTGGCGCGCACCCACACTGTCCAGGTCCAGCGCCTGGTTCAGCCTGGTTCGCGCGCGCCTGCTCTCGTTCGGCATGATTCTGGCGATCGGCTTCCTGCTCACCGTGTCGCTGGTCGTCAGCGCCACCCTGTCACTCATGGGGCGATGGCTGGAGCCGGTCTTCGGGGGCTGGCTGGCTGTGGCCTCGGCAGCAAGCGCCATCGGTGGTTTTGTGCTGGTGGCCGTCACGTTCGCGCTGATCTACAAGGTCATGCCGCGTGTGCGGGTGCAGTGGAAGGATGTGTGGATCGGCGCACTGTTCACCGCCGTGCTCTTCACTCTGGGCAAGTCGCTGATCGGCCTCTATCTCGGGCGCAGCGGCGTGGTCTCGGGCTTCGGTGCGGCCGGCTCGCTGGTGGTGGTGTTGCTATGGGTGTATTACTCGGCCCAGATCTTCCTGATCGGCGCGGAGTTCACCTGGGCCTATTCGAACACCTTTGGTTCAAGAAGCCCGGCTCGCGACATAGATGTGCCAGACCGCGAAGAACATGGCCGCGATGACCGGTCCGATGACAAATCCATTGATGCCGAACACCGCCATGCCGCCAAGGGTGGTGATCATCACCACGTAGTCGGGCATGCCGGTGTCCTTGCCGACGAGGACTGGGCGCAGCAGGTTGTCGATCAGACCGATGACCAGCACGCCCCAGGCCACCAGTGCAACGCTTTGCCAGATGGCACCCGTCACGAAAAGGTAGATTGCTACCGGCACCCAGACCAGACCGGCACCCACGGCCGGCAACAGTGAGAGGAAGGCCATCAACACGGCCCACAGCAAGGCCGCATTGACCCCGAGGAACCAGAACGCGACGCCGCCCAGCGCACCCTGGATCGCGGCCACGAGCAGGTTGCCCCTGACGGTGGCACGGATCACCGTGGCAAATTTTTCCAACAGTTCCTCTTTGTGCGCGGGTGCCAGCGGGATGGCTTTGCGCAGGGCGCGCGCAACCCCTGCGCCGTCGCGAATCAGGAAGAACGCGAGGTACAAGGTGATGAAAAGTCCGGCAATGAAGTCGAAACTGTTTTGTCCAATGCTCAGCGCGTTTGTGGCGATGAACTGGCTGGCCTGGGTCAGTGCGGCGGAAACCCTGCGCTGCAGCGTGGCAAAGTTGGCCAGTCCGAAACTGTCGAGCAACGACATCACCCAGCTTGGCAATGTGTCGAAGGCCCTGTGGAAATAGCGCGCCACATTCCATTCGCCGGACTGAATATGGTTGTAGACCTCGGCGGCCTCGCTGGCGAGCGAAGCGGTCACCAGGGCGAACGGGACGATGACCATGACCAGGACGACCAGCAGGGTCACCAGCGCCGCCAGCGTGCGCCGCTGCTTCATGCGACCCAGCAGCCATCGGTAGAGCGGCGCAAACATCAGGGCGATGATGGCGCCCCAGAGGATGGTTCCAAAGAACGGCTGCAGGATCCAGCCGAAGGCGAGAGTGACTGCAACCAGCAGCAGCAGCAGCGCCCGGTTTTCGACGTAGGCCGACGCGTTGTCTTCGGGATGGTTCATCAGGCGTTACGGTCGTGTCAGCCGCACGATGTCACCCACGCGCGTCCTGGCAACGTCCTCGGCATGGAACGGCAGCACCGGCCACTGCTTGCGCGAGAACAGCCAGAGCTGGTCGGTGGCGTGCGGCGAAGCCGGGTTGGTGGACTGGCCGTAGGTCAGCAGCCCCTGCGCCACCGGGCCGCGCGCGTCGAAGGTGACGGTCTGCACGTAGCTCGTGCCGTAGTCGATCAGCAGGCCCTTGGGCGTGATGCCCGGCGCAAACTGGTTGCCCAGGTTGTTCAGCACGCCTTCGAACTCGTCGCCGCCATGCAGCGGAATCGGCTCGCTCGTGATCAGCGGGCGCTGCACGCTGCCCAGCGTGGCGTCCAGCGCGAAGCCGGCGGTGCGCACGGCCTTCACGGCCCCGGTGAGCGACTCCATGACCTTGGCCGCGACGGCCGAGTCGTCCATCTTCAGGCCGGCCGGGGTGGCCACGGGCTGCGCCGGATCGAAGGGCACGCGGTACACGCCGGGGATCAGCCGCGCGGTGCGCCAGAACTCGCGGAACAGGTGGGCACCGCGGGCGTCGAGGTTGTTCGTGCGGTCCCAGCCGCGCAGCGCGGCGCAACCGTCCTTGACCTCGGCGCTGGGTGTCGCCAGGCCGGCGCAGGCGGCCAGCAGGTCGGGCAGCACCACGCCAGCCATGAAGTTGCGGTTGCCGAAGAGTTGCTTCTGCACCGCCTCCGGCGTGATCTTGCCCTGCGCCAGCAGCGCCGGGATCTCGCTCAGGTCGGCGCGGGTGCGCGGGCGTGTGACGCTGGCGTCACCCACCAGCGGCGAGATGGCGCCCCACTTCTGCGCCGGGTTGGTGTAGAGAAAGCTGTCGTTGCTGTTGTGCACCCAGTCGGTCCGGATCGTGGTGGGCATGCGGCCGATGGGGATCAGCCCCGGCACCGGCGAGGCCGGGTCGCGCTGCCAGTCGCAGGCGCTCTTCGAGCCGTCCAGCACCACCAGGCCGGCGGCCGGCAGCAGCGCGGCGGCGGGCTTGCTCGGCGCGCAGCGCTGCAGTTGCGCGGCATCGACATCGGGCACCACCGAGACGTCCGCGTAGAGCGTGTTGCCGTTGCGGTCGGCTGCCAGTGTGTTGATCCAGGGCGTGCCGATGTTCTTCATGGCCTCGCGCACTTCCTGCACGCTGCGCGCGCGGGCGAAGCCCATGGAGGCGTCGGCGGAGCGCACGTTGCCCAGGTTGGCGTCCTTCAGGGCATAGGCGGTCCGGGCGTTCCAGTTGAGGCCGGCGCGCGGAATCACCACCACCGGGCCCCAGCGGGTGGACCAGAGCGTCTGCGACTTGGTCTGCTGGCTGCCGTCGGCGCCGCGCACCGGCGCGCTGACGCTGCGCGAGCTCATCTTGACGGGCTGGCCGTCCACCAGATAGCTGGTCGGATCGCCGGCCACCAGCGTCAATTCGTGCAGCGTGAAGCGCTTGCCGGTGGAGACGGTGTGCGACCAGGCCACGTCCTTGTTGAAACCGATGGTCACGCCGGGGAAGCTGCCGATGCCCACGCCCATCACGTCGAGGTTGCCAGGGATGGTCAGGTGCACCTGCCAGAAGCGGTTCACGCCGGCCCACGGGAAGTGCGGGTTGCCCAGCAGCAGGCCGCTGCCGTTGGCGGTGGTCTCCTTGCCGAAGGCCCAGGCGTTGGAGCCCAGCGGGGAATCGAGCAGGCCGGCTTCGCGCATCGCGTCGGCCGCGTCGGCGAAATTCACGGGCGCGTCGGACGCCGACGACGTGGTTGCGGCCGGCGGCCTTGCGCCCAGCACCGCGTCGGCGAGGGCCGCGGTGGCGGCCTGCACGGCGGTGAGTTCACCCTGGCGGCGGAACTCGACCAGCGTCATGGGTTTGACCCAGGGCTGGCCGTTGCAGGCGGCGGGCAGCTTGCCGTCCTGGTCGGCCAGGTAGCGGTTGTAGCCGGCCACCGCGCCGCGCGCCATGGCCTGGGATTCGGCGCTGGCGCCGGCCCAGGCGCGCTCCAGCGCGGCGTCGTCCATGTGGGCGGCAATGAACAGGTCGATCTGCTCGTTCGGGAACATGCGCCGCGCCAGCAAGCCTTGGGTGGCGCCGCCAAAGTAACGCGCGCGCTCGCCGCGCACCGTGACCAGCTGGTCGGCCGTCATGCAGACGTTGTCCTGCGCATAGGCATACGCCATGGCGTAGGCCAGGGTTTCGGCGTCGGGGGCACTGATGTGCGGCACGCCGTTGGCGGTGCGCTGGATGGTGGCGGTTCGGACGTCGGGGCCTGTGGGGCCGGTGGCGCAGGCGGCGAGCAGGGCGGCCGCAGCCAGGGGGGCCAGTGTGGCTGTGAAATTTCTCATCAAGTTCTCCTTCTATTGGCGCGCAGCCCGACACTGTAACGCCGGTGCCGTGCCCGAATTCTTTTCAAACTGTTGGAATTGTCCGACACCACGCCGATTTCGCCGGTGATAACTTTGCCCATCACTCCCGGATCAACCAGCGAACCCCCATGCCCAAAACCCTCATTGAACCCTTCCGCATCAAGAGCATCGAGCCCATCCGCATGACCAGCCGCGCCGAGCGCGAACGGCTTCTGCAGGCCGCCCACCTCAACGTCTTCAAGCTACGCGCCGAGGACGTGCTGATCGACTGGCTGACCGACTCCGGCACCGGCGCCATGTCCAGCCGCCAGTGGGGTGCCATCATGGAGGGCGACGAGAGCTACGCCGGCGCGCGCAGCTTCTATCGGCTGGAAGCTGTGATCCAGAAGATCACCGGCATGCGCTTCTTCGTGCCCACGCACCAGGGCCGCGCGGCCGAGAAGGTGCTGTTCACCGCCGTCTGCAAGAAAGGCGATGTGGTGCCCAACAACTGCCACTTCGACACCACGCGTGCCAACCTCGAATACATCGGTGTCGATGCGCGCGATCTGGTCATCGCCGAGGGGCTGCAGCCGGCGCTGGTCCATCCGTTCAAGGGCAACATCGACCTGGCGCGGGTGGAGGCGCTGCTGAAGGATCAGGGCGATCGCATCCCCTTCGGAATGATCACCGTGACCAACAACACCGGCGGCGGCCAGCCGGTCTCGATGGCCAACATCCGCGCCTACGCCGCGCTGCTCAAGGCCCACGGCAAGCCCTTCATCATGGATGTCTGCCGCTTCTCGGAAAACGCCATGTTCATCAAGAAACGCGAGCCGGGCTACGAGCACACGCCCATCCGCGACATCGTCAAGGAGATGTTCAGTTACGCCGACGGCGCCACCATGAGCGCCAAGAAGGACGGCATGGTCAACATCGGCGGCTTCATAGTGCTGCGCAGCGAAGAATGGATGGATGCGGTGCGCAACGTGCTGATCCTCACCGAAGGCTTCCCCACCTACGGCGGCTTGGCCGGGCGCGACCTGGAGGCGCTGGCCGTGGGGCTGGAGGAGGGCATGGACGAAGACTACCTGCGCTACCGTCTGCGCACCGCCGAATACCTGGGCGAGCGGCTGGAGGCGGCGGGCGTGGGCTTCGTGCGGCCCACCGGCGGCCATGCGGTGTACATCGATGCGAAGACGGTGCTGCCCGACATGCCGGTGGCGCACTACCCGGCCTG
>Ga0105090_10002117_pt1 | contig 10974 bp, 10 predicted proteins | sample PPLLak3March2015_FD_79110 | JGI IMG/M metagenome (GOLD analysis project Ga0105090, IMG submission 79110) | Freshwater sediment microbial communities from Prairie Pothole Lake near Jamestown, North Dakota, USA - PPLs Lake P7 Core (1) Depth... | ecosystem: Environmental > Aquatic > Freshwater >... | reverse complement strand
GCGGTCGGCATCTGCGGCAGCGTGCCGAGGCCGTCGAAGCCGGAGAGGCCGGCCCGGCCCGGGTGCGCCGACTGCGACGGGTGCTGCGAGCCCGGCAGCGGTGCGCTGCCGCCGGGACGCATGATCATCGTCTTCTCGTATTCGCCGCTGTCGTCGACCAGGTACTTGATCTTGTACTTGCCGATCTCCACCGTGTCGTTGTGCGTGAGCAGCTGCTTCTTGACCGCCTTGCCGTTGATGTAGGTGCCGTTGGTGCTGTTGAGGTCTTCGATGAAGACGTCGGCGCCCACCATCTGCAGCACGGCGTGCTCGCCGCTGACAGCGAGGTTGTCGATCACGATGTCGTTGTAAGGACGGCGCCCAAGGGTGGTCTTGTCCTTGGTGATCTGGACTTCCTTGATGACCACTCCGTCCAGCGAGACGACCAGCTTTCCCATGCCTGACCTCGGTTCAACCCGCTGCCGGCCGCGGCGGGGTCGACGCACTTGCGGCGCCGGAAATGCGTGCGCGACAGCGGTAGGCCATCTGCGTCAGCGTCGAAACGGCCACCAAGACCTGACCGGTGCACTCGCGCCGCCGGAGGCGCGCACCAGGATCATGGAGATATTATCCTTTCCACCCGCGTCGTTGGCGGCTTCGATCAGGGCCTGACTGCTTGTTTCCAGCGAGTCGTGCGTCTGCAACACCTGGGCGATGCCGGCGTCGTCGATCATGTCCGAAAGCCCGTCGGAGCACATCATGTAGATGTCGCCGGGCTGCACCTCGTGCTGGTGGGTTTCCAGCAGCACCGTGTCTTCCACCCCGACGGCGCGCGTGACGAGGTTCTTGTTGGCCGAGAACGCCGCCTGCTCGGGCGTGATGAGGCCGGCGTCGATCTGCTCCTGCAGCAGCGAGTGGTCGCGAGTGATCTGCTGCAGCCGTCCGCCACGCAGCCGGTAGCAGCGCGAGTCGCCCACGTGCCCGAGCAGCAGGCGGCTGTCGCGGAAGACCGCGACCACGAGTGTCGTGCCCATGCCGGTGTACTGCGGGTTGGCGTTGGCGGCGTTGAAGATCGCGCGGTTGGCGTTGTCGACGCAGATGTCCATGGCCCTGCGCACTTCGGCGTCGCTGGCCTGGCTGCTCGCTTCGCGCAGCCAGCGGCCGAGCTCGGTGGCGATGAAGCTGGTGGCCATGTTCGAGGCCACCTCGCCGGCGTTGTAGCCGCCCATGCCATCGGCGAGCACGGCCAGCGAGACGCCGGCATCGACGGACACGGAGTCCTCGTTGTTGCTGCGTGCCCGTCCCGGGTCCACCGCGGCATGGATCTCGAATGTCGTGGGCACGGGTGGCGGGGGCGGCATCGGCAGCGGGTGGACGAGGATTGTGCATCGGAACGGCCGCGCCGCCGGCGGCTGCGGCCCGCTCGCTAGCGTGATATCGGACCGCTGGCGGCAGGCCACGCAGCAGCCATCTCGCGCAGCGATCGCGCCAGCGCGTCGCCTTCGGCCGGGCGCCGGGCCGCGCGCCTGTCCAGCAGCGCCGCCACCAGGGCGGCCAGCGACGCGGGCAGGTCCGGCCGCAGCGTGCGCAGATCGGGCGCCGGCTCGCCGGCCACCCGGCGCAGCAGTTCGCCCAGGGTGTCGGCGTCGTGCGGCAGGCGGCCGGTGAGCAGCTGGAACAGCGTCGCGCCCAATGCGTAGAGATCGCTGGCCGGCGTCGGCGGGCTGCCGGCCAGCAGTTCGGGCGCCATGTAGCCGGGCGAGCCGAGCATCAACCCGGTCGCCGTCGGCGCCGTGCCGCTGTCGCGCGCCAGGCCGAAATCCGCCAGCTTGACGATGTCGCCGGGCCAGTGGACCAGGATGTTGGCCGGCTTCAGGTCGCGATGCACGACGCCCAGTCGGTGCGCGTGCGCGAGCGCCTCGGCCACCGCCGCGGCCACGCGAAGCGCCAGCGGCTCGGGCAGCAGGCGCGAGGCCTGCGCATAGCGGCTGAGCGCGCTGCCGGGCACCGGCTCCATGGCCAGCCAGCCCAGGGTGTCCTCGACGCCGGCGTCGAGGACGGCCACGATGCCGGGGTGCACCAGCCGGCGCGCGGTCTGGGCATTCGCCACAAACGCGGCGCGCGCGCCGTCGTCGGTACCGGCCAGGTTGACGAGCTTGAGGGCGGCCGCCGTCTCGCCCGTGCCGCGTGTGGCCAGGAAGACCGTGCTCTGCGTGCCCTGGCCGATGGCGCGCAGCAGGCGCCAGCCCGCCACCGTCTGCCCGACGCGCGGCGATGTCGGCATCGGCCGCGGGCTCAGGCCTGCGTGGCGGCGGCGCGGCGCTTGACGAGCATGCCGACGGCCAGCACCAGCAGCGCGCCGAAGAGTCCGGCGCCGTAACGCACGCCGGCCAGAACTTCGGGCAGGGCGCCGGGCCCGTCCAGCGGCAGCGTCGGCACGAGCCCGAGCACGGCCGGATCGGTGACCGCCATCGTGCCGGCGATCCAGCCCAGCAGCATGCCGCCCAGCGTGATGATCATCGGGAAGCGGTCCATCAGCTTGATGACCAGCTGGCTGCCCCAGACGATGATCGGGATCGACACCAGCAGGCCGAAGACGACGAGCGGCATCTTGTGGTCGCCGCCGGCGCTTTCGGCGGCACCGGCGATGGCGATGACGTTGTCCACGCTCATCACGAGGTCGGCCACGATGATGGTCTTGATCGCCGTCCACAGTCGGTCGGAGGCCTGGACGTTGCCGTGGGCGTCGTCGTCGTCGGGCGCCAGCAGCTTGATGCCGATCCACAGCAGCAACGCCGCGCCGACGATCTTGAGGTAGGGAACGGCGAGCAGCGTGAGCGCGAAGAAGATCAGCACCACGCGCAGGGCGATGGCGCCGGCGGTGCCCCAGACGATGCCCTGCGTGCGCAGCTTGGCCGGCAGCTTGCGGCAGGCCAGCGCGATGACCACCGCGTTGTCGCCGCCGAGCAGGATGTCGATCATGATGATCTGGCCGACGGCAACCCAGAACGGGGCGTGCATGAACTGATCCATCGGGCGGATTCTCGGGCGGACGTCTGGATGCGGGAGGTGGACGAACAAGGGCCACCCGCGGGTGGCCCCGTGTGGCTTCGTCGCCGACTACAGCAGCGACTTCAGCAGCCGGCCCATCTCGGAGGGGTTGCGCGTGACGGTGAAGCCGCACTCCTCCATGATCTCCAGCTTGGCGTCGGCGGTGTCGGCGCCGCCGCTGATCAGCGCGCCGGCGTGTCCCATGCGCTTGCCGGCCGGGGCGGTGACGCCGGCGATGAAGCCGACCACGGGTTTCTTCATGTTCGCCTTGCACCAGCGTGCGGCCTCGGCCTCGTCGGGGCCGCCGATCTCGCCGATCATGATCACGGCGTCGGTGTCGGGGTCGTCGTTGAACATCTGCATGATGTCGATGTGCTTGAGGCCGTTGATCGGGTCGCCGCCGATGCCCACGGCGCTGCTCTGGCCGAGGCCGATCTCGGTCAGTTGGGCCACCGCCTCGTAGGTCAGCGTGCCACTGCGGCTGACGACGCCGATGCGGCCCTTGCGGTGGATGTGTCCGGGCATGATGCCGATCTTGATCTCTTCGGGCGTGATCGTGCCCGGACAGTTGGGGCCGAGCAGCAGCGTCCTCTTGCCGCCGGCGGCTTCCTTCTTCTTCATCCTGTTGCGCACCTCGAGCATGTCCTTGATCGGGATGCCCTCGGTGATGCAGATGGCGAGGTCGAGTTCGGCTTCCACTGCCTCCCAGATCGCTGCCGCGGCGCCTGCCGGCGGCACGTAGATGACGCTGACGGTGGCGCCGGTCTGCGCCTTGGCGTCCTTGACGCTGGCGAAGATGGGGATGCCCTCGAAATCCTCGCCGGCCTTCTTCGGGTTGACGCCGGCGACGAAGCAGTTCTTGCCGTTGGCGTAGTCACGGCACATGCGGGTGTGGAACTGCCCGGTCTTGCCGGTGATGCCCTGGGTGATGACCTTGGTGTCTTTGTTGATGAGGATGCTCATGTTCAGTTTCTCCGGGTCACTTCACGGCGGCAACGATCTTGGTGGCCGCGTCGGCCATGGTGTCGGCGCTGATGATCGGCAGGCCGCTGTCGGCCAGGATCTTCTTGCCCAGGTCTTCGTTGGTGCCCTTCATGCGCACCACCAGCGGCACGCTCAGGTGCACCGCCTTGCAGGCCGCGACCACGCCCTCGGCGATGGTGTCGCAGCGCATGATGCCGCCGAAGATGTTGACCAGGATGCCCTTGACGTTGTCGTTCTTGAGCATGATCTTGAAGGCTTCGGTGACCTTCTCGGCGGTGGCGCCGCCGCCGACGTCGAGAAAGTTCGCCGGCTCGCCGCCGAACAGCTTGATCGTGTCCATGGTCGCCATCGCCAGGCCGGCGCCGTTGACCAGGCAGCCGATGTTGCCGTCCAGGCTGATGTAGCTGAGGTCGAACTTGCTGGCCTCGACCTCGGCCGGGTCTTCCTCGTCGAGGTCTCGGTAGGCGACGATGTCAGGGTGGCGGTACAGCGCGTTGGCGTCGAAGTTGAACTTGGCGTCCAGGGCCTTGATGTGGCCGTTGCCTTCCAGGATCAGCGGATTGATCTCGGCCAACGAGGCGTCGGTCTCCATGTAGCAGGCGTAGAGCTTGGCGAAGACCTCCAGGGCCTCGGCCTGCGAGGCTTCGGGCACGCCGATGCCGCGGGCGAGCTCGAGCGCCTGTGCTTCGGTCAGGCCGACCAGCGGGTCGACGAAGACCTTGATGATCTTCTCGGGCGTCTTGTGCGCCACTTCCTCGATGTCCATGCCGCCTTCGGAACTGGCCATGAGGGCCACGCTCTGCGTCGCACGGTCGGTGAGCGCGGCGACGTAGTACTCCTTGCGGATGTCGGCGCCTTCCTCGACCAGCAGGCGGCGCACCTTCTGCCCCGCGGGCCCGGTCTGGTGGGTCTTGAGCTGCATGCCCAGGATCTGGCCGGCGATCTGTTCGACTTCGCCCAGCGAGCGCGCCAGCTTGACGCCGCCGCCCTTGCCGCGGCCGCCGGCGTGGATCTGCGCCTTCACCACCCAGACGCTGCCGCCGAGCTTCTGCGCCGCCTCCTGGGCCTCGCGCACCGTGAAGGCGGGGTAACCGCGCGGCACCGGCACGCCGTGGGCGCGCAGCAGTTCCTTGGCCTGGTATTCATGGATCTTCATCGGGGCTCCTCGCTCGTTCGCTCAGTCGGGAAGGGGTGCCGCGCCAGCACGGTGCCAGCGCGGGCAGTGAAGCCGCATGACTTCGCCGTCGCTCGTCGGGGCGTGGCGACGCTCGATCCGGCGGCGGTGCTTGGGCCGGCGTCGGGCCGCCGCGTGCGGAAGGGTCATCGGGGGCTGGGATTGGGCGCCGGTGCGGCGGCGCCGGCGAATTTAGCATGCTGCTGTGCAGCAGTCGCTTACAAAGGGCCGGGGCGACGGCTCAATCGTCTTCGCTGCCCTGCACGACGCGTCGGATGACATCGCCTTCGAATCCGCGGCCGGCCAGGAAACGCATCTGTCGCGCGCGTTCGGCGGCACTGGTCGGCGGCGCGCCGAAACGGCGGCGCCAGAGCTCGCGGGCGCGCTCGAGCTCGGTGCCGCGGGCCTGCTGCAAGGTGGCGGCCACCAGTGCAGGCGCCAGGCCCTTGGCCTGCAGCGTCCGCTTGAGCCGGTGTGTGCCGCAGCGCGGCGCCTGGCTGACGAGCACCGATTCGGCGGTGCGGGCGTCGCTGAGCAGGCCGTGGGCGGCGAGTTCGTCCAGCGCCTGGGCGATGCGCGCCGCCGCACATGCTTCGGGTGTGTCCTCGACGTGGCGGGCCAGCTTGCGCTCGAGCTCGGCGCGCGAATGCTCCCGGCGCGCCAGGTAGCTCAGTGCCCGGCCCTTCACCGAAAGCGACCCAAAGGCCACCGCCGTGTGCCGTCGTCGATTGGCTGCTGCCGTGTCGCGCCGATCAAGTCGCGCTGGTGGCCTCGCCGCCGAGCAGGGGAATGCCCATCGATTCGCGCACCTTGTTCTCGATCTCGCGCGCGATGTCCGGGTTCTCGCGCAGGAACTCGCGCGCGTTGTCCTTGCCCTGACCGATCTTCTCGCCGTTGTAGGCGTACCAGGCGCCGCTCTTGTCGACGATGCGGGCGGCCACGCCCATGTCGATGATCTCGCCCTCGCGGCTGATGCCTTCGCCGTAGAGGATGTCGAATTCGGCGGTCTTGAACGGCGGCGCGACCTTGTTCTTGACGACCTTGACCTTGGTCTCGCTGCCGATCACTTCCTCGCCCTTCTTGATGCTGCCGATGCGGCGGATGTCCAGCCGCACCGAGGCGTAGAACTTGAGCGCGTTGCCGCCGGTCGTGGTTTCGGGGTTGCCGAACATGACGCCGATCTTCATGCGGATCTGGTTGATGAAGATGACCATGGTGTTGGTCTTCTTGATATTCGACGTCAGCTTGCGCAGCGCCTGGCTCATCAGCCGCGCCTGCAGACCGGGCAGGCTGTCGCCCATCTCGCCTTCGAGTTCGGCCTTGGGCGTGAGCGCGGCCACCGAGTCGACGACGATGAGGTCGATGGAACCCGAGCGCACCAGCGCGTCGACGATTTCCAGCGCCTGCTCGCCGGTGTCGGGCTGGCTGATGAGCAGTTCCTGCAGGTTGACGCCCAGCTTCTGCGCGTACTGGATGTCCAGCGCATGCTCGGCGTCGATGAAGGCGCAGGTGCCGGCGATCTTCTGCATCTCGGCGATGACCTGCAGCGTGAGCGTGGTCTTGCCCGACGATTCGGGGCCGTAGATCTCGACCACCCGGCCGCGCGGCAGGCCGCCGACGCCCAGGGCGATGTCCAGGCCCAGCGAACCCGTGGAGACGACCTGGATGTCCTCTATCTTCTCGCCGTCGGCCAGGCGCATGATCGAGCCTTTGCCGAATTGCTTCTCGATCTGCGCCAGCGCGGCCTGCAGGGCCTTGGCCTTCTCGGTATTCAGCGCCTTGACGGGTGCGTCCATGGTGGTCTCCTTCATGCGCCGCATTATGTCAGAAGCTGGATATCTGTACAGTTATTTCTAGGGGGTGACGGTCGATCCTCGCGTCCTGCGGCAGCGATGGCGGCGGCCTAGAATCGGCCTCCGGCAAAGGGCAGGGGTCGTGCCGCCACCGCCGGGAGGAGACAGACCGATGCGCATCCTCATTGCCGAAGACGACCAGATCCTGGCTGACGGCCTGTTGCGCTCGCTGCGTGCCTCGGGCTACGCGGTCGACCAGGTCGGCTCGGGCAGCGAGGCCGACGCCGCGCTGGCTTCGCACGAGTTCGACCTCGTGATCCTGGATCTCGGCCTGCCCAAGATGCACGGCTTCGAGGTGCTGCGCAAGTTGCGCGGCCGCGGCAGCAGCGTGCCGGTGCTGATCCTCACCGCCGCCGACAGCGTCGAGCAGCGGGTCAAGGGGCTGGACCTGGGCGCCGACGACTACATGGCCAAGCCCTTTTCGCTGCAGGAACTGGAGGCACGCGTCCGTGCCCTCACGCGTCGCGGCCTGGGCACGGCGTCGAGCCTGCTCAAGCACGGGCCGCTGACCTTCGACGCCACCGGCCGCGTGGCCTATCTCAACGACCAGATGGTGGAGCTGTCGGCGCGCGAGATCAGCCTGCTGGAAGTGCTGTTGCAGCGCGCCGGCCGGCTGGTCAGCAAGGACCAGCTCGTCGAGCGGCTGTGCGAGTGGGGCGAAGAGGTCAGCAACAATGCCATCGAGGTCTACATCCACCGCCTGCGCAAGAAGATCGAGCAGGGCCCGGTGCGCATCGCCACGGTCCGCGGCCTGGGCTATTGCCTGGAAAAGATTGCCTCCTGACGGGCCGCGGCCGGGGCCACGCGCCGGCGCATGAACCCCATGTTCGCCCGTACCGAACAGCGCTCGCTCTTCGGCGAGATCCTCGACTGGATGCTCGCACCGCTGCTGCTGCTGTGGCCGATGAGCCTGGGGCTGACCTGGATCGCCGCGCAGGCCATCGCCAACCGTCCCTACGATCGCGACCTCGCCGAGGTGGTGCGCGCGCTGGCGCGCCAGGCCCAGATCCAGGCCTCGCGCGACGTCGGTGCGGCCGACGACGCGCGACGGGTGCTGGAGGCGACCGCCGTGGCCCTGCGGCGTGCCGACGACGAGGACCGCATCTATTTCCAGGTGCTGGGCCGCCGCGGCGAACTGCTGGCCGGCGTGGAGGAGCTGCTGGTGCCTTTGGAGGGCCCGGCCGACGGCGCCGTGGTTCGTTTCCGCGACGACCAGGTCGGTGACGAGCCCGTGCGCGTGGCCTGGCTGTGGCTGGCCGAGCCGCGCCAGGGCGACGACAGCGAGGCGCTGGTCCAGGTGGCCGAGACGCTGGGCAAGCGTTCGACGCTGGCCACCGAGATCATCAAGGGCGTGATCCTGCCGCAGTTCGTGATCCTGCCGCTGGCGGTGGTGCTGGTGTGGTTTGCACTGTCTCGCGGCATCCGCCCGCTGGCACGCCTGCAGGCACGCATCCGCAAGCGCGAGAGCACCGACCTGAGCCCGATCCCCGAGGGCGATGTGCCCGACGAGGTGGTGCCGCTGGTGCGCTCCATCAACGACCTGCTGCAGCGGCTGGACCGCACCATCGCCACGCAGCGCCATTTCCTGGCCGACGCCGCGCACCAGCTGAAGACGCCGTTGGCCGGGCTGCGCACGCAGGCCGAACTGGCGGCGCGCGACATCGACGGCGGCCGCGCCGATGCCGCGACGATGAAGCACTCGTTGCGCCAGATCGCCCTGTCCAGCCAGCGCGCGGCGCACATGGTCAACCAGCTGCTGGCGATGGCGCGTGCCGAGGACGCCGGGCTCGACGAGCGGCGTCGCTCGGTCGACCTGGCGGCGGTGACGCGCGCCGTCGTGCGCGACTTCGTGCCGCGCTCGATGGAACGGCGCATCGACCTCGGCTACGAGGGCCCCGAGGCCGGCAGCGGCAGCACGCGGCTGATGGCCGAACCGGTGCTGCTCAGCGAGATGGTGCGCAACCTGGTCGACAACGCGCTGCGCTACACGCCGCCGGGCGGCACGGTCACGGCGCGCATCGTTCCCGATCCCGCGGGCCAGGCGGTGGTGCTCGAGGTCGAGGACAGCGGCCCGGGCATCCCGCCGGCCGAGCGCGAGGCGGTGTTCCGCCCGTTCTACCGCGCCCTGGGCACGCAGGTCGACGGCAGCGGCCTCGGCCTGGCCATCGTGCTGGAGGTCGCGCAACGCCACGACGCCGAAGTCACGGTCACCGATGCGCGGCCGCGCAGCGGCGCCACCACATCGATGCCGGGGGCGCTGTTCACGGTCCGCTTCCCGCGCCAGGCGGGCGCCCCGACGCCCGGGCCCAAGCCGCAACCGCAACCGGCGCCGGTCCAGCCCTGACCGGCGCGGACGCTGCCTCGCAGCCTCAGCTCTGCACCAGCCGGCGGCTCTTGGCCACCGACATCAGGATGCCAAGCCCCAGGCCCAGCGACACCATCGCGGTGCCGCCATAGCTGACGAAAGGCAGCGGCACGCCCACCACCGGCAGGATGCCGCTGACCATGCCCATGTTGACGAAGGCGTAGGTGAAGAAGCTCATGCTCACCGCCCCGGCGAGCAGGCGCGTGAAGACGGTCGGCGCTTCGGCGGCGATCATGAGGCCGCGGAAGATGAGGAAGGTGAAGCACACCAGCAGCACGAGCACGCCGGCGAAGCCGAATTCCTCGGACAGGGCGGCGAAGATGAAATCCGTGGTGCGCTCGGGGATGAACTCCAGGTGCGTCTGCGTGCCCTGCATGAAGCCCTTGCCGGCGAGGCCGCCGGAACCGATGGCGATCATGCCCTGGATGATGTGGAAGCCCTTGCCCAGCGGATCCTTGGTCGGGTCGAGCAGCGTGCACACGCGCGTCTTCTGGTACTCGCGCAGCCCGGGCCAGTCGACGCCCGGCTGGCAGATCGCATCGCCGGCCAGCACGATGGCGCCGATGCCCACCGTGGCCAGCAGCAGTGCCGGCAGCACCAGTTTCCAAGACAGGCCGGCCAGGAAGATCACGTACAGGCCGCCGGCCAGGATCAGCAGCGCGGTGCCGAGGTCCGGCTGCTTGATGACGATGGCCACCGGCACCAGCAGCAGGCCCGTGGCGACGACGAAGTCGGACACGCGCAGCCGGCCCTCGCGCTTCTGGAACCACCAGGCCAGCAGCAGCGGCGTCGCGATCTTGAGGATCTCGCTGGGCTGGATCACCAGCGGACCCAGCGCCAGCCAGCGCGTCGCGCCCTTGCGCGTGATGCCGAAGATCGCTGTCGCCACCAGCAGGGCGATGCCGACGGTGTACAAAGGCACCGCCAGCCGCTCCAGCTGCTGCGGCGACACTTGCGCCACCACGAACAGCACCGCCAGCGCCAGCAGCATGTTGCGGCCATGGTCGACGAAGCGCGTGCCGTGGTCGTAGCCCGCGGAGTACATCACCACCAGCCCCACGGCGGCGAGCAGCGCGATCGCCAGCGCCAGCGGGCCGTCGAAGCCGCCGAAAATCCGCTTCAGGCGCGGCCAGGGCGAGGCGGGCTCGAAGACGGTGCTCATCGCACACCCGCCTGGGCCAGCGGCCCCGGGGCCGCTGGCGCAGCCGTCGCAGCCGACGCGGAGGCGGCGGCATCCGGCGGCAGCGCCTGCCCGGGCAACGGCACCTCGATCGTCCGCCGCGGTGTGCCGATGGGCGCTGCCGAGCGGCCTTCCCGCGTGGCGGCCATGTCCTCCACGCTCGGCCAGTGACCGAGCAGCGCGTAGTCGAAAACGCGGCGCGCGATCGGCGCCGCTGCGGCGGCGCCGAAGCCGGCGTTCTCCACCACCACCGCCAGCACCACGGTGGGTGCGTCGATCGGCGCAGCCGCGATGTACAGCGAGTGGTCGCGCTGGTATTCCTCGATCTTCGAGGCGTTGTATTTCTCGCCCTGGCGCACGCCCACCGCCTGCGCGGTGCCGGTCTTGC
>Ga0105090_10002115_pt1 | contig 10977 bp, 8 predicted proteins | sample PPLLak3March2015_FD_79110 | JGI IMG/M metagenome (GOLD analysis project Ga0105090, IMG submission 79110) | Freshwater sediment microbial communities from Prairie Pothole Lake near Jamestown, North Dakota, USA - PPLs Lake P7 Core (1) Depth... | ecosystem: Environmental > Aquatic > Freshwater >... | reverse complement strand
CTCGTGTGCTCGGCCGACTCGGCGAGCCGGCGGCGGCGGTGCTCGACGAGGAGCCAGCCGATCAGGCCGGCCTGGAGCGCCAGGACCCCGGCGGCGGCGATCGCCTCGTGCCGGTACGCCTCGAGCAGCGTCGGCGCCTTGAAGTGGACGACGACGTCGCGCGGGATGGCGCCCTCGTCGATGCCCCACCGGCGGATCTGCCGCCAGTCGACGTTCAGCGCCTGCGGCACGGCCTCCGGCAGGCGGAGCGAGCGGGGATCGGCTCCGGCGAGGAGGTCGCTCACCACTTGTCCCGCCTGCCGTCCGATCGCCTCGAAGCTCGGCATGTAGCCGCCGACGATGCCCGAGCCGATCTGGCTGCTGAAGAAGCCGTAGACGGGCGCGCGGGAAGCGGCGGCCATGGCCCGGACGCTCTCGTAGGGCGTGAGGTCGCGGCCCTCGCCGTCCTGGAAGGTGCCGGGCGTGAAGACGACGGCGTCGTCTCCGAGCTCGCCGAGACGCCTCAGCACCTCGCGGGTCGGCAGGCCGGCGAGGAACTCGGCCGTCGCGCGGTCCCGGACCGAGGACACCTCGGTCCGGAGCTGGGCTTCGAATGCGCGGTCGGGCTCGGCGGCACCCGTCACGATCACCAGGCGCCGGGCCCGCGGATGCCAACGCAGCGCAAGGTCGATGGTCGGGGCGAAGTCGTACCGGACCGGGACTCCGATCACGTCGGCGGGGAGCGGCGAGATCGAGCGCAGCGACAGCCTGTCGATGCCCACGTGGACAACCGGGGCCCGCGCAAAGAGCTCCAGGCGATGGCGCAGCAGGAAGCCCAGCGCCTCCTCCCGCACCGCCACGATCACGCGGGGCGGCCGAGACGCGTATTTCCCGCGGAGGTACGAGGCGACTATCTGGTCGAAGGCCGGCCCCCCGAAGCGGGGCGCGTCGAGGAACTCGTAGAACAGCGTGACCGGGCGATCCGCGGGAGCCCGGACTGCCTGGTGGAGCCCGCGATCACCCTCGACGTTGCCCGGAATCAGCCGGCCATTGGAATAGAGGACGAGGACGTTGCTGGTCTCCGCCGCCGCGATCGCAGCCAGGCCGACGCCGGCCACGAGGCCCACGATGACCCGGATGACCACCGGTTGCATGCACCCTCCGGGGGCGAGCAGTGAATGAAGCCCTTCGAACGGCACCGCCGGAGAGTATGCGCCTTGTCAACAACGACTCGACGGTGCAGGCAAGGCCTTGCACCATTTCTGTCCGTCGACTGTCCCTCGCGTACATGTTCAAGGGTCCAGCCAGGAGGTCAACTCTCTGCCGTCGCCCCGAGATCGGGGCCGGGTCCGGTGCGAGGTCGGTTTCCCCCCGGCGCCGGGTGGCGTCGATTGCGGAGAACAGGTAAGAAGGAGGCTCTCGATGAGTAAGCCGCGACCCGACTGCCGACCGTATCGCGCCACGGGCATGCTCCTGCTCGTGGCCGCGGTCGCCCAGCTGCCGTCGTGCGGGGAGGACACCCCGACCGAGCCGACGGCCGTCGACGTGCGCGTCACCTACGTGTCCACCATCGTCGGCTGCCCCGACAAGGACAACGAGTGCTACCCGATGTGCATACACGGCGCCACGCCAGCGGGGGTGAGGATCGTCCCCTTGTGGCAGGCCGAAGCGATCCGTCTCTCGACGACGACGACCACCGGCCGCTACGAGGGCACGCTGCCGGCGGTGCCCACCAACACGACGCTCCGCCTGTACGGGACGGACCCCAACGCGTGCTGCCTCAACTCGTGCAGCCCTCCGCCCGTGGTCGAGGACGTCCTCCTGAGCGGGACGAAGCTGACGAAGATCGTCCACGACAATCTGCCCTCGGGGGTCACGTCGGCCCTGGAGTTCACGGTGACGGGCAGCGGGACGATCAAGAACTAGTCGTTGCCGGCGTAGACGTCGTCCCCGATGCGCGCCGCGCCCCCGTCCTCCCCACGGGCCCAGGCCGCCGACTCGGACTCGCCGCTCGCGGTCGTTCCCGAGATGCGCCCGGCGCGGAAGACGTTGCCGGCGGGGGCCAGCCGGCGGGGCTGCACCCCGGGCGCTTGCTGCTCTGCTCGCCGCGGTGGTAGGGTCTTCGTCGCCGCGCTGTCTCCTCGGGGCCGCAGCCATGACCGGGACCTACGAGTACGCGCCTTCCATCGGGCTGATGCTGGCCTCGCCGCTGCTGCTGCTGTTGCTGGCGGCCTACGGGTGGCGGCACCGGTCGGCTCCCGGCGCCCGCGCCTTCGCCCTTCAGGTGCTGAGCATCGCCCTCTGGGCGGTCGGCTCCGCGCTCGCGCACGCGGCCGTCGACCCGGCGACGAAGGTCCGGTGGCTGCTGTTCCAGGGCGTCTGGCTGCTGCCGGCGGTGACGGCGGCGCTGTGGTTCGCGCTGGAGTACGCCGGGCTCGACCACTGGCTGACCCGCCCCGTGGCAGCGCTGCTCGCCGCTCCCCCGGCCCTGGCCCTCGCGCTGACCCTCGCCCCGTCAGGCCCGGAGCTGCTGTGCAGCGCGTTCTGGTCCCAGGGCGATGTCCGCTGCGTCACGGGTCCCGTCGGGCGGGCTCTCGTCGCCTACGGCTTCGCCCTGGCCATCGCCAGCTCGGCCGTTTTCGTCTGGCTCTTCGTGCGGTCGCCACTGCACCGGTGGCCCGCCGGCCTCTGCCTGTGCGGCCACGTGGCTGCCCGGCTGGGCTTCATCCTCGACACCGCCGGCGCCAACCCGTTCGCCCCCCTGGATGCCACCCTCCTCGGCAGCGTGTTCACGGCCGCCATGTACGCCGCGGCGCTCTTCGGCTTCCAGATGTTCGAGCTGATCCCGGTCGCGCGGGGGACGGTCTTCGAGCAGATGCAGGAGGGCGTCCTCGTCCTCGACCGGCGGCGGCGCGTCGTGGACCTGAACCCCGCGGCCGCGAGGATCCTCGGCACGCCAGCCGACGTGGCCCGCGGCCGCGCCGCGCCCGACCTGCTGCCGTCGCTCGCCGGCCTGGGGGAGTGGCCGACAGGCCCGGGCGCGGCGCAGTCGGAGGTCCTCCTCGGCGCGGGCGGCTCGGCCCGCCGCTACGCCCTCGAAGGGTCCGCCCTGCGGCATCGGGACGGCTTCCGCCTCGGCTACCTCGTCGTGCTGCACGACGTGACGGAGCAGAGGGAGGCGCAGGCGCGCGTCCTCGAGCAGCAGCGGGCCCTGGCCACACTGCAGGAGCGGGATCGCGTGGCCCGGGAGCTGCACGACGGCCTGGGCCAGGTCCTCGGCTTCGCGAAGATGCAGGCCCAGGCCGCCCGGGAGCGGCTGGCGCGCGGCGAGTGGGAGCAGGCCGACCAGCACCTCGCCCAGCTCGCGACCGTGGCCCAGGACGCCCACGCCGACGTGCGCGAGTACATCCTCGGCGCCCGCGCGGGCTCGGCGCCGGCCGAGTTCCTGCCGTCGCTGGAGGAGTACCTCCGCCGCTTCCGCGCGAACTACGGCATCGCCGCGACGCTGGAGGCGTCGCCGGAGCTCGTGGGCCGCGTCCTCGAGCCGATGGCCGGGGCTCAGCTGCTGCGCATCCTCCAGGAGGCTCTCACCAACGTCCGCAAGCACGCCCGGGCGCGCAGCGTCCGCATCGGGCTGTCGGTCTCCGACGGCCGGGCCGAGGCGGTCGTCCAGGACGACGGCGAGGGCTTCGACGCGGCCCGGCTCGCGGCCGCCGAGGCGAGCACCTTCGGCCTGGGCTTCATGCGCGAGCGGGCGCACGAGGTGGGCGGCACCCTGGAGGTCCTGGCCGCTCCGGGAGAGGGCACCCGGGTGGTGATCACCGTCCCGCTCCAAGGGAGAGCGTCATGAACGTCCTGCTGGCCGACGACCACCCGCTCTTCCTCGACGGGCTGCGCAACCTCCTCGCCGCCCGCGGCGTCACGGTCGTCGGCACGGCGGGGGACGGCCTCGAGGCGCTCGAGCAGGCGCGCGCCTTGCGCCCCGAGGTCGTCCTGATGGACATCCACATGCCCCGCCTGAACGGCCTCGCCGCCCTGCGGATGATCAAGGCGGAGCTGCCCGAGACCCGCATCGTGATGCTCACCATGTCCGCGGAGGACGACGAGCTCTTCGAGGCCATCGTGGCCGGGGCCAGCGGCTACCTGCTGAAGACGCAGGACACGAACGAGGTCTTCGCGCTCCTTCAGGACGTCGCGCGGGGCGAGGTGGCCCTCTCGCCGGGGCTCGCCTCTCGCGTCCTCAACGAGTTCCGGCGGCGGGCGAGCGTCCCCCCGGGGGTCCAGGAGAAACGCCCGACCGAGAGCCTGTCGCTGCGCGAGACGCAGGTCCTCACCCTCGTCGCGCAGGGGCTCACGTACAAGGAGGTCGGCGCGAAGCTGAACCTCTCCGAGCGCACGATCAAGTACCACATGGGTGAGATCGTGGCCCGGCTGCACCTCGAGTGCCGCGCCGAGGCGATCCAGTACGCCCGGCGCGCGGGCATGGTCCGCTAGCCCGCGCCACGCGCCCCGCGGGTGCAACCGCGCTCGACTTCCGCACGGGCAAGACGGTCTGGCAGAAGATGGCGGGCACCGGCACCAGGTACGACAACTGGTACCCGGCCATCGAAATCGGGCCGAACGGAGCCCTGTACCACGGCGTATACGGTGGAATCGTCTCGATGAGAGACATGCGCCAACCCGTTCTGGTGGCGTCCGCGCGGGCGGTGCGGGCTGCGGCGAGAATGCGACGAGCGCGTGGCGGCCGTCGTCCAGGGCGACGACGGAACCGTCACCGTGGAAGTGAGAGCCGGGCGCCTCCCTCGCGGCGGTCCCCCCCGCGGCTCTTCCTTTCCAGACCAAGAGCGTCCGCGGCCAGCATGGCATCGAGGACCCTCTGGGGAGTGATCGCGCCCGCCTCGTGGTGGATGGGCTGGTCGGGGGCGCAGGCCTTCTCGGCGGCCATCATCAGCCGTCCCCGGTCGGCCTCTCCGAGGCCGACGTCCGCGAGTGTCGTCGGCAGGCCCACCTCCTCGCAGAACGAGTAGACGGTTGCGACCTCGTCCGCGGGCGCGTCTGTCAGCTGAAGGCCGGTCAGGACGCCGAAGGCGACCTTCTCGCCGTGGTAGGACGAGTGGGTCTCCGCGAGCGCGGTGAAGCCGTTGTGGACGGAGTGGGCTGTCGCCAGACCGGCGCTTTCGAACCCGATCCCGCTGAGGAGAGTGTTCGCCTCGACGATCCGGTCGAGGGCCGGCGTGACGAGGTGCCTGTCGTTGGCGAGCCTGGCGGCCGCGCCGTGGCTGAGCAGGGTCTCGTAGCAGAGCCTGGCGATGGCGAACCCCGCCGCCGTGCCGTGGCCGCCGCACTCGTTCGGCGAGCGGGTGCGCTCACAGGACCTGGCCTCGAACCACGTCGACAGGGCGTCTCCCATCCCCGCCACCAGGAACCGCGTCGGGGCCGCCGCGATGATTCCCACGTCGACGAGCACCGCCGCCGGGTTCAGGCGCTGGTAGCACACGGCGACGAAGACCCCGTCTTCCGTGTAGATCACCGCGCACCCGCTCGTCGGGGCATCCGTCGAGGCGATCGTGGGAACGACGATCACCGGGAGGCCCGCCCGGTCGGCGGCGATCTTCGCCGTGTCGATCGTCTTCCCTCCGCCCATGCCGACCAGGACGTCCGCACGCGCCTGCGCGATCGCGGCGGAGAGCCGCCCCAGCTCGCCTTCGCAGCACTCGCCTCGGAACACCTCGATGGGGACGCCCCGGGCGCTCCAGTCGACACCGCACCCGGGAAGCACCTTGCTGTTCGCCGAGGGCGACGCGAGGATCAGCCCCTTCCTGCCCAGCAGGTCCATCAGCGCCGGCAGCTCGCCGATGGCACCCACGCCCTGGATGTACTTCCCGGGGAAGACGGCCTTCTTGAGCATCGCGACCTCCCTTGTCGGGCGTGTGCGGATGGTCGGTGGCAGGCTTTCTATAGACCCCGGGCCTCCCGGCTGTCAACGACGGCCGGCCGGTCAGCCCGCGCCCCGCGCCCCGCGGGTGCAGGGTCTCCCCTGCACCCTTTCCGTCCCCCGACTGTCCCGCGCGGACATGGTCACGGCTCCACAGGTGCAAGGAGGCTCCCTGCACCGCCTGTCCGTCAACTGTCCCCCGGGGACATGGTCAAGCGCGCTGGACAGCGTCAACCTGTCCCGCAGTGCTGACCGTGGTCCTGTTCGGAAACTCGCTCGCGCTGTCGGGCGTCGGCGCCTCCCTGGAGGCCAACCCCGGGCTGCGGATCGTGCGGGTCGACGAGGTCGACGCGTCGGCGGCGGCGTTGCGCGAGCCCGAGCCGGACGTCGTCGTGTTCGACCTCGCGACCGCCCAGCCCGACGTGCTGGCGTTGTGGCGGCGGCACCCTCAGGTCCTGCCGATCGGCGTGGACCTGCTCACGCAGCAGGCCGTCGTCTTCTCGCGGCAGTCGGCGCGGGCGCTGACCACGGATGACCTTCTGCGCGTCATCGAGAGCCGGATCAGTCACGGCGCCACGCCGGCCCCGGCCAGGCCGGGGCGGCCCAGGCCGAGGAGGAGAGCATGAATCCCAGGGGAATCACCAGGCGAGACACACTGAAGCTGTCCGGGCTGGCGCTGGGCGGGCTGGCCGTGGGAGGCGCGACCAGGGCGGGCGCCGACTGCACCCCGGGGGAGCCGTGCTATCCGACGGACGAGCCCACGCACCGATACTCGCTGTTCCGGACCCTCGACGAGTTCGTGCACCCGACCCCGGTCCGGTCGGACGAGATGCGGATCACGTTCCTCGGGTCGGGGTTCCCTCCTCCTCGGCGGGCCCAGCAGGAGATGAGCATCTTCGTCGAGGTGGGTGACGGGGGCGGGCAGGGGCAGGCGGACCAGGTGGTCTTCGACGTCGGCTCGGGGGTGACCACCAACTACTCCGCCATGGGGATCAGCTTCGGCAGGATGAACAAGATCTTCCTGAACCACCTGCACGGCGACCACATGGGCGACCTCGCGCACATCTACTGCTTCGGGCCCGCGTTCGACCGCAAGTCGCCGCTCTACGTCTGGGGATCCGGGCCCTCGGGAGTGAGAAGCCCGAGGCCCCCGCGCCGCCTCTACGACGACGGCACCCGGGCGTTCTGCCGGAACCTCCGGGAAGCCTGCCGGTGGCACTCGGAGAGCTTCAGCTTCCTGTCGACGGCCTACGCCGAGCAGGACCTTCCCACCCGCGAGAGCTGGGGCCTGCCCTGCGATCCCGTCCCCGTGGGCGACGACCCTCGCGACGACGGGTACGCTCTCGTGCCCATCGAGCTGGACTGGAGGACGGTGGGAGGCGTCGCCTACGACAACAAGGCGACCGGAGTGAAGGTCACGCACTTCCCGGTGGTCCACTGCCGGAAGGGCTCCATGGGCTACAAGCTGGAGTGGAACGGCCTGTCCATGGTCTACACGAGCGACACCAAGCCCGAGCGGAACTGCATCGCCGCGGCCCGCAACCGGCACGAGGGTGTGGACGTCTTCATCCACGAGATGATCCTCCCGCCCGAGCTGATGGCGATGAAGAACCTCCGCTGGAAGCAGCCCGTGCCGTATCCAGGGCCCGACATCTGGAAGGACGCGGTCGACGCCGCGACGACCGTCATCGACAGCTCCCACACCCCGCCGGGGGCCTTCGGCCACGTCCTGAGCCGGATCGAGCCCCGTCCGAGGCTCGCCGTCGCCACGCACTTCCCGGTGGCCGACGACACGGTGGCGTGTGCGCTCAAGAGCGTGAAGGCGCACTGCGACTGGATCCGGCAGCTGGGGAACGCCCCCCTGCCCAAGGGCGCGCGCGGGTACGTCACCTGGTCCGTCGACCTGATGGTCCTCTCGGTGACGAAGGACGAGATCAAGCAGATGAGGGGTGTCGTCACGAACTTCGCATGGCCCCCGATGCCGCGAACGAGCGGCGAGCTCGCGCCCCCCAAGTACTGGAAGTGGGGCGTCGACGAGAACGGGAAGCCCGTGCGGGTTCCCGATCCGCGGGCCCAGATCGACGTGTCCACGGTGATCGAGCCGGGTCCCCACACCTACTGCGAAGACGGGTACTGACACGAAGGAGGCCCGCCGTGCGATACCTGATCCTGGTCGTGGCCCTGTCCACGCTCTCCGGCTGCGGCGGGGGCGATAAGCAGGGCGAGGGGGCGGCGAAGCCGCAGGAAGTCACCGCGGTGACGGTCAGCCCGCGGGACGTGCCGGTGAGCTACGAGTTCGTCGCCCAGACCCAGAGCTCGCGCCAGGTCAACATCCAGGCCCGCGTGAGCGGCTTCCTCGAGAAGCGCGTCTACACCGAGGGGAGCATGGTGAAGGAGGGTCAGGTCCTCTTCCTCATGGACGCCAGGCCCTTCCAGGTGCAGGTCGACGCGCAGGCGGCCGCCCTCGCCCGGCAGCAGGCGAGCCTCGAGGTGGCGCGGGCCGACCTCGAGCGCACGAAGCCGCTCGTCGCCCAGGACGCGCTCTCGCAGAAGGACCTGGACGACGCCAACGGGCAGTACCTGGCCGCCGCGGCGGCCGTCGAGGAGGCGAAGGCCCGGCTGGAGACGGCGAAGCTCAACCTGTCGTACTGCACGATCTTCTCCCCCGTCACCGGCATCACCGGGGCCGCCCAGCTGCAGGACGGGACGTACGTCAGCCCCCTGAACAGCCTCCTGACCACGGTGGCCGTCCTCTCGCCCATCTGGGTGAACTTCAGCCTCTCCGAGAACGAGCTGACGACGTTCAGGGAGCAGGTCGCGAAGGGCGAGATCCGCCAGCCCGAGGACGGCAGCTACGTCGTCGAGGTCATCCTGGTGGACGGCTCGCTCTTCCCCCACAGGGGCCGGATCACCTTCGCCGCGCCGTCGTTCAGCGCCCAGACCGGGACGTTCCTGCTGCGGGCGAGCGTCCTGAACCCCGAGGGGATCCTGCGCCCGAACGCGTTCGTCCGCGTGCGGCTCACCGGGGCGGTCAGGCCGAACGCCATCGTCGTCCCCCAGCGGGCCGTGCAGGAGGGCTCCGAGGGCCACTTCGTGTGGGTGGTGGACAAGGAGGGCAAGGCGCGGCCGACGCCCGTCGAGGTCGGCCGATGGCACGGGAGCGACTGGCTGGTCTCGGAGGGCCTTCGCTCCGGGGACCAGGTCGTCGTCGACGGGGCCCTCGGGCTGCACGCCGGGGTGCCCGTCGTCGCGAAGCCCGGGGTGTAGCGCCATGTTCTCGAGGTTCTTCATCGAGCGGCCGATCTTCGCGTCGGTCGTCTCGATCATCCTGTGCCTGGCCGGCCTCGTGGCCTGGACGGCCCTGCCGGTGGAGCAGTACCCCACGATCACCCCCGTCCAGGTGACGGTGAGCGCGATCTACCCGGGCGCCGACTCGAAGACGCTCGCGGATTCGGTGGCCGCGCCCATCGAGGCCCAGATCAACGGGGTCGACAACATGCTCTACATGTCGTCGACGAGCTCCTCCACCGGCATGCTGACGATCACCGTCTACTTCACGCTCGACACCGACCCCGACGTCGCCCAGGTGCAGGTGCAGAACCGGGTCAACCTCGCCACTCCCCAGCTGCCGTCGGCGGTGGTGCAGCAGGGCGTCTCGGTCCAGAAGAAGTCCTCGTCGATCATGATGCTGATCGGCGTCTACTCGAAGGAGAAGCGCTACAGTCCCCAGTACATCGCCAACTACGCGAACGTCTACGTCCTCGACGCCCTCAAGCGGGTGCCGGGGGCGGGCCAGGCCTCCATCATGGGCGTCCCCGACCAGGCCATGCGCGTCTGGATGAACCCGGACCGGATGGCCTCGCTCGGGATCACCACGAGCGACATCCAGAAGGCGGTCGCCAGCCAGAACGCGCTCTACGGGGCGGGGCAGATCGGCCAGCAGCCCACGGCGGGGCCCGTGCAGCTGACCTTCCCCGTCGTCACCCAGCAGCCGTACACCGAGCCCGAGGGCTACGAGAGCATCATCCTGCGCGGCGGCCCGGGCGAAGGGGCGATCGTGCGGCTGAAGGACGTGGCCCGCGTCGAGGTGGGGCTGCGGCAGTACGTCATGGACAGCCGCCTCAACGGCCTGCCCGCCACCTTCGTCGCCGTCTACCAGCAGCCCGGCGCCAACGCGCTCCAGGTCTCCGAGGCGGTCCACGCCGCCCTCGAGGGGATGAAGGCCCGCTTCCCCGACGGCCTCGACTACCTGATCTCGCTCGACACCACGGAGTTCGTGCGCCTGTCGATCGAGGAGGTGATCCACACCCTCTTCGAGGCCATCGTCCTCGTGGTGCTGGTCGTGTACCTCTTCCTGCAGAGCTTCCGGGCCACCCTCATCTGCTCGACCGCGGTCGTGGTCGCCCTCCTCGGCACCCTCCCGTTCATGCTCGCCGCCGGGTTCTCGATCAACCTGCTCACCCTCTTCGGCCTGGTCCTCGCCATCGGCATCGTGGTGGACGACGCGATCGTGGTGGTCGAGAACGTCGAGCGGAACATGAGCCAGAAGCACCTCGGCGTGAAGGAGGCCACGATCAACGCCATGGGCGAGGTGGTGAGCCCGGTGATCGCGACCGTGCTGGTGATGGCGTCGATCTTCGTGCCCGCCGCCTTCCTGCCCGGGACGACCGGCCAGCTCTACAAGCAGTTCGCGATCACGATCGCGATCTCGGTCGCGATCTCCGGCTTCGTCGCCCTCACCCTCACCCCGGCCCTCTGCGGCGTCCTCATCCGGCACACGACGCCCCCCCAGCGGGGCTTCTTCGCCTGGTTCAACCGGAAGTTCGACGCCTTCACCCGGGCCTTCGGCCGCACGGTGGTCCTCGTCATCCGGAGGATGGCGATCGCCTTCGTGTTCCTCGCGTTCTTCGTGGGCCTCATCGTGACGTTCTTCAAGGTGCTGCCGACGAGCTTCGTGCCGAACGAGGATCAGGGCTACGTGATGGCGGCGGTGATCATGCCGGACGCGGCCAGCCTCGACCGCACCGCGGCGGTCACCGAGCGGGTGGACGCGATCTTCGGCG
>Ga0105090_10002114_pt1 | contig 10980 bp, 5 predicted proteins | sample PPLLak3March2015_FD_79110 | JGI IMG/M metagenome (GOLD analysis project Ga0105090, IMG submission 79110) | Freshwater sediment microbial communities from Prairie Pothole Lake near Jamestown, North Dakota, USA - PPLs Lake P7 Core (1) Depth... | ecosystem: Environmental > Aquatic > Freshwater >... | reverse complement strand
TCTGCGCCAACGACGAGATGGCGGCTGGCGCCATCGCGGTGGCGCGCAACCGTGGACTGCAGGTGCCGGGGGAACTCTCCGTGATGGGCTTCGACAACGTGTTCTTCACCCGCTACATGCACCCGGCCCTGTCCACCGTCGACTATCCCATTGCCGACATGGGACGCATGGCCGCGCGCTGCGTGCTGCGCGAGGTCTACGGGATCGAGGGGCTGGATATCCGCAACCGCTTCGAACCGCAACTGGTCGGTCGCGATTCCACCGTCGGTCGGCGCTCGTGAAGTCCGCGTGGCTCAGTGCGCCGCTGCTCGCATGGCTGCTGGTCACGACGGTCAACCCCGACACGGCCTGCGCTTCGTTCGCGGCGGAACTCGAGCGGCACGATGGGGCGGTGCAATCGTTGCTGCAGCGCATGACGCTGGAGGAAAAGATCGGCCAGATGCAGCAGCTCAACGGCGCCGGCGGTTCCGTGCCTGACTCTCTGCGCGAAGCGATCGCCGCGGGCCGCGTCGGCTCGATCCTCAACGAGGTCGACATCAAGGCGGTCAACGAGCTGCAGCGCATCGCGGTGGAGGAATCACGGCTCGGCATTCCGCTGCTGATCGGCCGCGACGTGATCCACGGCTTTCACACCGTGCTGCCCATCCCGCTCGGACAGGCGGCGACCTGGAATCCGGAGATCGTACGCGAAGGGTCGCGCATGGCGGCGCTGGAAGCGGCCACGGCGGGCATCAACTGGACCTTCGCGCCGATGATCGACGTGACCCGCGATCCGCGGTGGGGACGCATCGCCGAGAGCTACGGCGAGGATCCTTACCTGCACGGCGTGCTGGGCGCGGCCTCGATCCGCGGCTTCCAGGGCGACGATGCCTCGCAGCCCGGGCGGATCGCCGCCTGTGCCAAGCACTTCGCCGGCTACGGCGCCAGCGAGAGCGGCCGGGACTACAACACCACCAACATCCCGGAGAACGAGCTGCGCAACGTGTACCTGCTGCCGTTCCGCGCCGCGGTGGAGGCGGGGGTGGCCAGCCTGATGACTTCCTTCAGCGACCTCGATGGCGTGCCGGCAACCGCCAACGAATTCCTGTTGCGGCAGGTGCTGCGCGAGGAGTGGGGATTCCGCGGCCTCGTCGTGAGCGACTGGGCGTCCATCGAACAGCTTTCGATTCACGGCCTGACGGCCGACGACCGCGAGTCGGCGCTGGCGGCCGTCAGCGCCGGCGTCGACATGGAGATGGCCACCGAGACCTATGCCCGCCACCTGGCGCAAGCCGTGCAGTCCGGTGAGCTGGAGGCGGCGGTCATCGACGAGCGGGTCGGCAACATCCTGCGCGTCAAGTTCGCCCTGGGCCTGTTCGACCGTCCGTACACCGACACCTCGCGGCTGCCGCCGACCGGCAACCCGGAGCATCTCGAAATAGCTCGCCTGGCGGCGCTGCAGAGCCTGGTGCTGCTGGAAAACCGCGGCACTACGCTGCCCCTGGACGCCGCGTCCACCGGGACCATCGCCGTAATCGGGCCGCTGGCCGACGATCCGTACGAGCAGCTGGGCACCTGGATCTTCGACGGCGACCCCGGGCTCAGCCGAACCCCGCTGCAGGCGATACGCGAGACGCTCGGAGACGCGTCGCGGGTTCGGCACGTGCGGGCCATGGATACCACGCGCAGCCGATCGACCGGGGGTTTCGCCGAGGCAGTCGAGGCGGCGGCCGCCGCGGACGCGGTGGTGGTCTTTCTCGGCGAGGAGTCCATCCTCTCCGGAGAGGCCCACTCGCGCGCAGACATCAGCCTGCCCGGTAACCAGGCGGATCTCGTCGCGGCGCTGCGCCAGGCCGGCAAGCCGCTGGTGGCGGTGGTCATGGCCGGGCGCCCGCTGACGTTGGCGAACGTCGTCGACCAGGTGGACGCCCTGCTGTTCGCCTGGCATCCGGGTTCGATGGGCGGACCGGCCATCGCCGACGTCCTGTTCGGGCGCGAGGCGCCCTCCGGCAAGCTGCCGGTGACCTTTCCGCGCATGGTCGGGCAAGTGCCCATCTACTACGCACACAAGAACACCGGCAAGCCGGCCACGCCCGAGACCTACCAGCATATCGACGACATCCCGCGGGGCATGCCGCAGTCCTCGTCCGGCTGGGTGTCCTCGCATCTCGATGCCGGCTACACGCCCCAGTACCCGTTCGGCTACGGACTGTCTTACACGGAGTTCCGCTATTCGGACATCGCGGTCAGCAGCCCCGTAGCATTGCCCGGTGAGACGTTGACGGTGAGCGCCAGGGTCACCAACGCGGGAGATGTCGCGGCGACGGAAGTCGTGCAGCTGTATGTGCGCGACCTGGTCGGTAATGTCACCCGCCCGGTGAAGGAACTGAAGGGGTTTCAGCGAATTCGCTTGCAGCCGGGCGAAGGCCGCACGGTCGAGTTCGCGATCGGGCCGGATGATCTGGCCTTTTACGATCGAAACATGAGTTTGACGACCGAGCCCGGAGAGTTTCACGTCTGGATCGGCGGAAGTTCGGAATCCGACTTGCGCACGAGCTTTACGCTCGTGGATAAATAAGCGAACGAGGGCCAGGCGCATGCACGCCAGTACACGCTACACCATCCGGGTCGCCCTTATCGTGGCCCTCGGCGGGTTCCTGATGGGCTTCGACGCCTCGGTGATCTCCGGCGTCGTGACGTTCATCGAGCCGGAATTCAGCTTGAGCAAGATCGAACTCGGCTGGGCGGTCGCGTCCCTCACCCTGACGGCGACCATTGCCATGATGGTCTCAGGGCCGCTCAGCGACCGCATCGGCCGCCGGGCGGTTCTCAAGATAGCGGCCGCGCTGTTTACCGTGTCGGCCATCGCGTCCGCCATCGCTCCGGATTTCATCACGCTGGTTGCCGCGCGCATGCTGGGCGGCTTTGGCGTTGGCGCGGCCCTGATCATTGCGCCGATGTACATCGCCGAGCTGGCGCCGGCCGATATTCGAGGGCGGATGGTCTCCTTCAACCAGCTCAACATCGTGATCGGCATCTCGGCCGCGTTCTTCAGCAACTACCTGATCCTGGGCCTGGCGCAGTCCGAACTGGGCTGGGCGCAAACCCTCGGGATGGATACGTGGACCTGGCGCTGGATGCTCGGTGTCGAGACCCTGCCGGCCATCTTCTACTTTTTTGCGCTTTACACGGTGCCCGAAAGCCCGCGCTGGCTGGTTATGCAGGGCAGGGACGCGGCTGCCCTGGACATCATGGCCCAGGTCAGCGGGCGCGCCGCGGCCGAGGCTGAGCTTGCCGAAGTGCGGCAAACTCTCGATGCCGAGACGCGCCAGCGGCAGGCCTCCCTGCGGGAGCTGTTTCACCCGGCGATGAAACTGGTGCTCACGATCGGCATCGTGGTGGCCGTCCTGCAACAGATCACCGGCATCAATTCGGTATTTTTCTATGCGCCGATGATCTTCGAACAATCCGGAATCGGCACCGACGCTTCCTTCATGCAGGCCGTTCTGGTGGGGCTGGTCAACCTCGTTTTCACCGTGCTGGCGATCCTGCTGATCGACCGCCTGGGCCGCCGGCCGCTGCTCGGTTTCGGGCTGGCCGGCATTGCAGCGTGCATGCTGTTGCTGGCCTGGGGATTCGGCGTGGCCAGCTACACCCTGGACGGCGCGGCGCTGGCCACCCTGCCGGCGGCAATCGACCCGGCCGCGTTGCAGCCGCTTCTCGGCCAGGTTTTCGACAGCGACGTCGCCTTTCGCGAGGCGGTCATCGCGGCAGCCGGCAGCGAGGTTTACGCCAGCCACCAGTCGGCCTTGGTAGCCGCCGCCATCGACATGAATCCGACCCTCATCCTGGTCGGCATCCTGGGCTTCGTGGCCAGCTTCGCAATCTCGCTTGGGCCGGTCATGTGGGTCCTGTTCTCGGAGCTGTTTCCCAACCGCGTCCGGGGCCTGGCGATTTCTTTCGTCGGCCTGATCAATTCCGCGGTGAGCTTTACCGTGCAGCTGGTATTCCCGTGGGAACTGCAGAATCTCGGTAACTCGCTGACTTTCCTTTTGTATGGCCTGTTCGCGATTCTCGGCTTGTTCATCGTGATGCGTCTGTTGCCGGAGACCAAGGGCAGGAGTCTCGAGGAGCTGGAGCGGGAGCTCGTGCACCACTGATCATGAGGAGCAACACATCATGAAATACTGCAGCATCGGACTGGCCGCGCTCGCAGCGACGGCATGTTTTCCCCTTTCTGACACGGCTCGCGCTGCGGAGGCAGAGCTGGCAGGGGGCGGTGCCATACCGGTCGAGATCGTCGAAATTGACGGCAAATACCAGGTGCTGAGAGGTGGTCAACCCTACGAGATCAAGGGCGCCGGCATCGAATACGGCAGCGTCGAAGCGCTGGTCGCGCATGGCGGCAACTCATTCCGCACCTGGCGCACCGACAACGGCAAGGAAACGGGTCAGCAGGTGTTGGACCGGGCGGCCGCGCTTGGCGTGACCGTTGCGATGTGCATCGAGATCGGGCGCGAGCGCCATGGCTTCGATTACGACGACGCGGAGGCCGTTGCCGCGCAACTGGAGTATGCCCGCGGCGAAGTGCTGAAGTACAAGGACCATCCCGCGCTGTTGGCGTGGATCATCGGCAACGAGCCGAACCTGTTCTTCGAGAATGCGAAGGTCTTCGACGCGATCAACGATATTGCAGAGATGATCCACGAGGTGGACCCCCACCACCCGGCGACGACCGCGCTGGCCGGTTTTGACGCCAAACTGGCGGAGCTGATCAGGACGCGGGCGCCCGACCTCGACTTCGTCAGCATCCAGATGTACGGCGACATCGTGAACCTGCCGCGTTATCTCGAGGAGGCCCGTTGGGATGCCCCCTACTTCGTTACGGAGTGGGGCGCCACCGGGCACTGGGAAGTAGCGAAGACTCCCTGGGGCGCACCCATCGAACAGAACAGCAGCGAGAAGGCGGCGAGTTACCTGCGCAGCCACGAGACCGCGATCGCCTCCGACCCTGAGCGCGCCATCGGCTCCTATGTGTTCCTGTGGGGCCAGAAACAGGAAAGGACGCCAACCTGGTACGGGATGTTCCTGGCTGACGGCGCGGAAACCGAGGTCATCGACGTGATGCATTACATCTGGAACGGGACCTGGCCCGAAAACCGCTCGCCGCGCGTCGAGGGCATGCTGCTCGCCGACAGGACGGCGCAGCAGGAGGTCGTGCTGGACGCCGGCGGCCGCTACCCTGCGAGCCTGGCGGTGAGCGATCCCGACGGCGACGACCTGGAATTCCGGTGGGAAGTCATGCGCGAGAGCGAGGCGAGGCAGGAAGGCGGTGATCTGGAGGAGGTGCCGGAGGTTCTGCCCGGCCTGCTCCAGGTCGTCGCCCCGGGCCGCGTCGAGATGACGGCGCCGGCGGAGGCCGGGCCCTATCGCCTGTTCGTCTACGCCTACGACGGCCGCGGCCACGCGGGGCACGCCAACATTCCCTTCCTCGTGAAATAGGCGCGGCAGGCGCGGCGGCAGACATGATCGAAGAGATCCTCTGGGGCCGCTCGCCCGTCCGGCAGGAATCTGCCGACAGCGGCGGGGGTTTCATCGAGCGTGACGGCGAGACTTACTACAGGATCTCCAATTACGATCGCATGCCGCCTTTTTTCATGACCGTCGTCAGCGGCTTCGATCACTGGATGTTCGTGTCGAGCACGGGCGGCATGACCTGCGGGCGACGCGACCCCGAAAACGCGCTGTTCCCTTACGAGACCGACGACAGGATTCACGACGCGGACGCGACCACCGGGTCGCGGACGGTCCTGCTCGTACGCAGGGGCGGCCAGGTTTTTCTGTGGAAGCCATTTGCCCGCGAAGCGCCCGTCTACGAGATCGAGCGCAACCTGCTGAAGAATTTGGCGGGCAACCGCCTGGTGTTCGAGGAAATCAACCGCGGTCTCGGCCTGGCGTTCTCCTGCGAGTGGTCGACCAGCGATCGTTTCGGCTTCGTGCGGAAGTCCACCGTCCGCAACACCGGGGAAGCTGAAGTTCGCCTCGAACTGCTGGATGGCTTGCGCAACTTGCTGCCGTTTGGCGTCAGCCGCGTGCTGCAGTCCAACATGAGCACCTTGCTGGATGCCTATAAGCAGGCGGAGTCGCACACAGAGTTGTGCGCCGCGATTTACACGCTGAGTTCCATTCCGAGCGACCGGGCCGAGCCCAGTGAAGCACTGGCGGCGACGGTCGCCTGGGGCATTGGCATGGATCGTCCGCAGCTGTTGCTGTCGGAGGACCAGGTGGCGGCCTTTTGCGCCGGGACACCGGTGCACGGCGAGACCTTCAGTCGCGGCAAGCGCGGCGCGTTCTTCCTGCAGTCCTCATTGAACCTGGCGCCGGGCGCGGAGCGCACGTGGTACCTGCTGGCCGACGTCGAACAGGGCCCGGCGCAAGTGCCGGCTCTGTTCGAGGCCATCCGGCGAGGCGTATCCGCTGACGCGGTGGACCAGGACGTGGCCCGCGGCACCCGGCGCCTGCTGCGCCTGGCGGGCGGTGCGGACGGCTGCCAGCTTTCGTCGGACCCCCTGGTCACCGCGCGGCATTTTTCCAATACCCTCTTCAACATCATGCGGGGCGGCACGTTCTACGACGGGTACCGACTGCCGAGCGCTGATTTCCTCGATTTCGCCGGCCGCCGGAACGGGCCCGTGCGTGAGAAGTTCGCCGCCTTGCCGGTCCTGCAGCGCGATCGGCTGGCGTTAACCGAGCTGACGGCCGCGGCCCGTGACGCCGGCGATCCCCACATGGAGCGGCTGGTCCTCGAGTATCTGCCGCTGATGTTCAGCCGTCGGCACGGCGACCCAAGCCGCCCCTGGAACCGCTTTTCCATCGACCTCAGGAATCCCGATGGCTCTGACCGCCTCCATTACGAGGGGAACTGGCGCGACATTTTCCAGAACTGGGAGGGCCTGGCGATTTCCTACCCGGAGTACATCGAAAGTTTCATTGCCAGGTTCGTCAATGCGTCCACGGCCGACGGGTACAACCCGTATCGCATATCGCGCGAGGGTTTCGACTGGGAGGTACTGGACGCGGATGACCCGTGGTCGAACATCGGTTACTGGGGCGATCACCAGGGCAACTACCTGCTGCGCTTGCTGGATCTCTCCCGGCGTTATCATCCGGGCAAACTCGGTGAGCTGCTGGAGCGGGAGCTGTTCGTCTACGCCAACGTCCCGTACCGCCTGAAGGGTTACGCCGCCTTGCTGAAGGACCCGCGGAACAGTGTCGAGTACGACGCGGCCGAGGCGGCGGACATCGCCGTCCGCGTGGCGCAGACGGGCAGCGACGGCAAGCTCCTTGCGCTGGCCGACGGCTCGATCTGCCGGGTCAGCCTGCTCGAAAAGCTGCTGGTGCCGGCGCTGGTCAAAATCGGCAACTTCGTGCCGGCGGGCGGTATCTGGATGAACACCCAGCGCCCGGAGTGGAACGACGCCAACAATGCCCTCGTCGGCTATGGGCTTTCGATGGTGACGCTCTGTTACCTGCGGCGCTACCTGGTACTGCTCGCGGACCTGCTGGAAGAGCACGGCTCAAGCAGCTATACGCTGTCCGGCGAGTTGGCGGATTTTCTCGGTGGACTCGACCGCGCGCTGAGCAGGCATCGCGCCATGCGCGGGGGCGACGTGACGGCGGCGGAACGCAAGGCGTTCATGGACGAACTCGGCGCCCTGGGAGAGGCATACCGCACGAGCGTCTACGCCGGGTTTTCGGGCCAGAAAGAGCGAGTCTCCAAGTCCGGCGTCCTGGTTTTCATCCGCATTACCCTGGAGTACCTGGATCACAGCATCGCCCGCAGCCGCCGCCCGGACGGGCTTTACCACACGTACAGACTGGTGCATTTTGCCGCCGATGGCCATGCAGTCGAGGACCTCGGTGAGATGCTCGAGGGCCAGGTCGCCGTTCTGAACTCGGGCTGCCTGGGTACGGCGGAGAGCCTGGCGCTGCTGGATGCGCTGAGGGCCAGTCAGCTGTATCGTTCCGATCAGGACAGCTACATGCTCTACCCGGAGCGCAACCTGCCGCGTTTTCTGGACAAGAACCTGATCGCCCCGGATCTTGTCGAGGACAATCCCTGGATGCAGGCTGAGCTCGCGTCTGGCCGCAGCCGCTTCCTGGTGCGGGACGTCAATGGCGCGGCGCATTTCAAGCCGCAGTTCAGAAACGCCGCCGAGCTGCAGGCGGCGCTGCGAGCGGACCCTGCCGTCGCGGAGAAGGACGCCGACGAGCTCTGCGGTGTTTACGAGGCGGTTTTCGGGCACCGTCATTTCACCGGCCGCTCGGGCACCATGTACAAGTATGAAGGCCTTGGCTGCATTTACTGGCACATGGTTTCGAAACTCGCACTGACCATAGCCGAGACGATTTCTGCCGCTGCGCGCGCGGGGGCCGGCGCGCCGGAGCTCGAACGCCTGTGCGGTCATTTCGACCAGGTGCGCAATGGTCTCGGCATGAACAAGACGCCCGCTGCCTACGGCGCGTTTCCCATTGACCCCTACTCGCACACGCCCGCGTTCGCCGGCGTGCAGCAGCCGGGAATGACCGGCCAGGTGAAGGAAGACATCCTGACCCGCTTCGAAGAGCTCGGGGTCCGCGTGGACCACGGCGCAATCGCGTTCGAGCCGATTCTGCTCAGGCGTGCCGAATTCCTCACCGGGCCGCAGTCATGGCGGTTCCCGGGTCAGGCCGGACAGCAGGCCGGACAGCAGGACGGACAACAAGTCGCAGAATTGCCGGCGGGCTCACTGGCGTTCACCCTGTGCGGCGTGCCAGTGATTTATCGTCTCGCGGACGCACCCTCGATCCGGCTTTCCACGGCGCAACCTGAGCAGCTTGTCATCCCTGGCAGCAGTCTCGGGCGTTACTGGACCCGCTCGCTCTGCTTACGCGAGGGACAGCTGCGGAAAATCGAGGTGGACGTGCCGCGCGACGCAGTGCGGTAAGCCTCACAGCAGCACGAAGCTCAGCAGCGCCACGAAGGCGGTGGTCAGGGACAGCAGGAGCACATAGGAAATCCCGATCAGGCAATATTTGGTCACGGTCATGAACCAGCCCTGCTGGTAGACCCGCTTCAGCGAGACCAGGAAATACACCGGCACCCAAACCCCCATCGCCACGTTGAGCCAGTCCGAGGCCGTCGTGATCCGGCCCGACCCGGCCGGCTCGGCCCAGTCGGCCAGGGCGCCGAACAGGAGACTGATCAGCAGAACCACGAAGAGGAAGGAGTGGTTGTGCAGCGCGAATATCAGGTGTTCGATGTAGTACTTGCCGGCGAACAGGTACCAGAACTTGAACAGCAGGGCGACGATCGGCAGCAGCACGAACATGGTCGCGGGCAGTACGTCGAACACCTTTTCCTTGATCAGGTCCGGGTTCTGTTCGATCTCCCGGCCCTTGGCGGGCGACTGCTCGATCTCGTCGTTGATCCAGTCGTTCACCCAGTTGGGCAACCACTCAACGTCAATCGGGTTGGTTTCCCGGTCCCAGGGCTCGCCGTTGATATTGATGGTGTCGTCGCCCTCGTCTTCGCCCTCCTGGCCCTCGGTCACCTGGCGCAACGCTTCGTCGACCTCCTGGCGGGTTTCGGGATCCAGGCGGTCCAGGGCTTCGCCCAACCGGGGATCGTCGTCCACGCTGAACTGGATGCCGGACGCCACTTCGACGTCCACGTCCGGCGTACCGTTGATCTGAATAATGTCCGTGGCCAGCACCGCGGCGATGAAGAAACAGGCGATGCTGGAAAAGACGTAGAGGCGCAGCGGCGGCGTGTAGCGAAATCGCCGGCCGTCGAGGTAGTCGCGCGTGAGCTTGCCCGGCTTGAACAGCAATGGCCGCATGGTGCGCATGAAACGGGAATCGAAATCGATGAAATCTTCCAGCAACTCGCGCAGCAGCACCGGGAAGAAGCGCAGAAAGTTCTTGTCCGGCTGTCCGCAGTAATGGCAGAACGGCCCCTGTAGCACGGTGCCGCAGTTCAGGCACTGCGCGGAGCCGGCCAGGCGGCGAGCTTTCAGCGTGAGCGAGCGGTCGGGAGCCGCGACCGGCAGATTCGCCGCGGCCTCCGCCCGATCCGGATCAGTCTCGTCGTGCACGTGCTCTCCTGTACAATTGCGGGCCTACCTGAGCAGTATAACCAAAGGACCGAGCCCCTTGGCCACAGGCAAAAATCACCTCGCCGAGATTCGCCGCACCCTGCACCTGGCCCTGCCGGTGATCATCGGTCAGCTGGCGGTGTTCAGCATGAATTTCGTGGACACGGTGATGTCCGGGCGCCTGCCCAATCGCGACGTCGCGCTGGCGGCGCTGGGCATTGGCGGCGCGGTGTGGTCCTCGATGCTGATGTTCGCGCTCGGCACGCTGATGGTGGTGCAGCCATCCGTGGCACAGCTGGACGGTGCCCTGAAGAAACGGGAAGCCGCCTCGCAGACGCGTCAGGCCCTGTGGATCGCGGTGGCGCTGTCGTTTCCGTTCTTCGGCGTGTGCTATTTCAGCCAGCCGCTGCTGGAGGCCTTCCGGATCGATCCGGTCATCGTGCCAACGGCGGCGGCCTACCTGCGCGCGATGGCCTGGGGCGCCCCCGGTCTGTGCCTGGTGCTGCTGCTGCGTTACTTCAGCGAAGGCACCGGGCACACGCGGCCAACGATGATTTACGGCGTGCTGGGCGCGCTGCTCAACATCCCCCTCAACTACGTCCTGATGTTCGGCAAGCTGGGCTTGCCGGCCCTGGGCACGGTCGGTTGCGGGATTGCCACGTCGATCGTGATCTGGCTGCAATTCCTGATGCTGTTCGTCTACATCCGGACCCACCGCCACTACGAGTCGTTCGAGTTGATGTCGCACATTGAGCGGCCGAACTGGGCCGAAATCTGGGGCCTGCTGAAGGTGGGGGTGCCAATCGCCGTCGCAATTTTCGTGGAGGGCAGCCTGTTCGTGATGGCGGCCCTGCTGATCGGCCGC
>Ga0105090_10002113_pt1 | contig 10983 bp, 9 predicted proteins | sample PPLLak3March2015_FD_79110 | JGI IMG/M metagenome (GOLD analysis project Ga0105090, IMG submission 79110) | Freshwater sediment microbial communities from Prairie Pothole Lake near Jamestown, North Dakota, USA - PPLs Lake P7 Core (1) Depth... | ecosystem: Environmental > Aquatic > Freshwater >... | reverse complement strand
GTCCATGCCGCGGGTGATTCACATGGTGGAGCGCTACAACCAGACCGCCGGCTGCCAGCGGGTCTTTTTTGCAGCCGTCACGGAACAGGCGATCATGGACTGGCAGCTTGCCGCCAACCGCAACGGGCACATCGCCTGCACCCACGGCGGCGAAACGCTGGCGGGGCTGCGCGCGGCCCGCGAGCGCGGCTGGCTGCGGCCGGGGGACGTCGCCGTTCTCGATTCGACCGCCCACGCGCTTAAATTTTCTGGATTCCAGGATATGTACTTCGAAAACCGCTTCCCGGAGGAGTTTGGCATCCGGCCGAATCCGGCCCTGATCAACCAGCCGGTCTACATCCGGCCCGGGGACCTTGAGAAGGTGCCCGCTCCCGGACAACCGCTGAAGGGCGAAGAGTTCCAGCGCTTTGTGCGCCGGACCGCGGAAGACATCGCCGGCCGCCTCGGGCTCCGCAAACGCGCTTGACCTATCCGGCTGAAAGGAAAGCACCCCCCATCCACCGGGATTCCGGTTGGGAGACAGGCCTCGTAACAAGCCTGAAGACAAGGTGGTCCATGATGAAAAACTGGCTACATCCGAAGGCAACCGTTGTGCTGCTCACCCTATGGCTGGCCGCCTGCGCCGCGTCCACTCCATCCGGCCCCGCCGGTGCTCCCGAAACCCCCGCCGGAGAACGCAACAAAGCCGCGGCGGAAGCCAACCGCAATGTCGGCGAGGCCTATCTGGCGGGCGGGAATTTAATGGCGGCTCTGCGGGAACTCAAAAAAGCCGAAAGCTTCGATCCGGTGGATCATATCACCCAGTATGACATCGGGTTGGTTTACTACTACCGGGAACGCTACGACCAGGCCATTCCCTATTTTGAGAAGGCGATCCAGCTCAAGCCCGATTTCGCGCCGGCGATCAACGGCCTCGGCAACGCGTATTCCGCCCTGGGCCATTGGGACAAGGCGATCGAAGCCTATCAAAAAATCATCGAAGATGTCTTCTACGGCACGCCCCACTTCGCGCTCTCGAACATGGCGCTGGCGTATTACCAGAAAAAGGATTACGCCCGTGCCGAGAAATATTTTCTGGAAGCTTTGAAGCTGAGTCCCGACTTCGTCAATGCGCTGGGCGGCCTGGCAACGACGTACATGGCCCAGGGACGCTACGAGGAGGCGGTCCAAAAACTCGAGCGGGCGGTGCGCAAGGAGCCCAAGCTGGCCCAGCTGCATTTTGAGCTCGGCCGGGCGTATCGCGGCCTCGGCGATCCGGGCAAGGCCCGCGACGAATTCCAGCGCGCCGCGCAGCTCGCTCCGGATTCACCTCTGGCCGAAGAAGCCCAGCAAGAGCTGAAAACGCTGTCACCATGATTCCGGATGAGCTCGCCCAGGGGCGGGCTGCGTGAATCGGTCATTAATCCTGTCCATAAAAAAAGCGAGCGGCACGCAGGTGCCGCTCGCTTTTTATGGTTGACTCGGCCGGGGTCAGATCGTCCGGCGCTGCTCCAGCTGAATGATGCGCGGGGTGATGAAAATGAGCAGCTCGTTCTTGCTGGTTTCCACCCGTTCGGACCGGAACAGCCAGCCGAGGGCCGGCAGCTTGCGCAGCCCGGGGATGCCCTGATCCGTCAGTTTCTTGGTATCCTTGAGGATGCCGCCGATGACGATCGTATCCCCGTCTTCCACCAGGATCTCCGTCTTGGCCTCGTTGGTCGAAAGCGCAGGTTCCGGTGCGGTGGGGTCGACAACGTCGTTCTTGGTAATGAAGATGTTCATGACGATGCGGCGATCCTGCGAAATATTCGGCGTCACCTCCAGCAGCAGGTCGACGTCCTTGAATCGCACGGTGGCATTGCCGGAGGAATCGCGTTCCAGGTAGGGAACCTCCAGACCCTGCTTGATGGTGGCCTTCTTGCTGTTCAACGTGATGATTTTCGGCGCCGAAATGATCGTGGCCTTGCCTTCCAGTTCGCTGGCCGTCAGCTTGGCATCGACAATCGAGATGTTGGTGCCGAACAGAGTCGAGAAATTGAATCCGATCGAGTTGTCGGTTCTATATGTCGAAGGGATGTTGTTGGCCGCGAACGTGGTCGGGCCGGTTCTCAGCGCTCCGCCGATCTTGAAGGCCTCAACGGTGATGGTTCCCCAATCGAATCCGATTTCACGGTTGAAACTGCTGTTGGCCTCCACCACGCGGGCCTCGATGATCACCTGGGACGTCACGCGGTCGATCCGGTCAACGATGGCCCGGGCCTGTTTCACTTTTTCGGCGATGTCGGTGAAAATGACCTGGTTGTTGCGTTCATCCACCGTGGCCTTGCCGCGGTTGGGAGTCAGAATGTTGGTCAGATGCGGCAGGACCTCGGCTTTGGCGTTGGAGTAGTTGACCGGGATGTATTCGGTGACCAGCGGCTCGCCCTCTTCTTCCTGTTTTTTCGCGTCTTGTTCCGCCTTAAGCTGGGCCTGGCGCATCTTCTCTTCCTGCTGCAGGGTTGCGAGAGAAGCGATGCGGATGATGTCGCCCTCACGGACCATGCCGAGCTGGTTCATCTTGAGCACCAGATCAAGCACCTGATCCCAGGGAACCGGCCGCTGCAGAGCCAGAGTCACCTTGCCGGTAACGTTTTTGTCGATAGCGAAGTTCTTGCCGCTGATTTCCTGGAGGATCCGGAAGACATTCTTGATATCGGTGTCGTAGAAATCGAGAGCGATCTTTTCACCGGTGAACGCTTTATCACCGGACATGGATTCCGAAACCGTAGATGTTTTCTTGACGGCGACCGGGGACGGGACCGGGGACGGTTTGGCCGTCGCGCTCTTCATGGCGATGGGCCCGCCGGGTGCGTCCGCCGCGGGAACCGAAGACGCCGGTGTTTTCCAGGCCGGCGGCTCGGCGTTTTCATAAGGTTTCGGCGGAACCGAAGACGCTGCAAAATTGATCCGGATCATGTTGCCGACCTGCTCGGACGTGTAGACAACGCTCTCGCGAAGGTCAATGGCCACAACGGTTTCGTTTCGACCCTGGCCGGGTGTCACCCGGTCGACGGCGCTTTCGAAACGGGTGGTGATCAACGCTCGCCGGTGCTGCTCCGGAACACTGGTGTTGAGCAGGCGCACGTTCACGCGTTTGTCATCGACCTTCTGGAGATCGTACTGCACGGGTCGGGTGGTCCCGATGATGACGGCGGAATTTCCCCCTGGCTCGTCAGCGAATTCGACCCGGTTGACGGACGCCGGCGACTCGGTTGCGGCCGGAGTTGGTTTGACCGGTACGGGAGCCGGGGTCGTTGCCGAAGCCAGTTTCAGGCCCGGTTCGTTCACCGCGACTTCGGAGTCCCCGACTTTGATGATCAGGGTGTTTTCAACGGCTTCAGCCGAATATTTTTTCAAATACGGTTTCTGGGTGTCGATCACCAGGCGGACCTTGTCCGGATAGGCCATATGCCGGACCTGCTGAACCGGTCCGCTCGGGGGTGCGGTCCGCTGCTCGCCCTTGTAGGTGCTGCGAAGGCCCGGCAGATCGAAAACGATGCGGGGCGGGTTGTCGGCGATGGTGAAGGCTTTGTAATCACGCAGCACGCCGTCGACCTCAACGGTGATCACCACGCCGTCCTTCGACGGCACCGTGCTGACCGTTTTAAGAGCCGTCGCCGCCGGTTCAAGTGGCTTTTCGGCACCCGCGCCTTTCACCTGGGCAACGCCGGGGGACGCACCGACCGCCAGGACGGCAACCAGCAGGGCGGCAAGAATCACAGAGGCCAAACGGTTTCGACGATTACTAAGATTGGTCATCATGTTACAGCTCTCCAGGAGGCTTCGGAAGGGTTATTTCCTTCTTCTGGGTTATGGTTTTGCCGTAAGCGTCTTCAAATTCTTCCTCGACCAAGACCTTGTCGATGGCGATGTTCACGACTTTGCCGGAGTTCATGCCGACGTAAGTGCCCTCCCGGAGGATATACCCCTTGCCGGAGGATTCCTCGACCAGCGCCCGATTGCCGCTCGGCGCCGCGATAATGGCCACCAGCTTCAACTGACCCAGGTCTATTTTTTCGAGCGGGCTTTGAGGATCGCGCTTCTTGGCCTTGAGCTTGGCCGCGGCGGCGGCCGACGCGGATTCATCCCGCAACAGCGCTTCGAAGGGATCCACCTTGCCCTTGGCATTGTAAGGCGCCTGCGCGTGGAGGTTGAGCAGCGCCGCCACTTGCTCGTCCGTGACCGCCAGCTTCTTGCTCTGAGGTTGAGGCGCCGGCACGGGAGGCTGAGTCACCGCCACCGGTCGGATCGGCTCGACGATCGGCGCCGGCGCAGAAACCGCCGCCGAGGGGGCGTCGGTTCGGATCGGGGCCTTCGGTTCCGGAGCCGAGAGTGCGGGCACCGATGCAGCTTGTGTCGCTACAGCGGCCACTGCCGGCGTTGGCACGGCCGGGGGAGCCGCCGGTGCCGGCGCCGGCAACGCGGCGACTTGGGACGGTTTCGGAAGCATCTCCGTCGGAGCGTTGAACTTCTTGCGGACGACTTGGGGATGCGCCGCAGCCAGATCCGAGTCGGCGCAGCTTGCCAGCATCAGCGTCGCTCCCAGCAGGCAGACGAAAGTTCGAATACGGGCGAGATAGGTTTTCATAAGCGCATCACGTTTTTTACAGGTTCGCATTCTTGAGGTTCGGTTTCGACTTGGCGTCGCCTTTGCCGGCATTCGGCTTGATTCCCGGCTTGGCCGCAGCTCCCGGTTTCGGCGGAGCCGGCGGCGGCGGTTCCACGAACTTATAGGTGACCGCCGTGCAGGCCGTGCTGAGGTCTTTGGGATCCTTGACATCCTTGCTGCGGTTGATGGTAATGTTGTTGATGTTGACGATTCGCGACAGCCGCGCCACCTTGTCGAAAAAAATGGCCAGGTTGTGATAATCCCCGCGAATGTTCATCGCGACCGGAATTTCCGCGTAAAATTCGCGCCGGGTTTCGGCCTTCGGTTCAAAGAGCAGAAACTCCAACCCCACCTCCTGGCCCGACTTGGAGATGCTGGTCAGCAAGGCGGGAATCTCCTCCTTCTCCGGGAGCGCGCTCATGGCGATTTTGAACTGAGCCTCGGCTTCCTGCATCTTGGCCTGAAACTTTCCCAGCTCGGCCGCATTAATCTTGGCCGTGGCCAATTTTTTCTCGAGCCCCTGCAGCTTTTGCTCCAGCGAGGAGATTTCTTCATATTTCGGCAGAAACAAGAACCATACGGCGGCCCCGAACAGCAGGACTAACAAACCGGCGACAATGGCCACGCGCTGCCAGAGAACGAGTTTCTCAATCTTTTCCAGAAGGGCGTTTCCGGATTTCTTGAGTGCATCCGCTTTCGTATCCATTATTTCTTGGCCCCGACTTCTTCCGTGGTTTTGGTTTCGGCTTTTTGCACCTTTTTCTTATGGCAAGCGATTTCAAAGCTCTTGACCGTCGTCTTCTGGACTTCGACCTGTTTGAGGGTTTTAAGATTGACGGCCGAAAACAACCCGCTGCCTTCCAGGCGCAGCATGAAATCCGCCACCGTTTTGTCGTCCATGGCGATGCCGCTGATGTTGACCAGCTCGGCTTTCATGTCCAAGGCGGTGTACCACATGCGCTTATCGATCATCACCTGCGACAGCGTGTCCAGCAGGCGCACCGGCTCGTAACGGTTGGCCTCGAGATCCCGAATGACCGCCAGCTTCTTGTTCAGGTTGTCCAGCTTCTTCTTGATCTCTTCGATTTCCTTGTTGATCTTTTCGTACTTTTCCAGTTCGGCCTGTGTGGTCGTAATGCGACGGCCCAGATCGCCGATCTGGCTGCCGAGGAAGAAATTGACCCCGAAAATCGCCACCACGGCCAGAATCAACGACAGCACGAAGATCGACAGCTGGCGACGGATGTTTTCCTTCTTACGATTGGACCGGAACGGCAGTAGGTTGATGCGTATCATTTGTCGTCAACTTTCCTCAGTGCGAGTCCCATTGCGACGGCGGCTTGGGGAGCGATTTGTCGGATATAGTCCGGCTCAAACGCCTTCTCATCCAGCACAATTTTCTTGAACGGATTGAGGGTTTCCACCTGGGCGGAGGACTCCGCGGCGAGCAGTTTTCGAAACTCGGACAGGTGGGCGCCGCCCCCGCTCAGCAGGATGCGCTTGATGGGATCATCCGGATAGTTGGTGTAGAAGAAGTCCAGTGCCCGGCGGATTTCCGTGCACCAGTCCGTGACCACCGAGGTGGTGATCTGGTTGAGCTCATCGGCGGACATTTTAGTTGAGGTTTCGCCGAATTTGAGAAGCTCGGCCTGATCGTAGGAACAATCGAGCAGCGACATGATCTTCTGGTTGACTTGAATGCAGCCCAGCGCCACATCGCGCATAAACACCGAGGAATTGCCCTTGAGGATGTTCAGCGATGTCTTGCTGGCGCCGATGTCGAGCAAGGCGATGTTCTCGTTTTCAATATCGTAATTGGCTTCGAAAATGTTCTGCAAGGCGAAGGCCTCGACATCGACAATGCAGGGAGTGAGTCCGGCCAGCGTCACCAGATTAATATAGTCGTTCACCATTTCCTTCTTGGCGGCGACCAGGAACACGCTCATCTGATTGGGGTTGTTTTCATTTTCGCCGAGGATCTGGAAATCCAGGTTCACGTCGCTGATATCGAAGGGGATGTATTGCTCGGCTTCGAAATGAATGGTTTCCTGGAGTTGCTGCTCGGGCATCGTCTGGACGTTGATCTTCTTGACGATGACCGAATACCCGCCGATGGAAACGGCTACGTTGGTTTCCCGAATCTTGCTCGATTTCAAGAGCTGGCGGATGGTTTCAGCCGCCGCGTCCGGATCGCTGATGGCGCCATCTTCAATGGTGCCGACCGGAATGTCCGCCATTCCGAAACGCTTCAGCTTGGGACCGCTCTTGGAATCGATGATCTCGGCGACTTTCACCGAACGCGATCCGATGTCCAGGCCTACGAGGGAGTCATTTTTTCCGAATAGCATGGGAGGCGCTCAATCCTTGAAAATTTTAGGTTTATCCGACAGGTTGAACCCCAGCGCCAGCAGGATCTTGCGCTGTGTCTCCATCCGGCACGGCATGCCCTTTTCGATGCGCGAAATCGTGATCGGCGACAGTTCGGCCTGCTTGGCGAGTTCGGTCTTGCTCATGAGAAGCGATTCGCGCACGGTTTTGAGATTGTTTCTGGCCATCGCTCAAGCGAGAATATCGAGGTTAAAGAGTCCAATAATTAATGATGATTGATTTCCGGATTCGGTTTTTATGTATATCGGCCATCAACTAAATTTAATTATGCTCAATTAGCCAAATTTATGATTCCATGGCCGGCGTTGGGCCGGAGCATCTCGATCTCAGGTTCGAACGCATACCGTAGCAAATTTTAAGCCACGGCGCGGTTGCCAACTCCTTTTTCAAGGCCTTATTCATTATATAACCTGATTTCAAATGGTTAAAACCGCAACCCGTTTTGAGCGCCGATCCGCCGGACGACCATTCGTCGGCCGAATGCCAATGTCTGTGCTTTTTCGTCGACATACCGTCAAATTTTTGTAATTCACGCTCGTCTGCATTCGGATTCCGGAGGACACGTCTTTCGGCAGCGGGGCCGGGGGCGCTTCGGCTGGAACCGCAGCATCCTCTGCCGATGACTGGGATATCGGCTCCGGCATCTAAAACTTTAACGCAAAGTGGAGGCTTTTCGGTTGCGGCCTTGAAACTGCCTGAGTTTACTTCTATACTTTCCAGAAAGATTGCACGGGAATTCAAACATTGCCAATGGACCAAATCGTATCCGAAGAGCGCATCAAGCCGTTTCGCCTCGTCAAGTATTTCACCTTCAGCGGGCTGGTGGTGATCTTTCTGGTCACCCTCATCCTCGCCATTCTGAACACCCACTGGGTCAAATCCATGCAGCGCAAGAAGAGCGAAGATTATGCGCACGCCCTGATCGAAAACCTCAACCACCAGGTCTTTCTCCAATTTATCTTGCCGATCGGCATGAAGTTCGGCAAGGTCCAGCTCCGCAACCAAGAGCAGTTCGAGCGTATGGACAACGTGGTCCGCAGCACCCTGCACAGCTTCAAGGTGGAGGACCTCAATATCTACAGCATGAGCAACACCATCTCTTACAGCTTCGACGAGACGCGCATCGGCGTCAAGGCGTTCGGCGGCACCGCGATCGAGCAGGCCAAAAGCGGACGATCCTCCTCCAAGCTGGTCCAACGCGGCAGTTTCCTGGAGATCTTAGCGGGGTTTCCCAAGGAAGTGCGGCTGGTCACGTTTGCACCGCTGCGCTGGGAGGAGCCGTTGGGCCGCATCACCGACCCCGTGCTCGGCGTGGTCGAAGTGGTGCAGGACTTATCCGCGGATTACCAGACCATCTTTCGCATCCAGATTTTGGTGGTGATCACCTGCACGGTGCTGATGGGGGCGCTGCTGGTGGTCCTGGTGTTCGTAGTCAAGCGAGGGGAGTCGATCATCGAACGACGGGCCGAAGAACGCATGCGCTTGAAAGAGCAGTTGAGCCGGGCGGAGCGGTTGTCGGCGATGGGTGAGATGGCCGCCGGCATTTCGCATGAGATCCGCAACCCGCTGGGGATCATCCGCAGCTCGGCAGAACTCCTGAAAAAAAAGGTGGCCAAGATCGACCCCTCCAACGCCCTGCCCGACATCATCGTGGAAGAGGCCAGCCGCCTGAATAACATCATCACCGATTTCATCAACTATGCCCGCCCGCGCAACCCCAAACTCAATCCGTGCCGGGTGGACGATGTGATCGAAAAGACGCTAACCTTTCTGGCCGCCCAAATCGAGGAGCACGGCTATAGCATCGAAAAGATTTACCAGAACCCGCTTCCGGAAATCATGGGAGATGCTCCCATGCTGCACCAGTCGTTCCTCAACCTGTTCATAAACGCCATGCAGGCCATGCCGGACGGTGGCCGCATCGGTGTGGGCCTCCGCGCTGAGGGGGGCCAGGTCCGCGTCGAAATCGAAGATGCCGGCCCCGGCATTCCCACGGATCTGTCGGACAAGATCTGGGATCCGTTCTTCACCACCAAAGACAAGGGAACCGGCCTGGGGCTGGGGATCGTCAAGAACATCGTCGAAGCACATGCCGGGACGATCCGCATCGCCAACCGCGAACCGCAGGGTGCCCGCGTGACGATTGATCTGCCGGTCCGCAAACCCGAGGGCGACGCCTAGCCATGGAAACCATTCTGATCGTCGATGACGAAAAAAACTACCTGCTGGTGCTCAGCGTCGTGCTGGAGGAGGAAGGCTATGAGGTCTTGACTACGGCCAGCAGCCTGGAAGCCCTGGAAATTCTAAAATCCTCGGATGTCGACCTGGTGCTCACCGACATGAAGATGCCTGGCATGGACGGCATCGAGGTGCTCGAGCAGATCAAGACCCGCGACCCGGAATTGCCGGTGATCATGATGACCGCCCACGGCACCGTCGACAAGGCGGTGGAGGCCATGCAGAAGGGCGCCTACAGCTACATCCTGAAGCCCTTCGACAACGAGCGGCTGACGTTGTACGTCAAGAAAGCCATCGCGACCTACGAGGTGGTCAAGGAAAACCGCCGCCTGCGCAACGCCGTCGAATCGCAATACCAGTTCGGCAACATCATCGGCAAGAGCAAGGCCATGCGCGACGTCTTCGAAATCATTCAAAAGGTGGCGCCTTCGAACGCCACCGTTCTGATCGAGGGGGAGAGCGGGACGGGCAAGGAGCTGGTCGCCAAATCCATCCACTTCAACAGCCCGCGGCGGGACAACCCCTTCGTGGCGGTCAACTGCTCGGCACTGGCGGAGAGCCTGCTCGAAAGCGAGCTGTTCGGCCATGAACGGGGAGCCTTCACCGGTGCGGTGTCGAGCAAAAAGGGCCGCTTCGAGCTGGCCCACGGCGGGACGCTGTTTCTGGACGAGATCGGCGAGCTGTCCGCCAACCTCCAGGTCAAACTGCTACGCGTGTTACAGGAAAAAACGATCGAGCGTGTGGGCGGGGTGCGGTCGATTGCCGTGGATATCCGGGTGATCGCCGCCACCAACCGGAACCTAAAGGATGAATTGAGGGCCGGGCGTTTTCGCGAGGATTTATTTTACCGCCTGAATGTCGTCCATATCGCGATCCCTCCCCTGCGACTTCGTTGGGAGGACATCCGATTGCTGGTAGACCATTTTATCAAAAAATATGCATCTTCAAATCAATCGGCTGTTCCCGTGCAGGGACTATCGCAAGAGGTCATCCGACTATTTTACGAATACAATTGGCCCGGGAACGTCCGTGAGCTGGAAAACGTCATCGAGCGGGCGATTATCTTATGCGAGGACGGTCTAATCACGATCAAGGATCTGCCCAACTGGTTCAAGAACAACGTCTTCAACGCAAGAATGATCGATAACATCCCCACCGGCGCCAAGCTCTATGAAACATTGGAATTAATTGAAAAAGAAATGATTGAGCGGGCGCTCAAAATGGCCGACAACGTTCAATCCCATGCCGCCGCGATCCTGGGCATCGGCAAAAGCGGCCTCAACCAGAAAATCAAGAAATACAACCTGGAGGTGGGCGCCAAGAGCTGATCGCGGCCGGTGGTCCTCAGCTATTGACGCGTTCGCGGACCATGTTGACGAAAACGGAGTCCTGGTGGTCGCTCAGCAGGCGGTTGAACGCTGCCGTGCTTTTCTGCGAGTCGCCCAGCCGCGCATAGAGATCGCCCAGATGAAACAGCACGTCATCCTGGAGGTTCTTCTGGGCCGCGGCCAACGCCTGCTCGAAATAGGTCACGGCCGTCGCATAGTCTTTGAGCCCCTCGTGGGCGTATGCCAGACTCTTCAAGAGCAGGAAGCGCATCAGCGGGTCGTCTGCAAAGCGCGCCAGCGACGTTTGATAAAGCTCGGCGGCCTGCTTGAAGTCGCCGGCTTCATAGCACAGGTTCGCATACAGCACGCGCGCGATGCTGCCGTTGGAGCGATTGCCGTAGT
>Ga0105090_10002112_pt1 | contig 10986 bp, 5 predicted proteins | sample PPLLak3March2015_FD_79110 | JGI IMG/M metagenome (GOLD analysis project Ga0105090, IMG submission 79110) | Freshwater sediment microbial communities from Prairie Pothole Lake near Jamestown, North Dakota, USA - PPLs Lake P7 Core (1) Depth... | ecosystem: Environmental > Aquatic > Freshwater >... | reverse complement strand
GTAAACTGGTCACACGCGTCACCGCTGTACCCGGGCTTGCACACGCACTTCCCGCCTGCCACACACGCACCATTGTTGGAGCAGTTGTTGGGACAGAGCGACTCGGGCGGCGGGGGCTGGTTGGACACGCAGGTGTACCCGTTGTCCACCGTGCCGGCGGGACAGTCGCAGTAGCCGTACGTGTACGGCGGCACGCTCGTCTCCACCCACTTGCCAAACGGCGCACACGCGTCGGGCACACACTGCGGCACCCCGGTGCGTGGATTCAGGCCCAGCCGCTGCTCCACACACACACCCCCCCTACACTTGCCACATGCACACTGCGCGTTGGCGGTGCACGGCACGTTTGTACACTGACAGTAGCCATGTTGCAGCGGCGACGCGTTCTTTAACTGCTCTTGGTCTGCCGGGGACAGGTTGCACGACTTGCCCTTGCACGGGAAACGCCACTTGCCGAACGCGCACAACTCGGCCGACTTTGTGCACGCACCGTTCGCGTCGCCCCCGATGGCAGGCGGGTAGAACAGCGGGTACTCGCACGTACATGTCCACTTCTGTGTCTCCACATCCTTCCACCCCTGCCACATGTACTTCCCCGCCACCGCCTCGTTATACTGGTTCGCCCCCGGGTCTCGGTTGCACGCATCCATCGGCTTGAGTGGTAAGCAGTATTTGCCAGTGATATTAAACGGTGTGTCGCCCTCCTTGACGTCCGTGCACTGAAACACGGCGTCGCCGCCACACACGGCACAGTCTGTGGTATCGGCACAGGCGACGGGCATTGCGCCACACTTTGCACTCCCCGCCTGTATGGCTGTGGGCGGCACCGCCACCGTTTGGCACCGATCACCCGTCCACTGCGGCGTGCACACACAGGCGCCATCCACACACGTGCCACCGTGGTCACAGTCGTCGTCGCTGGTGCACTTGCGCGGTGGCGTGGGCGGCGCGGGACGCGGTTTCAGCACGAGCACCAGTACAACCGAGAGAATGGAGATGAACAGGGGCACAAAAATGCCGACGTACACCATCCAGTACTTGTTCACCGCCATCTGTCTGTTTTTTAATCTCACAGGTTTTTTTGCCTTGTCTTTTACAAATAAGTGGCAAGTATGGCAAAGTTGGACCCCCGTTCCGCTGACGCCATCCGCCTTTACATGTTGCTCGGTGCTGCTGTGACCGGCTTCCTGACTGCGTACTTTTTAGTCGTGCCCATTCTGAAAAACACGTGCACCTGGTTCACAGCGAGGTGTACGCAGGTACTGGTGCAGCGCGGCGCCAACAACGCGCTTCTGGTCACCGTCGGCCCGTACCAGTACTACTATGACGGCGTGAACTACATTTTTGCGTATGGTGATGCGCTGGTGGGCACCTGTCCCGCGCAAGTGGTGTCCGGCGTGCAACCGTACCCTGTCGTCTCTCCCGCGCTCCCCAACTTTTGTTTCCGGTTCAAGCCCACCCCCGACGACCCCGCGTGTGTGGCGGGGGACGAGAGCAAGTGTGCTGTGTGCGCGGAGTCCGCGATGCCGACGTGTGCCCGCGCCGCCGCACCGGTGGCTGGTGGCAAGTTTACGTGCGATGGCACCACGGTGGTGGACACGCAAACCTGCTGCGACTTTCTCCCGCCCTGCCCCGGCACACAACAGTGCGTCTTCAGCGAGCCAGCGACGCGCAGCCCTGATGGGACGTTGAGCTGCAGCACGGGCACGCTGGACGGGAACGTGTGCGACTTCACGCCGCGGTATGTTGCGGGCCAGGGGTACACATGCAACGGGGGGCAAACGTTTAGTGCGACGCCACAGTGCTGCAAGTGTAGCGACGCCTTCCAGCAGGTCACCAACGCGGGCACCACAGATGCGGTGGACATCTTTGAGCCGACGTTTGTGGTGGACGCGCAAAGCATGAAAGTGGTGCCCACCAACGGAGGCATTGTGTGTGGAGTGAAGCAGAGCATTGTGGCGCAAATGTTTGCGGGGAAGGAGAGGGAGGTGATGAAGTTAAACGTGCCTGTGCAGGAAGCGGGGCTGAACGTGTACCAGGTGTTTGACGTGCTCAGGCAGCAGGGGGTGCTGCGGGTGGCACAAAAAAAACGAGGTGGGAAGTAAATGAGCGTGCCAGGTGGTCTAGTGGAGTTGGGCTACTTGGTGGGACCCACCGACCAGGACTACAAGAGCGCGGTGGAGTACGCGGTGCAAAAAGCGCGCAAAAAGATTTGTGAAGCTCACCCGGACAAGTACAAGTGGGTGCCTGATGCTACCGTCGGCTTCTCCTGTCCATCCCCCCTGCAGTGCGTGTCGGGAACCTGTGAGTTTACGGAGCAGGGCTGCAACGCCGCATCCGTCTACCCGTACTATGACTGCGAGCGCCACGACATTAAGTGCGACTTGCCGACACACAACACGTTTGGTATCGATTTGAAGTGCAACCAGTACGACTTTGCGTGTCTGGAGCTGCAAGAGCAGTACAGAAAAAGTGGGAAGCCGGGCACGTGTCAGACGTGCACGTACAAGCTGCACAACAACAAAGCAGACACGCCCAAGGTGGCGGGGGGTGCACCCCCAGGCTGCTACCCGGGGGACTATAAGTTCTTGCACGTGTACAACCCTGACGAGGACAAGAAAAATCGTGAAGAGGACAAGACCGCGGGGGCGTTGTGTCAGTCGTCGTACGACCCCGACCCCATCCGGGTGGATGGTGAGCCGATCCGCTGTCAGACGGATGATGACTGCAGCAAAAGCATTAACGGCACGTACTTGACAGACGCGGTGTGCATGAAGTACCCCAAGGCCAAGGCGTACAACCAGTGCGTGGACAGGTCGCCAACCATGCGATACCTGGAGTATCGCAAAAACTTTGTGCAGTACACGGAGGATGCGGGTAAGGATCAGTGCGTGCTGACGCAGCCCATGTTTCGCAAGTGGTGTGAAATGCCGTGGTCGCGACCAGCCAAGGATGAGATGGACGTGGTGACGCCGCTGGAGAAGCAGATTGCGGCGCACCCCCAAACCAAGATGCATGTGCCATTTTACTACGACACGTACAGTGGCAACTGCTACATGACCAAGGAGTACTGCAGCAACTCCATTGAGCAGGGCGGGTTTGAGACTAGTTTTGGTAATTCGCACGAGTACTTGGGCAAAGTCTTCTCCTCCTGTACCAACCCGCGCGGGAACGACGCGTCGGTGCGGCAGGGGTATGACTGTTGCACACCCTTTGGTCAAAGCGTGGCGCAGTTCTTCATCGGCAAAACACTGCTGACCGAAATCAACGATGTCGTGCACGGCCGCCTGTCTTTTGCCGAGCTGGTGGCCATGAATCCTGCAAAAGCCTATGTTCTGTATAGTTTAAGCGACGATGAGGTGAAAGAGGATGTCACGTTAATCCAGCATGACTTTGCGGGGCCGGGCATGCACGCGTACGTGTTCAAGTGGGCACCACTGGCGCACCAGTTGTATCCCGACCAGACTGGCTACTCCCCGGAGTATCGGCTGGGCCTCATGGCGCGCGACATTGCCGCGGTGTACCCCGAAGCCGTGACTCCCAATGAGTACGGACACCTGTTTGTGACCATGGTGCCTGAATTGTATGACCAGGACGCCGGTTACCGCCGCGTCGTGCACGCGCTGCACCTGTTTGATACTTTCGCCAAGCAAAAGCTGTCATAAACTCTTTCTTTATTAACAAAAACGCATGGCGCAGTTAAGTCAGAGCGAGCTGGCGGGCATTTCCATTGCATGCGCCGTGGTGGTGCTCACCGTGGGGTTGGTCGTCACGCTTGTCTTGGTGCGGCGGAGTGCAGCCAAGCCAGCAGCTGTTGCGCCTGTGGTGCCACCAGTCAACCCCGATGCGCCCATTCAACCAGTGAAGACTCAAATCTGCTCGCCCGCCACAGCCGGGTACAAGAACAAAGTTGCGTGTGACTCGCAAGCGACATGTGACGGGTGCGTGGAGTTCACGGATGTCAACAGCCAGTACAGTTGTGTCACCGTGGGCGCGGGGAACACGACGGTGGACATGAGCGGCCAACTTGTGCACCCGTTTGTGGTCACGTACCCGGTGCCTGTTACTACCACCGATGCGTGTTCTGGTCATGGCGACCTGGTGAATGGTAAGTGTGTGTGCGACCGGGGGTACAGCGGCACGACGTGTAACATGATCACTCAATTTTTAACGGAGCCCGGGTCGTACTGTTTACCATCCACGGTGCAGCAGTGCAACACTCCCACGACAGACAGCGTGCTGGTGAACGAGAGCAGCGGCAAGGGCGCGCAGTACGAGTGCCAGTGTAAGCCGGAGTATGCTGGACTGTTCACACAAGCAGTGCAGGGCGGTACGTGTGATGTGCCACTGGTGTGTGGCGGCAACAACGTGGAGACAGAGCGGGAGGGGGGGCTGGTGGCGCGGCTTTTCCACGTTTACACTGGAAAGAATGACAACAATGAGGAGCCCCTCTTTTCGCTGCAGCCGGTGGTAGCCAACCGATTGACTGCCGCGACGGGGTCCGGAAGTGTGACGACACAGACGTGTGTTGCAAAAATGGGCCCCATCACCAATGCGTGCGGCAAGTGGTCGGCAGATGTGTGCAAGCCGCTGGAAACCGGGGATGTCGCACCGGATGCAGACCCGACGTGCAAAGCGCCGCGCTACTCCAACGTGTGTCAGACATCCTTTGGGGTGCCTGGTACTGAATTGGGTGTCTTCATGACCATACGCGGTAGCGACCGCCCAGGCGACCCGGTCAAACAGCGCGTGTATCCCGCGTTTTACCCGCCCGTCCCCCCGGGGCTGCAGCGGTGCCCTGATGGGTTTACAGGTTTGAACACACCCAGCAGCCGCTGCACCAACGACAAGGGCGAGACGTTAAAGTTTAAGCCATCCATTAACTCTGCGTGTGATGGCAGCCAGCAGATTGATGTGCGAAATGAGGGTGCGTACGGCTCGGAGTGGTACACCGCGGCGTTTACAGATGACGGTGAGTGGAACGGGTACTTTACGTGTGTCCAGGACTTGGCGACGTCGCGCGTGCTGGTGAACGACAAGGAGGAGAAAGTGGCAGCCGACATGCCGTGGCGTACAGTCATTGCGAGCGCAGCGGGGGGTGCTCAAATCAGTGAGGTGTTGTGTCTTGACAACGGGGGGCCGAGCAGCGGCAGCGGGCAGTGGTTGATGCGCAGCGCTGATGGCAGCCAAGCCAGGAAGCCACGGAGTGATTACTGTGTGGGCGCGGCGTGCGGTGGTGTGACCGGCGAACAAGCGCAGCCATGGGATGGGTTTGTGAGTGGCGCGCTCTTTGACGCGGCAACGAATGAGCCGTGGTTTGCGACCGATGTGCTGAGCCTGGGTGTGCCCGAGCCGACGTACGGCGGGCAGTGTGCGTGCGACGGCGCGGTGTACCGGCGGGACGCGAAAGGTACGTACGTCCCCACCCCCATGGTCCCCGCCTACATGTTGCAAAACACGGGCAGCACCAACTGGTGGAACTGTGTTGCGGACACGTGCTGGTCAGCGGAAACGCCAGAGGCCAAGCTGGTGCAGGACGACACCGCAAATTTTACTCACCCTCGCTGTGACTGTGGGGTGCCCCCCACAGCGGGCAGCAAGCCGCCATTTCAGACGTACATGTCGTACAGACCCGAGGGCCAGGGTCCTGTGTGCATCCGCGACTCGTGCAACCCGGGTGGTGTGCGCACATCCAGTGTCATGACGTGCAGCCCCGACGACGATGTGAACAAGTGTCAAGGCACATGCATGGCAAACAGGTGTCACTTAAAAACGGATGTGGCGTGTCCTGGGGGGCGGGATGATGAGTGCAGCGCGAACAAGATCAACACGCGCGTGGATGGCAAGTGTGACACCGAGACCAAGATGTGTGTCTACCCCGACTTGGACCGGCTGGGCAGTCACTGCGACAAGCACATGGATTGTTCGTACGGCACGTGCACCAACGTGGTGACCATAAATGTCAAGAATGACAAGGGTGTGATTAAGCCGATTCAGCAAGGCACCTGCTCCGGCGGGTGTGCGTGTGACATTGAGTATGTGCAGCAGCTCGACCAGTCATCACCGCTGGGGTTTACGTGTAAGAAGCGGTGTGACGTGACGCCCTGCATTTCCCGCAACACCACGGATAATTCGTGTTCTATCAACCGAACAAATGGGAAGCAGGTGTGCAACTGCAAAAGCTGTTACACTGGTGACCGGTGCCAGCGTGGCAAAAACCAGCCCATGTTGGGCGAACAGTGTATCATTGGCGCGACCAAGGAGGACATGGAGAAGCCGGGTGCAAGCGCCGGTGCAAAAACGTACTTGGCGCCATGCTGCGAGGGGTACTGTCAGCCGATTTCGGGTCAACGAAATGGCCGCAAGGGCTACTGTGTGAAGTAATTTTGTGTACCATACGAATAAACGACGACATGGTTGAGTTCTTGCCTCGTGAGGACATTAAGTTGAAAGAGAAATATCACATGAACTTGAAGGGCTCGTTTGAAGCGCTGACGGTGGAAAACTTCGCCAAAGACGCGGCACTGAAAGAGCGGTTCAAGGACGTGGGGCTGCGCAAGAACGCGAAGGGTGAGCTGGTATTTGAGGGCAAGAACGGCGAGGTCAAGGTGGATGATGAATTCAAGCGCAGAAACAACGGGGACATTTTTACGTCGCTGCACGAGGAGATGAAACCGGAGCAGTGGAACAAGTTCAATGATGGGCTGGGTAGCGCAAAAGAAGGAACGTTTTTGACGTCTGAGCAAATGTTGGCGGCGGAAACCAAATCCACCCGACCGGAAGTGCAGGAGCAGTTTAACGAGGTTGCCGAGAAGAAGGGGGGGGCTCAATCATCCGGATTTAAAAGTTGGATAACGGAGCAGTTTAAAAAGTTGGCCGAAAAGGGTGGCGAGTATGCAATCCTGGCAGGCATCGGGGCGGTTGCGTTAACCGCGCTGGGTGCAAACCGGCAAGGCTGTTACCTGTACAACATGGGCACAGGCGCGTTGATTTATAAGGTGAGCAGCGACACCAGTGGCACCAAGTGTGTTTGTGGCGGGCGATGCGACAACTTGCCCTACCCCGACGCGGCCAACAAGAGCAAAAGTTGTTTGAGCATGCCGGTGAAGAATTACGCTGACACGCACATGGAAGACTGCGCGAACTGGTGTTCCCAAATGGGCAACGATCCGACGCCGCTGCAGGATTGGCAGCAGTGCGGCCAAACTTGCTCGTGCATGAGCAAAAAGGGTGGCTACGTGGTGCAATCGGGGATGCAGCAAATTGGGTTTAAGGTGGTGAAGGGCGACATTTTAACCACCGCATCCTGGATTCTGAGCTCGGCGGGTTTGGCGATTGAAGGCATTGTGGATGACGCGTTGAATGTGGTGGACACACTGGCTAACAAGGTGCTGGACTTTTTTAAGCAGTGGTGGGTCATTGCCATTATTGTGGTGGTCGCGCTCATCATCATCCTGGTCCCCACGCTGGTGACGCAAATACCCAAGGCCAAAGCGAAGAAAGAAGCGATAGCAGGGGGTGGGATGTATCTTTACATGTGAAAATAAATGGTTGCCAAACAATAAATTCATGGGCTTATCAGATTCCGGGTCGTATGCGCTAATCTTCTGCATCACCTTTGTCCTGGTCGCTGCCATCACGGTGGTGACTGCCAAGGTGTTTGACCACACGCCATCACTCCCGGGTACACAACCGTTTGATAATGGCGCACCGCCGTTCCCGGATGCAGTGCCGCAAATCCCCCCACCACCGGGCACATCTTCCACCAAGTGCGTCAACTTTTGCACCTCCGAGAGAACGGGCGCGTTAGAACCCTGCGGCAGCACAGCGCTCGTCACGTGTTCGGCAGACGCCGGGTGTGCATCCTGTCAGGCCAACCAGCCGTACAAAAACATACAGTGCCTGGATGCATCTGCGTGGCCCGACGTGAAAGCGCAGCAAGCGGCGCTCAACAATGAGTCACCTAAATACTGTTTACCCAAGCCTGTCGCATGCTTGGACGCCACGGCGTTAAAGGAGTGCCGCGTGGCCGATGACTGTGCAATGTGCACGGAAACATCTTCGCTGCCAAACAAGGAGACGTTTCAGTGTAAAATGTTGCGCGGGGGACAAGTGTTGCGAGTGAACGGCCAAGAAATCACAGTGAAAGACTCGGGGCAGTACTGCGTCCCGTCGTTCAGCGGGTGTGACCCCAAGTACGGCATTGCGACATGGACGTCTAACGAGGGTTGGATATGCAGGTGCAAGTACCCCGGCATTTATGGCGGGAAGCAGTGCAACGAGCTGGTAGCATGCAACGCAGACATGGTGACACCGTGGTCGGCACAGAAGCAGCAGCTGTTACTGAATGTACCCGGCAAGGACGGGTCTAAAGTGGGTGAGCCGTGGACGGTGGAAAGCGGCGTGGATCCCAACAAGTGTTTAGCGCCAGATGGCACCCAGGTGGAGTGCACGACAGCAGGTATGCCACGAACAGTGGCGTGCCAGTGCGATGGCATCCAAAAGGGAACGCTCATTAATTACACTTATGCAACAAACAACCCGTTGACATGTGACGTGGACCCATGCTACGGCACTCCCGCCGGCGGGAAGACATGGTTGTGGGACGCGTCGCCGGGGACAAACAAAGATCAGTTGCCATCCATCCCTCGGCAGCCACCCACCACGTGCTCCTGCTCGGGCTTTGGGTCCAGTGCGTGGCGATTCAAGGCAAAGAGCAACCCGTCCAGCAACGATTACACATGGCAAGGGTACTGCAAGGATGTACACATCCCCCTCTCCAACATTGTGTTGCCAGCAGATGGGTCCAAAGAGTTTTGTGCCGCGCAGAAGCAAGCCAACACTGATGCGGCGGGGACAGCGCTGGTGCCCGGGAAGAGGGGCGGGACATCCATTTGTGCGACGGATCCATGCACGGGCGTGTTTGGTGACACGGGCTATCGAGTCAACTTGGGCGAGCTCAGCGCGCTGGGCCACTTCAACGCAGCAACCGGACAGTGCGACTGCGCCACAACGCCCGAGGGGTCGACGGCCGTACTACTGCAGGACGCGCAGTGTGACAGGTCAATCAATCCGGTGTGTGCATACTGCGTCAACGCGTGCATTAGCCCGCCGGGCACGACGAAGAACGAGGAAAAGCCGTGCCCCGTGGCACCCGGGAGCAACTGTGGTCAAAATGTGACGTGCGCAACACTGCAGGATGGCACCAAAACGTGCAAGTGTGGCAAGGAGTGCATTTACTACGACGGCCAGTGTCACTCCATTCGGGATAACAAAGCGTGTTGCGAGGACGGGTACCACGGCGTGGACATGGGGGAGGGTATGAACATTTGTGGCCAGGCCAGTAAAGCCTCGTGCAAACTTGTCCGCAGTGTCAAGTCGTGTAATGGCCCAGACGTGAATTGGCACGAAATGGCCATGGTGTGCAGCGGCGGGGACGTGTGTGGTTACTGTTTCACCGGCAGCCCCACCTCGTGCAAGGGCCCGTCAAGACAGTCGTTTAGAGATAACTGCGGCATCAACAGAGACGGCTCCCACCGCTAGCGCGCCAAAAACATGTCACCTTAATGAATAAACATGAGCAAGAGCAGCACCCTGGACTGCGGCGACCACGGCACATACGACGCCGAGTACAACTTGTGCAGGTGCACCGATAACTGGCAGGGCGACACGTGCCGCTCAGAGCCGCCAACAACATTTAAGTGTAAGACCAGCGATGCGGCCTTTCGCGCGAAGCATGGTGGTGGCGACAAGGACTGTGGCATAGATGGCGTGTACGGGATTTGCCAGCCCAATGGCACATGCTCGTGTGTGAACACGGGGAAACAAGGGAAGCGGTGCACGGCGGCGTGTTTTGAAGACAACGACTGTGGCGGCGCGCCCCAGGAGGGGGTCAGGCAAGGCAAGGGCCGCTGTTCCAACACGCAGTGCGAGTGCATGAACGGCTGGTCGGGCTTCCAGTGCCGCACCGCCCCTAAAGATGGGAAGTGTGTGTACGACGGCGACTGCGGGTTTGGGTCGGCAGTCAACGGGAAGTGTGTGGACGGCAGCTGTGTGTGCACGCCCCAAACCACGGAAGCGGCGGAGGAGCTGATGTACACCGGCAAGTTTTGTGAGACGCCCAAACCCTCAGAGAACCCGGACACCAGCAGCCCCGCGGAGTGGAAGGAGCACTTGGACATGATTATTCAGTCGGTGCTCAGCGACACCACCGCATACTTCATGGCCATCGACAAGTTAGGCTCATACGTCGCAAACAAGGCGTTGACTGCAGCGGCGGCGGAGTATTTGAGCATGAAAATGGCCAGTAAGCTGGGGCAAGAGGGCGTCACGGTGGCGACCAAGGAGGCGGTGGAAGCGGTGGCAAAAATGTTGCCGGAGGAGGCGGCAACTAAATTGATGGCTGAAATGGCAGCACGAGAAGCGATGGAGGTGTCGCTGAGCGAATTGAGTACATTCGCTGCCACTGCCGCGGTGGAAGCAGGCTTCCCGCCACTTGGCTGGATTCTGTTGCTGGCCAACGTGTTACAAGTGTTTGGGTTGATTTTGGATACCATTGATGTGCGCGGCCTGAGCGAGCAGATGATGCAGAGTGTGCTGACCCAGTACAAAATACAGTATCAAAATGCAGTGAATCAGAGTGCGGTTGCGATCAAGTACGGTGTCTCGTTCCCTCGACCATTCTTTCCCACCGAGACGACTGAGTTTCAAGCGCAAATGGCGTCCAAAAAGGTGCGTAAACAGATGGTGAGTGATGCTGCCGAGTATTTAAGCTACCTTGCTGTGAACAGCGCGGGTGAAACCATTCGACCCCTGTTTGCATCCCTGGCAGAGACGCAAATGGTGGAGAAAAAGAAGAAGTACTCGGTGTACTGGTCCATGTCTGGCGGGAATGTGGATGTGTTTGACCGGCTCATCCAGTATGGCTGGGTGCTCTGGGTCCTCCTGTCCGTCCTGGTCGTCTCCATCGTGTTGATCTGCGTCTTC
>Ga0105090_10002110_pt1 | contig 10996 bp, 5 predicted proteins | sample PPLLak3March2015_FD_79110 | JGI IMG/M metagenome (GOLD analysis project Ga0105090, IMG submission 79110) | Freshwater sediment microbial communities from Prairie Pothole Lake near Jamestown, North Dakota, USA - PPLs Lake P7 Core (1) Depth... | ecosystem: Environmental > Aquatic > Freshwater >... | reverse complement strand
TGGCCACCATCACGGTGAGCTTGCCGACCAGGTCTTCGGGCTTGTAGGCGCTGGCGATCCCGCTGAAGACGTTACGCGTCCTACCCTCTCCCACGTCCAGCGTCAGGCGCAGCAGCTTGGTCGAGCCTTCCACGGCTTCGCAGTTGACGATCAGGGCAATGCGCAGGTCGATCTTCGCGAAGTCGTCGATGGTGATCAGCGGGGCGATTTCCTCGCCGCCGGGCAGGATCTTTTCGGGCTCCGGCAACGCCGGCGCTTCAAACAGGGCGTCGAGCTGTTTCAGGTCCACGCGCTGCATCAGGTGCTTGTACTCGCCGATCGCATGGCCAGCGTCCATTCGCATCGCTGCGTCGACAAAGGTCAGCGGCGCGACCTTGAGGAAGGCCTCCACCTGCGCGGCGAGCTCGGGCAGCACCGGCTTGAGACAGGTTGTCAGCAGCCGGAACGCCTGCAGGCAGGTGGTGCACACGTCGTGCAGGCGGGCTTCCATGCCGGCCTGTTTGGCCAGTTCCCAAGGCTTGTTCTGGTCCACGTACTCGTTGACACGATCCGCCAGCAGCATGGTCTCGCGCAGCGCCTTGCCGTATTCGCGTTCTGCGTAAAGTTCGGCAATCAGGGGCAGGGCGTCGTGCAGGTGCTCCAGCAAGGCATCGCCGTCGGCGGAGACCTCGCCCAGCAAGCCGCCAAAGCGCTTGCTGATGAAGCCCGCCGAGCGCGACGCGATGTTGATGTACTTGCCCACCAGGTCGGCATTCACGCGCGCCATGAAATCCTCGGGGCTGAATTCCACGTCTTCGTTGCGGCTGTTGAGCTTGGCGGCGATGTAGTAGCGCAGCCACTCGGGGTTCATGCCCAGGCTGAGGTACTTCAGCGGGTCCAGACCGGTGCCGCGGCTCTTGCTCATCTTCTCGCTGTTGACGGTCAAAAAGCCGTGCACGAAAACCGCGTTGGGGGTCTTGCGGCCGCTGAAATGCAGCAGCGCCGGCCAGAACAGCGTGTGGAAGGTGATGATGTCCTTGCCGATAAAGTGGTACTGCTCGGTCGCCGGGTCGGCCATGAAGGCGTCGTAATCCACGCCGATCTTGCCGAAATGGTTTTTCAGCGAGGCCAGGTACCCGATTGGCGCGTCGAGCCAGACATAGAAATACTTGCCGGGTGCATCAGGAATTTCGATGCCGAAGTAGGGCGCGTCGCGGCTGATGTCCCAGTCGGCCAGGCCATGGACGGCTGATCCATCTACACTTTCAACCGGCGTGAGCCATTCCTTGATCTTGTTGTAGACCTCGGTCTGCAGGTGGCCGCTTTCCTGCGTCCACTGCTCCAGGTAAGCCACACAGCGCGGGTCGGACAGCTTGAAGAAGTAGTGCTCGGAATTGCGCAGCACCGGCGTCACGCCGCTCAGGGCCGAGTACGGGTTCTTCAGCTCGGTCGGGGCATAGACCGCGCCGCAGTTCTCGCAGTTGTCGCCATACTGGTCTTTCGCACCGCACTTGGGGCATTCGCCCTTGATGAAGCGGTCGGGCAGGAACATGTTCTTGTCCGGGTCGAAAAACTGCTCGATGGTCTTGGTGGCGATCAGGCCGGCGGCCTTCAGGTCGCGGTAGATGGCCTGGGCCAGTTCGTGGTTTTCCGGCGCATCGGTGGAATGCCAGTTGTCAAAGGCGATGTGAAAACCGTCCAGGTAGGGCTTGCGCCCGGCGGCGATGTCGGCCACGAACTGCTGCGGCGTCTTGCCGGCCTTCTCGGCCGCGATCATGATCGGCGCGCCATGGGCGTCGTCGGCACAGACGAAATGCACCTTGTGGCCCTGCATGCGCTGGAACCGCACCCAGATATCGGCCTGGATGTACTCCATGATGTGGCCGATATGGAAATTGCCGTTGGCATACGGCAGGGCGGTGGTGACAAAAAGCTGGCGCGGCGCGGGCTTCGGGGACGTGGGGGACATTGCTTGCTTTTTTCTAGGGGAATCCCTGATTTTATAAGTTGTCGCTAAACTCCACCGCACTTCCTCCGTTTCTGTGAAAGAACCCTGAATGGCCACCCCTGACCAGTTGCTGCAAGCCCTGCAAGCCGTTGTTGATCCCAACACCGGCAAAGATTTCGTCACCACCAAGGCGCTGAAGAACCTCCAGGTCGCTGGCGGCGACGTGTCGTTCGAGGTCGAACTCGGCTACCCCGCGAAGAGCCAGATTCCAGCCTTGCGCCGCGCGCTGATTGCCGCGGCCAAGGGCGTGGCCGGCGTGGAAAACGTCTCGGCCAACGTGACGCAGAAGATCGTGGCCCATGCCGCCCAGCGCGGCGTGGCCTTGCTGCCCAAGGTCAAGAACATCGTCGCCGTGGCCTCCGGCAAGGGCGGCGTGGGCAAAAGTACCACCGCCGTCAACCTGGCGCTGGCGCTGGCCGCCGAGGGCGCGTCCGTCGGCCTGCTCGACGCGGACATCTACGGCCCCAGCCAGCCCATGATGATGGGCATCGAGGGCCGCCCGGATTCGACCGATGGCCAGACCATGGAGCCAATGGAGAACTACGGCGTTCAGGTCATGTCGATCGGCTTCCTGGTGGCGCAGGACGAGGCCATGATCTGGCGCGGGCCCATGGCCACGCAGGCACTGGAGCAGTTGCTGCGCCAGACCAACTGGAAGGACCTGGACTATCTGATCGTCGACATGCCCCCCGGCACCGGCGACATCCAGCTCACCCTCTCTCAGCGCGTGCCGATGACTGGCGCGGTGATCGTCACCACCCCGCAGGACATCGCGCTGCTCGACGCCAAGAAAGGCATCAAGATGTTCGAGAAGGTCGGCGTGCCGATCCTGGGCATCGTCGAAAACATGGCCGTGCATGTGTGCAGCAACTGCGGCCATGTGGAGCACATCTTCGGGGCCGACGGCGGCAAGAAGATGGCCGCCGAGTACGGCATGGACTACCTGGGCGCGCTGCCCCTGGACATCCAGATCCGCCAGCAGGCCGACAGCGGCAAACCCACCGTGGTGGCGGACCCCGACGGCGAAGTCGCGACGATCTACAAGGCCGTCGCGCGCCAGATGGCCATCAAGATTGCCGCCAAGGCCAAGGATTTTTCCTCGAAGTTTCCTTCGATCAAGATTTCGAAGGATACGTGAGGGTTAGGGGTTGATTTCCAAGGGAAATCAACCTCTTTCCAGCGTGGAATGGTCGTTGTTCGCTATTGATTCAGGATTTTCCTGGGGCGCTTGGCCGGGCCGTGACCCGGCTTGCCCCAAACGCTTTCGAAATTACTTAAATAACTATAGCTAGAAGAGACCATCCCCCGCTGGGGACGTGCAAAAAAAATCTTGAAAATCCTCCGGGCGACGGCTCTCCGGCCCGCCCACGTCACCTCAAAGCCCGGCCGCTTCCTTCTCCCGCAACCTGAACCGCTGGATCTTCCCCGTCGCCGTCTTCGGCAGCTCATTCACGAACTCGATGAAGCGCGGGTACTTGTAGGGCGCGAGGTGCTCCTTCACGAAGGCCTTGACCTCGGCTTCGGTCAGGGTCTGGCCGGCTTTCAGGACGATGAAGGCCTTGGTCTTGACCAGGCCGTCGGTGTCCTGCTTGCCGACCACCGCACATTCCAGCACCGCCGGGTGCTGCATCACCGTGGCTTCGACCTCGAACGGCGAGACGTAGATGCCGCTGACCTTGAGCATGTCGTCGTTGCGCCCGGCGTAGGTGTAGTAGCCATCGGCGTCGCGCGTGTACTTGTCGCCGCTCTGGGTCCAGACACCCTGGAAGGTGTCACGCGACTTTTCGCGGTTGTTCCAGTACATCAGTGCCGAGCTCGGGCCGTTCACGAACAGGTCGCCGATCTGGTTGGCGCCGGTCACGACCTCGCCGCTCTCGTTGCGCAACTCGATCTCGTAGCCTGGCACCGGCTTGCCGGTGGTGCCGTAGCGCACGTCGCCGGGCCGGTTCGACAAAAAGACATGCAGCATTTCGGTCGAACCGATGCCGTCGATGATCTCGCAGCCGAAATGGCGGGTCCAGCGTTCGCCGATGTCGCGGGGCAGGGCCTCGCCGGCCGAAGAGCACAGGCGCAGGCTGACCTGTGATTTCGCCGGCAGGTCGGGCGAGGCCAGCATGCCGCCGTAGCCGGTGGGTGCGCCATAGAACACCGTGGGACGGTTCTCGGTCAGACGCTTGAACACCGCTTGCGGCGTGGGCCGCTCGGCCATCAGCACCACGCTGGCGCCCACGCTCAGCGGAAAAGTCAGCGCGTTGCCCAGGCCGTAGGCAAAGAACAGTTTGGCGGCGGAAAACACCACATCGGATTCGCGCAGCGCCAGCACGTTCTTGCCGTACAGCTCGGCCGTCCAGTAAAGGTTGCCCTGAGTGTGGACCGTGCCCTTGGGCTTGCCGGTGGACCCCGAGGAATACAGCCAGAAGGCGGCCTCGTCGGCCAGCGTATGGGCCGGCTGGGCCATGGGCGCGTGGCCCTCGACCACGGCCGCGAAGTCGACGGCGCCCTCAGGCAGCGCGCCGGTCGGGCGCGACACGACCAGAGTCTTGAGTTCGTGCGGCGTCTGCGCCATGGCCGCCTGCAGTGCGGGCAGCAGAGGGCCGGACACCAGCGCCGCCTGGGCGCGGCTGTTGTCCAGCATGAAGGCGTAGTCTTCGGGCGTGAGCAGGGTGTTCAGCGCCACCGGCACCACGCCGGCGTACAGCGCGCCCAGGAAGGCCACCACCCAGTCGCTGCTGTCGTGCATCAGCAAGAAGACCCGGTCCTCGCGACGCAGGCCCAGGGCCACCAGGCCGCTGGCGAAGCGCTGCACCTGGTCGGCCAGCTGGCCATAGCTCAGGGTGCCGAGATCGTCGATCAGGGCGGTTTTGCCGGCGCGCTCCGCGTTGAGGGTGATCAGGTGCTGAGCAAAGTTGAAACGGGCCGGGGGCGGCAGGATATTGGCGAGCATGGCGTGGGTTCCAAGGAATGTTCAGCAGGGCGCTCTGCAGGGCTGGACGCTGAAGCCGGGGCGAAAACAGGTCAAATAATTCAGGCGAAACGGCGTGAAGCGCGGACTTTCTTGTATAAATGCATTATTGTGCTTCCACCATAATATGCATTAAAGTGCATGTCAAGCGCAATAGTTGAGTTTCTGACCGGGGGTTTTCCCGGGCAAGCTCGCCGTTGGAGTGGCAATGATGACGACTGAATTGATGGACCGAGGCGACGCGGCAGGCGACGCGCAGCCGGACCCGGCCGCGCCTGGGGCGGAAGTCCGCAACCCGTTTCTGGTCGCGCTCGGTGAGCGGGTGCGCACCCTGCGTTCACGCCGCGGCATGACGCGCAAGGCCGTGGCGCTGGCGGCCGACGTGTCCGAGCGGCACCTGGCCAATCTTGAGTACGGCACTGGCAACGCCTCCATCCTGGTGCTGCTGCAGGTGGCGCAGGCACTGCACTGCACGCTGGCCGAACTGCTCGGCGACATCACCACGTCCTCGCCCGAGTGGCTGCTGATCCGCGAGTTGCTGGAGCACCGCAACGAAGCCGACCTGCGCCGGGCCCGCCAGGCACTGGCGGAGCTGCTGGGCGCCGGTAGTGACGACCGCACCCGTCATGCCCGCATTGCGCTGATCGGCCTGCGCGGCGCGGGCAAGAGCACGCTGGGCAAGCGGCTGGCGGACGACCTGGGCTATGCCTTCATCGAACTGAGCCGCGAGATCGAGAAGTTCGCCGGCTGCGGGATCAGCGAGATCCACAACCTGTATGGCGCCCACGCCTACCGCCGCTACGAGCGCCGTGCACTTGAAGAGGCGATCCAGATCTACCCTGAGGTGGTGATCGCCACGCCTGGCGGCCTGGTGTCGGATTCGGCCAACTTCAACCTGATGCTGTCGCACTGCTACACCGTCTGGCTGCAGGCCGACCCCGCCGACCACATGGCCCGCGTGGCTGCCCAAGGCGACATGCGCCCGATGGCGGGCAACAAGGAGGCGATGGAAGACCTCAATCGCATTCTTGAAGGCCGCTCCGCTTTCTATTCCAAGGCGGATCTGGCCTTCAACACCAGTCAGTACAAGCTCGACGAGGGCTTCGCAGCCTTGCGTGCCCAGGTGCGCAAGGAGTTGAAGTTGCCAGTGTGAGGCAAGGTATGGGGGTGGAAATTTGTCAACATGCATAAAAATGCATTTGACAGAACGCGATGCATGCATTATTATTCATATCATTGCAGTCGACTGCACTGAGTAAGTCCCCTCTTCATCCCACCTTTTGCCGCCCAGGAGCCCAACATGTCGTCGAACCCGATCGTGGATTACCAGACCAGCCCATCCCAGTACAAGCACATCAAGCTGGCCTGCGATGGTGCCATCGCCACGCTGTCGATCGACATTTCGGAAGACGGCGGCATCCGCCCAGGCTACAAGCTAAAGCTCAACTCCTACGACCTCGGCGTGGACATCGAGTTGTACGACGCGCTGAACCGCATCCGTTTCGAGCACCCCGAAGTGCGCACGGTGGTCGTCACCAGCGCGCGCGACCGCATCTTCTGCTCCGGTGCCAACATCTTCATGCTGGGCCTGTCCAGCCATGCCTGGAAGGTCAACTTCTGCAAGTTCACCAACGAGACCCGCAACGGCATTGAAGACTCCAGCCGCCATTCCGGCCTGAAGTTCGTCGCCGCGCTGAACGGCGCCTGCGCCGGCGGTGGCTACGAACTGGCCCTGGCCTGCGACGACATCGTGCTGGTCGATGACCGCTCTTCCACTGTCTCGTTGCCTGAAGTGCCGCTGCTCGGCGTGCTGCCTGGCACCGGCGGCCTCACCCGCGTGACCGACAAGCGGCATGTGCGCCATGACCTGGCCGACATTTTCTGCACGACCTCCGAAGGGGTACGTGGCCAGCGCGCGGTGGATTGGCGTCTGGTCGATGCCATCGTCAAGCCCCAGCAGTTCCAGCAAGTGGTGCGCGAGCGTGCTGACAAATTCGCCGCCCAGAGCGACCGCCCCGCCAACGCCAAGGGCGTGGCCTTGACCCCGCTGGCCCGCACGCTGGAAGCCGACCGGCTGGCCTACGAACACGTCACCGTGGACATCGACCGCCCCCGCCGCGCCGCCACGTTCACCGTCAAGGCGCCCACGGGCACCCAGCCGGCCGACATCGCCGCGATCGAGGCCGCCGGCGTGGCCTGGTGGCCGCTGCAGATGGCGCGCGAGCTCGACGACGCCATCCTGCACATGCGCACCAACGAGCTGGAAATGGGCACCTGGGTGCTCAAGACCACCGGTGACGCCGCCGCCGTGCTGGCGTCTGACGCCGTGCTGCTGGCGAACAAGGACCACTGGCTGGTGCGCGAGACCATCGGCCTGCTGCGCCGCACGCTGGCGCGCCTGGACGTGTCCTCGCGCAGCCTGTTCGCGCTGATCGAGCCTGGCTCCTGCTTCGCTGGCACGCTGGCCGAGCTGGCCTTCTGCGCCGACCGCGCCTACATGCTGGCGCTGCCAGACGATGCCGACAAGGCGCCCACGCTGACCTTGAGCGAGATGAACTTCGGCTTCTTCCCGATGGTCAACGACCAGTCGCGCCTGCAGCGCCGCTTCTACGAAGAAGCCGCGCCGATGGAAGCCGCCCGTGGCGCGATTGGAAAGGCGCTTGACGCCGACGCCGCGCTGGCCCTGGGCCTGGTGACCGCCGCCCCGGACGACATCGACTGGGCCGACGAAGTGCGCCTGGCGCTGGAGGAGCGCGCCGCCATGTCGCCCGACGCGCTGACCGGCCTGGAGGCCAACCTGCGCTTCAGCCAGAAGGAAAACATGGCCACCCGCATCTTCGGCCGGCTGACCGCCTGGCAGAACTGGATCTTCCAGCGCCCCAACGCCGTCGGCGAAAAGGGCGCGCTCAAGGTCTATGGCAAGGGCGAGAAGGTCGCCTTCGACATGAACCGGGTCTGATTCATCAGTTGTGCCGCAGGTTTCCCGGTGGAGCCGGCGGCAACCGAAATGGAGTCCACCGTTGATCGTCAACACCTCAACTGAACAGGAAGCATCATGAGCAGCATCAACTACAGCGAAAAGATCCCCAACAACATCAACCTGGCCGAAGACCGCACGCTGCAGCGCGCGCTCGAGCAGTGGCAGCCCAACTTCCTGAACTGGTGGGACGACATGGGCCCGGACGGTTCGCAGAACTTCGACGTCTACCTGCGTACCGCCGTCAGCGTGGACCCGCAGGGCTGGGCCCAGTTCGGCCACGTGAAGATGCCCGACTACCGCTGGGGCATCTTCCTGAACCCGGGCGAGGCTGACCGCAAGATCCATTTCGGCGACCACAAGGGCGAAGCCGCCTGGCAGGACGTGCCCGGCGAGCACCGCGCCAACCTGCGCCGCATCATCGTGACCCAGGGCGACACCGAGCCGGCGTCGGTCGAGCAGCAGCGCCACCTCGGCCTGACCTGCCCGAGCCAGTACGACCTGCGCAACCTGTTCCAGGTGAACGTGGAGGAAGGCCGCCACCTGTGGGCCATGGTCTATCTGCTGCACAAGTACTTCGGCCGTGACGGCCGCGAGGAGGCCGAGGGCCTGCTCGAGCGCCGCAGCGGGAACGCCGACAACCCCCGCATCCTGCAGGCCTTCAACGAGAAGACGCCCGACTGGCTGAGCTTCTTCATGTTCACCTACTTCACCGACCGCGATGGCAAGTTCCAGCTCTGCGCGCTGGCCGAGAGCAGCTTCGACCCGCTGGCCCGCACCACCAAGTTCATGCTGACCGAGGAGGCGCACCATATGTTCGTCGGCGAGTCCGGCGTGGGTCGCGTGATTGCCCGCACCTGCGCGGCCATGAACGAACTCAAGACCGACGACGTGGGCAAGCTGCGCGCCGCCGGCGTGATCGACCTGCCGACCATCCAGCGCTACATCAACTTCCACTTCAGCGTGACCATCGACCTGTTCGGCGCCGACCAGTCCAGCAACGCCGCCGCTTTCTACAGCTCGGGCCTTAAGGGCCGCTACGAGGAAGGCAAGCGCACCGACGACCACGTGCTCAAGGGCAACACCTACAAGATCCTGGACGTGGTGAACGGCCAGCTGGTGGAGAAGGACGTTCCCATGCTCAATGCGCTGAACGAAGTGCTGCGCGACGACTACATCAAGGACTCGGTCGGCGGCGTGGAGCGCTGGAACCGCCTGATCGAGAAAGCCGGCATCCCGTTCAAGCTGACCGTGCCGCACAAGGCCTTCCACCGCAGCATTGGCACGCTGGCCGGCGTCAAGGTGGCGCCGGACGGTCGCGTGGTGTCCGACCAGGAATGGAACGCCAGGGTCGATGAGTGGCTGCCGTCCGCCGAGGACCGCGCCTACGTGGCCAGCCTGATGGGCCGCGTGATCGAGCCCGGCAAGTTCGCCAACTGGATCGCGCCGCCCGTCATGGGCATCAACCGCCAGCCGGTGGATTTTGACTACGTGCGGTTCAACTGAACGCTCCTCGGTCTGTTGCCGACTGCGCGCTTTGAATCCGCTGCCGGCCACGGGCATGTGCCGCCGCTCATGTTCCCCGACCTGAGGCTTGCGCCTCAGGTCTCCTCCTTGACTTCGCTATGGCACACGCCCGCACCCTGCAGCTGCGTTCGGTGTCGCTTGCCGGCCCATCAATACGCGGCGCAGGATCGGGTGGTTGGGGTGTACTGCGCAGTGAGGTCAAGGAGGAGGCCAAAGGCCGGGGGACACGAACGGAGGAGTGCACACCAGCCGCCTGATCCGCACACCCAGCTACGTGTTCCTGAAGTAAAGTAGTCCCAAGAAAAGAGAGACACGACCATGACCGAAGCCGTCATCAAGCAACACCTGATCGACCCCGAGATCTGCATCCGCTGCAACACCTGCGAGGCGATCTGCCCGGTCGGCGCGATCACGCACGACTCGCGCAACTACGTGGTCAAGGCCGACGTCTGCAACCTGTGCATGGACTGCATCTCGCCATGCCCCACGGGCTCGATCGACAACTGGCGGATGATGCCGCGCGTCAAGGCGTATTCCATCGAATCGCAACTGCTGTGGGACGAACTGCCTCCCGAACTTTCGGCCGACGAACTGGCCGCGGCCGGCGTCTCCAAAGGCGAGGTGGCGCAGGCGGCCGAACAGGCGTCGGCGTCCGTCGCGACCGACGTCACGGGCCAGTCCGCTTTCAATTCCGCGGCTTACGGCGCCACCCTGCCGCCCTGGTCGGCCGCGCACCCTTACACCAACCTCTATGGCCCCAAGGCCGAGAAAGCGATCACCGCGACGGTGGCGGGCAATGTGCGCGTCACCGAGGTCGGCAAGGAGTACGACACCCATCACGTCGTGCTCGACTTCGGTGCCATGCCCTTCCCGGTGCTCGAAGGCCAGTCCATCGGCATCATTCCGCCCGGCACCGACGCCGAGGGGCGGGCGCACCATGCGCGCCAGTATTCGATTGCCAGCCCGCGCAACGGCGAACGTCCGGGCTACAACAACCTGTCACTGACCGTGAAGCGTGTGCTGGAAGACCATCAGGGAAATCCGGTGCGCGGCGTCGGCTCGAACTACATGTGCGACCTGAAAGTGGGCGACAAGGTGCAGGTGATCGGGCCGTTTGGCGCCAGCTTCCTGATGCCCAACCACCCGCGCAGCCATATCGTGATGATCTGCACCGGCACCGGCAGCGCGCCGATGCGCGCCATGACGGAGTGGCGCCGGCGCCTGCGTGCCAGCGGCAAGTTCGAGAGTGGCAAGCTGATGCTGTTCTTCGGCGCACGGACCAAGGAAGAACTGCCGTACTTCGGCCCGCTGCAAAGCCTGCCCAAGGACTTCATCGACATCAATTTCGCTTTTTCGCGCACGCCGGGAAGCCCCAAGCGCTACGTGCAGGACGTGATGCGCGAGCGCGCCGCCGACCTCGCGGCCTTGCTGCAAGACCCGAACGCCTGCTTTTACGTCTGCGGCCTGAAGGCCATGGAGGAGGGCGTCGTGATGGCGCTGCACGACGTGGCGCAGAACGCCGGCCTGAACTGGGAGGCGATCG
>Ga0105090_10002109_pt1 | contig 10996 bp, 6 predicted proteins | sample PPLLak3March2015_FD_79110 | JGI IMG/M metagenome (GOLD analysis project Ga0105090, IMG submission 79110) | Freshwater sediment microbial communities from Prairie Pothole Lake near Jamestown, North Dakota, USA - PPLs Lake P7 Core (1) Depth... | ecosystem: Environmental > Aquatic > Freshwater >... | reverse complement strand
GATCTGGTTCGGCGTCATCGTGGTGATGGCCGTCACCTTCGGGATGATCTGTCCACCGGTGGGCATGAACGTGTTCGTCATCAGCTCGATCGCGCGAGACATCCCGCTGGTCAGGATCTACGCAGGCACGATGCCGTTCATCGCCATCGACCTCGTCCGGCTGGTGATCCTGTGCGCGTTTCCCGCCATCTCGCTGTGGCTGCCTGGCACGCTCGGGCCATGACCATCGCGCGCGTCCCCCGCTCCACCGAAGAACAGGACAGGCTCCAGACAGCGTTTCGCGAGCTGTTCGAAAAGCTGATCGCCTTCAACGAGCTGATCGGCATGAAGATCGTCTCGATGGATCCAGCCGCGCCGCGAATCCGGTTCGAGATGCGCCCCGACCTCGTCGGGCATTACCAGTTCGGCCGGTTGCACGGGGGCGTGATTTCGTCCGTCCTCGACGTAACCGCAGGCCTCGCGCTGATGTGCGCGATCGCCGAAAAGCATCGCGACGAAACCGCGATGCAGGTGATGCACCGCTTCGCGAAGTTTGGCACGATCGACCTTCGCATCGATTTCCTGCGTCCCGGCAACGGAAGCTTCTTTGTCTCAACGGCGCGGGTGACACGCCTCGGAGGCCGAATCGGCTCGGCACAGATGACGCTGGAAAATGACAGCGGCACGTTGATCGCCACCGGCTCGGCGGCCTTTGTCATCAGTTGAGTCGCGCTCTCGGGGTCGAGGACATGAAGCGCCATTCAGGCCGCGACGCATGCCTCGAGTTCACTTCGCAATTGAACGGGATCGAGCGGCTTTGCCATGGTCCGTGTGTCGACCTTGCCGAGGCGGCCCGGATCGATCGCAGCCAGGCGCCCGGAAACGATGATCGCCGGCGTCCGTTGCCCCTGCTCGACCCGCACCGCGTCGACCAGAGCGACGCCGTCGGTCGCCCCCGACAGATTGAAATCGGACACCACGACGTCGAAGAAGCGCTCGGCCTGGCGGACCGCGGTCAGCGCTTCGTCCGGCGAACCGACCGCCTCGACGAGCATGCCCCATCCCTCCATCGTCTCGGTCAAGGCCTGGCGCGTCGCAGCGTCGTCTTCGACAAGCAGTGCGTATCGACCGAGAAGCGTATTCGATCGGTCGATTGTTCCAGCGGTCGTGTGCAATGCCGCAGCATCGGTCGCTGCCGGCAGATGCGCAGGCAGTGTGGGCCCCGCAGCCGGGAGCGGGAGCGCGTCCGATGCGGCCCTCGGTACGAACAGATCGAAACGAGTGCCCTGCCCGCACCCGGACCTCATGCACAAGCGATGGCCAGACAATCTCGACACGGTTTCCCGCACGATCGACAGCCCCAACCCGTAGCCCTTCTCCCGATCGCGCTGGGGGTTGCCGACCTGGAAGTACTCGTCGAAGACGCGGCGGTGGAATCGCGGGTCGATCCCGACCCCGTTGTCCCTGATCGTCACGCGCAATGCCTCGGCGAGAGACGTAGCCCGCACGAGCACCCATCCGGGCCTGCTGGCACCGCTGAACTTGATGGCGTTACTGACGAGATTAGACAGAATCTCCCAAAGGCGCGCCCCGTCCGAAGCGGCAAGCAGGACACCAGGCTCGGGCAACCTCACCACCAGTCGCACGCCCTTGCGGTCCGCCTGGCCACCGTAAACGCTAGACAGACGCCGGAGCAAGACGAGGAGATCGATCGTCTCCACCGGCAAGGCTTCGCCCCTGTCCTGCAGCTCGGCGATATTCGACAACTTGGACAGGTTGTCCGACATGGCCGCCACGCACTCGTCGACCTGCCCTATCGCCCTGACGACACGGGGTTCGTCCTTAGACACCGATTCCCGCAGTGCGGCCATGTACAGCGACATGCTCGTCAACGGCTGGCGGAGGTCATGGCTGACTGCGGCCAGCACGTGTGACTTCGCGGCGCTGGCTTCTTCGCTTGCGCGGGCGGATGCCTCGAGCTTCCTCGTCGCAGCGGTCAAGTCCAAGGTTTTCTTGTATACCTCACGCTCTCGTTTCTCGATTTGAATCGCCAGAATGAAGCCAGATAGGTTCGCAACCGCCAAGTAAATGATCAGCGCTTCTGGATAATCGTCTCCGTTCCTGTGAGATGCGATAACGGCGAATGCAGACGCCATCGAGCACATTGCGACCATTACTGCAGCAGGCAAACGTGTGAACCCGTACACCAAATAGCATGTCAAGCACATAGCAACGGTTAATCGTCCAGATCGCGGATACTCCATCTCGGTAGGCAAAAATCCCAAGCTGGAAACTATGAAGCAAGCCAAACCTGCGGGCAGCCCGACCCAAAAGACATAATGACGCTCAACAGACCTGGGCCAAACCGCAATAAACAATGCAGCCCCACTCAGCAAGAACGCAAGGGCGAGACGTATTATCTGGCGGGCGACCTGATTTATGTCCCGATCGGGAACCGCGCTCATTAATACCGCAAACGCCACGGCCATGCCCGCCCCAGCAAGGCACGCCAAGGTCGCGAACCGCGCACCGCTTCTCCGATAGTCCAGTAAAAATGACTCTTCGTTCTTGGCATCGGGAAAAGGTGCGGGCATTAGCGACATCAGCCCACGGCGCAGGCCGGATGATGCCAAATGTGAACGTTCTATAGCTCGACGAAGCGGTATCAGTTTGGCGGCTTGCTGCATCTCATTCTCCGACAGAAGGCGGGATCCCGAGAACTATTGGTGTTGCGTGTTCGCAACGAATCCTCAGAAATTGCCATCAGCCGTTTCTGCAGGAATCGCCTTAGTGGCACATCTCGCCGCGTTCTGCAATCATCCGTTTGGATGATCCGCCAAATACGGCGCATAGAAAGGTGAGCCAATTCAAAAGCTTGCCGTTGATAGCTTAGAAGACGCCGGAGTGACTTGATGTCTCCAGAAATTGATTCCTCTTACGTAGAAGAAAGAGAAAAGTCCTGTGACTCTCCGCAACCACCGCAAATCCTAACGATCACCGACGAGGCTATTTATACCCAAAGACATAGCGTCGCCGCCATACCCCTCGGGGAAGACCTCCCCTTCGCTATCCGTCTGGTGCGAACGGAAGAGCACCTCCTTAAGGCGGTTCAAGTTCGAGCACAAGCGTTCCTTCGACACGCCCCCCAGTTCGGTGCAAAATTACTAAACCCCGAGGCTGCTGATCGCACGAAAGGCAACATCGTTCTTTTGGCAGAATCAAAGGCAACCGGAGCACCTGAGGGATCGATCCGAATCGAGACGAATTTCGATTTTCGGACCGAATTCGAGTCGGTAATCGAGTTGCCGGCATTTCTAAGAGGCAAGACGCTCGCTCAGGTTGGGAGGCTCGGAGTGAAACCTGGCCCAGGTGGCACTCTGGTCAAGCAGGCCCTATTTAAAGCTCTTTACCGGTACTGCCTGGCGATTCAGGTCGATTACATGCTTGTTGCCGCCCGCACGCCGGTAGATCGAGAGTTCGAAAAACTCGGATTTCGGGAGGTGTTTGATGAACCAACTCTTCTGAGTTACCCCAGCCAAGGAAAGAAGTACCTACGCTTATTCGTATTCGATGTAGCCGCTGGCGAGCGCACATGGCGCCAATCCCAACACCCGCTGTATCAGTTCATGATTCAGGACTATCACCCCGACATCGAAATCTTCTCGTCGATTCGAGGGATGTGGGCGAAACCCAGGAGCCGATCGTCGCATAGCACCGTAGTTCCGAACTTCGCCAACGCTTTCGACTTCCCCGTTGTGTGAATCCCAACAACAACGTGCCGTTGTTCTTCAAGCGCGTAGTTCCGGCCAAGCCGTCCATACTAAGTTGCGCTCCGCCTGTCGGACGCTACAGTACAGCGCGACACTGACCGAATAAGGTTCGGAGCAATCAAACACACGTGGACACAACAAGTTGGGACTGGTGCTCCATCGGTTCGTACGACCCTTCACCGACCAGATAAAGCGTGGAGTGGCAGTCGTTCCTGCCGCTGTCGCTTTCATGGTGGTGGTGGCTACGCTATTCGTGGCGGCTTGGGTCTCCCAGTCCCCCTTGGATGGTCGCTCGGGGTTCGAGCTTGTCGCCGAGACGGCGAAGGAACAGGGCGACGAACTCACAGCCAAAGATGCCCTGATCGAATTCTCGGCGCTATCGACCCGGCAGTCTCGCTTGCGCGCAGGCAAGCTCAGCCGCGGCACGCACTGGATCCGTGTGGAACTACCAGCGGCGGAGGCTGCTGAGTACCTAAAATTGGAGTCGCTCAGACTGAAGAGCGGAACCTTCTGGCTGTTTGAGAAAGCAAGTGGGAACGAATGGAAACAGGGAACGGAAGTCGCCTGGTTCGAGACCCGTGACGGAGTCGCGGTTGCCTTGCCGGGGCGCGAGAGCGCCCAACTAGTCGTCCTCGGACGGATCTCACCGGACTCATTCAATCGCCCCAGAATCCTTCTTGTCGATCGCACCACGTTGGAAGGCAGCCAGTTTCGTTTTGAGAGATTAGGCGGTCTGCTGTTGGGTTCGATGCTAATGCTCGCCGCCTTTAGCATCCTGATTGCCGCATTCAATAGCGATCTCGTTTTTCTCTTATTCGGCGCCTGGCTGCTCACGAGCCTCCGCGTCGCGGCACAAAACGGTGGATGGGATCTCGCTTGGCTTGGATTGATTCTCGATCTAGATGCTCAACGCGCTGTACTACGGCTCAGCCTAATCGCACATTTCATTCTCTCATTGGGTCTCTTCGAAGCGCTCTTTAGAACGGAACTAATTCAACTTGGAATTCGCCGCTATGTGTGGTGGCTTCTATCTTCGGTCGTCACTATTGCGTTCGCCGCATGGTGGCTGCCAGCAGCACAGGCGCTAACCGTAATCTGGGCCTGTGGCTTCGCGCTAATCGCGTTCATCTCCGTTGCAGTACTAAAACTTCTCAAAACTCATCCGACCGCGATCGCCTACTGGTATGCAGCAGCGTGGGGTATCACCTCAGCAGGACTCCTCGGCGAGATTGCATACGCAAGTGGCATCATCAAACAATGGCCGGCCTTCTTCAACAGTCAAGTGAGCGCGATGGCCTCGGCGCTCGTAATGGCGATCGCACTCGCAGCCCGTGTACGTGAAGAGAGAGCCGCCAGAGTAGCAGCGCAAATGAAGGCAGTTAACGCCCTCCAACGCTTCCGCGAGACCTACAACGCGATGCCGGTGGGCCTCTTTTCGATGCGACTCGACGGCACGATCGTCGAGTACAACCCTGCATTCGGGATGATGTTCAATCTGGATCCTCCGTCCCAGTATCGCCAGGCCAAGCGTTGGGAAGAGGTCTCCAGCAAGCTTGCCTTCGACACCCTTCGCGTTCAGGCTGAAGACGGACGCATCGTCGACACTGAGATTGCGATCGCGTCGCGCGACGGTGGGCGACGCTGGCTGCACATGCGCTCTGTTCGCAAGAGCGAGCGGTTCGAGACATGGGTCGAGGACATCACTGCACGCAAGGAGGCTGAAGGTCGTCTGCAGTTCCTGGCCGACCACGATTCGCTGACCGGACTCCTGAACCGGCGGGGCTTCAACGCCCATCTGGAGCGTGCGATTGCTGCCTCGAGGACGCAGGTCGTCTGTTTCGCATACATCGATCTCGATCGTTTCAAGCTGGTGAACGATCTCTTCGGCCATGTGGCCGGCGACCAGATCCTTCGACAGATGTCGACGCGCACCAGAGAGGTGATCCGTCCGCCGCACGTTGCTGCGCGTGTCGGGGGCGACGAATTCGTCGTCATCATCGACGGCATGGATCTCGACCCTGCTCGTGAATTGTGCGAAGAGCTGCGGCGCGCGCTCAGTGACCGGCCGTATCAGCATCAGGACAAGGCCTTCAATGTCGCCGCCAGCGTCGGCCTGATTCGCCTTTCGCCCGACATGACGCCCCGCGACGCGCTCACCGCATCGGATCGTGCCTGTTCGGAGGCCAAGCGCTCGGGCGGCTCCGCCGTCGTGGCGTTCGACGCCTCCAGTTCGGAGCTGACCTCCTACCTCGACGAGATCAAGCTGGTCGCCAACATGCGCGAGCGCTTGCCCGTCGAGAATTTCTTCACGCAACTGCAGCCGATCGTATCGTTGCGCAACCCCTACTCGAGCCTCTGCTACGAAGTCCTGGTGCGGATGCGCGATCCGTCGGGCGCGGTCGTGCCGCCGGGCCGCTTCATCGCCGCGGCCGAACGCAACGGGCTGATGAGCCAGATCGATCGCTGGGTGCTTCGTTCGACCCTCGAGTGGCTCGACGACAATCCGGACCATCGGGATTCAATCGGCTTCTGCACGGTCAACCTGAGTGGCGCGTCGCTCAACGACGAGAAGTTCCTGCAGGACACGATTGCACTGATTCGCAATCACTCGGACGCCACGCGAAAGATCTGTTTCGAGATCACCGAGAGCGTGGCCCTGTACGACCTGAACACGACTCGCCGCTTCGTCGACAGCGTGAAGTCCTTTGGCGCTCGCGTAGCGCTCGATGATTTCGGTGCCGGCTACACGTCGTTCAGCTACCTGAAAGAACTGCCGGGCGACATGGTCAAGATCGACGGCAGCTTCATCCGCGATGTCAATCTGAACCCGGCCAACTACGCGATCACCCGTGCGGTCGTCGATCTGGCCCACGAGATCGGCATGGCCTGCGTAGCGGAGTGGGCCGAGAACGCCGAGATCGTCCAGTCGCTGATCGACCTCAACGTCGACTATGCGCAGGGATTCGGTTTGTGCCGGCCCGTCGATCCCGAGCGGCTGCTTCACGCGAGCGACGGTCTGGCGCTGATTCAGGACACGAGGGTCATCGAGCTCCTGACCGCGCAGCGCCCGCCCGAGCCGCGGCGGCGCGCTTCCACCGGCCGACGCAGCATCCTGTCGGTCTGATCCGCGCCGCTCCAACCGGTCGGCGCAACACCGTCGGCCCATGGCGGCAACGGTTATCATTCCCGTTTCCACGCTGAAGCGTCCCCGTCCGCACCCGGACACCGAGATGACCACGACTCATTCCCACTCCGCGGTCGATGCCCCTCGAGCGCCTGTTTCCGATGGCTTCATCGCATTGGCCGGCGACTCGCCGCTGGGCAAGCGGCTGCACGAAGCCCTGTCGCGCGCCGGCACCCCGATTCGAAGCTACAGCAATGCCGACGCAGCACTGGCCGATGCCGCGCTAGACGATGCTGCATTCGTCATCGATGCATCGACGGCCGCCAGCGGTCGTGCCAATGCGCTTCATCGGCTGGAACATGCAATCGGGCCGACGGCGACGATCGTGTCGATCGTGTCGGATGAGACGCTCGGCGCGCTCGCGCTCCAACTGCATGCCCCCGCCAGGCTGGTCGGCCTGAGCGCACTCGCATTGGACGAGCCCCTGCGCTTCGTCGAGATCGTGCGTGGCGGATCGACGTCCGCCGAGGTGCTGCAGAAGACTGGCGACCTGCTCGACGCCTGCCTGGTCCGCGCGATCACTGTGGCCGATGCGCCCGGCTGTCATGCGGCGCGCGTGGCTCGCCGGTACGTCAACGAAGGCCTTGCACTTCTCGGCGAAGGTATTGCCGCGCAGGCAATCGAGCGCACAGCACTCGAAGCAGGCATGTCGAATCCGCCGCTCGCATTGCTGGATCTGTTGTCGCTCGAGGAGGCTGACCGCCTTCTGCATGCTGCCGCTGGCGGGCATAGCCACGATGAGCACGGGCACCATGGGCACCAGCAGCCTAAGCATGAGCATGAGCATGAGCATGCACACGGACACGAACATGCCCATTGCCCCCAACACGGCCATTCGCACCAACACGGCCATGCCAACGAACCGGCAGGCGCGCACGAGCGGCCCGATCATGAACCCCGCCGCCATGGGATGACAACCGAGGCCGTCTACGTACTGGAGAAGATGGCGCACGGATTCTCTCGAATGGGGCGAGACGCAGGGCGCGGCTTCTACGACTACGAAGACGGCGAAGCGCCGGAACTCTGGTCGGGCCTCCGGGTTTTCGAGCGGCGTCGAGCGGCTGTCAGCCACGACGATCTGCGCGACAGGCTGATGTTCATCCAGGCGATCGAGTCGCTGCGCTGCCTCGACGAAGGCGTGGTTGCCAGCGCCGCCGACGCGAACCTCTGCGCCGTCCTCGGCTGGGGCTTTCCGGCTTCGAGCGGAGGGGCCATCGCATTTATCGACCGCATGGGCGTTCGCGCGTTCGCCGAGCGCGCCCGCGACCTTGCAGCCCGTTTCGGCGAGCGCTTCGAGCCGCCTTCGCTGCTGATCCGGCATGCCGAGCGCGACGAACCTTTCGGAGGCGCAGCAAAGTGAACCCGACGCTGAGTGTCCGGCTCGACAAGTACCTGCATGGCTGGCTCGAGCCGGTCGCCACCCGCCCGGCGGCAACGATCCTGCTGCTTCGCGACACGCCACGCGGACCTGAAGTCCTGATGACTCGCCGCTCGCTGTCGGCAAGCTTCGCGCCCGGCGCCTACGTTTTCCCGGGTGGTGTCGTCGACCCGCTGGACGCCTCGCCGACGGCAAGGGCGGTCAGCGCTGCGCGCCTGGACCAGTCGGAGGACCTTCTCGCATTCGCGACGGCCGCTGTTCGCGAAGCATTCGAAGAGTTGGGAATCCTGCTGGCGCGCCCCGATCGTCCGGGCGTCGATGTTGCCGCTACCGCTTCCCTGATTGCGCGTGATCCGGACAATCGGTTCTTCGATCGAATCACGCAGGCCGGCCTGAGGCTGGCGCTCGACGAGGTCCATTGGCTGAGCCGATGGGTCACCGACCGCGATCTGCCCAAGCGCTTCGACGCCCACTTCTTCGTGGCGCGCATTCCCGAGAACCAGCATCCGATCGCCGACGAAGGCGAGCAGTTCGAACCAACCTGGATCCTGCCGCGCACGGCGCTGGAGCGCCACGAAGATGGCGACTTCAACATCATCTTCCCGACGATCCGCACGCTGCGCGCACTGACGGGTTACGACAGCGTCGACTCGTTGATCCGCCATTGCGAGGAGCGCCCCGGCGCCTGGGTCTCATGCCCGCGCGCCGGCGTGCTGCGCGGCGAAATCGCCCGCTTCAGCGAAGAGGAATTGCCGTTCGGCGAGCTCGAGCTCGTCGCCCCCGACGGACGCATCATCCACGAGCTCGACTGGCAGCACGAGCGCCCGGTGCCGCTGCTGCGGCACGTGCAGCGGCTGACGGCGCCGAATCCGGGCCGCATGACCGGTCCCGGCACGAACACCTACATCATCGGCGAGCCCGGCGAATATATCGTCATCGACCCGGGCCCCGATGACGCGTCGCACATCGAGCGGATCGCCAGGATCGTCGGCGATGGACTGAAGGCCATCGTCTGCACGCACGCGCATCCGGACCACGCGCCCGGCGCGGCGCCGCTGAAGGCGCTGACCGGCGCGCCGATTCTCGGTCGTCCGACCGGCCCCGATTTCGAGCCGCAATGGGCGTTCGTTCCCGAGCGCACGCTCGACGACGGCGAGCGCCTGTACTGCTGCGACTCGACACTGCGCATCCTGCACACGCCTGGACACGTGTCGAATCACATCTGCCTGCTGCTCGAGGAAGACGGCCTGCTCTTCGCTGGCGATCACATTCTCAATGGCTCGACGACGGTGATCAGCCCGCCCGATGGCGACATGCGCGATTACGTGGCGCAACTGCACCGGCTCGCCGACGAGCCCTTCGACTACATCCTGCCTGCCCACGGACACGTGATCGCCGGAGGCAAGCGCGAGGTGGCGCGACTGATCGCGCACCGGATGGCGCGCGAAACGAAGGTCGTCAATGCATTGCGAAATGCCGGTGCGCCCGTCACGATCGACGAGCTGGTGATGACCGCTTACGACGACGTCGACGCGGCCATCCGGCCGGTGGCCAAGCGCTCGCTGACGGCTCACCTGCTGAAACTGCGCGACGACGGCGTTGCTGCGCTCGATGACGGACGCTGGCGGCTGCTGAAGTAAAAAAACCCCGGCCAGCCGAAGCTGCCGGGGTTCCTCTGCATCCGGTGAAGGCCCCGATCGGCCTCAGTTCGCCGGAACAGCAGCCGCCGCGTCATCGGCGGCAGCGGCCTTCATCGACAGGCGCAGCCGGCCCTTGTCATCGGCCTCGATGACCTTGACACGCACCTGCTGGCCTTCCTTCACGTAATCGGACACCTGGTTGACCCGCTCATTGGCAATCTGCGAAACGTGCAGCAGCCCGTCGCGGCCCGGCATCACCTGGACGATCGCACCGAAGTCGAGGATCTTCAGGACAGTGCCGTCATAGATCGCGCCGATCTCGACCTCGGCCGTCAGGTCCTCGATCATCTTCTGCGCGCGCCTGGCAGCGGCGCTGTCGACCGCCGCGATCGTGATCGAGCCATCGTCCTTGATGTCGACCTGCGTGCCGGTGGTCTCGGTGATCTGGCGGATCGTGGCGCCGCCCTTGCCGATGACGTCGCGGATGCGCTCGGGGTTGATCTTCATCGTGTACATGCGCGGCGCGAAATCCGACAGCTCTTCGCGAGCGCCGCCCATCGCTTCCTGCATCAGGCCGAGGATGTGCATCCGGCCTTCGCGCGCCTGCGCCATCGCCACCTGCATGATCTCGCGGGTGATGCCCTGGATCTTGATGTCCATCTGCAGCGCGGTGATCCCCGCGGCCGTGCCGGCCACCTTGAAGTCCATGTCGCCGAGATGATCCTCGTCGCCGAGGATGTCGGACAGCACCGCAAAGCGGCTGCCTTCCTTGATCAGGCCCATGGCCACTCCGGCCACGTGCGCCTTGACCGGAACGCCTGCATCCATCAGTGCAAGGCAGCCACCGCAGACCGAGGCCATCGACGACGAACCGTTCGACTCGGTGATCTCGGAGACCACGCGCAGCGAATAGGCGAACTCTTCGGGCGTCGGCAGCAGCGGACGAAGCGCGCGCTTGGCCAGGTTGCCGTGACCGATTTCGCGCCGCTTCGGCGTGCCGAAACGGCCGGTCTCACCGGTGGCATAGGGCGGCATGTTGTAGTTG
>Ga0105090_10002108_pt1 | contig 10998 bp, 10 predicted proteins | sample PPLLak3March2015_FD_79110 | JGI IMG/M metagenome (GOLD analysis project Ga0105090, IMG submission 79110) | Freshwater sediment microbial communities from Prairie Pothole Lake near Jamestown, North Dakota, USA - PPLs Lake P7 Core (1) Depth... | ecosystem: Environmental > Aquatic > Freshwater >... | reverse complement strand
CTGCGGGCGGTGGCGCGCTTCTGCCACAGCCTCAAGTTCCACGACGGAACGCCGGCCGGGGACCCGATGGAAATCGCGCTGTGGCAGTTCGCCGGGGGGCTTCCCGAGTTCGGGCAGCGGCACGGGGAACTGCCCTTCGACACCGAGCGCCGTCGCATGTCGGTCATCTGGCGCGAAGCCGACGGTAGCGGCGACCTCTACTGCAAGGGCGCGCCCGAGGCCCTCTTTCCGCTGTGCACGGCATGGCTGGACAGCGATGCGGCCCGCCCGTTCGACGCCGATGCCCTGCGCACCTTCCAGGCCGCGCAGGAAGATCTCGCCGATCGCGGCTTGCGCGTTCTCGCGATGGCCTGGAAACCCCTGCCCGTGGACGGCGAAGCCGGCGAGGAACAACTGCGCCTGTGCGGACTCGTCGGCCTCGAAGACCCGCCGCGGCCCGATGTCCACCAAGCGGTCGTTCGCTGCCACGGCGCCGGCATCCGCATCATCATGGTCACCGGCGACCACCCGCACACGGCGCTGGCGCTGGCGCGCGAGGTCGAGGTGATCCGCTCCGCCAGCCCCAGCGTGCTGACCGGCGATGCACTGCGGCACCTGAGTCCGGCGGCCCTGCAACTGGCCCTGGATGCACCCGAGATCCTGTTCGCACGGGTCAGCGCCGAGCAGAAGATGCTGGTCACCCAGGCACTGCAGCAGAAGGGTGAGATCGTCGCCGTGACCGGTGACGGGGTCAACGATGCGCCGGCCTTGAAAACCGCCGACATCGGCATCGCCATGGGCTTGTCGGGTACCGATGTCGCCCGCGAGGCAGCCGACATCGTGCTGCTCGACGATCACTTCGCCACCATCGTCAACGCCATCGAGGAAGGGCGTGCGGTCTTCGACAACATCGGCAAGTTCCTGACCTACATCCTCACCTCGAACATCCCGGAGCTGGTTCCTTACCTGGCATCGGTCCTGTTCGGCATCCCCCTGCCGTTGACCATCATCCAGATTCTCGCCGTCGACCTCGGCACCGACATGCTGCCGGCACTCGCCCTCGGCGCCGAACGGCCGCATCCGGAGGTGATGACCCGGCCGCCCCGCAAGCGCCAGGAACGCCTGCTGTCGTGGCCGCTGCTGGCGCGCGCCTACCTGTTCCTCGGCCCGCTCCAGGCGGCGATCGCGATGACCGTCTACTTCTTCGTGCTCGACAGCCTCGGCTGGCGCTTCGGCGACCGGCTGGCGCCGCTCGATCCCGTCTATCTTCAGGCCACCACCGGCTGCCTGGCGGGCATTGTCCTGGCGCAGATGGCCAACGTCTTCGTCTGCCGCCATCCGCAGCTCCCGGCGTGGTACTTCCCGTTGCTGGACAACCGCCTGCTGCTCGCCGGCCTGCTGCTCGAAGCCGGGCTGCTCCTGTGGATCGTCTACACGCCGCTCGGCAACCGCCTGTTCGGCACCGCGCCGCTCGGCGGCGATGTCTGGCTGCTGGCGGCCGCGCTCGCCGTCGGCTTCGCCGCCATCGAGGAAACCCGCAAGTTCGTGGTTCGCCGCTGGGCAAGCTGAATTGCCCTTCCCGTCCGCCGGATAGCAGCGGCTGCTGACGCCCGCACCGAGAAATTGCTGCAATGCGGTAAAATCGCGCCCATCATGCTCTATCCGCTCATCCGCAAGTTCTTCTTCGCCCTCGATGCCGAGACCGCCCACGGCATCGGCATGCGCGGCACGTCGTTCCTCGATGCCAGCGGGCTTGCCTGCCTGCTGGCGAGGCCGGTGACACCCTGTCCGGTCACGGTCATGGGCCTCGACTTCCCCAACCCGGTCGGCCTCGCCGCCGGGCTCGACAAAAATGGCGACCACATCGACGCGCTGGCCCGCCTCGGCTTCGGCTTCCTCGAGATCGGCACGGTCACGCCCCGCCCGCAGCCCGGCAACCCGCGCCCGCGCCTGTTCCGCATCCCGGCGGCGCAAGGCATCATCAACCGCATGGGTTTCAACAACGACGGCGTCGACAAGCTGCTGGAAAACGTGCGCGCCGCGCGCTTCCCGAAGCAGGGTGGCATCCTCGGCATCAACATCGGCAAGAACGCGACGACGCCGATCGAGCAAGCTGCCGACGATTACCTGGTCTGCCTCGACAAGGTCTACGCCGACGCCAGCTACGTCGCCGTCAATATCTCCTCGCCGAACACGAAGAACCTGCGCGAACTGCAGAAGGACGAAGCACTCGACGACCTGCTGGCGCAACTGAAGGCGCGCCAGGAGATCCTCGCCGACCAGCATGGCAGGTACGTGCCGCTGGCGCTGAAGATCGCCCCGGACCTCGACGACGCGCAGATCATCGCCATCGCCGACGCGCTGCGCCGCCACCGCATGGACGGCGTCATCGCGACCAACACGACGCTGTCGCGCGACGGCGTCGAGGGGATGGCGAATGCAAACGAGGCCGGCGGACTGTCCGGCGCGCCCGTCTTCCGCCGGTCGACCGACGTGCTGAAGAAGCTGTCGACGGCGCTGGCCGGCGAGGTGCCGGTGATGGGCGTCGGCGGCATCCTGAGCGGCGCCGATGCGGCCGAGAAGATCAAGGCTGGCGCGAGCCTGGTGCAGTTCTACAGCGGCTTCATCTACCGCGGCCCCGAACTGGTGAACGAGGTCGCCGACACGCTCGCACACGTCTTGAGGAAACGCAGCTAAATCCTTATTTTCATTGCGGTTGTTTGACACGGATCAAAGCCGGATAATACGCGCCTCAACTCGCCTCAATTCATGAGCCACTATCTTTTCATCCTCGTCGGCGCGGTGCTGGTCAACAACGTCGTGCTGGTCAAGATCCTCGGTCTCTGCCCGTTCATGGGTGTTTCCAAGAAACTTGAAACCGCCTACGGCATGGGGGCGGCAACCACCTTCGTGCTGACCATGGCGACGGGGGCGAGCTACATCATCGACCACTACCTTCTCCTGCCCTTCGGGCTCGAGTACCTGCGCACGCTGTCTTTCATCGTCACCATCGCCGCCATCGTCCAGCTGACCGAGATGGTCATCGCCAAGACCTCGCCAACGCTGCAGCAGACGCTGGGCATCTACCTGCCGCTGATCACGACCAACTGCGCGGTGCTCGGCGTGCCGCTGCTCAACATCTCCAACAACCACAACTTCGTCGAGTCGCTGCTCTTCGGCGCCGGCAGCGCGGTCGGCTTCTCGCTGGTGCTGATCCTCTTCGCCGGCATGCGCGAGCGGGTCGAAGGGGCCGACGTACCGGTCCACTTCCGCGGCGTCGCCATCGCCATGGTCACCGCCGGGCTGATGGCGCTCGCGTTCATGGGCTTCACCGGCCTGGACAAGTACCAGTAGATGGACATCCTCCTCGCCATCGCCATCATGGCCCTCGGCGCCGTCGTGCTCGGTGCGGCGCTCGGCTATGCGTCGATCAAGTTCAAGGTCGAGGGCGATCCGCTGGTCGAGAAGATCGAGGCGATCCTGCCGCAGACGCAGTGCGGCCAGTGCAGCTACCCCGGCTGCAAGCCGTACGCGGAAGCGATCGCCAAGGGCGAGGCCGACATCAACCTGTGCCCGCCGGGGGGACTGGAAGGCGTGCAGCGCCTGGCCGACCTGCTCGGCCGCGAAGTCAAGCCGCTCGATGCCGAGGAGAAGCCGAAGCAAGTCGCCATCATCGACGAGAACACCTGCATCGGCTGCACGCTGTGCATCCAGGCTTGCCCGGTCGACGCCATCGTCGGTGCCGCCAAGCAGATGCACACCATCATCGCCCCGCTGTGCACCGGCTGCGAGCTGTGCCTGCCGCCCTGCCCGGTCGAGTGCATCCGCATGGAGCCGATCGCCGAGAACCTCGACAACTGGAAGTGGAAGTACCCGGTCGTCGAGATCCGGCCCGCGCCGCTGAAAGAGGCGGCCTGATGCTGATGAACCTGTTCAAGTTCAAGGGCGGCGTCAAGCCGCCGTCCAACAAGGCGCAGTCGAACCACTTGCCGATCGCCCTCGCCCCGCTGCCTTCGCGCCTCGTCGTGCCCTTGCACCAGAGCATCGGCGGCACGCCGCGCCCGGTCGTCTCGGCCGGCGACACGGTACTCAAGGGCCAGCTGATCGGCGAGGCCGACGGCTGGATTTCCGCCGCCGTCCACGCCCCGACCTCGGGCACGGTGGTCGCGGTGGCGATGCACGTGCAGCCGCACCCGTCGGGCCTCGACGCGTTGTGCGTCGTCATCGAACCGGATGGCAGGGACGAATGGATCGCCCGCGCGCCGCTCGACTACCGGTCGCTGACACCCGAGGAAGTTCGCGAGCACCTGCGCCAGGCGGGCGTCGTCGGTCTCGGCGGCGCCGTCTTCCCGACCCACGGCAAGCTGACGCCGGCGAAGACGGTGCCGATGGACGAACTGGTCATCAACGGCGCCGAGTGCGAGCCCTTCATCACCTGCGACGACCTCCTGATGCGCGAGCGCGCCGAGGAAGTCGTGCGCGGCATCGCCATCTTCCGCGACCTGCTGCAGCCGAAGAAGGTCCTGATCGGCATCGAGGACAACAAGCCGGAAGCCGCCGCCGCGATGCGTGCCGCGGTCGACGCGCTGAACGAGCCGTTTTCCGTGGTCCAGGTGCCGACCCTCTACCCGGCCGGTGGCGCCAAGCAGTTGATCCGCGTGCTGACCGGCAAGGAAGTGCCGGCGTCGAAGCGTTCCACCGATCTCGGCGTGCAGTGCTTCAACGTCGCCACCGCGTACACCGCCTGGCGCGCCATCGCCCACGGCGAGCCGGTGGTCTCGCGCCTGGTCACCCTCACCGGCAATGTGCACGAACCGCGCAACTACGAGGTGCTGATCGGCACGCCGATGGACGAGCTGCTCCAGCTCGCCCACCCGCACCCCGACACCGACGGCATCGTCATGGGCGGCCCGATGATGGGTTTCCTGGTGCCCGATATGCACGTGCCGGTGGTCAAGGCGACCAACTGCCTGATCGCCCACGACGACCGCCTGTTCCCGCCCAAGCCGCCGGAAATGCCGTGCATCCGCTGCGGCGCGTGCGCCGAGGCCTGCCCGCACGAGCTGCAACCGTTCGAGATGTACTGGTTCGCGCGGGCGAAGAATTTCGGCAAGACGCAGGAGTACCACATCTTCGACTGTATCGAATGTGGCTGCTGCTCCTACGTCTGCCCGTCACGCATCCCGCTGGTCCAGTACTTCCGTTTCGCCAAGAGCGAGATCTGGGCGCGCGAGCGCGAGAAGAACGCTGCCGACGGCGCCAAGGCGCGCTTCGAGTTCAAGCAGGAGCGCGACGAACGCGAGAAGGCGGAAAAGGCCGAGAAGCTGGCCAAGGCGGCCGCCGCGCAGGCGGCCAGGAAGGCGGCCGAGGCGGCTGCCACAGCCGGCGAAGCCGCCCCTGTCGCCGCCGCCGCGCCGGTTGCGGTCGACCCCGAGAAAGAGGCCAAAAAGGCCGCTATCGAGGCCGCCATGGCGCGCGCCAAGGCGCAGCGCGAAGCGGCGCAGCCGAAGAATACCGAAGCGGTCACTTTTGAACAGGCGCATGAAATGGCCGAGATCGACGCCCGGCGTGAGGCGGTTGCACCCGCCTCTCCCCTCCCTCCTGACGCCACGCTGCCCTGATGTTCGCCCCCGCCCCCTTCCTGCTCAAGGACGCCAGCGTCAGCCAGGTGATGACGCAAGTCTGCCTCGCGCTGCTTCCCGGCATCGCCGCCTACGCCTGGTTGATCGGCCCGGCCGTTCTCGTCCAGATCGTCATCGCCTCGCTCACCGCGCTGCTGGCCGAAGCCGCCATGCTGAAGGTGCGTGGCAAGCCGCAGGCGATGTTCCTCTCCGACGGCTCGGCCGTCGTCACCGCCTGGCTGATCGCCCTCGCCTTCCCGCCGCTGGCACCGTGGTGGCTGGTCGCTACCGGCACCGTCTTCGCCATCGTCGTCGCCAAGCATCTCTATGGCGGCCTCGGGCAGAACCCGTTCAACCCGGCCATGATCGGCTTTGCCGTCTGCATCGTTTCCTTCCCGGCGCTGATGTCGCAGTGGCCGAGCGTCGGCCTGCAGTTGTCGCTGGTCGAGCAGATCGACGTCATCCTCGGCCTGGCGCCGCGCGTCGATGCGCTGACCGGCGCCACCCCCCTCGACGCGCTGAAAACGGCGCTCAAGCTCGGCGACGGCAGTATCGATGTGGCGCACCTGCTGGCCAACCAGGACATCTATGGCAACTTCGCCGGGCGCGGCTGGGAATGGGTCGCCGCTGGCTACCTGCTGGGCGGCCTGTGGATGTGGCAGCGCAAGCTGATCACCTGGCATGTGCCGGCCGCGTTCATCGGCGCCATGGTGCTGGTTTCCGGCGGTCTCTGGCTGGTCAACCCTGGCCAGTTCGCCAACCCGCTGTTCCACCTCTTTTCCGGCGGCGCCATGCTCGGCGCCTTCTTCATCGCCACCGACCCCGTCTCCGGCTGCACCACGCCGCGCGGCAAGCTGATCTTCGGCGCCGGTGCCGGCCTGCTCACTTACATCATCCGCGTCTTCGGCGGCTATCCGGACGGTGTCGCCTTCGCCGTCCTGCTGATGAACCTGTGCGCGCCGCTGATCGACCTGCTGACCCAGCCGCCGATCTTCGGCATGAAGGACAAGACATGACCGGCGCGCAGAGGCAGTTCAGCGCGCCCGGCATGGCGCTGCGCACGGCGGCAATCCTGTTCGTCTTCGTCATCGTCTTCACCGGCCTGCTCTCGGGCGCCTACCTGTGGACCAAGCCGGCGATCGAGGCCTCGGCCGCCGAGGAGAAGATGAAGCTGGTCGACGAGGTCCTGCCACGCAGCGAGTACGATAATGCGCTGCTCGAGGATATTGTCGTGCTGCCGCCAACGCCGGCGCTCGGCCTGGCCGACCCGTCCACCGTCTACCGGGCACGCAAGGCCGGGCAACCCGTCGCGCTGGTCTTCGAGACGATCGCCCCGGATGGCTACGCCGGCAAGATCAAGCTGGTCGTCGCGGTCCGCGCCGACGGCCGGGTCGCCGGCGTGCGCGTCACCCAGCACAAGGAAACGCCGGGCCTCGGCGATTACATCGAGGTCAGGAAGGACAAGAACAAGTCGCGTCCGTGGATCACCCAGTTCACTGGCCTGGCGTTGGCCGCGCCGCCCGATTCCGGCTGGAAGGTCAGGAAAGATGGCGGCCAGTTCGACTTCTACGCCGGGGCGACGGTCACCCCGCGCGCCGTCACCAAGGCGGTGTTGAAGGCCGTGAAGTGGGCCGAAGCCAACCGGGCCTGGCTCTTCGCCGAGAAGGGAGCGAGCAAATGATCACCCGCGACGAATTCAGCACCATCGCCGGCAACGGCGTCTGGAAGCAGAACACCTCGCTTGCCCAGATCCTCGGCCTGTGCCCGCTGCTGGCGGTGACCACCAACGCGGTCAACGGCGTCATGCTGTCGCTGGCGACGATCATCGTCATGGCACTGGCGAACGTCGCCGTCGCCTCGCTACGCAATTTCATCCCGCACGAAATCCGCATCCCGGTCTTCATCCTGATCGTCGCCGCGCTGGTCACCGTGGTCGACCTGCTGTTCAACGCCAACCTGCACGAACTTTATCTGGTGCTCGGCATCTTCATCCCGCTGATCGTCACCAACTGCATCGTCCTCGCCCGCGTCGAAGCCTTCGCCGCCAAGAACCCGCCGCTGCAATCGACCTTCGACGGCATCTTCATGGGCGTCGGCATGCTGTGGACGCTGGCCCTGCTCGGCGGCATGCGCGAACTGCTCGGCAGCGGCACCCTGCTCGGCGGCATCGACATGGTTTTCCCGAGCCTGCAGCCGATCCAGTTGCTGCCGGAAAGCTACCCCGGCCTCCTGCTCGCGCTGCTGCCGCCCGGCGCCTTCATCCTGCTCGGCTGCATGATTGCCTGGAAGAACTGGCTCGACGCGCGCGCCGCCGAACGCGCGCGGCGCAAGCCGCCGGCCACCGTCGTTGCCGCTGGCTGAGGCCAGCCGGCGGCAACAATTTGACGGATATTGAACACACGCCATACTGTGGTTCATGCCTCGTCAGGCTGCTTGATCGCCGAAGAACCAGGGATCGCCATACCGGCGCAAACTGGAGGGGCAGGCTCCATTCAACCACCGAGGTGACCATCATGCCCGCTTCCACCAAGACCCAGCGTGTCGACCTGCGCATTTCTCCCGCCGCCAAGGAGATGATCCAGGCGGCGGCACGCGCAGGACAAGACGATCAGCGAGTTCCTGGTAGACAGCGCCCTCGCTTCGGCTGCCGAAACCCTGGCCGACCGCCGGCTGTTCATTCTCGACGACACGCAATGAGGAATCTTTCCAGGCCGCGCTGGACACGCCGCCGCGCGAGCGGCCCCGCCTTGCCCGCCTGATGTCGACGGGCGGTTGAACCTTGCGTGGCAGCGGCACGATTATCGAGAAGCTGGACCGGTCCCACCTCGTCGACTCATACAACTGCGGACACGAGGATCTCAATCGCCACATTCGCCGCTTCGCTTTCGCCAACCAGGCGGCCGGCAGCGCGCAAACCTATGTGGCCGCTGCCGACGGGCAGGTAATCGGCTACTACAACCTGGCAGTCGGCGCAGTCGCCCATGCCTTGGCACCACCCCGAGTGGCGAAGGGTCTGGCGCGCCACCCGGTTCCCGTCATGCTGCTGGCCCGCCGCTTCTATGGACATTTCGATTTCGATCCCAGCCCGACCGACGCGTATCACCTTTTCCTGCTTATCAAGGCGATATTGCGCCGGTGCTTTTCGCCTTGGCAGTGTTAGTGCCGAGTTTCGCAGTGGGCACACGCCGACTGCACGATATTGACAAAAGTGGTTGGTTTCAACTGCTTCATATTGCCCCACTAATCGGATGGGCTATCCTCGCATCTTGGGCTGTCCAGCCGAGCCGCGAGCCAAACCGTTTCTGATCTGGCGTGGTCGAGGAAGGATCGTAATGCAACACTATTTCCGGCTTATTAGCCTTTGGGCAGTTCTCGCACTTGCCGGGTGTGCAAGTACACCGGAACCCGTGGCCCCCGTCGGCAAGGCGACGCCGCCAGCGGTAGCCGAACCAGAGGCACCGCCCACGAGAACGGAAACACAGGTCATCGCGTCGGTGAAGCCGGAGAACAACGTCTTTTTCGAGCAGGGGTCTTCGGAGATTGATGAGACAGGAAGAGCAACTCTGCTCCTTCACGCAGAGCGTCTCAAAGCCAACCCGAAAACACGGGTCACTTTGATTGGGCATGCCGAGAGCTTCGGTAGCCGAGCATTGAGCATTGCGATTGCCGACAAGCGGGTTAGTATGGTCTATGGTCAACTACGAGCGTATGGCGTACCGCCACGCCAGTTGCTACGTGCCAATTTGGGCATCGAAATGAACAGTAGGGCCTGTAAATCTTCGGAATGTCGGCACCTGATGCGTCGCGTTGAACTTAGGCACGCCAAGGGCCGCTGATGGGTCGTCTCGATTAAGGAGCCGGTACAATGTTCGCAGCAGTATTTACGGGAAGTCGTAACTTGCATCGAATCATTGCCGTAGCGCTCGCTACGCTCTGCTCCTTTAGTGTTGTTGCCTCCGAGCCGGTCGCTGATGAAGCGCCGGTAGCAGCGGAGGTTGTGGTGCCATCAACCGATAGCAACATCGTGGTTACGCCCATCCCCATGCCGGCATTGGTAATCGAACTGGCGATGACCACAAAGCCGGTGGTGAAGCTTCGGTCGGCCAAAAGATCAAAGCTGACCAAGAGCAGGCCGCTCCCGAAAATGATGCTATCCCGGACGGAACGGCATCAGATGGCCCTGTTGGCACCTAAGCCAAAGAGTGGGAACCAAGCGATCCGCAAACAGTTGCAAGACCAAAACGGTGAAACGGGCTACGACGAACTGGTACTTCACCGCTCATTCAGTCGCCCAAGGCTGGTCAGTGAAATAGAAGACGATGAGGGCACTCCAGATGCTGCGGAGCTTTCGGACACGATTAAGCTGCGGCTGTTCATGGCACGCATGAGGGCAGTGGAGGCACATGCGTTGGCACAGATAGCTGATCCTGGCAATGATCTATCCGACACCATGAAACTAAGCTTGGCCAACGCGCGGATGAAGGCGGTTCAGGCGCACCAGAAGAGATTCACTTGACCAACTGCATTTGACTGGAGTCGCCGCAGTCTTGGCGGTGAGCAGCCGTCAGGAGCGGCAGTTGTGTTCTGTTACCTATACTTCTACCGGTGACTCCCCGAACGGCAGCAGTGGGTCGCAGGCAGAGTACAGCCAACTGTTTTCACACCCCGCTTCCAAAAAGCCGCCATCCGAGCGACCGCAGCACTTCGAGACCTGCCGGGTGAACGAAAAGGCAGATTACGTAATCGAGTTGAAAGTTGGCGCAGGCGGGATAGCGGCAGTCGGACAGTTGCAGCAGATCGGGTGGGCAGTGTTGGGTGGTGCTATAGAATATTGACTTTAGCTGCTTAAAATACGTGCCGATGAACGCTCCGCACATCCCGCGCCCCACTTTTTCCGGTCTGGTCGCCGCTGCAATCCTTGGTGCCTTGATGCTGGGCGCCTGCACATCGACAAAGATGGTGCGGTCCTACCAGGTCGAGACGTTTTCCAGCGAGACACCGTTTCAGTATTACAGCAGCCGGGAGCCGGATCTGGCTTGCGAAATTTCTAAACGAGCCCTGTTGAGCCAGGGGTATAAGGTCGATGACAGCAAGCCACGCACGATTCGTGGCGAAAAATACTTTCGGCCACGACCGGATGAAGCGAGCACCCTGAGCCTCTCGCTGGTTTGCCTGCCCAGCAGCCTGGGCACGGTGATCTACGCGAATGGTATGGAAACGCAGTACGAAATGAAATCGAAGGCCGGCAGTGCGGGCTTGTCCGTTCCCACGCTCGGGGCGATCTCGGTGCCTTGGACCATGGACAAGGACACCCTGGTCAAGATTGGTGAAGAAACGGTGACAACTCCCGAGTTCTACCAACGCCTTTTTGAGTTGATCAAGTCGTTCGATCTGTGAG
>Ga0105090_10002107_pt1 | contig 10999 bp, 17 predicted proteins | sample PPLLak3March2015_FD_79110 | JGI IMG/M metagenome (GOLD analysis project Ga0105090, IMG submission 79110) | Freshwater sediment microbial communities from Prairie Pothole Lake near Jamestown, North Dakota, USA - PPLs Lake P7 Core (1) Depth... | ecosystem: Environmental > Aquatic > Freshwater >... | reverse complement strand
TGGTCGAAGTGCTCGCGGTTGTGCGCGGCGACGCGGTCGTTCTCGTCGAGGATCGCCGTGATGACCTCGATGGTCTCGGTCTTGCCCGGCACCGACGGCACGGCGGCGAGCGGCGCGCGCTGCGCGGCGGGCCCGAGTGAACAACCACAGTCACGGCACATGGGACGTCTCCTAGTGGACCGGCGCGGGCTCGGTCTCGATCTCGACCCGCGTCAGCAGCATCTCTTCGCCCGCGATCACGTCCACCTGCCAGTCGTCGCAGGCACCGCACACCAGGCGGTTCACCTGCGCGCCGGTCTCGGCGCTGCAGCTGCGGCAGCGAACGCGCACGGGCACGGTCTCGATGGTGAGAGTCGCGTGCTCGGCGAGGGTTCCGGCCGCGGCGATCGGATAGGCGTGCTCCAGCAGCCCGGCCTCGACGCCCGACAGCGGACCCACGGCGATGGTGATCGCGACCACGCGCTGCGCCTGGTTCTCGCGCGCCACCTTCTCGACCTGCCCGATCAGCGCCTGGCAGACCGACAGTTCATGCATGCTCGATCTCGTCGAACAGTTCCCAGGTGAGCCTGGCTTCCTCCTCGCTCACTTTCTGGATCGCGTAACCGACGTGCACCAGCACGTAGTCGCCGGACGCAACCTCCTCGCCCTGCAGCATGAACAGGCTCACTTCCCGTTCGATGCCCTTGGCTTCGCAGACGGCATTGAAGCCGTCCACGGACGTGATCTTCATCGGCACGGCGAGACACATGTCGTTTTCCTCCCCCGCGACACCCTCAGGCGCCGCAGAACGCGCGCGAGAGTCGCAAACGCCAACCATTCGCACAACTCAGTAGATGCCGCGACCAGCCAAGCATAGTGCGCTATCGGTCGCGGGTCGATAGCAGCCGGTCGATCCTAACTAATTGATTTTATTCAAATCTGCAGTTGTCGTGGGTGGCGCCTCGTTGCCGCGCCGCTTGCGCAGCGATCCCAGCAGCAGCGTGCCGAGGGCGAGCAGGACCTCGTCGAAGAACGGCACCAGGTCGGGCAGCAGCACGTCGACCAGGAACATCCCCCCGACCAGGGCGAACAGGACGGGGAACCGCAGGCGCGACGCGAAGCGCGTGACGAGTGCGCCGATCATCGGGAACGCCCTCCGGGCGTGAGCACCTCGACAGACAGGGTAAAGGTGCGCGATTCAGCCGGTCGCAGTGCGCCCACCCCCACCACCTGCCGGGACACTTCCTCGCCGCGCTCGTTGCGGATCGACAGCACCACCGAGTACTCCCAGTCGGCGCCGTTCTGCGGATGCTCGATCGTGCCCTCGACCTTGAGCGCGGTGAAGCCTTCGGCCTTGGATGCCGCCACGCCGGCCGCCCCGAACCGCAGGTGGTGCCGGCACTGCGGGCACACCGGCGCGCTCTCGAGGATCGTCGCCTTGCAGTGCGGACAGATCCTCGTGCGGCCGGCCGAGCCCGATGCGCGCCCCGGGAGCATTCACGCGGCTCCCGGCGTCACTTGCGTCCGGAACCCTGGTCGCCCCCGCCGAAGTCGGCATTGCCACGCATGCGCGAGCCCGCGGCCACGGTGAGCACGGCTGCCTTGACGTCGCCATTGATCACGCCGGTCTCGAGCAACTCGACGCGCGCGGTGGCCGCAATGTTGCCCTCGACCTCGCCGCTCACCATCACGGTGGCCGCGTTGACCTGGCCGGTGACGTGCGCGCCGTGCTCGATCGTGACGTTGCCCTGCACGTTGACGTCGCCCTTGAAGCGGCCGGCGATGCGTACGTGGCCGGCGCCCTCGATCTTGCCCTCGATGGTGACGTCGGCGGCGATCAGGGATTCCTTGGCGGCACCGGCGGCACCCGCCGGAGCCGGACGCCGCGCAGCCTCGGAAGCCTGCGACGGCACGCCGACCGGCGCCGGGCGCTCGGCCGGGCGAGCGGCGGGTTCAGCGGACGCGGCCGGCGCGTCGCCCTGGGTGGGATCCTTGACGGACGGGTCTTTCCACAATGCCATGAGTAATACCTCCAGTCCCCCGGGGACGCTTGACGAATGGTGCCGGCTGAGGGGCTCGAACCCCCGACCCCCTGATTACAAATCAGGTGCTCTACCAACTGAGCTAAGCCGGCGCGCGAAGTTCCGATTCTAACCGCGCCTTGCGAGCGCGGCGCGCGTCGGCAGTCACGGAATCGGCTGTGCGGGCGCCGCGGCCTGTTCCGCCGCCGGCTCGGGGGCCGGGCAGCGCCGCAGCCCAATGGCAGGCAACTGGCCCGCGACGTCCGCGCCAAGCTGCTCGAGCGACGGCAGGCCCGCGCTGGCCTGGCGGTCGATATCGAGCCAGAAGACGCCCGCCTCACGGGTCCGCTCGACCGTGCGCGGCTCGAAGCCGGCCATGCGGGCGATGACCCTCGCCTGCTCGGCGCGCTCGGACTCGGTGAATACTCCGAGCGAAATCACCGTGCCCGGTGCCTCTTCCGCCAGCACGTAGGCATCCGCAATGCCAGCCGCCTTGAGCTGCGCGAGGGCGTTGGCGGCGTCCTCGGGCGTGGCGAGGTCCTCGACGCGCACCCAGTCGCCGGTACGCACGCTCTCGCGTGATGCACGCAGTCGCACCGCGAAACCGAGGCGCGCAAGGCGCGCTTCCGCCTGCTGCGCCTGCGGCCGCTCCAGGTAAGGCCCGGCGCTCACGCACGCGAGCGCCGCATCCGACAGGTCCAGCGCCGGCTCGCCGCCGCTCGCCGTGGTATCGGCCGGCACCGGCGCCTCCCGCAGCAGCCGGATGGCGCCCGAGTCGATCGCACTCGGCGTCGCGCGGCCCGCCGCCGGGGCGCGCGACGGCGCGACCCAATAGGTCCACGCTGCAAACAGCAGGTTCGCGAGCAGCAGCAGCAGGACGAGGGCGCGCACGGGTCGGGAGTCTCCGTCAGCCGGGGTACGGGGGGCGAATGTTAGCGGGAAAAAGAAAGGCCCGCCCCCGGTGACGGGAGCGGGCCTCGCTCGATCGGTTCCGGACCGGCCCGGCTTACTTGCCGGCGGCCATGAAGCCCGCGACGCTGGTGATCTCGGCGTCGGTGAGCGTGATCTTGCTCTTGTGCTTCTGCTGGCCAGCGGCCATCTTCTTGAGCGTTTCCGCCAGGGCCTTGGCGTCCTCGCCCGCGAAGTCGCCCGCCTCGTGGCACTCGGCGCAGGCAGCCTCGAACTTGGCCTTGCCGGCCGCGTCCGCATTGGCAGCCATGCCCCAGCCGGCCGCGCCGACAGCAGCAACCGTGACGACCAGTACCTTGCTCATCTTCATCGCTCTCTCCTCGGCTCAAAGCGAGGCCCGGCGAAAGGCCGGGCCCAACATTACCAACGCAATCGGGTGCAGTAGGTTTACTTGCCGCCGCCCGCCATGAAAGCCGCCATCTCCGTCGCTTCCGCGTCGGTCAGCTTGATGGCCTTCTTATGCTTCATCTGGCCCGCCGAGATCTTCTTGATCGTGGCGGCCATTTCCTTGGCGTCCTCACCCTCGAAATCGGCCGTTTCATGGCACTCGGCGCAGACGTCGTTGAACATCTTCTTCGCGTCCGCGAGGGCGGTGCTGCCATAGCTGGCGACGACCGCAGCGACCGAAACGACCAGCAAAGCCTTGATTTTCATCCAATTTCTCCTGCTGTGACCACCCGGCGGCAGTTCGCTCGCCGGAATCTTTTGACAGTCCGGCGCGATCATACACGACGACTTCCTGCTCTTTTGAGTAGGTATCGAGCGCATAGGTTCAAATCGGTCACGTTCCGGCAATTTCCCGCAGCCCCCGCAGCACGAGGTCGGGTACCTGTTCGCCGGCGACCTCGAGGTAGGGCAGCACCTCGGGCAGCGCGCCGCCGGTGAGCAGCAGTTGTGGAGTGACGCCCACCTGCCGTGCCGCGTCCCGGACGCAGCGCTCGACCCAGGCCGCGAGCGCGACGCGGCAGCCACGCTCGATCGCATCGCGAGTGTTGTCGGCGAAGGCCGACCCGGCGCCCGGCGGGCTCGTGGCACGGAACGACGCGAGGTCGCTGGTGCCGTGCAGCAGCGACGCCACCATCAGGCGCGGCCCCGGCACGATGTACCCGCCGCAGTGCCGTCCGTCGGCCGCCACGACGTCGATCGTCGCAGCCGTGCCGATGTCTGCAACGACGCACGCGCCCTGCGCGTGCCGGTACGCACCGACCGCGGCGAGCCACCGATCGACGCCGAGCAGCCCGGGATCCGAGTAGCCGTTCACGACGCCGGCCGCGGCACGTTGCGTGGTAACGCGCTCGATGCCGCGGCCGGTGGTGGCTCGCGCCGCCGTGTCGAGCGCCGCAACACTGGCACCGCCCGCGACGCTCGCCGCGAGGACGCGCTCGACCGGCGTGCCCTGGAACAACGCCGCGCGCCAGTCGTCGGCCGTCCAGTCGGCGTGCGTTGCCGCCTGCTGCTCGCCCAGCACGCCGTGCTCGCAGCGTGCCCACTTCACGCGCGAATTGCCGATGTCGACGAGCAGCAGCGTCACGGCGTCACCGCCCGCAGGCTGACGTCCCCGGAATAGAATCGCTGGACCTGTCCGGCGACGCGCACGAGCAATGCTCCGTCGGCGTCGGCTCCACACGCTTCGCCATCGATGCCACCGTCGGCCTGCTCGATGCGAACCTGCGCGCCCGCGAGCGCATCGAGCGCTGCCCAGCGCGACGCGAACGCGGCGTAGCCATCGCGTGCAAATTCGTCGAGCGTGTCGAGCAACGCTGCGGCGAGCGTCGCCGCGAGTACGTTGCGGCGGGGCAGCCCGCCGCCGAGCGCCTCGCTCAGATCGGTGACGGGTTGCGCGCCCGGCACGTCGAGCAATGTGCGCGCCTTGGGCGGCAGCGCAACGTTTATCCCGAGCCCGGCGACGACGCTGGCCGCCCCGCCGGCTTCGGACCGCAGCTGCAGCAGCAGGCCGCCGAGCTTGCGCCGCTGCCAGACGAGGTCGTTCGGCCACTTCACGCGCGCGTCGGCGAGACCGATCGATTGCAGCGCCTGTGCCACGCCGACACCGATCGCGAGGCCCAGCGCGGGCAGTCCGGCCGGCATGTCGGCAAAGGTCCAGCCGACGGAAAACGTGAGCCCCGAGCCGAACGGCGCGAGCCACGACCGTCCGCGGCGGCCACGCCCGGCCTGCTGCAGCTCGGCGAACGTGACGCGCGGTTCTCCGGGCAACGGCGCGGGCGCGTCGTAGAGATGGGTATTGGTCGAGCCGGTTTCGAAGAGCACTTCGAGGCGCTCGCCCAGTTGCCAGCCCCGGCGGTCGAGTTCCCCGCCGATGCACGCAGCGTCGACGAGTTCCACCGGGTGCGGCAGCCGGTAGCCGCTGCGCGGCAGGCTCTCGACGCCCACGCCGTGCTCGCGCAGTTCGCCGACGGTCTTCCACACGGCCGCGCGGCTCACGCCGAGTCGCACGGCGAGATCGGCGCCGGAATGCAACGCACCGTCCGCGAGCAAGGCGAGCAGTGCCTGGTGCCGTCGCGTCATCGCGGCCGCAGCAGCCACAGGCGCCGCGCGCGATTCTCGTTGCCGGCACGCATCCGCTGGATGTTCGCGCGGTGCGTGTAGGCCACGAACGCGGCCATCACCAGCCCGAACACGACCAGCGGCACGGAGCGTGGTTCGGCGAGCGCGAAGTAGACCGGCAGCGTGGCGGTGCCGAGCACGGTGCCGAGACCCACGAAGCCGGTGAGCATGACGGTGGCCAGCCAGACCACGATGACCGGCACCAGCGCGGCCGGCGCGATCATGGCCACGGCGCCGATCAGCGTCGCGGCACCCTTGCCGCCGCGGAACTCGTACCACACCGGATAGACGTGGCCGACCACGACCGCCGTCGCGCAGGCCACCGTGAGCCACTCGCGGTCCACCGCCGGGTCGATGCCGATGAGCGGCAGCGCCAGCCCGGGCAGCAGCCCGACCGCCAGCACTGCCTTGCCGACGTCGATCACCACGACGCCGAACGCAAACTTCCAGCCCTGCGTGCGCAGGGCATTGGTACCGCCTGCGTTGCCGCTGCCGTGCTCGCGGATATCGACACCGCGGAGGCGGCCCATGACCAGGCTGCCGAGCACCGCGCCCAGCAGGTATGCCACGAGAGTCTTGACGCCCAGTTCCAGCACGATCGTCCTCCGCGGGCGATTCTAGCAGCGGCCAACGGCGGCGCGGCGCCGCGTACACTTGCGCGCCTGGACCGGCCGCAGGAGACCGCCGTGGGCAAGCTCGAGCAGGATTTCGCCGCGTACCGCGCGCGCATGAACGAACGCGTCCTCGCCGAGGACAACCGCGTGATCAAGCGCATCTACTCCGTCGACTCCCTGGCCTACGGCGAGGACGGCGCGTTGCCGAAGCAGACCAAGGAACTGCTCGGCCTCGTGGCTTCGCTGGTGCTGCGCTGCGACGACTGCGTGAAGTACCACCTGGTCGAGTCGCGCGCCGCCGGCTCGAGCCGCAAGGAAATCGTCGAGGCGATGAGCATCGGCCTCGTCGTCGGCGGGACGATCGTCATCCCGCACTTGCGCCGCGCGATCGAGTTCCTCGACGACCTGGAATCGGGCGCGACGCCCTAGCGCGACGCTCTGCCCGGCTGCTGCGGTGCGCGGCGCCACGCGATGCGATGGCGGCGCGACTGCCCCGGCGTCTCGAGCGGCTCCTCCGCGCCAAGTTCCAGTGCGTCGCCGGCCAGCGTGACCCTGCGCACCTGCCGCGTGCCAATCAGGTTCGGGTTCAACGCAAGTTCGACGACGTGGATCACGCAACCGTCGGCCACGCTCCACGTTCCGGCGTAATGCAGGTAGCCCGCGAAAGCGGTCGCTTTCTCCGCGTCGCTCACGGCATGCGGGTCGGCGCGCGACAGGCGCGCCCTGCCCGGCCGCTGCATCGCGGCGGACATGTGCCCGCCGACCGAGTACACCAGCAGCCCCTCGGGCGCGGCCCCGAACGGCTGCGTGACGCGACCCGTCGCCGGATATTCGATCGTCCAGGAGACGAGGCGCCAGGCACCGACCAGCGCGGCCTGGATCCCGGCGTCATCCGGGGTGGCAAGGGTCATGTGTTCGCTCCGTCGGGTGAATGCTGCGATCCGGCGGGCGACCGCGGCAGGAATACTTCGGCCAACATGCAGCGCACCGAGCCGCCGCCCAGGTCTTCGATGGTCGGCACCGGCACGGCGACGATCCGGTCGACGCAGGATGCCAGTCTCTCGCGCATGCCGGGCGACAGGCAGGCGAACGCCCGTTGCGATCCCGCCAGCACGCGCGCATTGCCGGCGCCGCGCAACTCGAGCACGTTGCCGGCGAAGGCACCCATCTGCGCCTGATCGATGGCGAGCACCTGGCGACCGCTGGCGGCCAGCCGCTCGAGCAGCGCGCCGCGTTGTTCGACAGGCACGGCATCGGCGCACACCAGCACGCAGCCGGTGCCGATCGAGAGCATCACGTTGGTGTGATACACCGGCACGCCGGCGCGATCGGCGGCGTCGAACGCCACGGCGGTGTAGCCGAGTTCCGCGCACAGCTCGTCAAGCACTGCGGCGTCCGTGCGAGGCGAGCGACAGGCGTAGGCGACGCGCGCGACGTGATCGAACACCACGCTGCCCGTGCCTTCGAGAAACCGATCCCGCAGCTCGTGGCACGTGAGGTCGAGCAGGCGCCCGACGCGATAACCGCCGCGCCGCTCGAGTTCGAGCAACACGTCGAGGCGTCGTTCGCGACGGCGGCTGCGCGCCAGCAGCGGATACACCACCACCGTGCCGTCGGCGTGCAGGCTGACCCAGTTGTTGGGAAACACGGCGTCGAAGCACACCGGATCGGCGCTGTCGTCGAAGGCAAACACCGTGACGCCCGCCTCGGTGAGCGCAGCCGCAAGTGCGTCGAACTCGGCGACCGCGCGCGTGGCGGCGTCACCGCCGGTCGTCGACGCGCTCGCCTGGAACCGGTTGCTCACCGCCGTCTCCGCATTCCAGCCGAACGACGCCGGACGCACCATCAGCACGGCCGAAGCCGCCTGGGCGGACGCCGTGGCCAGCAGGTTGGAGCGGTCAGTCATGCGTGAATTGTAGGGCAGCGCGCACGCCGCGCCGCAGGCTCAGGTGCCGGCTTGCGCGAAAGCCACGACTTTTTCGCGAGCAGACACCACCGCGCCGCCGGGTCCCTCGACCGTGATGGCAAAGGCAACGACGCGCGACACCGGCAGGGTCGGGTGCATGGGGACGACGATTTCTTCGCGACCGGCAGGGATGTCGAACACGCCGCCGTCCACCGGATAGCGATCGTCACGTGCCGCATCGAAGATCCATAACTGGTACCGGGCGCGCTGCGGGTCGTTGGCCACGAAACGGTGCAGACGCAGGAAGCCCCGCTGCTGGCGCGAGTCCCACACGACGTCGCCGGAGCCCAGTTCGGAGGCGCCGCCCCACGCCCAGTGGCCGACGCCCGCGGCGGCGAGCATCTGCTCGCGCGCGCGCTGCGCTCGCCACTGCTCGAAGCCGCCGGCCATGGCCGTTTCCGACTGGAACTCGACGAGCCGGGGCCACCAACCCACGACGGCGAGCACGACGGCCGCCGTGGCGAGGAGCCACGGCAGCGTCGTGCTGCGAAGGAACGATCCCTGGGGTCTCGCACCGCGTTGCGCGGCGCACTCGGTCAACCACTCGTCGGCACACCGGTCGAGCCGCTGGCGCAGCGATTGCGGCAGGGGCTCGGGGGCGGGATCGGCGTCCGCACGCACGCCGTCCGCATGCGCACTCAGGGAGTCGCTTCTCCGATCGTCGCCGGGTTGCCGAGTTTCATCCACTGCCGTACCTGGATCAGTCCCCGCCGCATCTGCGTCTTCACGGTACCGAGCGGCATGCCGGTCGCCGTGGCGATTTCGGAGTGCGTCATGCCCTCGAGCAGGCCCATGCGCAGCACCTTGCGCTGCTCGGGCCGGAGGCGGGCCACGACGGCCGCGGCACGCTCGGCTTCGACGCGAATCTCGCCGTCGTTGCCCGGTTCGGCCCAGCGCACGTCCTCGAGCGACTCCTCGGAGTCCATCAGGTGGTTCATCCGTCCGCGCCGCATGCGGTCGATCAGCCTGCGGCGCGCGATCGTCGTGATGAACACCTTCTCCGAGCCCTGCGCCGCGTCGAAGCGGCCGGCGCTCTTCCAGACGTCGATGAAGATCTCCTGCACCGCATCCTCGGCGTCGGCACGCGAGCGCGTCATGCGCCGCGCGATGGCCCACACCAGTCCGCCGTACTCGTCGATGCACTCCCGCACGGCCTTGGAATCGCCGCGCGCCACTCGAGCAAGAACCGACTCCGTCATCGCACGTACCCCTGTTCGCCAGCGGCGACTCGTGGTTTCAGGACTGTCACACCATTCAACATGGACCGAGTATAAGCACGGCTGTATTACCTGTGTACAGGTTTTCGCTATACAGATGATAGAAATTATCAATCACGGGGCCGGGTCCTCCACTGCATTGCGGTATTCCCTTGTTGCGGACGATTCTCATTACAGGGAGACTGCCCTCGTCCAGACCCAGTAGCCTCCCTAGAGTTCCCCTGATGCCACCCGTAACCCTGTCCTCGCTGCGCAAAGGTGCCCGCGGCACGGTGGCGGACGTTCGCGACGACGCCCAGAGCCTCGGCGACGAAGCGCGCTCGACGGTCAGCCGCCGCCTGCTCGAACTCGGGTTCATCCCGGGCGAGGCGTTCGAGGTGATCAGCGAGGTCTGGCCCGGGGGGGACCCCATGGCGGTGCGCCTCGGCAGCACGCTGTTCGCGCTGCGCCGCCGAGAGGCGGGCGCGGTACTCGTCACCGTCGAGGGCGGCTGAACCCCAACATGCCGGCCCCTGCCCCTGCGTCGGAGGCGCTGCAACTCGCCCTCGTCGGCGTGCCCAACTGCGGCAAGACCGCCCTGTTCAACCGCCTGACCGGCAGCCGGCAGAAGGTGGCCAACTACGCCGGCGTAACGGTCGAACGCAAGGAGGGCTCGTTCGTCGGCCCCGTGAGTGGCAAACGCTACCGGCTGGTCGACCTGCCGGGCGCCTACAGCCTCACCCCGACGACGCTCGACGAAGCCATCACGCGCGACTGCCTGCTCGGCCGGCTCGCCGGCGAGGCGCCGCCCGAGTTCGTCATCTGCGTGGTGGACGCCACCAACCTGCGGCTCAACCTGCGGCTGGTGCTCGAACTGCGCGAACTCGGGGTGCCGATGATCGTCGCTCTCAACATGAGCGACCTCGCGCGCGGCCGCGGCTTCGCACTCGACCGCGCGCGCCTCGAGCAGGAACTCGGCGTGCCCGTGGTCGAGACGGTCGCGATCCGTGACGGCGGCGAGCGCGAGCTGCTCGCGCGTCTAGAGGCGCTGCCCCGCCCGCCGGCCCGCACGCCGACGGAGTGGCACACGCCCTCGTTCGACCAGATCCAGGCCACGCAGCGCGAAGTGCGCCGCATGCTGCACGCCGCGGGCTACGCCGAGCCCGCGCGCAAGCGCGCGCTGCGGCAACTCGACGCGCTCGTGATGCATCCGGTCGCGGGGCCGGCAATCCTCGCGGCGCTGCTGTTCTTCGTGTTCCAGGCGGTGTTCAGCTGGGCGGCGGCCCCGATGGAGCTGGTGGACGCAGGCGTCTCGTGGCTCGGCGCGACGCTGCACGACGCGCTGCCGCCCGGCGCCCTGCGCAGCCTGGTGGTGGACGGTGTGATTTCGGGTGCCGGCAGCGTCCTGGTATTCCTGCCGCAGATCCTGATCCTGTTCTTCTTCATCCTCCTGCTCGAGGACAGCGGCTACCTGCCGCGCGCCGCCTACCTGCTCGACCGCATGATGGGCAGCGTCGGCCTCTCGGGGCGCGCGTTCATCCCGCTGCTGTCGAGCTTCGCGTGCGCCGTGCCCGGCATCATGGCGACGCGCACCATCCCGAACGTCCGCGACCGCATCGCGACGATCATGATCGCGCCGCTGATGACCTGCTCGGCGCGCCTGCCCGTGTACGCGCTGGTGATCGCGGC
>Ga0105090_10002106_pt1 | contig 11009 bp, 6 predicted proteins | sample PPLLak3March2015_FD_79110 | JGI IMG/M metagenome (GOLD analysis project Ga0105090, IMG submission 79110) | Freshwater sediment microbial communities from Prairie Pothole Lake near Jamestown, North Dakota, USA - PPLs Lake P7 Core (1) Depth... | ecosystem: Environmental > Aquatic > Freshwater >... | reverse complement strand
GGATCCTGCGGGCCAAGGCGGCGGTCGCGCTGGGCGTGGAGGACGGACCGGAGCTCGACGAAGAATTGCGCGAACTCCTGGCCGTCGGGTCGCCCTGACGGCCCGGCGAAGGGTCAGGGGAGCGCCGCGATCCCCGGAAATCGCGGACCGGTCTGGTCAGCGGACCGGCGTGTGTGACAAAACTTTGCCTGCTCCGTAATCCCCATTGGACCCATGCCTGAACCCATCTCCTCGCCGACCGGCCCGCGCGCTCCTGCGCGGGGGTTGGACTTGGCTGCGCTGGCCGCCATGGGGCTGGAGGGCACCGAGGACCCACCGCGGCCGACCGTGCCGGGATTTCGGGTGGAGACGCTGCTCGGTTCCGGCGGACTGGGGAAGGTGTGGAAGGCGAAGCGCCGCGCGGACGGGACGACGGTGGCGCTGAAGCTTCCGCACCAGGTCCAGGCCGACTTCGCCGAGCGGCTCCGGGGCGAGGCGGAATCCCTGCGGAGGCTGGACCACCCGCACATTCTTCACTGCCTGGGCTGCGGGACACTGGCTGACGGGCATTGCTGGCTGGCGCTGGAGTACGTCCATGGCGCGCCGCTGTCGAAGCTCATCCCGCAGCAGGGATTTGCCTGGGCGGAGGCGCTTGGGTATTTCCGCCCGATCGCCGCGGCCGTCGCTTATGCGCACCAGCAGGGCGTCCTCCATCGCGACCTCAAACCCTCCAACGTCCTGATCGGCCACGATGGCTGCCTCAAGGTCGCCGACTTCGGGCTGGCCCGTCCTCTGGATGAGCGCGTGGTCACCTTTTCGTTGACCCTTTCCGGCATGGTGGCCGGAACCGCCGAATACCTCGCGCCGGAATGTTACGCGCATGATTATGAACCGGCCGCGGCGGCGGACATTTATGCGCTGCGCATCATTCTCTATGAATTGCTGACCGGCCATCCGCCGCGTGGCGCCTGGAAGCCGGTCTCGGAGCAGGGGCGGACCGACATCCGGGTCGACGAGGTGCTGGCGCGCGCGCTGAACCCGGATCCGGCGCAACGCCATCCGACCGTGGAGTCGATGATGGCCGAAATCGAGCAGATCGCCCGCACTCCTCCTCGGTATGCGGGCACGCCGCGGGTCACGCGGCCGGTGCGCTTCTTCGATGCCGCCTGGACGTCGCTCGGGCTCTTCATGTTCCTGGGGGCGCTGGGACTGGTCGTGCGCATCGAGAAATTCGGCATCGGCCTGCCGGTGGATCTCATCGGCACGGAGACCATGCGCATTGGCACGTTCCAGGGAATCCTGCTGCTGCTGGCGCTCTCGGTGCCGCTCGGGCTGTGGCAGATTTTTCGCCTCTGGCGGTTCCGGGCGGTGCCGCTGCGCGAGGCGCTGCCCTCGCCTTTCGGACTCAAGCTGGGTGCCTCCCGCATCGCGGCGGCCAGCGTGGCCTTGGCGCAGTTTTTCTGCGTCCTCGCGCCGGGGGCGCTGGGGGTGGTCGCCTGGAAGGCGGCCTGCACGTATTGGCTGGATGAAACCTCCGCGCCCTGGCAGCAGGGGCTGGTGGTGACTGAAGGGTATCGGGGCATGGTCGCCCACGACCCCTGGAAGTGGCCCGAGAAGGGAAAGGAATACTCGCTGCGCGAGCGGTCCGGCTGGATCACCGACCCGCTCAGCACCCAGATGGACCACACGTCCTTTACCCCCGGCCTCGTTCCCCGGGTCATGGCCGGATGTGCGGCGTGGTACGTCGCGACCCTGGCGCTGACGGGGGCGGCCGCGCTCTGGTCCTGGTGGCGGTTCCGCAAATGGGGCCGCGCCGCCGCCCTGGTGGCGGGGCTGTCGCTCGCCGTGCCGCTGATCCAGGGGACGGCCACCCCGCTGGTCGCCTCCGTCCCGCGCGCCCCGGCGGCCATTCCCCACGACGCGGTCTATTTTGACTCCCACGCCGTCGCCGCCTTGAAGCCGATCCGGGCGATTGCGGGACCGGGTCCCGGTGCGGGGGGGATTTCCGATGAGGAATTGTCACTGCAGTTCGCTGATTCGGTACGTTTCGACGACGGCCCGCCGGTGGATCGCGCGGCCCTCGGTCCGGCGCTGGCACAGTTCGCCGCGCCTTTTCGCGCGCCCCATCGCCGCCTGACCGCGCTGCTTCATCGCTCCGCCCTCCTGCCGGATCGCGAACGTTTTTCCGCCATGCTCCTGCTGGAGGATTGCCGCGATGACCCGGGTGCGCCGGCCACCGGCGCGCTCACCGCCATTGCGGCGCACGGACGCGTGGCTTGGGGCCGGGGGGTGGCGGTCGAGCGGATGGCCCATCGCACCGAAACCCTCTGGTCCGCGACGCCGCAGCCCCTGACCACCGAGGACGCGGCCGGCTGGACGCAGGCGCTCTTCGCGGGCCTGGCCAGCCCGCCACCCGACGGCCAGCCCGATCCCCTCCGCCCGCTCTTTCTTCCCCGGTTGCTGAGCGCACAGCCCTCCTGCCAATGGGACCCGGTCCTGGTCATCACCCCGCGGACCGGCCAGTCGATGATCGACGACCTGCGCGCCTGCTGCGCCCGAGGCGCTCGTCCCCGACTCGCCCGGCCGCCGCCGCCGGCGTTGGAGCAGCCGGGCGGCCGCCGGCGCCTCGTGCTTGACATCGAGGACCGCGGCAGCGCTTCGGCATGGTCCGTGGACCTCGTCTTCACCGTAAGCGGCTGGCAGTGCGCGCGCCTGGTCTTTTGACCCCCGCCAGGTCTGTGATCGTCCGCTGGCGGGAACTTCAGTGCGGTCCGAGGGAGAATTCCGGCCGGCGGGAAATCCCATCGTCGAGGGTGCGCGCCGCGACCTGCTGGACCGGATGCCCTTTACGGCCCGGGGACGGCGGCCAACCGCTGCTCCAGAGCCGCGAGACGCTGTTTGACCGGCTCCCTGAGCACGGAGGCCTTTTCCCGCGCCGGCCGGAGCGCGGCCGCGGCGCGATCGACCCACGATTCCATGCCTTCCGGCCTCGGCGCATTGACTTCGGCCAGAAAGACCAGGGCTTCGGCATGGTCGAGGCGCGCCGTCATCTTGTCGGAGCGCACCCCTTCCACGCACAACTCCAGACGGGAAGCGGCGGAGGAGGCGCAACGCGCCGCCTCCTCCGGTCGATCAAGGCGCCGCCAGAGGGTCGCGTTGACGAGCAGGATCCGGCCGGCGGACCGGAGGGCTCCGATGTCTGATTTGTTCCGGCGTCGAATTTTCCCCCACAGGTTGATGGCCTGGTCGTTGCCGTGGATGGCCGGCTCCAGCCGGCCCTGCTCCACCATCCACGAACCGTAACGCTCCCAGCCCAGGGCCACCTCCCGGAACGGCTGGGCGCTCAGCGACAGCGGGGCCTTGGCCTTGTTGCCACCGAGAAGCCCGCCGGCCTCGGTCAGACGGTTGAGCATGCGGACGTCGTCCCCGAGCAGTCGGGCGACGTCCGCCTCCGTGGCCAGCGCCTCGACGAGCGTGCGGACCGTCAATGCTCCGTCGCCGCTCAGCCGGGCCGCCTGCCTCGCGCAGGCCACGGCCCGGACGGCGAGGATCTCGGCCTCCGCCGGGGACAGGTGAATGGCGGTCAACCGGGCCGCGTCGCGACCGATGCGCGCGTGCCACTCCGCCTCGACCTGGCTCATCAGACCGGGGTCCGCCACGGCCGGGAGCAGACCGGCCAGGCTGTTGACCACGGCGAGCGCGTCATCGGTTTTGCCGGTCGTGAGCAGGGCCGCCTCGACGAGAACCGTGGTGGTATCGACCAACCGCTCGAGGGTGGCCGCCGGCACCTGTTGCCCGGGCGGGGGCGTGAACGCCTCGAGCGCCTTCTGACCGGCGGCCACCGCCTCCTTGTGAAAACCGAGCTTGAGCAGTGCCGTTTCTTCACCCAGTCGAGCCCGCCCCAGTTCCTCGCGAAAAACCGGGTTGTCCGGGTGTTCCGGCACCAGCGTCTTCAGGATCTCGATCGCTTCATGCCAGGCTTTGAGTGAGCCGCCCCACTGCCCTTTCTGGCCGAGCATCTCCCCGGTCACGCTGGCGGCGAGCGCACGAAACCGCCGGGGATCGTAAACATGGCCCTGCCCCCCGATGTCCCAGGGAAAAGCCGCGACCCGGCGGACCGCCTCCTCGACCCATTCCGGATGGCCCGCCTCCTCCAGTTTCGGACGCAGCTCGACGAGCAGCTGGGTGACCAGATCCTGCGCTTCATGGAGCAGGCGCGTGGACTGCTCCGCCTCCCGTTCCAACGCCCTCCGCTTCTCCGCGGCGAAGTTTTGTTGCGCCTGCCAGTACCCCCACCCGAGCCCGCCGGCCGCCAGCACCAGTGCCGCCCCCGCCGTGGCCGCCACCCAATGCCGGCGGACTTTTTTGCGAAGCCAGTAGAGCGGCGCCGCCTTCCGCGCGCGCACCGGATCCCCCGCGAGCCAGCGGTTCACATCCTCCTCCAGTCCGGCGGCCGACTGATACCGGCGCGCCTTCTCCACCGCCAGGCACTTCTCCACGATCAATTCGAGGTCTCGGGGAACCTTCGCCCCGGCCGTTCGGAGGGGCTTTCTTTCCCCGGACTGCGCCGCCGCCAGCAGGGCGGCCGGAGGCAGGGCGAGATCCAGCGGCGGCCCGCCAGCCAGCAGGCTGTAGAGGAGCGCCCCCAGGGAATAGACGTCGGAAAGCGCGTCGACCTCGGCCCAGCGGCCGGAGGCCTGTTCCGGCGGCATCCATCCCAGCGAGCCGAAGATGTCGCCCTGCCGGGTCAGCGTGACATCCAGCGACGGTCCCGACTGCCAGCACGCGAGCCCGAAATCGACGACCTTCGGCTCGCCTTCCGCCCCCACGAGCACGTTGCCCGGCTTGAGATCTCGATGGATGACCCCGTGCTGGTGGGCATGTCGCACCGCCGCGCAGATCTTTTGAAACAGGATGACCCGCTCCCTCAGTGCGGGGGAGGCCTCGGCCACCCAGCGGTCCACCGGCGGACCGTCCACCAGCTCCATGGCCAGCCAGGGACCGCTCGCGCTCTCGCCGCTGCCGAAGACCCGGGCGATGTTCGCATGCTCCAGCGACGCGGCGATTTCCGCCTCCCGGGCAAACCGCACCGCGGCCAGCCCGTGGCTTTGCCAGGGAGCGAGGAACTTCAGCGCCACGACCCGCAGGGTGCCTTCCTGGGTGGCGCGCCACACCATGCCCGAACTTCCCCTCCCCAGAAATTCGTGGACCACATACCCGGCGGCTTCGGGCCCGGAGGACAAGGGTGAACTGGGGGAAACGGACATGGGGGTCATCCAGCGGATGCGGTGAATTCTGCGGTCGGGCGGCCCTTTCCGCAAGACCACCGCCGCGGCCGCGGAACGGCGACCGATGTTCATGCGGACGCTCGAATCCGGGTGCGCGTGGCGGCTTTTCCTCCGTGACAAGTCGGGACCTTCTCGACCAGACTGCATCCGGCGCTCCGGCCTCCATCCACCCCGGAGCCTCATCCCGGACGCCCCCCTCTCCCGCCATGAATCCCTACGCGTCATTTCCCGGCACGCACTGGACGCGGGTCGAGCAGGAAGGAGGCACGGCCCAGGGGCGCGAGTGGTTCTGCGAAACCTACCGTCCCGCCGTCCTGTCCTACCTGCGCTTGAAATGCCGGCCCGACGAGGCGGAGGATCTATGCCAGGAGTTTTTTGCCACCATTGTCCTGAACAACGATTTGATGGTAAAGGCGGAACGAAGCCGTGGGAGCCTGCGCGGCCTGCTGCGCACGGCCCTGGACCGCTTTCTGGGCAGCCAGCACCGCCGCCTGCTGACGCAAAAGCGCGGCGGGCTCGTGGTCCACCAAAGCCTCGACGCGCCCGCCCCCTCCGGCCTGCGGACTCCCCTCGTCGATTCATCGGCTCTGCCCCCCGATCTCGCGTTCGACCGCGCCTGGGCCGCTGGCCTCATGGAGCGGGCGCTGGCGGCGACGGCCGACGACTGCACCCGGCGCGGCAAGAGCCGGTTGTTTGAAGCGCTGCGCCCGATGCTGGATGGAGCGGGTCCCGCCCGCCCCCACGCGGAAATTGCTGCGGAGCTCGGCGTGTCGGCGCGCGACGTGACCACTTCCCTCTCCCGGTTGCGCCAGCGGATGGCCAAATACCTCTACGAGGAGGTGGCCAAAACCGTGGCGGGAACGGATTCCCTGGCCGAAGAATGGGAGACGGTGCGGCAGGCGCTGCAGGGGAGGTAATGGTTTCAAAAAGTCGGACCGCCGCCCCGCCGGGTCAACGGATGGGCCGGCGCCGGCGGCCCGGTCAGCGAGTGCCGGCCACGAGCGACCCCGGTCGGTCCGGCGTGCGCCAACCAGGATGATGAATGGCCGCCAGCCGCACCTGCCGGGTCACGTCCGCCGAAGGGCCGGCCTCCACCGTAATCGTCAGCCGCTGGGCAAACTCCCGGGGCGCCTCGTTCCAAATGCGCCGCAACGTCTCGCCCACCTCGCCGTCCTTCGGCGCATACGCCCAGAACACCTCGTCCGGCCGGTCCGGACGCGTCAGCTTGAGACAAATCAGTCCGTCCGCGTCCGCGAACGAACGGTTGAAATAATCGTCGGGAGCCGCCTCGACCCGCCAGAGCGCCTGCGCCAGACCGGCGGCCTGGCCCCGGGCCGCCCGCACCCGCTGGAAGGGTTCGGAATAGCCGGTCGAGCTTTCCCATTCGATGGCGTCGCCCTCCGCGGAGTGTTCGACGAAAAACGTGCGGCTGGTGCCGTCGGCGAGGCGCGCGACCACCGGGGTGACGGGAACCGGGTTGGCCGGATCCGCGTAATGAGAAAGACCCGCCGCCTTGACGTCCACACCGGTGACCGGGGACATCCGTTCCGGCTCCCGCGCCGCCAGCGACGCCATCAACGGCGCGACCCGCTGCGGGTCGCGGACATACGCGGCTTTGGCCAGCAGCGTGGGCGCCGCCAGATACCGCTGCACCAGCGCCACCGCACGGTCCGCGGCGCCGTCAGCGGGACCACGAGCGGCCTCGGGAGCAGCCTGGGCCACGGTCGTCGGCAGCCGGCCGGATTGGTCGAGCGCCTGCGGCACCTCGATCATCAGCAAAATCGTGAAGGGCACGAGCGCGGCCATGGCCAGAATCAGGACCGGCTCCTTCGCAATCATCCGCACCCAGCGCGGTGCCATCGGCCGGACCGCCGGCACGAACGTCTGGGGCCGCAGCATCGACTCGACGTCGCGCTCCATGTTCAGGGCGCCGCGCCGCCGGCTGGGATGCGGCACCGCCACGGCGGAATCGCAATGCGGACACCGGATGCGGTGGCCCGCCTGGCGCCGGACGACCACGGTTTCGCGACCGCAGCAGGGACAGGAAAAATGAAGCGAACTCCGCCGCAGCCGGGTCGGCATGCAGGCCGTGGTCGCCAGTCCGGTCAGGGGAATGTCCGAGCGGGGAGTGTACGAGCGACGCGGGCCGGCCGGCCGGTCGTTTTCCTCAACCGCCCGTTCCCCCATCACTTTCTCCAGCAGACGCTGCAACAGCATGACGGTCCGCAGCGCCAGCGCCGCATCGACCACCGGAAACTGATCCGCGGCCGCGGGAGGCGGGACGGCGGGACCGGCATCGTCCCCCGCTCGGGCGGGCAGGGAACGGGTTCCGGGGGGAACCGACGAGGAAGGGAGAGGGTTGGCGGAACACGTCTCAGGATTCATCGTGGAATGGCGCGGTAGGATTGACGGAAACGGGAGCGGAAAATGTAAATGGCCAGCCCCAGCGACAGCAGGGCGGCCGCATCCGGTTCGGGAACGAGCACCGGGGCCGACGAGGCCCCCAGGCTCAAGGACACCAGCCGGGCGGTGTGGTCGCCGGCCGTGCGCGTGAAACCGTCGCCATTGGTGTCAAAAGCGACATCGTTGAACCCAAACCACACCGTGACTTTGTCGACGAGCGTGGACGCCGCCAGCCCCAGCGCCCCGCCGGTGACCGTGAACGAACGGTTGAGCGCGTCCGCGGCCGGCTTCGGATTGCCATTGGCCTCCCTCCCGCCATGCACGGCCACGTTGAATCCATCCGCGGCCCACCAGCCCGGCTGCACCGGACCGTTGGTCGCGGTCGTGCGGGTGTCACCCGCCAAAAACGAGCTCATCGGGCGACCGTTGGCCAGGGGTGTCGTGGACGACCCCTGCCCGGGAATCAACCCCTCGGGCACCACGCTGTAATCACGCGCACCGTACGAATCCACGGCCGCCGGATCAAAGGGCGCATCCTCAATGCCCCCAACCGTCACAAACGCCCACTCATACAAATCACCGCGCCCGCTGATGCCGGAGAGATTCAGCGAAAACAGGTCCGCCGTCACCCCCAGCCCGGGGGCAAAAGAAAGTTCAAATGCCATCAGCGAACTGTCCCCAGACCGGCTGGTCGAGGCCGTCGTCGTGACATGGGCCCGCATTTGCGTGCTTTGACGCTCAAGTTGCGCCGTCTGCCAGCGGCCGTCGCTCCCGTCCCGAACCATGCTCCGCATGCTCAGATCGGCGACCCCGTCCTGGCCGCGAACCACCACTCCGGCCGCGGCTCCGGGCCGGAAAATATCGTATTGCCGCGTGCTTTCCCCATCTCCACTGCCGTCCTCCAACACCACCAAACTCGTCCCATTATTCTCAAATCCCCCCGGAGACCCGCGAAATTCCGTAAACCGCACCGGCAGTTGCCACAACGTCGCCGCCGCCACCGGCACCGCCGCCCCAAACCACACCGCCGCCAAAGCGATACCGGCCGGTCCACGGGAGGTGGAAGTTCTGAGAAACATTGTTTTTACATACAGGACTGGGATATTGTTTCATACTAATTGATAGAAACAAGAACTTTTTATTAAAACTATATTTTTTATAAAGTTATTCTTCCTTTTGCAACACCAACGGTTTTTTGGCGATCAATCCTGCGAATCCCGGAGTTCGTTTGCTCCCAATCCGGCGGTGGAAGCGGGTCTGCCCCCGGTGGGACGGTCGTTTCGGGAGCCCGGCTTCCAACCGCCGGTGGTGGGGGGCGGCGGCTCAACCCGGCCGGGGCGTTGCATCCGGCAAGCCGTGGTTTAGAGATGCCGGATGTGGCGGAATGTTTTTCTTCTCGGGGTTTTGGCGTGCGGCTGGACGGGGCTCGCGGCGGGGCGGGGGCCGGAGGCCTTGGCCCGGACGACGAGTTTTGCCCCGGTCGTGGGTGAGTTTGCCAGCGATGTGCAGGCGGTGGCGCGGGCCTTTGACGTTCCCTGGTCGGACGCGGCCCTGGCCCGGGAGGAAGCCTTGTTGGACTCGTGGCGGACGCGGTTGGACCAGAGTGATTTTGAGGCCCTGGAACCGGCCGGCCGCGTCGATTGGCTCCTGCTGGGCAATCATCTGGCCTCCGAAAAAGACCGCCTCGCCCTGGATCGGGCGCGTCTGGCCGAACTGGCGGAGGGACTGCCGTTCCGCGCGTCCCTGCATCAGTTGGAGACCGGACGCTGGCGGAATGAAACGGTCGATCCGCGCGCCGCCGCCACCGTCCTCGACGACGCGGCCCGCGCGGTCAGGGAGGTGCGACGCCGTCTGGACAAGGGCCGGGACTCCCAGGACGACAAAAACCCGGCGACCCCGCTGGTCCTTTCTCCCGTGATTGCGGTCCGGATGGCGTCGGTGGTGGACGCCCTGCGCCAGTCCCTCAAGGAATGGTTTTCCTTTTACGACGGGTTTGTGCCGGAATTCTCGTGGTGGGTGCGGCAGCCGCATCAGGCGCTCGACACGCTCCTGGAAGGCCACGCCAAACATCTGCGAACCGATCTGGCCGGTCTCAAGGGCGAGCCGGAGGATCCGCTGATCGGCGACCCCGTGGGCGCGGAGGCGCTGGCCCGGCAGGCGGCCTCCGAGTGGCTCCCGGCCGCGCCGGAGGCCTTGATCGAGATCGGCGAGAAGGAATTTGCCTGGTGCGAGGCCGAAATGCGGAAGGTCGCCGCCGAGATGGGCTGCGGGGACGACGTGAAGGCGGCGCTGGCGAAAATGAAGGCGCTGCACGTCACGCCCGGAGGGCAGGCCAGCGTGGTCGTGGAGGAGGCGGAAAAAGCGATCGCCTTCCTCAAGGAGCGTTCCCTCCTGACCATCCCCCCGCTCTGCGAGGAGACGTGGCGCCTGGAAATGCTCAGCCCCGAGGCCCAGCGGACGCTCCCGTACGCCGTCTACAGCGCGCCCCACATGATGGTCGCCTACGCGCACGATTCGATGGGCCACGAGGACAAGCTCATGTCGATGCGCGGCAACAACCGGCCGTCGCTCCACATCGTGACCCCGCATGAAGTCATCCCCGGTCACCACCTCCAGGCGTTCATGGCCCGCCGCCATCAGCCGCACCGCCAGATTTTTTCGACCCCGTTCCTCGTCGAGGGGTGGGCGCTGTATTGGGAAATGCGGCTCTGGGACCTCGGTTACGGCAGCACCCCGGAAGAGCGCGCCGGCATGCTCTTCTGGCGCCTCCACCGCTGCGCCCGCATCATCGTCAGCCTGAAATTCCACCTTGGGAAGATGAGCCCCCCGGAAATGATCGACTTCCTCGTCACCCGCGTCGGTCACGAAAAATCGGCCGCCACCAGCGAGGTGCGCCGCTACATCAACGGCAGCTACGGGCCGCTGTACCAGGCCGCCTACATGATCGGCGGCCTGCAACTTCGCTCCCTGCACGCCGAAACCGTCGGCACCGGCACCATGAGCGAGCGGCAGTTTCACGACACCGTGCTCGCCCAGGGCCCCATCCCCATCGCCCTCATCCGCGCCGCCCTGCTCGGCGAACCGCTGACCCGCGACTGGAAACCGCGGCCGTGACAGGATCTCGTCTGGTCACCGCCACGGTCGTGCGAACCGGCGACCGCCCCGCCCTCACGGCGCGACCGGCGTCGTCCGCGCCTTGGTCAGCGTCACCTCGTCGAAGACGGTGCCGCTGCCCGACACCCCCTCGGCCTTGATCGTGCCATCGAGGTTCAGGGTGACGTGGAACAAGTGCCGCCGGGGCTCGGCGAAGGCGAGGTACCAGGCGTCCTTGGGCACCGT
>Ga0105090_10002105_pt1 | contig 11009 bp, 8 predicted proteins | sample PPLLak3March2015_FD_79110 | JGI IMG/M metagenome (GOLD analysis project Ga0105090, IMG submission 79110) | Freshwater sediment microbial communities from Prairie Pothole Lake near Jamestown, North Dakota, USA - PPLs Lake P7 Core (1) Depth... | ecosystem: Environmental > Aquatic > Freshwater >... | reverse complement strand
CCAGGAACCCTCGCGCGAGCCCATCACGGTGAGATCGATTTCCGCCACGTCCACATGCGCGGTGATCGCCGCCGCCGGGCACTCCGCCTCCAGAAACAGAACCGAGGATGTGATTCCCGCCAAGCTCGCGGCGAAGGGCTTGAGAAACTCATCCATGCGCCGGCCGGCCCGCTCGCGGACGCGGGTTTCATAACTCATCTCGGAATCCATCGGCTGGTCCATCACCTTGCCCCAGGGATCGCGGCTGGGTGGGAAGATGACATGAATGATTTCCAACGCTGCCCGGTGTGCCGCGGCCACCGCGATGGCGCGCTCCAGGCCGATGGCCGAGGACGGGGAAAAATCCACACAGGCGGCGATCTTGCGGAAGAAGCGGCCCTGCCAATCCCGCAGCAGCAGCACATCCGCTGGCAGGCTGCGGGCGCAGTGCGACGCCACCGATCCCAGGCGCCGCTTGGAAACATCATGCGCGCCGAGCACCAGCAGGTCCGCGCCGTGGTCGCGCACGATCTCGGCCAGCGCCTTGTCCGCACGGCCGATGCGCACCTCGATGGCCGCCGCACGGCTGGCGCTGTTTTCAGCCACAAGCTCCGCCAGCCGCTCTTTCATTTCATCCATCCGCTGCGCCGTGGACGCCTCGCGACCCATCGAATCCTCCCACTCCTTGATGGTGCTGGAGCCGATCACATGCGCGACCACCAACGGGCATTCCATCGCGGCGGCGAGTTTCGCGGCATGCGCCAGCACTTGGCTGGAGGAAGAGGAAAAATCAACGCCGGCAATGATCGGTGAATGGTGTTTCATGACATCCAAAGCATGCCCTATCCCGGCGGGATTCTCAACTGATGGATTCGCCGCGACGGGTAGCGATGAAGGCCGGCAGCAGGAACACGCTCACCACCATGCAGGCAAGGATGCCGATCACCGCCACCGCGCCAAGGCTGGCCAGCGCCTCATTGGAGGCGAAACACAGCGAGCCGAAACCAATGGCGGTGGAAACGCCGCAGAACACCACCGCCTTGCCGGTGCCATGCCACATCGCCACCACGTCGCCGCCATTGCGCCGCAGTGCCAGGCCGACGTGGATGCCGTAATCGATCCCGGTGCCTAACAACAACGGCGTGGCCGCGATGTTGAGGAAATTCCAGCCGATACCCAGCCAGGCCATGGCCGCCAGCAGGATCAGGCCGCTGAGCGCCATCGCCGCCAGACACAGCGCAAGCCCCCGCGCCGTGCGGAAGATCGCCGCCAACATCAGCATCATGAGCACAGCCATCGGCAGGAACACATCCGTTAGATCCTTGCGCACCAGCGGTGCCACCGCCGGCCGCAGCAGGTCCCAACCGGCGAGCCAGATGCCGCCGCCGTTGAGCGCGCGGAAAGTTTCATAATCCCTGCCCGCAGCGTCCGCACCCGCCACCGGCCTCAGCACTCCGGCCACACTGCCGCCGCCGTTTTCGTTTCTCGAAATGAACATCCGCATGACATCCCGCGCGCCGGGCGACTGCGGGTAAACGACTCCCTCCGCCTCCACCATGCGCTTCATTTCCGCAAGCACCGTCCTGCCGAGCGCGAGTCCCTCTGCGGAAAATCCGGCGGAATCGGCTGCGGCCAGCAGCATGGCGGAATTTTCCGTCATTTCGCGCAGCGCCTCGCGGTTCACCTGCTGGCGGGACTGCTCCGGCCACCAGAGGGAAGGCAGGACCACGGAGGCGATGGCTGGCATTTCCGTCACGCGCCGCTCCGCTTCTAACAGGCGCTCGCCCATCGCCGCATCGTCGGCAGCCTCCACGATCAGGCGCAGCGCGTCCGTGCCCCACTGCGGAAACATTTCCCGCACCCGGTCGAATGCCGCCATCGCCGGGCTGTGGCGCGGGCGCAGCATGCGCTCATTGAAATCAATGCCCGGCAGACCGCGCCACCACAGGCTGCCTGCCGCTGCCAGCGCCAGACCTGCGGCGATCAACAGCGCGGTGTTTTTTCCCGGCACCATCCGCCGCCCGCTCGCGGGAAGTTGGCGGCCGGCTCCGGCTTTGGCCACAAAGGGCAGATAAAATCCCAGCATCAGCGCCGCACCCGCCACGATGCCGCAAGCGACCATTGTTCCGAGTTGTGCAATGCCGGGCAGGCCGCTGCGATTGAGCGCAAGAAACACCACCGCAGTGGTCACCGCCGCCCACAGCACCGAGGCGCCGGTGGCGCGCCACAGGGCCTCGCGGCCGCGGCCCGCCAGCTTGGCCTCCTGGCAGATCAACACGGCGTAATCCACCGCCAGGCCGAGCAGGATCGCGGCGAAACCGGCCGACATGATGCTGAGTTCCCCATAGATCCAGCCCGCCATCCCGAGTGCCGCCACAAAGGTCAGGCCCAGCACCAACGCCAGCCCGCCTAACAGAACAAGCCGGCGCTGCATCCACCAGAAAAGCAGCCCGATCAGCCCGGCTGTGATGCCCACCGTGCCGCTCATGTCGCGCTCCATCGCGCCGCCGATTTCCGCGGCAAACACCGGCTCGCCCGTGAGATGGACGCGGATCCCGGCTCCGTCGGACTTTTGCCACTCCGCGATGACCGCGCGGACCTCATCGAGCCAGACGCCCGCATTCCGGTAGCCGGGCACCGGCCGCGGCGCGTCGATCAAGATCAAGTGCCCGCGGCCATCCGGACTTTCATAGCCTGCGGAACCATCGGCCGCGCCTGCCAGCAAGGGCTCCAGCGCCGGGTGGCGCAGGAAGCCGAAGGGATCGTGCGCCCGCATGGCCAGATCCTCGCCCTCCATCGCCGTGGCCACCTCCGCCAGCGCGTTTTGCAGGGTGGCGGGCGCGTTTCCCGGAGCCAGGGCCGTGGCTTGTTGGCGCGCGATGGCGGGCGGGCCGTTGAGCCAGAGGTAGGCGAGAAACTCGGCCATGCCCCCACCCTCGTCCATCCAGCGGGGCTGCCATGCGGCCCGTTTGGCGACGCCCGCGGCCGTCAGTGCCTGCGCCAGCGACTCCGCTTTTTCCTTCATCAGGCCTTCATCATCGGCACCGCCCTCGATCAGGATGACCAATTCATCCGCCTTGGCGAATGACTCGTGCAGGGCCCGCAGTCCCCGCACTTCCGGCATTTCTGGCGGCAGCATGCCGAGAATGTCCGGGTCAAAACGCAGCCGCCCGAGCCCCAGCGCCGCAGCCAGCACTCCGAAACCTAACAACACCATCACCGCCACACGCCGCGTCATGGCCACAGGCTAAAACACTCCGCCGCCGGCACGCGACAACGAATCCACCCCCCGCGATCGCGGAGGGATTTTGGATTGAACCGCCGCGCATTCCATCTGATTAAGGAGTCCATGCGCCCCCCCCGCACAACCCACCGTCGTATCCTCTTCGTGTGTCTCGGCAACATCTGCCGTTCCCCCGCCGCGGAAATCATTTTCCGCCAGCAAGCCGCCGCCGCAGGCATGAACGGGGATTTCCACATCGATTCCGCCGGCATCATCGGCCATCACGAAGGCTCGCCACCGGACCCACGGATGTCGGCAGCCCTCCAGCGCCGCGGCTTCCCCGTCACCGGCCGCGCGCGCAAAATCCGCAGGGAGGACCTGCGGGATTTCGATCTGATCGTGACCATGGATGAGACCAACTACGCCGACGTGCGCGGGCTCGACCCTTCAGGTGCGTTTCACTCGAAAATCCGCCCCTTCGTGAGCTTTTGCCGCCGCCATAACGATCCGCGCGTGCCGGATCCCTACTACGGCGGCCAGCGCGGCTTCGATCACGTCATCACCCTGCTCGAAGATGGCTGCGAAGGCATTCTGAGCGAAATCGGCGTCTGCTGAAACCGCGCGGCTTTATTTCCGCGTGTCCGCAGATTTTTCGACTGGCAAGCCCGGAAAGGCGGGCTAGCCTGCCGTATCCAAACGTCATGAGCCTGCACGCCGAACTCAGCCCGGAAGCTCTCGATCGCCTCAAAGTCCAGCAGAGGAACTCGACCATTTCCTCCATCGTCATCGCCATTCTGGTGGTGTTGCTGATTTCCTTGTTGCTCGGGATCCTGTTGTTGCCCGCCATGGTCAGGGAAACGCCGACCATCGTTACCTATGAGGCGAACCTCAATGAAGAGACCAATCTGGAGGAAAAGAAAATCCAGACCAACGTCACCCGCAAACCCACCCCGCCGACCACCAACCTGGCCAAGGTGATCATTTCCAACACCGCCTCCCCCACCTCCGTGCAGGTGCCGAATGTGGATGTAAGCACGCCGTCGATGGACTTCGGCGATATTGAGGACTTCGGCGCGAACTGGGGCGAGGCCGAGCCGAGCGGATTCGGCAATGTGCCCGCCACCATGAAGAAGCGCTGCTCGCTGGAAGACCGCCTCGCCCGCCTGCAGGAAACCGGCGGCACGCCGGAGTGCGAGGAAGCCGTCACCAAGGCTCTCAACTGGTTCAAGGCCACCCAAAGCGCCGATGGTTCATGGACCGACAGCAACAAGCCCGCCATGACCGGCCTCGCCCTGCTGGCTTTCCTGGGCCGCTGCGAGACCCCGCTGTCCAAGGAATATGGCGACACCGTCCTGCGTGCCATCACCTATCTCGTCAATCTGGGCATGAAGACCAATGGCAAGCTCTCCAGCAATCTCACGGTGAATTCATGGCCTTACGAACACGCCATCGCCACCTATGCCCTCGCCGAAGCCTCCACCTTCTGCAAGCAGGGCAACATCAACGTGCCCAACCTTTTTGAGGTCACTCAGAAGGCCGGCCAGTTCATCATCGACAACCAGCACAAGAAATCCGGTGGCTGGGATTACCTCTACGACACCACCGGCAGCCGCGGCGGCGACCTCTCAGTAGCCGCATGGCAAATCCAGGCCTTGAAGGCCTGCCATCACACTGGCCTGGAATTCAAGGGCCTCAGCCGCGCCGCTAATAAGGCGATGGATTATGTGGACTCCATGAAGTCCAAGGACGGCGGCTTCGCCTACTCAAGGCCCGATGAACAACCCCATGCCGAAGGCTACCGCACCATGACCGGCGGCGGCGTGCTCTCGCTGCAAATGTTCGACAAGGGCTCCATGTCCTCCGCCCGCCAGGGAGCCAAATACATCGAGGAGAACACCCGCTTCGACTACAATACCGCGTATTCAGACCTCTACGGCCACTACTACGAAGCACAGGCCATGATGAACCGCGGTGGCGAGCAGTGGAAGAAATACAACGCCCTCTTCCGCGACCAGGTTCTCAAAAACCAGAATCCAGACGGCTCGTGGAAAGCGCCTAACAAGGGCAGCGCACAAGGGATTCGGGCCGTCGCACCGCTCTTTGTCGGCAACACCCATTACCGCACCGCCCTGTGCACGCTGATGCTGGAGGTCTATTACCGCTTCCTGCCCGGCACCGGCGTCGGCACCCGCTGAAACCCGTTTCCGCACGCGGCCCAGTGAAAAAACCTCCGGGCCCATTGCGAGCGCTGGCCGCAAGCGCGCGGCTGGCCAACCTCCCAAGTGTCGTTTCCAACGTCTGGTGCGGCCTGCTGTTAGGTGGCGCGGGGTTGTTTGACAGTGGCGCTGCCACGATGGCGGCAGTCTCGCTCTACCTCTGCGGCACCTTTGTCAATGACTGGGCGGACCGCGGCTGGGACCAGACACGGCGCCCCGAGCGCGCGCTGCCACGCGGATTGTTTCCGCCGGCGATGTATCTCTCACTGGCTCTTGCGCTCGCCGCCAGCGGTCTCGGAACTGCCGCACTGGCAGGCCCGCACGCGCTGACGGTGGCCGCGCTGATCGCACTGTGCATCCTGCTCTACACCTGGCTGCACAAGAAGACCGCATGGGCCATCGTTTGGATGGCGCTGTGCCGGGCGCTGCTGCCGTTGCTCGGGCTTGCAGCCTCCGCTCAGCACGCCCTGTGGCCGGTGGCAAGCATCGCCGGGCTCGCACTGTTCTGCCACGTGGCGGGCATCTCGCTTTTCGCCCGCCGTGAGTCGCTGCCGCAACAATCTGGTGGAGGAAACCTCGCAACGTGGTGTTTCGTCGCCTGCGCCCTGATGATGACTTCCTCCACCTTCGTCATGCTCAAGCTGCCGCCGGCCGCATGTCTGTTGGCAATTGTTCCATACGCCACATGGACCTGCCACAGCCTGCTGCGCCACAAGAACGACACCGGCGCGCGCGTCTCCAGCCTGCTGGCGGGCATTCCCCTGGCCGATTGGATGCTGCTGCTGCCGCTGGCTCTCGCCCACGGTGCCGGCACCACGCCCGCGCTGTGGCTGCCGCCGCTCGCATTTCTAACAGGAAGGGCGCTGCAACGCCTCGCCCCCGCCACCTGAAACCGCTGCGTGAATCCACCGCCGTGGCCATCCGCACAAGGCTCGAACGCCGCCGCGGAAAGCTCTGGAAATCCGGGCAAGGATCATCCCATCCGCACTCAATTCCGTTTCTCGCGGGCCCACCGGGCCATGGCCATGAGGCGGCTCACTCCCGCTTCTCCGGTGGTGCCGGTGAGGGCGGATGCGTGATCGGCCATCTCCACGCGGCGCGCCGGCAACCACAAACCCGCCCGCTCCTGAAAAAGTGCCAGCGCCCGGGTTTCATCCGCAGTCAGCGCCACCGGCAGCGGCAGCGGATCCACCGGTGGCAGATCCGCAATCACCGGCTGCGAAGGGGCGCGGTGATAAACCACCACGGTGCCCGCCGCCAGATCTCCGAGCCGTTGGAAACGGCGCGTGGCCAGGCAGCTCGCCATCCCAAATGCATAAGTGAAAAGCGGCATGCCATCGATGAAACGCAGGAAATTGCGCACCACCGCCTGCCCCACGGTGACGGGCGAGCCGCTTGCCTGCACCACGCGCAGCCCGGCCAGCCGCTTGCCGGGCGTGGCACCGCGCCGGCCGGCCTCGAACACCACCGGATAGAGCCAGTCTAACAAAAACCATGCAAGCAGCAGCAGCCCGCCCGCCACCTTGCCGCCGAGCGCCCAGCCCGCCAGCGAGCTGAGGATCACGCCGGCCACCAGCAGCATCACACGGATCAGGAAATCGATGAGATAAGCCCCGGCGCGCGGCAGCGGACCGGCGATGCGCAGGCGGATTTCCACGCCCTCGGCGAGTTCCACCGATTGCAGCGTGTCGAGTTTCGCGGCGGACTCCACGGCCATCACTTCTTGAGGCGTTCGTCCAGCATCCTGAGCGTGACACGCATGGAGATGTCCAGCGAGTCCGCGGAGATGATTTTCATATTGTCACCCGGCGTGTGCCACCAGCCGCTGCGTGTGAAATCGCCGATGATGTCCACCGTGGGGATGCCCGCGAAATTGAGCGGCACGTGGTCATCGATGATCGGGCCGGAAGCCATACCGAAATAGCGCTCCACGCCCTCGGCGCGCGCTGCGGAAAACACCAATTCGCGCAGATCCACCGGCGTGTCGGACGGCAGGCGGATGGACAGGTTCCGGTGCCCGACCATGTCTAACAGAATGCCGAACTCCGGCTTGTCCGGCCGGGTGCGCCATTGGTTGGCATAATGGCGGCTGCCGTAGAGCCCGTCCTGCGGCGTGATGTTTTCAAGAAACGCCTCCTCGCCATCGAAGAGCACGAGCTCCAGCCGCGCCGCCTGCTCCGGCCGCTCGCGCGCCAGAAACTCCGCGATCACCACGATGGCGGCGCAAGCGGAGGCCGCATCGTCGGCACCGAGGAAATGCTTGTCCTTGTAATACTTCGAGTCGATGTGGGCGCAGAGGATTCCCTCAACCGGCCGGGCCCACGGATCGCCCGCACCCTTGGCAAAGCGGGCCCGCACGTTTTCAAAAGCGACCTTGCCAATCGGTGTCATCCGCTCGAAGGGCTGGCCTTGCGTCACCCAGCCGGATTTTTCCAATTCCGCACGGACGTGGGCTCGCACCGCGGCCAGCTCCTTCGATCCCGGCGGACGCGGGCCTTTGGCAAGAATCGCCGCCGTTTGTTCATAAGCCGCTTGGCCGAGCTTGGGCGCGCTCCGGTCATGCAGCCACCATGCCAGCCCGCCTGCCACTGCCAGCACCAACAAGACCACCAGAATCAAACGCGATTTCATGCCGGAGGATGGAAACGCCGTCTTGCCATGGAAAGCGCAAAGCGGAGCAATGATGCATGGTTATTCCAACCGCAGCGTTTGCCCCATGTCTGCGGAATCCCGCGCCGCCAGGGCCGCTTCGGTCAGGTGAAAGGCGCTGGAGTCGTCTCCTGTCCGCCGCCCTTGCGGATCGCGGCGATGAAATCGGTGAAGATGCGTCCGGGCTGCTCATCCACGGCAAGGTGCCGCCGTAGAGTTTCCGCTCGTTGAACCACTGCGGGCGCGTTTCCCATTTGCAGGACTTGCGCGAGTTGAGGCGGAAATCATGTTGGCAGGCTTGCAATCACTTCCCCGTCAGCAATTTCCGGCAACCCCAGACGTAGTTCCAGCCGGAGAGGAGGGTCAATCCGAGCGCGAGCCACAGCGAGACCGGTTGCAGCCAGCCATCGGGACGGGAAAGGTAATGAATCAGCGCGACAAACCAGTTTCCGGCATCCAGCGGCTGGAATGCGAACCAGACCAGGCAGGTGATGCAAAACGTCAGCTGCAGCCCGGTTTTCCATTTCCCCAAGCGGTCGGCGGCCATCACCTGACCCGCTTCCACCGCGATCTGCCGCAGCCCGGTGACCAGAAATTCACGCGCAAGAATGAGCACCGTGATCCACACCGGACACAAGTCCTGCACACTCAGATAAACAAACGCGGAGCAGACCAGCACTTTGTCCGCCAGTGGATCCATCAACTTGCCCATCGGCGTGACCAAGCCCATCTTGCGGGCGAGCCAGCCGTCCAGGAAATCGCTGATGGCCGCGATGACGAAGGACACCAATGCGATCCAGTGCCCGGTGAAACTGGCGAACGAGGTCCCCGCCACGAAGACCCCGGTAAGCACTAGGCGCGAGAACGTGATGGCATTGGGAAGGTTCACGCGGCCGAATGTGGAAAATCCACCGGCCGATGGCAACAAGCGGTTTCGGCCGAATGCGATGCACCACGCCAAGCGTCCCGGAAAAATGACAACCGCGGCGGATCACTCCGCCGCGGTTGCACACCAGTTAGCTGAACACACTTGAAATCAGGCGCCTGCCACGCCGCTGGCCAGCGGTTTGGGCAGTGGCTTTTCCTTTTTGCGCAGCGCCCGGCGCATTTTGGTGAGCGCCGAGTTCTGCAGTTGGCGGATCCGCTCGCGGGTCACCCCGAATTCGCGGCCCACTTCCTCCAGCGTGAGGGCCTTGCGACCGCTCAAGCCGAAGCGTTCGTCGATGATCCGGCGCTCGCGCTCGTCGAGCACCGAGAGCAGGCCATCGAGTTCGCCGTGGAGATTCTTGTCGGAAAGCATGTCCAGCGGATTGACGGCGCGCTCGTCGCTGATGATTTCACCGTATTCGGTGGCCTCACCTTCGTTGATCGGCGCGTCGAGCGAGGTCGGACGGTGCGATGCCTGGCGCAGCATGGCGAGCTTGCGGCGGGGCACGCCGATCTCGTCGGCGAGTTCCTCATCGGTGGGCTCGCGGCCGAGGGCCTCGGTGAGCATCGCGGCAATCCGGCGCATTTTGGCGATCTTGTCCACCATGTGAACGGGCAGGCGGATGGTCTTGGATTGGTTGGCCAGCGCCCGCTTGATGGATTGCTTGATCCACCATGCGGCGTAGGTGGACAGCTTGCCGCCTTTTTCAGGATCGAAGCGTTCCACGGCTTTCATCAGGCCGATGTTGCCTTCGGAAATCAGGTCGGTCACCGGCATGCCATAGTTGGCATAGTCCTGGGCGATCTTGACGACCAGGCGCAGGTTGGCGCGGATCATGTTCGAGCGCGCCTCGGGATCGCCCTTTTTGATGCGCTCTGAGAGAGCGATTTCCTCTTCCGGAGTGAGGAGAGGTGTTCTGGAAATCTCCCTCAAGTAGAGCTTCAAACTGCCTTCGGATTCGTATGCCATGTTGGTGTGGGGTTGTTTGTTAAACGTCGCGCGGGGGGATTTATTCCTAAATTTTCTGAAAAATACCTTCATTGTAGTGAATTTGTAAATACCAAACTTACAATTCACGACCGCTCAAGTTCACTCAATGACACAATGAGCATTCGACATGCCCAAGTTTCCCAAATCACAACCCACTGGTTTCCAAAGATAAATCAATGCGGGGGGTTCGCAAAAACAAGCGACAATGACGATGTGTCCATAAATTGAGACAATTTGTCGCAGGGATTCGTTCAAGAGGGCGTAAACCCCTCAAGCCCGCCACCGCTTGGTCAGGTCGCCATAGGCGTCGATCCGGCGGTCGCGGAAGAATGGCCAGATTCGGCGGAAATCCTCAACCAACTGGAAGTCAAGGTCTTGCAAGATGATTTCCTCGTTCCAGGTGGAGGCCTTGGCGACGATTTCGCCATACGGATTCGCGACAAACGAGCGGCCCCAGAACTCGGTGCCGTCATGGGTGCCGGAGCGGTTGACGGCGGCGAGGTAGCAGCCGTTGGCCACAGCGTGGCCGCGTTGCACCGTTTCCCATGCGCAATGCTGAGCCTCGCCGAGGGCGTCTTTTTCCTCGGGCAACCAGCCGATGGCGGTGGGATAAATGAGCACTTGGGCTCCGCCGAGGGCCATCAGCCGGGCGGCCTCGGGATACCATTGGTCCCAGCAGATCAGCACGCCGAGCTTGCCAAACTTCGTGTCCCACACCGGCCAGCCGCTGTCACCGGGGGTGAAGTAGAATTTTTCCTCGAACGCCGGATCCTGCGGAATGTGGGATTTCCGGTATAAACCGAGCAGTTTTCCATCGGCATCGTGGATGGCGGCGGTGTTGTGATAGAGCCCCGGGCCGCGGTGCTCGAAGAGCGAGGAAACCAGCACGATGCCCAGCTCACCTGCCAGCTTCCCAAGGCGGTCTGTCACCGGGCCGGGCAGTGGATCGGCAAGGTCAAACAGCGCTGGATCCTGCACCGTGCAGAAGTAGGGCGTGAGGAACAGCTCCTGGGTGACCACGATG
>Ga0105090_10002104_pt1 | contig 11009 bp, 6 predicted proteins | sample PPLLak3March2015_FD_79110 | JGI IMG/M metagenome (GOLD analysis project Ga0105090, IMG submission 79110) | Freshwater sediment microbial communities from Prairie Pothole Lake near Jamestown, North Dakota, USA - PPLs Lake P7 Core (1) Depth... | ecosystem: Environmental > Aquatic > Freshwater >... | reverse complement strand
CGAAGAAGGAATACTGGAACGACCTGCTGCGCCGGATCGAATCCAAGCCCGGCTACAACAACCGGCTCGCGCTCGACATGTACCGCCTGCGGCGCGCGACCAAAACGCTGGACAGCGGCAACGACGTCTTCGAGATGGCGCAGCTCGCGCTGCAGGAGCGTCAGGCGGCCGAGGCGAAGAAGATCCTCGAGGAAGGTTTCGCGTCGGGCCTGCTGGGCAAGGGCTCCGACGCCGAGCGCCAGAAGCGACTGCTCAACCTTGCCAATCAGCGCGCCGAGGAGGCACCGAAGCAGCTGGCCGCCGCCGAAACCGAGGCGCGCGAACTCAAGGACGGCGACGCGCTGGTCCGTGTCGGCATGGCGTACTCGGGCATGGGCCAGCACGACAAGGCCATCCCATTGATCCAGCAAGGCATCGCGCTGCTGCAGCAGGACAAAGGTGCCAAGGGCAAGAGCGGCCGCGTCGACGAGGCCAACCTGCACCTGGGTCTTGCCTTCCTGCGAGCGGGCCAGAAGCAGAAGGCCGTGCAGGCGTTCAAGTCGGTGCAGGGCACCGACGGATCCGCCGACCTCGCACGGCTATGGTTGCGGGTTTAGACCGTTGGAACACCGCGCGCCAGCCGGGAAGGCCTGACCCACTCGTCCCGCTCACGCGGTAAGCGGACCGAGTCAAGACCGCCGCAAGGAGGAAGCGGTTCAACTTGCCACACCGATGGCGTACCAGGCAGGGCAGGAGTAGCCTCAACAGGCACTTTTCGCTTTCTGCCCCCATGCCGGTTCCACCACTGTTCGCAAGGAGTTGGAGGCTGGTCGCGGTCGCCGCGACGGCTTGCGCGCTGCTTGCCGCGGGCTGTGTGTCTTCGCCGAGTCGCGACAGTCAATTTCCGTCTCTCCTGTTCGCTGATCAGCACTTCGGTGCCCCCTCCGAGCCGGTTTCGGCCGACCGGATATTCGCGGTCAGCGAGGCGATGCGCGACTACCTGCGCAGTCAGCTCCGCGTCGGGCAATCCGACATGCAAACGGCCCTAGCTGAGGCGCTCTATCGGGACGGGCAACTGAAGCTTGAGTACGAGTCGAGCGTCACCCGCAATGCGGCCGAAGCGTTCGACGCACGTGCCGGCAACTGCCTGTCGCTCGTGATCATGACCGCGGCCTTTTCCAAGGAGCTCGGCTTGCGCGTGCGGTATCAGAGTGCCTATCTGCAGGAAGATTGGTCACTCAAGGGCAACCTCTTGGTTCGCAGCGGTCACGTCAACATCACACTTGGCCGCCGGATGGCGGACATCAGCCGAACACCATTCGCGCATGACCTGACAATCGACTTCCTGCCAAGGGAGGAAATCGTGGGATTGAAGACCCGCGAGATCCCTGAAGCGCTAATTGTTTCCATGTTCATGAACAATCGAGCGATCGAAGCTATGGTCGCTGGTCGCGTCGATGATGCCTATGCCTGGGTGCGGGGCTCGCTGCTCAGCAGTCCCGATTTCCCAGCCGCCCAGAACACGCTCGGCCTTCTGTACTTGAAGAAGGGCTTGCTGCCAGAGGCTTCACGTGTGTTCGAGTATCTGCTCGACGCGGACACTAGCCATACGTCCGCGCTCGCAAACCTGTCGGAAGTGCGCAAGCGCCAGGGCCATCTAGCGGAGGCCGAGCGACTGCGGGAGCAACTGGCGCGGATCGAGTCCGTACCGCCGCTGCATGATTACTGGCTCGGACTCGCGGCGATGAGGCGGGAAGATTACCGCGCCGCCCGCGCTCACTTCGAGCGCGAGGCCGCGCGGCCCGATAATGCAGCGGCAGTCCGCTTCTGGCTTGGCGTGGCACTACTCAGGATGGGTGACCACCAGCAGGCGGCCGAGGAAGTGGAGCGGGCCGTGGAAATGGCCGCCAACCGCAGTGAGCGGGGCTTCTACGCTGCCAAGCTGGCGTTGCTGCGCAGAGCGGCGAACTGACCCAGGGCCGTTAGCGCGGGCGTCGTTGGGCGCACGTCCCCTTTTCGATCACCGTCGCGTGCATTTCGTTGACGCCGCTACTTCACGCGGCGCACGCGAGGGGAGAGAGCGACGCCATCGACGTCGAGGAAGTCGGCGCCCAATACCCCCCGTCGTATAGCCGCCTTGCGCTTCCCGGGGCTCGTGGCGTACGTAGAGCCATCAACAATCTGCCAAACCTGCCCGTTCTCAAGCGCGATTCTTTCGTTCGGGCCCCAACCCGAAAAGTCACGGGCCACCGCTGACTCCACAACTGCTTCACCGCGCGCGACTTCCGGCCGCGTTACGGGCTGAGGGGCGGATGCTGAGGTCGTGGGAAGCGCGTCATAACAGGCAACCCTCGCCATAATGTCGCTGATTCGGCGGCAACTCTCGAGGCTGTCCTGCGCGATTGCGGGCACGGCGGTCACACAGATTAACAGCAGCGCCGGACCGACAAGCGCTTCTCGCCGGCGGTGGAGATTCCGAAGTTTCAACACGGGTTGATTCACTCCTTCCTTGGTGCGGACCCCTGACAATACCGCGCCTTGAACCAGTCAATCACCAGTCTCCGCTCTTCAGGGAAAGCCTCGGTCGAAATCCGCTGGGCCGGTTCGTTTCCGAGGAAACCAGAGTCACGGAGACTGGCCGACCCCTGGTCGAGCACGGCGCGCTGACCATCGAGCAACCGGTAGTCAAACTCGATTGACACTACCCACGAGTTTCTGGCGACGCGCAGATCACTTCTCGCGGCGCCACGCCCGGATTGGACCGCTCCGGCTGGATTGACTTCGCGCAGCGACAATTCAATCAGGCTTCCCTTCGCTAAACACGCGGGGGCGGCTGATTTGAGTTCCTGCTCGAGGGCCCGACGCAGCCGCTGCGCCGACTCACTTCGGAGGAGAGAATCCGTGCTGTCCTCGGCGAGTTGGAACTCCTTCCCAAGTACAACGATGGCGTCGACCGCTACAGCTTCGACCGCGGATGCGCCTGGTGAGAACAACGCGACAGCGCCGAGCATCGCGATGCGGCAAGCAGTGCTTCTCATGGGACTCTCCGATTGCGACCGGGGTGAACCCAAACTACTCGCATTGCGCGCGGCGCTCAACCGCAAAAAAAAACCGGAACCCTCGTAGAGGATTCCGGTTCTAGTTGCTGTGCTTCGGTTCTTACAACCGTCCGCGGACGCCGAGGTAATAACGCCGGCCGATGGCATCGTAACTGCCGGCCATCTCAACACCGGTGACCGATCCCGGCAGGCTGCTAATGGCGGTCCCGCTCTGATCGAACACGTTGTCGATGCCCGCGTACAGGCTCCAGTTCTTGTGCACCTGATACGTCGCCTGAAGGTCCGTATAGATTTCCGAGCTCACCGTCTTCGCGCCAGCCGGCAGGTCAAAGGCCGCCAGGAACTGGTCGTCCAGCGCCGACTTGCCAATGAACGTGTTGCGCATCGTCACGCCCCATGCGCCCCACGAGTACCCGAGCGACAGGAACCACCTGTTCTCCGGGGTGTCGAGTTCACCGACGTACTCATCCTTTTCAGCGCCCGGGAGGGGGATGGTGTACCCCTCGAGGTAGTGCGTCCAGGTAAACCGAGCGTCCAAGCGGCCAGGTCCCACGCGATCAGAGTAGGCGGCCGTGAAGTCGAGTCCCTTGGTCCGAAGGCCGCCGCTGTTCGTGACGGCCGAATCGATGAACTCGAGCGATCCGGCGCTGTTAGTGCCGACCGCGGTCGGACGTCGCGTGATGAACTGGCAGAACGACGCATTACCCGCGTAGCACTGATCTAAGATGAACTGACGCGGCGTGGAAACGAGGGCGTCGTCGATCTTGATGTCGAAGTAGTCAAGTGTGAAGGCGGTGTTCTTCAACCAGCTGATGTTGGTAGGAGCGAACACGACCCCCAGCGTCCACGACTTACCTTCCTCCTCTTCAGCTTGTGGGTTACCACGATCGAAGCCGCTGACACCCTGAAGGTCCGCCTGGGTCAAAGTGAATTGGCCGTTGGCCGCGATATTCTGCGCGACGCCCGGAGCGGCGCGGCACGCGTCAGCCGTTGCGCCCGGCGTCGTTGCTGTTACACCGAGGCACGGATCGCTCAGACCGGTCGGGAAGTCCTGTGACGGCGGCGAGTACAACTCGCTGATATTCGGCGCACGCGTGGCAAGCGAGTTGGTCGCTCGAAACTTCACGTCCCTGTTGACCGCCCACTCGAGGCCCAGGGAGTAGCTGAAGGTGCCGCCCACCGTTTCGTAATCGCCGTACCGAACCGCGGCCGTCGCGTCAAGTCTCCTTGCGTAGGCCTGGTCCCTGAGGATCGGGAAGCGTCCCTCAAGGAAGTATTCCCAGACGTCGTAGCCGCCCTTGGTTTCCGGAATCGCGTTACCCGCGTTCAGGCCGGCCTGAGCAAGCGGGTCGAACGTGCTGCGCGCATCCTCCTTCCGGTACTCGATACCGGCGGCGACCCCCAACGGACCCGCAGGCAGTTGCGCCGCTTCGCCGGTGACGGTGGCGCCAGCTACGTTCTGCCGGGTTTCACTTGTATAGAGGGTGGGGGCAATGATGTATTTAACTGCCTCCGGGCTGATGGAGTTGAAGCCGAAGACGTTGATCGGCACGCAGCCCTGGGCGCGCGCCTGCTCATCACGGCACATGGCTCCACCCGCGCCGTCCGGGATCGCTTCCAAGGCGTTGCGGAAGTTCAGCACGTTCACCTGGCCGCCCCCCACTTGCGACTCGGTTGTGACGCCATGGCTGACGAACGCATCGTAGTTCCATGAGCCCGTGATATTGCCCTTCAGGCCAGCCAGCAGGCGGTACGTGTCGCGCTCCGCTTCCTGACCCCGGTTGCCGAATTCGGTCAACCGGCGCGTGAAGTTGTAGTCCACCGCACCGTCACCATCCCGGTCCGTAAGTAGCGCAAAAATGTCTGGACGGATCACGGGGTTGTTCACTAGCGCCCCATTCACCATGAACTGCGCTGGGACGACCCCGCCAGTGGCCGGGTAGATGCCGTTCGACCCCCCCGACTCCAAGGGGAATGGCTCTAGTTCGGACGTGGTCTTCGTCCGCGCGTAGTTGCCCTCGAAATAGGCGGAGTGCCCTTTAGTCCACTCGTATTCGCCCGAACCCGCAAAAAGATTCCGGTCGGTGGGTACGGCGATCGTGCGGAACGCGCTCCGATTGAAGCCCGTTGCACCCACGCCGTCACCAAAGCCGTCGCCATTGACGTCGGCGCCATTCGTCCTCAAAGGGATCAAATTGCCGGCCGCGTCAAACGTCCGGTTCCCACTACCGGTGATGATGGTCCCTTGTGGCGCGAAGCTGGAGTAGAAGGGCCTCTGCATCACAAACATGTCGTCCGGGTTTCCGGTCAGCAGGGCTTTCGAAACCTGATCGACACTGGACTTGTCGCGGTCGCGCGAGTACACGGCGCCCTGCTTGCTGACGCCAATGTGACCCATCATGAAGCCGCTCTGCCCGCTGGTACCGAACGTCATAGAGGCGGAACGCTGGTCGTCGTCGCCTTCGAAGCTCCGGCCGTACTGGGCGTCCACCGCCAGCCCGTTGAAATCGCGTTTCGTGATGATGTTCACCACGCCGGCGACGGCGTCGGAACCGTACAGCGCCGACTGGCCCCCGGTCAGGATGTCGACCCGATCAATGAATGCTGTCGGAATCGTGTTCAGGTCGACGGCGAACGATCCCGGCACGCCGGACACATACCGCCGGCCATTGACCAGCACAAGGGTTCGGTCCACGCCCAGCGCGCGGAGTTCGACGGTCGCCACACCCGAGGCATTGGTTTGGAAGTTCGAGTTCGTCCGCGTGATGGTCGTCCCGCTGAATCCGACCGTTGGGTTGGAGTTCAGGACATTCTGGATGTTGACTGCCCCGGATTCCTGAATTGCCCTGGAGTCGATCTGCTGCAAGGGCGAAGCCGATTCAGCCCCTTCCGACACGATCCGAGTACCCGTAACGACGGCCCGCTCCAGTTCCGTCGATGCCGGCGCCGGCGCCGGTGCCTGCGCATGCGCGGCGCCCGTCATTGCTGCTATTGCCACGGTTCCGCTAAAGGCCAGTGCGACCCCGCGTGCTATGGGTTTTAGTTCAAACATTGACTCATCCCCCCGAGAAGTTCAAGTTTCGTACGGCCTCGAAACGCGCAGTCGGCAGACAGGAGAGCCAGCGTCATTTGGTTCCGAGAGCCTGTGGATTGTCGGTTTGGCCCGGGCCGCTTGGCAACAAACCCTAGAACTCCACTCTTGGGTTGTTGCTTTTCAGGGACACCTCGGCGCGCACTGCAGCCGATGCCCAGCTGCGCGAGCCTCGAGTTGATCGAGTGCGAGCCGCAGAGCACGAAGGCGCGGGCGCGTGCGGTCTCGCGTCCAGTCGGACATCGACCGCATCGAGTGCCGCGGCTAGGCGCGGTTTAGCGGACGGGCAAGCGGGGTACCGACTGAAGCAACTCGCGCGTGTAGTCCGACTCAGGGTTAACCAGAATGTCCTGCGCCGGCCCGGCCTCCACGATGCGGCCGTCCTTCATCACCGCGATGTCGTGGGCGAGGTACTCGACCACGCCGAAGTTGTGCGTAATGAACAGGTACGCGACGCCCAGCTCGTCCTGCAACTGCTTCAGCAGGTTGACGATCTGGGCCTGCACCGAGACGTCGAGCGCCGACGTGGGCTCGTCGCAGACGAGCAGGCGCGGTTCAACCGCCAGTGCGCGGGCGATTGCCAGACGCTGCCGCTGGCCGCCGGAGAACTCGTGCGGGTAGCGGTCGAGCGCGTCGTCGCGCAGTCCGACCCGCGACAGCAGGCCGAGAGTGCGGTCAGCGATCTGACGCCCGCCCAGTTCGGGCCGCAGCGCCAGCAGGCCCTCGGCCAGCAGTTCGGAGACCCGCATGCGCGGGTTCAGGGACGCGAACGGGTCCTGGAAGATGATCTGCAGCGACCGGCGCGCGTGTCGCAGCGCCGCGCCGTCGAGCGTCGACAACTCCTGGCCGTCGAGCCGCGCTTCGCCGTGGATGACCGCGCTCGCGCGCAGCAATTGCAGCAGCGCCTTGCCGGTCGTCGTCTTGCCGCACCCGGACTCGCCGACGAGGGCAAGCGTGCGTCCGGCCTGCAGCGTGAACGAGATCCCGTCTACCGCCTTCACATACCCGACAGTCCGCTTCAGCACGCCGCGGCGGATCGGGAAGTGGACCCGGTAGTCGCGCACGTCGAGCAACGGATTCGCGCTCGATTCGCTCCGCGCTCGCGGGGAAGCGCCGGTCGACTCCTCGCGGCGCACGGGCAACCTATCCGCCGGCAGTCCGTTCCGGTACAGCACGCAACGGACCGCGTGACTGTCGACCGGAACCAGCAGAGGCGGCGCGCCGTTCACGCACTCTGCCTGCGCCGCGGGGCAGCGGTCGGCGAAGCGGCAGCGCTCGAAGGCCTGGTCAAGCCGCGGCACGGTGCCGCCGATGGCGGCGAGCGGCCGGCCGCGCTTGGCGAAGTCGGGAAGCGCGTCGAGCAGCATCCGCGCGTACGGGTGCCATGGCCGCGCGAAGAACTCCGCCGTCTCTGCGACCTCGACGACCTGGCCGGCGTACATCAGCGCGACGCGGTGCGCGACCTGCGACACGATGCCGAGGTCGTGCGTGATCAGCAGCATCGCCATGCCCTGGTCCTTCTGCAGGTCCATCAGCAAGTCGAGGATCTGCTTCTGCACGGTCACGTCGAGCGCGGTCGTCGGCTCGTCGGCGATCAGGACATCCGGCTCGGCGGCCAGCGCGATGGCGATCATCACGCGCTGCTTCTGGCCGCCCGACAACTGGAACGGATAGCTGGCGATCCGCCGCTCGGGTTCCGGCAGTCCGACCCGCCGCAGCCATTCAAGCGCCCGGGCGCCCGCGGCGGCGCCCTTGAGCGGCGTGTGGCGCTCGATCACCTCGACGATCTGCGCGCCGACCGGCAGCACGGGGTTCAGGCTGGTCGCCGGCTCCTGGAAGACGATGCCGATGCGGCGCCCGCGCACATCGCGCATCCGCGACTCGGGCAACTGCGCGACGTCGGTGCCGGCGAGATCGATCCGGCCCTGCGCCACGCGCCCGTTCTCCGGCAGCAGGCGCAGGATCGACAGCGCGGTCACCGACTTGCCGCACCCCGATTCGCCGACGAGGGCGAAGGTCTCGCCGCGCTCGATGGACAGCGACAACGCATCGACTGCGCGCACCAGGCCGCTGTCGGTGTCGAGCTCCGTCTGCAGCCCGTCGACCTGCAGCACTGGCCCCCGCGCAACGAGATCGGCTGCGCTCACGCGGCTTCCTTCAGCCGGAAGCGGCGCGGACGGAACGCGCGTGCGCGCGGATCGAACGCTTCGCGCACCGCGTCGGCGACGAGGTTGGCCGACAGCACCAGCGCGAGCATGAAGGTGAACGCGGTCGCCAGGTTCCACCACACGACCGGGTCGCGCGACATCTCGCTGCGGGCGAGGTTGATCATCGAGCCGAACGACGACGAGTTCGGGTCGACGCCGACGCCGACGTACGACAGCACCGCCTCGTACAGGACCAGCGCGGAGAAGTCGAGCACGGCCACGATCAGCACGAGGTGCATCACGTTCGGCAGGATGTGGCGCCGCATGATCCGCCAGTGGCTGACGCCGAACGCGTGTGCCGCCTGCACGTACTCGAGTTCGGCGAGCTTCAGCGTCTCGGCGCGCAGCAGCCGGCACAGCGTCGACCAGCCGGTCACGCCGAGGATCAGCGTCAGCAGGAACAGGCGGAACTCGGCGCGCTCGACGCCCGTCTCGAACGCCTCGGCGTTCTGGTCGATGTACACGTTGACCAGCAGCACGAACGCGGCGACCAGCAGGATCGGCGGAATCGACGACAGCACCGTGTAGAAGTACTGGATCAGGTCGTCGACCCAGCCCTTGAAGTAGCCCGCGAGGATGCCGAGCGCGATCGCCAGCGGCAGCGTGGCGATCGTCGCGAGCGACCCGATGACGACCGCGGTGCGGATGCTCTTCAGCGCCTGGAACAGCACGTCGTTGCCGGTGCGGTCGGTGCCGAACGGGTGGTACCACGGCCATAGCGCTGCGATCCAGCCGATCAGCATGGCCATCACGAGCAGCGTGGCGAGCATCGGCCGCCATGGCAGCTCGGTGCGTCCGCGGACGATGGCGCGTGCCGAAGCGGCGAATCCGCCGCGCGTGCGCCCGCGCAACGCTGCGATCGCGGCGCAGACGAGCAGCCCGCCGGCCAGCCCGGCTGCCACGCCGGTCAGTGACCGTCGGATCACGTCGGGCACCCAGTCGCGCACGGGATCCTCAAGGTGCGCGCCGCCGTGTGCGAGGCGCGGGTAGTCGCGCACCTCGACGCCGTTCACCACCTGCGTCTCGCGCTGGAACGACCACCATGCCAGCGGCACCGAGTATGTCTTCTCGCGCGCCTCGACCGCGTGCGCGAGCAGGGTGTCGAGCACGGACACCGTGCGCGTCGCGTACGCGCCCGGCGCGGCCGCCGCGCCGGGCGCCGGCGGCAACCGCGGGCGGAAGTGGATCGAGTCGGCGAGCGCGATCGCGATGAACACGCCGAGCACGACGGCGGCGGCCATCGCCGGTGCGTCGTGCGTCACGTGCCGCCAGGTGGCAAGTGCGTGCCGGTTGCCGCGCACGCGCCACGCGTAGACGGCCACGCCGAGGACGACGAGCCACAGCACGAAGTCAGTCCACAGGAAGACGAACTGGGGCACGCGCCGGTCTCCCTAGGTGAGCCGCACGCGCGGATCGGCGAACGTGTAGGCGATGTCCGTCAGCAGGTAGGCGAGGATGTACAGCAGCGAGCCGAGGAACACCATCGTGTGGACGATGGCGAAGTCCTGCCCGCCGATCGCCTCGATCACGTAGGTCCCGAGCCCCGGGATGCCGAAGAACGACTCGAACACGATCGAGCCGAGGAAGGCGTACGGCAGGAGCGCGCCGACGTGCGTGAGCACCGGCAGCCACGCATTGCGCAACACGTGGCGGAACAGCACGACCGCCTCGGACAGGCCCTTGGCCCGCGCCGTCCGCACGTAGTCCTTGTGGGTCTCTTCGAGCAGGATGGCGCGGAACAGGCGCGCTTCGGAGCCGAGCTGGAAAACGATGCCGACGACGAGCGGCAGCGCGAGGAACTTGACGAGGTCGAGTCCCGGCACGAAACCCGACAGCGGGACGAGCCGCAGCGTCTTCCCGAACAGCCACTGCGCCATGATGATGTAGAACAGGCTCGAGATCGACATCATCACGACGCACAGCACCGTGCCCCAGAAGTCAAGGTAGCTGGCGCGGAAGAACACCAGCAGCAGCGAGAACGCGATGCTGACGAACACGGTAAGCAGCAGCATCGGCGCGGCGAGCGCGAGGCTCGCCTGGATGCGGGTGCCGACCTCGTGGCGGATGTCGCGGCCGCTGTCGCTGGAACCGAAGTCGAGCGTGAACAGCCGCAGCGAGCGGTCGTGGAAGATCGTGTTCGTGATCTTGCGCGCGCCCGGCTCGGCGGCGTTGAACCACAGCGGCTTGTCGTAGCCGTGCTCCGCCTTCCACTTCTCGATCGCCTCGGCGGTGACGCGCTTGCCGCCGATGTTGAGCCGCGCGATGTTGTCGGGCGAGTTGACCGCGAAGAACAGCGTGAACGTCAGCAGGTTGACGCCGACCAGGATCAGGACCGCATAGAGGCAGCGCCGGACGATGTAGCCCGCCACGTCAGCGCGCCCCGCCCGCAAGCCGACGGCCCGCGGTCTCGCGCTCGCGGCGCTTCCACGCGCGGAACGCGGGCAGCACGGCGACGACGAGGGCCAGCGCCATCAGCGCGACCGGCCACCACACCGGACGGTTCCACTCGGCGATCCGCGCCGCGCGCAGCGCCGGATCGACCTTCATATACATCAGGCGGTCGTTGACCAGCGGCCCGGCCTTCACGTTGCCGACCCACTGGTGGTTCACCGAGCCGGCGTACGGGTTGTAGCCGAAGGTCCACGGCGCATCCTGCTGCGTGATCGCGGCCAT
>Ga0105090_10002103_pt1 | contig 11014 bp, 6 predicted proteins | sample PPLLak3March2015_FD_79110 | JGI IMG/M metagenome (GOLD analysis project Ga0105090, IMG submission 79110) | Freshwater sediment microbial communities from Prairie Pothole Lake near Jamestown, North Dakota, USA - PPLs Lake P7 Core (1) Depth... | ecosystem: Environmental > Aquatic > Freshwater >... | reverse complement strand
TATGTTCCCCTCCTGCAAAGCCTTATTTTGTTAGCCTTGGGGCGCCGGATAATGGCAAGGCAAGCGCTGTGAGGTCACCAATTATTCAATGTCAACGACTTACCCACATTTATTCCGGCAAAGTCGCACTCTCCGATGTCAATTTTGAACTGGACGCGGGTGAACCGATCGGCTTGGTCGGTCCCAATGGGGCAGGTAAAACCACGTTGCTCAGTATCTTGTCTGGTTTTTTACACCCTACTTCCGGCACCGTCAGACTGTTCGGTCACCGTCCCGGTGCAGCGCAACTCATTGGCAAAGTCTCTGCGCTACCCCAGGATGCAAAACTCGATCCAAGCTTTACGGTTTTCGCGCAACTGGTATTTTATGCCCGTCTACAGGGTTTGACTAAGCAGCTGGCAATCCTGGAAGCAAACCGGGTTTTAGAGGCAGTATCACTAAAGGAGGTCGCTCATGAAAAACCACTGGTGCTAAGTCATGGCATGGCAAAACGTGTGGCAATTGCCCAAGCGCTGATCGGTAAGCCGGAGCTGATATTACTGGATGAGCCTACCGCCGGGCTTGATCCGTTTAATGTTCGAACGGTGCGTGCAATCATCGCAGAACAATCATCAGTGACAACTTTTATAATCAGCTCTCACGATTTGGCAGAACTTGATCGGCAGTGCCGACAAATTTTACTGCTGGAAAACGGTATTATGCAGCCAGAGAAAATAAGCATAAACGAAAAACAGGCTGCCACCCGGTTTATTACCCTGCAAATGGAATCCTGCCCGGCACGGGAAGTGATTGCTAATCTCCAGGCTTTAGAGGGCGTCCTGCAGGTTACTAACCCGCAAAAAAATGAATTTGTAGTGGCATATGACCCAGGCCTGCAAGCCAACATGGATCTGCAACTGATTCAATGTATCAACACTCATCACTGGCAATATCGGCAATTGAGCCACGGCAAGACCCTGGAAGAAAAACTGTTTTTCAGGGATGTTCACCCTGCCTGACTTCGAAATTGTCCGATCGAGTAGGTTGCGCATATTTCATAAAGTTCGTTCACTGCCTGCATATCGCGACTGAAAGTACAGTTGGATTCGCGCCTATATTCATAATATCGACCCGTCTTTTGCTGACCGATGGGATGAGTCGCCAGCCAGACGGGAGTATCAGCGCCCTGATCCGGCATTTCGTGGCCTCCAAAACCCAGATCATTACTTAATGTCGAATTGACATCTCCAGGATGACAGGCATTGACGGCAATATGGAAAGGCTCAAGCTTTTCAGAAAAAGCGGCACTCAGCATACGGCCGGCTTGTTTGGACTGCCGGTAAGCTTGGTCGTTATTATAGCTTCGGCGGGTAAACTCCAAATCGTTAAGATCCAGACCGCCAGCCAGTAGCTGGCAACATTGACGATACGCGCAGGCACCGACGCTTTTAAAATAGCCGTGAATTCGTCGATTAGTCGGAAATAGCCCAGTACATTGGTGGCAAATTGCATTTCGATGCCCTCAGGCGTTTCCTGACGGGTGCGTGATGTGCAAGCGGCGTTGTTGATCAATAAGGCCCCCTTTTTCAAATTTCTATGACTACCTTGTGTGAGTTTTAGATAATCCAAACGCAGTAAAGTACGAAAGATATTTGAAGTGTTGCTAAACTGTAAACAGGAAATCTGATGGTATATAACCACTGGCAGTTTGCCATCTACTACAGACACTAAGAAATCTAAATTTTGATTTTTTTAGAGGTCCCGCTTAAAAAGTTTTCGCGCAAAAATATATTGTAAATTCACAAGTCAAAATTTATGGCAAAATCGCCATGCAGAATGGTTAAAAACCTGTCTAACTTTTCAGGCCCAAAAACCGTAAATTTCTGATTAAAAAAGGCCGTTTTTCCCAATTTCAGCTAGACAGTAAATATCATAACCTATTGATATTAATTATAAATGTTTCCTTATGAACTATTGAAACCTGGCATGACTTCTCAGCAACTCCAATGCCAGTGACTGCTGCTTGAAGGTCTTTAACATACGTCGCCAACGCATCATATAGTAAACTTCATTATTACCGTGAAAAAAGAATGAAAAGCTACGGAAACTCAAAAAATATATTACAATAAAAAAATTGATAGAATCAAAGAAAACGGAAATTCCATCTGTATCAATAAATTCAGTGACTACATACAAAAAAGCCCCTCTGGTTGAAGTTATCATTGAGATACCAAGTGGTAGCTTTATGAAGCGGGGCTCCACCGGAGAGTTGGATTTTATCTCCCCCCTACCCTGCCCGTTCAACTATGGCTCAGTTCCGGCATTCATCGGACTGGATGGCGATCTGCTGGATGCGGTAGTTCTCGGCCCACGCCTCCCTTTAGGTGCAATGGTAAAAGTTCATGCTTGGGGCGCTATTAGAATGACCGACCATGGATTGTATGACGACAAACTTATATGCAGTAGTTCACCAATTTCCTCGTGGAAACAACGACTGATAATTTTGTTTTTTATAATCTACGCCAAAGCCAAAAGTCTGATCAATCTGACAAGAGGTCGTAGGGGAGGCAACAGTTGTGAGGGATGGTATGACGCCGAGGGTGCCTTGGCGAAGGCAACACCCCGTGCTCAGGGTGACTGGAAAGGACCAACAACCCCCTGCTAAAGTACGTTATTTTAATTGGCGGACGCGCCGTTCCGATCACCAGTATCATGATCTTCGCTGGTTTTATGATCACTCCAGCGCTGATCATGCAGTTGGTGACGATCCGTGAATGGGATCACTTTTCGAGCTTCTTCAGTGAGGTGGGCGCATACTGTTTAGTGCTCACACGAAAACTAATCCGGCAATTTTATTTAGTGAGCGATTTGTCTATAGCTGTTAATCTCGCCAACAACACAGTCAAAGGGACGTGTCGCCCGCTGGTGGATTTGGAATTTGGTTTCTTATCAAGAATTGGAGGCTTATTTTAAGATCGCAGAGCGGCCTCTTCTTACCGTAACGTTCTCTCAATTTAAAAATAATTTTTCCTGCATCTCACCGTCTGTTTTGGATCGTGGGCTGACTGTCCCTCAAATGTCTTCTTCATTTTCTTCGTTGTAAAAAATATCGTGCTGTAAAAAACCTTTCATATCCCATATCCTTTTGTCCTGGTCCTGGTCATGAAGGTACCAAACCCAGAATTTTGCCTTAGTAACCATTTCAAGCATTTCATGGACAAGAAGCAGCTCTGGACTAGGATTTTTCTGCCACCACTCCATCAGAGATTGATAATCAGCTTCTAATGCCTCTTCTTCTTCATCTTTGTCCTCCCAAACCCTCAGCTGAGCTCTCCTGTCATTACTCATTTTTCCTCCACCATTTTTCATATTTGTTTCGAGAATTTCATAGTACATTTAAACCATGTCCGATTAATTACGATATGGTTTAAGTAGATCAAGAATTTGCCCCCAAATTATTGGGTTTTCAAAAGGTGAATAGATACAGATGTTCCATCACTCTCTCCATTATTTGGATTGACAGTTGAAGCATAGTTCATCCCAGGAGTTCCGCAAGTGGGTCAGATTTTTGAATCCGACAAACCGAGCGCCTATGATGAAGTCTTGTGCTCGATGTACAAAACATGACCTGTTCTATCTATCCGATCACAGTCAAATAATGCGCTTAAACAGGTTTCGCGCGATTACGCGAACAAAACCGCGGCAGTGCAACTCGACGAGACGGCAGCCACGATGGATAAATAAATTGACAAAGGCAACACCAAAGTTTCAGGGGTATCTTTCCTCTATCAAAAAGGATAGTGAATGTTTTTTTCTTTCGGCACTATTTAATGCTTTAGCTTCCGATTGTTTTCAAAAACTGGAAACAAATGCCGTGCGAAGTATAATATAATTCTATCCCTAGCTTATAAGGAGCCGCTATGCACGTTACCTTAGTCCATGTCTACGTAAAATCCGCTCACATCGATGATTTTATTGCCGCCACACAGCTCAACCATGAAGCTTCCATCCAGGAAGCTGGCAACCGTCGTTTTGACGTCCTGCAAGCACCCGATAACCCAAGTCATTTTATCCTTTATGAAGCCTATGCCTCTGCCGAGGCTGCTGCGGCCCACAAGAAAACAGCCCACTATTTAGTCTGGCGCGACACGGTGGCAGAGTGGATGGCGGAACCGCGCCAGGGTGTCCGTTATGAAGGCCTCTTTCCGTAAGGGTAAAACTATATGCAATTCATACCTTTCGCTCTTTCTAGGTTGCCGCGCATCAGCTACGGCAGTGGTCGTATTAATGAAGTTCCTGCGCTGGCCGCGACCTATGGCCGCACAGCCTTGCTGGTAACCGGTAAATACTCTTTTTGCTCTACACCACGCTGGCAGTCCTTCACCCAGTTACTGGAAACCAAAGGGATGAACTGGTTGCACTTAACCGTTTCGGGCGAACCGTCACCGATGCTGGTAGATCAGGCGGTAAGCCAATTTCGTGACGAATCGGTTGATGTAGTTATCGCCATTGGCGGCGGCAGTGTTCTCGATGCCGCCAAAGCGATAGCCGGACTACTACCCCACGGCAATTCGGTGATGGATTACCTCGAAGGCGTCGGCAAAAATGTCCCATATCACGGCCCCAGCACTCCTTTTATCGCTGTTCCAACTACGGCAGGAACTGGTAGCGAGGCGACCAAAAACTCGGTGCTGTCAGTGCACGGTCGAGACGGCTTTAAGAAGTCCTTCCGCGATGAGTGTTTAATCCCTGAATACGCAGTGATCGATCCCGATTTGCTTGCGAGCTGCCCCCGCGAACTGGTTGCGGCCGATGGCATGGACGCGTTCACGCAACTGTTGGAGTCCTACGCCTCGCTCAAGGCCAATCCATTCACTGATGCCTTGGCTTTGAGCGGCATAACTGCCGTGAAGGAAGGTTTTTTTGCAGCCTGGGAAGGAAACGAACCGGATGCCAGCCATGGTCGCGGTGCCATGGCTTACGCTGCCTTGCTCTCCGGTATCACCTTGGCGCAAGTGGGCCTTGGGTCGGTGCACGGCTTGGCCTCACCGTTGGGCGCATACTTTCCCATACCCCACGGCGTAGTCTGCGGTACTCTGGTATCTGCTGCCACCGAGATCAACATCAAGGCGATGCAAGAGCGCGAACCGGACAACCCGGCCTTGTCCAAATATGCGCAAGTGGGGCGGTTACTGGCCGGCCAGCCTGAGATTGATGATGCTACGGCCCGTTCGTCGTTAACCACCCTGTTGGCCGAATGGAGCGAACGACTGCAACTACCTCGACTCAATGGCTATGGCATTACCGCAGCAGATTTCCCGCTAATCGTCGCCAATAGTCGCGGCAGTAGTATGCAAACCAACCCGATTGTGTTGACGGATGCCGAGATCAATGCCATCTTGATGCAGCGTCTTTAATCCCGAGAGATGGCTTGACGCTGCTGTTGCCATTGCCTACATACAGGCAAATTCTCAACGCTGTTTGACAATGCTGGTTGGATGCTCATGCGCAGAATATTGATGCCAATATCCCGTCTCAAACACAGACCAATCAGCCAGAGCAGTAACCAGGCTAGCAAACAAAAGCGATAGAGAAGAGTCATCTACGATAGCTCAATATCAAACGTTTTCATGCCGCTTTACCTGAGTCAATCATTCAAGCGGCCGAGATGCTTGGCAAAAGTCGCAGATGAATCATCGCCCTCGAACACAAACACCTCATGTGTTATTTTTTTGCCGAAACATTGTAAGAAGTTTCATGTTTATTAGGGTTTTACTTCAGAGTTGAATCCACGTAATATGCGAATATTAAATTAGGAATTGATGGATGCAAAAAGTAAAGGTGCACAAGAGAATCTTCTGCACGTCAATATAAACGCTACTAGTAAATGCAATACCATACTTGCAATGCATATAACTAGCTCATTCAGCATATGATGTTTTGCCAAACAGTTTTTAAACCAGGCACCATGACATACGAACTTCTCGACCAACTCCATCCTCTTTATTACTACCTCGGAATAATGCTATGAGCTCAGGAATTACGCTCGTTACAGGAGCCACAGGCCACCTTGGCGCTAATCTGGTTCGCCGGCTGCTCGCCGATGGCGAGCAAGTACGGGTGATGATGCGCGCCGAACGCGACAATGGAGCAATGGACGGCCTCGACGTGGAACGCGTTTACGCCGACCTGCGCAACAGCGAGGAAGTGTCCGCCGCCGTGCGTGGCTGCGTCCGAGTTTATCATTGCGCGGCTCTGGTTTCGACAATTCAAGGTAACGCTGCCCATAAGCGCGAAATATTCGATACCAACGTTCGCGGCACAAATCATATCCTCCAGGCGGCCAAGCTCCACGGTATTGAAAAAGTGGTCGTGTCGGGATCCTTGAGCGCCACCGGCTATGAGCCGGATCTTTCCAGCCACGAGGAGATGCCGTTTTATCCTTTCGATCGCCATCTGCCCTACGGCTTTACCAAGCATCTCACCGAACATGAGTGCCTCAAGGCCCACGCCAATGGCATCAACGTCGTAGTCGCCACCTCCTGCGCCATCATCGGACCCCACGATTACGTGCCCTCGCGTATGGGTCGTGTACTCATTGATTACGCTCACGGCTCTCTGCGCGCCTACATTCCCGGAGGCTTCGAATTCGTTTCCAGCCATGATATCGCTGAAGGCCATGTTTTAGCCATGCAGCATGGACGTTCCGGGCAAAAATACATTTTTAGCACCGCCTACGCCAGCGTGGACGATCTGATGGCGATGTTCCGGGAAGTCACCGGCCGCCCATTACCCAGGCTGCGACTATCGCCATTGCTGATGGCCGCGCTGGCTGAAGTCGCCGACAAGACCTGGTATCGGGCATTTCCCAACTTGCCACGCCGCTTCACACCGGGCGCAGTGCGCTTGCTCCAGATGCGCCGCCGGGCTGACCACGACAAGGCGAAACAGGAATTGGGCTACCAGCCCACCCAATTGTCCCAAGCGGTGCGGGAAGCCTACGAAGATTTCGTTCGCAGGGGCTTGATCGTCCCGACCAAATAAACAATCGTCCCCACCTTAACCACGAACCAGAGCCCCAAACATGAACAGCGCACAAACCAAATCTCCACCCCCTTCCTTTGCGGAAGCCAAGAATCCCCGGCAAAAAGCCCGCGCCGCCGGAATGGATCCTGATCGCTGGTACGTGGTGGAATACGACAGCGCGGTTAAAAAAGGCCAAGTGAAAGAGGTAATTTTCTGGAACACCTCCATTGCTCTTTACCGCGGCGATGACGGCAAACTCGCAGCCTTGCGGAACCGTTGCCCGCACCGCCAGCTCAAGCTCACCCATGGCGCGGTGGATCAGTGCAGTCTGCGTTGCGCCTACCATGGCTGGTCCTTCAACAGGGATGGTCGACTGGAAGACTACTCCCACGACAGCTTTGGCAAACCACTCATCAAGAGACAGTTGCAAAGTTACCCTGTGCAAGTCCGCTATGGCCTGATCTGGCTGTTCCCCGGCGATCCGGAACTGGCCGACGAACGCAAGATTCCCGAAATTCCCGAACTCACCGGGGAAAACCCTTGGGCCAATTTCGTTTCGGATTTGACGTGGAACACTCATCATTCCATGGTGATGGACAATATCTGCGATTTCTCCCATGCCTTCCTGCACCGCAAATACAAGCCCTTCATCGATGCCAAATTGACCCACCACGAGGCAAATGATGACAGGGTTTACCTGACTTACGATGCCTATATGGCCGGCGGCCGGATTTCCGGGATTTTCGTTGACCGCAACCGGGTCAATACCCGCTCCATCGAACTGTGCTACGACTATCCCTATCAATGGACCAACACCGGCGACAGCATCAAGAATTGGTCGTTTATGCTGCCGATCGACGAACGGACCACGCGGGTATTTTTCCTGTTTTATTTCGATGCCCTGACGATTCCTCTGCTGTCCATAAAAACCCCGAAATGGCTGACCCAACTGGTGCTCAATATCGCCAAGCCCCTGGTATTCAAACCCATACTCGAAGAAGATGGCGTCGCCCTGGAAGCAGAGATGCTGGCTTACGAAAGCTACTGGGATGAACCGCCCATCGAACTCAATCCCGTGGTGCCGATGTTCCAGCGGCTTACCGCGCGCAAGTGGGAGGAGTATTTAAAGAAGGAAGATACTGCACTGGCTGCTTGCGCAGAGTGATTAACACACCCGCCCCCCGCCAATGAAAATAACCCAACGCGTTGCCAAACTCGCCGAAAGCTTTGCCCGAAACCCCTGGCGTATCCTGGGGGTCGCCCTGGTGCTGTCGATTCTGGCCGGTTGGGCAACAGCGCAACTTCCGGTCTATACCTCCCGGCAGGCGCTGCTCCCCCAGGACACGGCAGTAGCAAAGCGCTTCAACGATTTCCTGAACAACTTCGGCGCCGCTTCGGACCTGATGGTGGTCCTGGAAGGCGCACCCCGCAGCGAACTGGAAACCTTTGCCAACGAGCTGGCCGCCAAGCTCCGGGCAGAGCCCGAGATCAGCCAGGCGACTTCGCGTCTCGACATGGCGTTTTTCCTGGACCACGCCTACTTGCTGATGCCCGCCGAAGGTCTGGACAAGCTGGCTGAGCTGGCGAAACAGCCTATTCCAAGTGGCGGGCTGGAGGAAGGTCTACGTAAAGCATTAAGTTGGAGCAAGGACCACCCGCCGCTGGGCGGCACGGACACCGACCTGAAAACCGCCGAAGCAAGCCTGGATATGGCGGCGTTTTTCCTGGAAGAGTGGCAGCGCTGGCTATCCGCCGAAACGGTGCCAACCAGCCTGGATTGGAACCGGCTACTGGCAAAAAACGGCGCGGGCGGCGTGGCCGACGGCTACTTTGCCTCGCACGACGGCAAGATGCTGTTTGTGTTTGTCCACCCGAAGAGTTCTTCTGAAGATTTCAAGAACCTTGGCCCTTTCGTCGACAAAGTCAAGCAGGTGTCTGCTGACTTGGCTGGGCAAACCAAAGCCGCCCGCCACACTCCGCCCACCGTGGGCCTGACCGGGTTACCAGCCATTGAGTATGAGGAATACGTCAATGTCCGCAAAGATATGACCATGGTGACAGTCACCTCTGCCGGACTGGTCGCTGCATTGATCCTGCTTGTCGTGCGCAGCATGCGCTGGGCCGCGCTGATTTTCATCCCTATGGGACTCGGCGTGTTGTGGAGCTTGGGCCTGGCCCTGTTCACAGTCGGGCACCTGACCATCATTACCGCTGCCTTTATCGCCATCCTGTTCGGTTTGGGGGCAGACTACGGCATCTTCACTTCCTCTCGCATCGCCGAGGAGCGCCGGACAGGCAAGCCGTTGGTGGAAGCCATCGGCGCCGGTATCGGCTCATCCTTTATAGCGGTACTGACCGCTGGCGGTGCCTCGCTGCTGATTTTCAGCGCCTTGGCCACGGTCGATTTTCCCGGTTTCGCGGAATTGGGCGTGATAGCGGCAACAGGCGTGCTGATGATCCTGATCAGCACCTGGATAGTTCAGCCCGCGCTCTACGCCTTGCTGCCGCCCAAGCTGAAAGACCTTCCTCTGCCTGCTTCCGCTCTTTCTCTGAAAGAGGGGCCGTGGGCCAATGCTATTGACTTAAGCGGTGCAAAGCCCTCTCCAGCGGGAGAGGGTTGGGTGAGGGGAAATCTAAATGAGGAAAAAAGCCAATTTAAATCCCCTCATCCCATCCTTCTCCCTGAGGGAGAAGGGGTCAGTGTCCTTAATTCAACGGAATTGGGAAAGGGGCCAAAAGTAAGCGGCCGGTTTCCCGTACCAATCGCGGTAATTCTTGTAATGCTGGCTATAGGCGGCGCAATCCTGGGCGGAGTCAAGGGCCTCGACATTCCCTTCGACTATGACCTGCTGGGCATGTTGCCGAAAGATTCCCAGGCAGCCTACTATCAACGCCGCATGGTGGCAGAGAGCGATTACCAGTCCGAAATCATCATATTCACCGCCAGGGACATGGCCGAGGCACGGCGGATAACCATTGAGGCGGGTAAACTCAACACCATTGCCCAGGCACAATCACTGACCAACCTGTTTCCCGAGGACGCCAGCGAACGCCTCCACAAAGCCGTGGGCATCAGCGAATCGTTCGCCAAAGCAGATTACGCCAAACAGGTCGCCGAACTTTCTCTTGCGGGCTTGTCTCCGAAATCATTCGCGTTATTGCGAGAAGTCCTGGAAAACGCCACCATCATCATCGATGAAGCGGAGGAGCAGGCTTTCTCCGCCGGTCATGACAAACTGGTCGAGCGTTTGGAAAAAGTCCGGGGACACCTCTCGGACATCTCCGCCAAACTCGCCGCAGACGGCGAACAGGGACGGGTGCGTAGCGAGAGTTTCTTGCGCGCTTTGCTATCTGGAGCGGATGCCGGTCTCAACATCATCGGCGCCTGGCGGCAGGCCCAACCGCTTACCCCGGAGCAATTGCCGCCTACCCTGCACGACCGCTTCTTTGGCGCTGACGACAGCATCGCGGTCTACGCCTTCCCGGCTAAATCCGTCTATGATCCCCACAACCTCGACGCACTGATAACCGATGTGTATAGCGTCTCGCCGGAAGCGACCGGCTTTCCGACCACGCATCAGGTATTTTCTAAGGCCGTGGTGGACGGTTTCACTCACGGCACGCAATTGGCTCTGACGCTTTGCCTGCTCTGGGTCATGGCGGTGACGCGCAGCGTGCGCGGCTTCACGCTGGCGGCGCTTCCCTTGCTCATCGGCGGCGGCTGGATGCTGGGGCTAATGACCTTGGGCGATGTTCGCTACAATTTCGCCAACATCGTCGCCTTGCCGCTGGTGATTGCCTTGGCGGTGGATTACGGTGTGTGGTTCAGCTATCGCTGGTGTGAATTGAAAGGCCAAACGCCCTTGCAAGTCAGCCTGGCTGTCGGAAAGACAATCGGATTGGCCGCCGGCACCACATTGGCCGGCTTGGGCGCCATCACCCTGGCCAGCTACCGGGGCGTGTCATCGCTGGGCATGAGCATCACCCTCGGACTGGTGTGCTGCCTGAT
>Ga0105090_10002102_pt1 | contig 11020 bp, 9 predicted proteins | sample PPLLak3March2015_FD_79110 | JGI IMG/M metagenome (GOLD analysis project Ga0105090, IMG submission 79110) | Freshwater sediment microbial communities from Prairie Pothole Lake near Jamestown, North Dakota, USA - PPLs Lake P7 Core (1) Depth... | ecosystem: Environmental > Aquatic > Freshwater >... | reverse complement strand
TCCAGGGAAGTTCAAGATCCTGTCGCGGTACCTGTCGTATCACGGGGCGACGGCCGCGACGATGAGCGCCGGGGGCGTCGGCTACCGGAAGACGCTCTACGAGCCCGCGGCCATCGGGCACCTGCACACCTACCCCCCGTACTGCTATCGATGTCCCTACGAGAAGACGTATCCCGACTGCCAGGTCTTCTGCGCCCGGACCCTCCGGCAGACGATCGAGTGGGAGGACCCGCGCTCGATTGCCGCCATCATCGTGGAGCCCATCAGCAACACCGGCGGGATCATCACGCCGCCCCCGGAGTACCTCCCGACCCTCCGCCAGCTCTGCGACGAGTTCAACATCCTCCTCATCTTCGACGAGGTCATCACGGGCTTCGGCCGGACCGGCCAGCTCTTCGCGGCCAACACCTTCGGGGTCACCCCGGACATCCTCTGCTGCGGGAAGGGCATGAGCAGCGGCTACGCGCCGCTGGCCGCCGCCCTGGTCTCGGACAAGGTGGCGCAGACGTTCTGGGGCGCACCGGGGACGGAGCTGGCCCACGGCCACACCTACGCCGGGAACCCGGTCTCCTGCGCCGCGGGCCTGGCCAGCGTCGGGGAGATTCTGGACCGCCGCCTCCCCGACAACGCCCGCCGGGTGGGAGCCTATCTGGTCGAGAAGCTCGAGGCGCTCCGGCCCCTCGGCATCGTCGGGGACATCCGGGGCAAGGGCCTCATGCTCGGGGTGGAGTTCGTCGCGGACCCGGCGACCAAGCGGCCCTTCCCCCCCGAGACGAAGCTCGGCCTCCGGATCGGGAAGCAGGCGCTGCGGAACGGCCTCCTGCTGCGCTTCGACCCCCACTGGGTCGCCTTCGGCCCGCCCCTCATCGTGACGGAGGCCGACATCGACCGGATGGTGGCCATCCTGGAGCAGAGCATCCGGGAAGTGCTTCGGGAGGTCTAGCAGGCCGCTGAAAAAGGCCCATCTGCGGCGTTGGTTTGCCTCGGCACTCGCTGCGACGTACTTCCAGTACGTCTCGCTCGACCTTCGGCAAACCGCCTTGCCGCTGGGCCTTTTTGAACGGCCTGGGCAAAGTGGTTTTTCAGCGACCTGGCAGCTTGAGTTAGAAATTCGTTGACAAACTGAGGCCCTCGGGACCGCCGCGAGCCCGCTGGGCCACACCCACCCTGGGGTGGGTACCCGGTCCGCCGGCGGGGCACCCGTTGCGTTTGAGGATTGCAACGGGTCGGGCCCACCCAGCCTGCGAAACGCGCGGCATACCAGAGCCCCCGGCGCGACGCGCCCCGCCGGGGCGGCGGCGCCCGGGGACCCGGCTGTCAGGCTGGGTGCAGGCGGGCCGCTTCCGGGGACCCATGCGGCAGCATGGGTGCAGGCCCCAAGCGAGGAAGGGGCGGTCCCGAGGGCCGGAGGAAATGTCCGCGAACTTGCAAATCAGGACATGAGGCGGGTTTCCTGACGCACGTGCGCGGGGAGGGTAGGCCGTCGCGCGCGCGAACGGCGCGCCCCTGCGGGTCGTCGGGGTCTAGGCGCCTTCGCGCTCCGGCTAGGGGCCAACCGGGTCGCAGTCTCCCTCGCTCCTGCAGTTGGATGGGATGGGCTTCGCGGCGAGGTTGTCCGGAGCCTTCTTTTTCTCGTCCGATTTGACGGCGGTCTCTCTCGGCGCCGCCTTCACGGGGCCGCTCGACGGGGCCTCGACTTTCACCGGTGCTGCTGCGGCCTCTCCCGCCTGCTTCTCGCGAGGCGGAGCCGAAGCGCCTTCGACCTTCGGCTCGGGCGGTTTCGGTTCCGCCATGCGCTTCTCCCGAGGCGGGAGCTCCGCCGGCGCCTCGGCTCTCGGTCGGGGCGGCTTGCTTTCCGTCATCCGCTTCTCGCGGGCGGCGGGGGTCGCGGCCTTGACTGTTGCCAACTCCTTTCGCAGCTGTTCGTTCTCGTACCTGAGAATGCTCAACTCCTCGGCGGCAGGCTGTGGGGCCGTCGAGTCGGGGCCGCCCTCTCGCGACGCTGCCGCGGGCAGAAACGGGATCCGGATCCCATTGCTCGCCAGCGCCCCGACGCCTATCACGGCGACGATGGCGCCGACGAGGATGCCGAAAAGAAATCCCCTCCGAGTCCCCGTCCTGGTGGATTCGAACGCGATGTCTTCCACCTCGTCCGCGAGGCGATCCCGATACTCGAACTCCGGGGTCCAGCGGCTGGCCAACCACTCGAAAGGTCCCATCCGGCGCCTCCTCGTTCCGCTCGGGACAACTCGCATCGCGGCACAAGCCGTTCCGGGCGCCCGCCCCGGCCCATGATGTCCGTCCGGGTCACGAAAGCGGATTCCTCTCCGGAGCGTCACGAAGAGAGTAGCGCGTCTGCCAGCCTTGGGTCAAGCCAAGGAATCGATCGCGAAGGATCGATCGAGAACGCGTGGGCGCGCGAAGGGCGCTGCGGCGAGCCGGGAGTCCGTCCGCGCAAGACGGGCGCCTTGCGGACGGCCCCTTTCCCGCGGATTCGCGCGCGCTACCGCAGGGATCGTGCGCGGCCGCGCCGAGACGATCCGACGCGCAGCCAGTGCGCCGCCGCAACGAAGCCGCGCCGGAGGCGTCCGCTCAACGGCTCGTATGCCGGCGCTCCCCATGCCTGGAGCAGGTCCAGCGTGCGCGGAAGGTCTGCGTCCTGGTCCCGAACCGGAAAATCCCTGTACAGCTCGTTCATGGTTCTCCCTTCCCTTCAAACGCCGGAATTCCGCCGATCTCTCCCAAACAGCCCAAACGTTGCAATCTCACCACGGAGGCACAAAGACACTATCGGAAAGATCAGAATATTCCGGTCGTCAAGGCGGGCTGACGCCCCGTGGGGCGGCACAGAGTTTCTCCGGGAGACAGGGCAGAGCGTCTTGGCATTCGGGGTCGTTTTGTGCCTGGGTGCCTGGTGGTGAAAAGTCTGGGATCAGTCATGAGCCAGGGCGCCAGTCGAGAGCGGATGGCGGCTCATCAGGCGCAAGAGCCAAGTCGCGAGGGTTGGGCAGCGCCGGCCGACGGTCTGCAGTAGCGGCGATCCCGGCCGACCGGCAACCAGCAGCGTCAGAACCACGAGCGTGCCGCCGGGGACGAACACTTCGATGGCCAGCAAGCTGCCGATCGTCTTTGCGAGGCCGAGTGCGCGGTACATGATGCCCTGCCCTTCTCGTGACGTCGCCTATTGGATGCGGCCAAAGTCGCGTGGGGTCCGTGGCCGGGTGACCGAACAGCGTTTCCCGACGCTCCATATCCTGGTGCAGGTCGCGGGCCATCGGGGTGCCGTGCCGGACCCCGGGGAAATACGGCCGCAAGGGGGAGGCCATGGCTAGTCGGAAGCTCTTGAATTCGTTGAGTGAAAACAGCACACGGGAGTGCGCTTCCGCAACGGTGGCGAGAGCGTGGGGATGAGATTCAGAATCGCCGGGTGGCTCGGAAGAGATTCAGCAGGATCGAATCGGATGCATGCCGAACGGCCGGCGACGGCGCGCTCGCCGTTGGACGTGGGGGAGTCCGCATGTTATAGAAAATGCCGGTGCGTTGCCCCGCGCCGACTGTCGTGCAGTGGTGTGCCGTTTTCCCGCCGGACTTTCACGACCCGAGAGGCGGTGAGCATGGGGAAGCTTCCCCGCGAATTCTACACGCGTGCGGACGTCCTGGCCGTCGCACGGCAACTCCTGGGGCAGGTGCTGGTCGTTCCGGCCCCGGACGGGACACGCGTGTCCGGGGTCATCGTCGAAACCGAAGCCTACCGCGGGCCTCAGGACCGCGCCTCGCACGCCTTCGGCGGACGGCGGACCAATCGGACCGAGACGATGTACGGAATCGGCGGGACCGCCTACGTGTACTTCGTCTACGGGATGTATCACCAGTTCAACGTGGTGACTAATGCCGCCGAGGTCCCGCATGCCGTGCTGGTGCGGGCCCTGGAGCCGGTCGAAGGCATCGAACTGATGCGGTTGCGCCGGCCCGGCCAGCCGGATGCCAGTCTGACCGACGGGCCGGGCAAGCTCTGCATGGCGCTGGGGATCGATCGGACGCTGGATCGCGCCGATCTCGCGGGCGATCGCGTGTGGATCGAGGAGGGATCGCAGCCGATTCCTCGCTCGCGGATCGCCTGCGGGCCCCGGATCGGGATCGACTATGCGGGGGCGTGGGCGAGCAAACCCTGGAGATTCTGGCTCCGGGAGAGCCCCTCGGTCAGCCGTCGGAGGAGCCCGAGGCGCTGAAACGCGGCCCCGGATCGAGTGGAAGTCGCCCTGTTTTTCGTACAAAGAAGAAACACGCGTTGGCGTTCCGCGCTTCGTTTGATACGGTAACCTCCGGCGAGCGGCTCCGGAGGGGGGGTGCGCGGTGATTCTCCAGCGGTTGAAGACGGAAGACGACATCATCCTCGAGATCAAGGCGATCAGCGGGGAGGATGTCCGGGCGTGCTACCAGTGCGGAAAGTGCACTGCGGGATGCCCGCTGGCGTCGGCCATGGACCTCATGCCGAACCAGATCCTCCGGCTGCTGCAGCTCGGCGAGCACGAGCAGGTGCTGAAGTCCCGCACCATCTGGCAATGCGCCTCGTGTCTTACCTGCGCCGCCCGCTGCCCCAAAGAGGTGGATCCGGCGCGCGTCATGGACGCCCTCCGCACGATCCTGATGCGCCAGGGCATGACGCACATCGAGATCGCCAATGTGCCGGCGCAGGTCCTGGCGGAGGCGCCGCAGCAGGCGCTCATCGGCGGGTTCCGGAAGTTCGTCGGGTATTGACAGGCTGCTGAAAAAGGCCCATCTGCGGGGACCCACCCTTCGGGCGGGTACCCGGCGCGCCTCGCCACTCGCTGCGACGTACTTCCAGTACGTCTCGCTCGGGCGTCAACGCGCCGCCTGGCACCTGGACCTTTTTGAGCAGCCTGAGCGAACACGGGTTTCTCCCTGTCGTGTCGGATATGCTCCCCTGCCCATCCTGCAGCCCGGTTTGGGGGGAGCGTCTTCGTAGTTCGATGGGGATCGGCCGCCGCACCTGAGACTCGGGGGGGGCTCAATGCGGATTCCGTACTTTCCCGGTTGCACCCTGCACGCCAAAGCCAAAGGTTTCGATGCGTCGGCCCGCGCGGCAGCCCTCGCCCTCGACATCGTCATGGAGGAGCTGCCCGAGTGGACGTGCTGCGGGGCGACGTTTCCCATGGCGGCCGACAGCGCCATGGGGCTGGTGGCTCCCACCCGGATCCTGGCCTCCGCCAAGGAGGCCGGCAAGCTTTTGACGCTCTGCAGTTTCTGCTATAACACCCTCAAGCGCACCAACCGAGTCCTCACGACGGACGCCGAGCGGCGTCGCAAGGTCACGACCTTCATCGAAGAAGACTACGAGGGGACGGTCCGGACGGTCCACCTCCTGGAGGTGCTGCGCGACGAGGTCGGCTTCGACGCGCTGGCCAGACGGGTGACCACGCGCCTCGACGGCCTCAAAGTCGCACCCTACTACGGATGCCTCTTGCTGCGCCCGGCCGACGAGATGGAGTTCGACGATCCCGAGCGACCGTCGATCCTCGAGAATCTCCTTGCGAGCCTCGGCTGCCAGGTGGTGGACTTTCCCCACAAGACGGAGTGCTGCGGCTCGTTCGTCGCGGTCAGCTCTCCCGAGACGGCCACCGCGTGCTCCGCGCGGATTCTCGAGACCGCCGCCAAGTGCGGCGCCGAGATGCTGGTGGTGAGCTGTCCGCTGTGCCAGTACAACCTGGACCGCGCCCAGCGCGACGTCCCGGTGGGCCGGCCACGCGCCGCCCGATTGCCCGTGCTGTATTTTTCGCAGCTCCTGGCCATCGCGCTCGGGTGCGACGAGGCCTGCCTGCATTTCGACGGACACGCGGTGGACCCGCGTCATCGCCTGTCCGCCTGGCTGGAACGGAACAGCCGGGCGACGGCGACGGCGTAGCGAAGAAGGAGCGGGAACCAATGGCTGCCGAAACCGCGATGGTGCGATTCTACCTGATGGGCAAGCCGCACGACGTGCCCAAGGGCCTCACCATCCAGAAGGCCATGGAGTACGCCGGGTTCCGGCTGCTGCGTGGATGCGGGTGCCGGGGAGGGTTCTGCGGCGCCTGCGGCACGGTCTATCGCACGGCCAACGACTATCGCTTGAAAGTCGGGCTGGCCTGCCAGACGGTGGTCGAGGATCAGATGTATCTGGCCCTGATCCCGTTCTTCCCGGCCGTCAAAGCCACGTATCGCGTGGAGGACCTGCCGCCCACGGCGGAGAGCCTCATCGGTCTGTACCCGGAGGTCCTTCGGTGCGTCGGCTGTAACACGTGCCGGAAGGTCTGCCCCCAGCAGATCGAAGTGATGCGGTACATCGCCGCGGCCCAGCGCGGGGACATCGCCAAGGTTGCCGACCTCTCCTTCGATTGCCTGATGTGCGGGCTGTGCGCCAGCCGGTGTCCCGCGGAGATCGTGCAGTACAACGTGGCCATCCTGGCCCGGCGACTGTATTCGCGTCACCTGGCGCGCCCGGCCGACCACCTGGCCGCCAGAGTCCGCGAGATTGAGACCGGCGTTTGCGATGCGGATCTGGACGCCATGGTGGCGGCGAACGAGGCGGACCTGCGGCGAATGTATGCCGCCCGCGAGATCGAGCCGGAAGATCTCTAGCAAAATGCTCAGCGAAATCGTTTTTGCCCAGGCTGCTCAAAAGGACCCAGATGCAAGGCGGCACGCCGGAGGCCGGGGTACCCAGTCCGCTGGGTCCAGGCGTACTGGAGGTACGTCGCAGCGAGTGGCGAGGCGGGCCAACGCCGCAGATAGGCCCTTTTCAGCAGCCTGACGGGAGGAATTCCCGTGTTCTACGAACCCCACATGCTGGAGTCGATCAAGCGCGTCGAGGCGACCCGCGGCGAGCGCATGGGGCAGCAGTTTCCCCGGCTCACCGCCGAGGACAAGGCGGCGCTCCTGAAGGGGTACCATCCCGACTACAAGGCCGGGACGATGCGGGAGCTGGCGGTGGGGCCGAACGCCGGCGACCGGGTCCCGCACGAGCTCGCGGACCTTCTGGAAGGCCAAGGCCGGATCGACCCCGACGCCGTGGACCTTTCCCGCGCCGATTTCGACGTGGGCATCCTGGTCATCGGCGGCGGCGGCGCGGGCACGTCGGCCGCGCTCCTGGCGCACCAGCGGGGGGCCAAGGTGCTCCTGGCGACGAAGCTCCGCCTGGGGGACGCCAACACGATGATGGCGCAGGGCGGAATCCAGGCCGCGGACAAGCCCAACGACTCGCCGGCCATCCACTACCTGGACGTGATGGGCGGCGGCGGATTTCAGAACATCCCGGAGCTCGTCCGGGCGCTGACGAAGGACGCACCCTCGGCCATGAAATGGCTGGAGGATCTGGGCGCCATGTTCGACAAGGAGCCGGACGGCACCATGGTCTCGATCCACGGCGGCGGGACGTCGCGCCGCCGGATGCACTCGGCCCGGGACTACAGCGGCGCGGAGATCATGCGGACGCTCCGGGACGAGTTCCGGAACAAGCAGATCCAACACCTCGAATTTGCGTCCGCGGTCGAGCTGGTCCTCGACACGAAAGGGCAGTGCGCCGGGGCAATCCTCTACGACATGGAGACGGGGGAATACCGTCTGGTCCGCGCCAAGGTGGTGGTCCTGGCGACGGGAGGCATGGGGAGGCTCCACGTCCAGCGGTTCCCCTGCACCAACCATTATGGGGCCACGGCGGACGGCCTGGTGATCGGCTACAGAGCCGGCGCCAAGATGGTGTTCATGGACGCCGTCCAGTACCATCCGACCGGCGTGGCGTATCCCGAGCAGATCGTCGGGCAACTCGTGACGGAGAAGGTCCGGGGGCTCGGGGCCCAACTGGTCAACGACAAGGGCCGGCGGTTTATCTTCGACCTCGAGACCCGCGATACCGTGTCCGCAGCGATCATCCGCGAATGTCAGGAGCGTGGGAACGGGGTCCGGACCAACACGGGCATGGTCGGCGTCTGGCTGGATTCGCCGATGATCGAGGCGATCCGGGGGGCCGGGACGATCGCCAAGGCGCTGCCGGCCATGATGCGCCAGTACCAGCGTTTCGACATCGACATGCGCAAACTTCCGATCCTGATCTACCCCACGCAGCATTACCAGAATGGCGGCCTGCTCATCGACGATCGGGGCGAGACCGGAATCCCAAACCTGTTCGCGGCGGGTGAGGTCTCGGGCGGCGTCCACGGCCGCAACCGGCTGATGGGGAACTCCCTGCTCGATATCCTGGTCTTCGGGCGCCGGGCGGGGGTGGCGGCGGCCGAGCGCGTGTCGACGGTCTCGCAGGGCGACCTGACGCTGGACCACGTCCGGTCGTACCGCGCGCGGCTGAGAGAGGCGGGAAAGGGGACGGGCCGCCCGTCGCCCATGCTGCTGCCCGACTACGTCCACACAGAAACCATCGTGCGGCGGGAAGAGGTGGCGAAGGCGGCGTGAAAGAAGCCAATGGAAAACGGACAACCGACAATTGAAAACCGATCGATGAGCGTAACCGAGATCCGGATCGTCACGGTCGGTTGTCGGGGCGTCGTTCGCAGGATCTGTCGGGGGTAGGGGCTCGATATGGCGCGCACGGGCGTTTTCGTCTGTTGGTGCGGGTCCAACATCGCGAAAACGGTAGACGTGGAGCGGGTGGCGGGCGAGGCCGGGAATCTGCCGGGCGTCGTCCACGCGGCCCACTACAGGTATATGTGCTCGGAGCCGGGACAGGCCCTGGTGCGCCAGGCCATCGCCGACCACCGGCTCGACCGGATCGTGGTCGCCGCCTGCTCGCCGCGGCTGCACGAGCCCACGTTCCGGAAGTGCATCGCGCAGTCCGGCCTCAATCCCTTCATGGCGGAGATGGCCAACATCCGGGAGCACTGCTCGTGGGTGCACGCCGACCGCGAGACGGCGACCGCCAAGGCCATCGACCTCACCCGCATGGCGGCCGCCCGGATCCGCCGGAACGAGCCGCTCTCCCAGACCGAGATTCCCATCGCCAAGAAGGCCCTGGTGGTGGGCGGCGGGATCGCCGGGATCCAGGCGGCCCTGGATATCGCGGAGGCCGGCTACCAGGTGACGCTGGTCGAGCGCACGCCGTCCATCGGCGGCCGGATGGCCCAGTTCGACAAGACCTTTCCCACGCTCGACTGCGCCGCCTGCATTCTGACGCCCAAGATGGTCGAGTGCGCCTCCAACCCCAACATCCGCATCCTCTCGTACGCCGAGGTCGAAGCGGTCTCCGGCTTCGTCGGGAACTTCGAGGTGAAGATCCGGCGGCGCGCCCGCGGCGTGGACATGGAGAAGTGCACCGGCTGCGGGGTCTGCTACGAGAAATGCCCGGTCACGGTGTCCTCCGAATTCGAGGCTGGGATGGGCACGCGGAAAGCCATCTACGTTCCGTTCCCGCAGGCCGTGCCCAACGTGCCGGTGATCGACCGCGAGCACTGCACGTACTACCTCAAGGGTCGCTGCCGGATCTGCGAGAAGTTCTGCCAACCGGGGGCCGTGAACTTCGAGGAACAAGACGAGATCCTCGCCGAGACCTTCGGGGCCATCGTCATGGCCACGGGGTTCGACCTCTGGGACCCGTCGGCGCTCGGCGAGTACGGCGGAGGCCAAATTCCCGACGTCATTTCCGGCCTGCAGTTCGAGCGGCTGGTGAACGCCTCGGGGCCGACCGGCGGGAAGGTGCTCCGGCCGTCCGACCACACGGAGCCCAAGACCGTGGTCTTCGTCGCCTGCGTGGGGTCGCGCGATCCCGCGCACGGGCACGCGTACTGCTCCAAGGTCTGCTGTATGTACACGGCGAAGCACGCCCTCCTTTTGAAAGAGAAGGTCCCCGACGCCAAGGCCTACATCTTCTACATGGACATCCGGGCGAACGGGAAGGGCTACGAGGAGTTCGTGCAGCGGGTCGTCGAACGATACGATGCGACCTACGTGCGGGGCCGGGTCTCGCGGATCTACCCCCTGGACGGGCACCTGGTGGTGATGGGAGCGGACACGCTCTTGGGGAGGCCCGTGGAGGTGCACGCGGACATGGTCGTGCTGGCCACCGCCATGGAGCCGCGCGCGGACGCCAAGGAGATGGCGCGAAAGCTGGGTCTGTCCACGGATCAGGACAACTGGCTCAGCGAGGCGCACCCGAAGCTCCGGCCGGTGGAGGTGCTGACCGCCGGCATCTTTCTCGCCGGCGCGTGCCAGTACCCCAAGGACATTCCCGACACGGTGGCGCAGGCGTCGGGCGCCGCCGCCAAGGTCGTGGACCTGTTCTCCAAGCCGCATCTCTTGTCCGAGCCGATGATCGCCTGCGTGGACGAGCAGAGCTGCGTGGCCTGCCTCCTCTGCAAGGAGGTCTGCCCGTTCGCCGCCATCGAGGCGGCGGAGGCCGTCGATCCGGCGACCAGGAAGCCGCGGGCGACGGCCAGGGTCAACAGCGGGCTGTGCCACGGCTGCGGCACCTGCGTCGCGGCCTGCCGGTCGGCGTCCATCCGGCTCTTCGGGTTCAGCGACGACCAGATCCTGCTGCAGCTCGATTCGCTGGCGCTGGCCCATGAGGAGACGAAATGACCGATGGCCAATGTCCAAATCCCAATTGGTCATTGGTCATTGGGATTCGGTCATTGGCAGTTGATCCGGGCCAACTGGAGGCGTCGTGAGCCAGACTCAACCCACGCTCTCCGAGACGAAGGCGGCGAAAGCCTGGGAGCCCGTCATCGTGGCATTCCTGTGCAACTGGTGCTCCTACGCGGGCGCTGACCTCGCGGGATCGAGCCGCCTGAGCTATCCGGCCAACGTCCGCGTGGTGCGCGTCCCGTGCTCGGGCCGGGTCAACCCCATGTTCGTCATCCAGTGCTTCAAGCGCGGCTTCGACGGGGTGCTCGTCGCCGGGTGCCACCCCGGCGACTGCCACTACGCCAAGGGCAACTACTACGCCCGCCGCAGAATCACCCTCGTGCAGGACCTCCTGAAAACCCTGGGAATCCCCGAAGACCGGTTCCATTTCGAGTGG
>Ga0105090_10002101_pt1 | contig 11021 bp, 7 predicted proteins | sample PPLLak3March2015_FD_79110 | JGI IMG/M metagenome (GOLD analysis project Ga0105090, IMG submission 79110) | Freshwater sediment microbial communities from Prairie Pothole Lake near Jamestown, North Dakota, USA - PPLs Lake P7 Core (1) Depth... | ecosystem: Environmental > Aquatic > Freshwater >... | reverse complement strand
TTGTCGCGCGCCAGCAGCGGGTCCCAGTTGCTGCCCCAGATCAGCTTGATGACGTTCCAGCCGGCACCGCGGAATTCCCCTTCCAGCTCCTGGATGATCTTGCCGTTACCGCGTACCGGGCCGTCCAGCCGCTGCAGGTTGCAGTTGATGACGAAGATCAGGTTGTCGAGCTTCTCGCGCGCCGCCAGGCCGATGGCACCGCGCGATTCGGGCTCGTCCATCTCGCCGTCGCCGCAGAAGACCCAGACCTTGCGGTTGGCGGTGTCGGCGATGCCGCGTGCGTGCAGGTACTTGAGGAAGCGCGCCTGGTAGATGGCCATCAGCGGGCCCAGACCCATCGACACCGTGGGGAACTGCCAGAACTCCGGCATCAGCTTGGGGTGCGGGTAGCTGGAGACGCCCTTGCCCGCGCCTTCCTGGCGGAAATTGAGCAGTTGCTCCTCGGTCAGCCTGCCTTCCATGTAGGCGCGGGCGTAGATGCCTGGCGCGCTGTGGCCCTGGATGTAGAGCAGGTCGCCGCCATGGCCCGGGCTCTCGGCGTGCCAGAAGTGGTTGAAGCCCGCGGCGAACATGTGCGCCAGGCTGGCGAAGCTGCTGATGTGGCCGCCCAGGTCGCCGCCGTCCTCGGGGTGCAGGCGGTTGGCCTTGACGACCATCGCCATCGCATTCCAGCGCATGAAGGCGCGCAGCCGGCCCTCGAGCATGCGGTTGCCCGGACTGCGTTCCTCCTCCTCGGGGTCGATCGTGTTGACGTAGCCGGTGTTGGCCGAGAAAGGCAGGTCGATGCTGCTCTGGCGCGCGTGTTCGAGCAGCTGCTCCAGCAGGTAGTGCGCGCGTTCGGGTCCCTCGGCGCCGATCACGGCCGAAAGAGCGTCCAGCCATTCGCGGGTCTCCACGGCATCGGCGTCGTTGTCGGCACCGATCGGGGAGTGAGGCATTGCGGACATGGGTGTCTCCTTGGTTGTCTCTCGGCTTTTCGATGGGGCGCGAGTGTCGCACAGCGCGACTAAATTTCAAATAGCGCCAGAGAATTTCATATCACGGGATGATCGCATCGGCGGACGTCGTCGCACGATAATCGGCCGATGCCCGAATCGCCAAGTCCGACCGAAGCAACCGCGACCACGGCGCCGGGCGCGCGACGGCTTATCGGGCGCTGGTGGCGACGACAGTCGCCGGCACGCCAGGACCGATTCGCAACCCTGGCGCCGCTGCTGTCCGTGCTCTTGTTCCTCGCCGCCATCATTTCGGCCTTCTGGTATCTGCGCAACGAGGAGATCGAGCGCGAGACCGAGTCGGTCAAGCGCGACACGGAGATCACGCAGCAGCAGATCGGGCTGCGCCTGATCCAGAACCAGGAGGCGTTGATCCGCATGGCGCGTGAGCTCGCCACCGGCGTCATCGATGCAGACAGCTTCGTCGCCCAGGCCGTCGTCTTCACGCGCGAAAGGCCAGAGGTCACCCACCTGACCTGGATCGACGCCCGGCGCCGCGTCAAGGCAGCCCACTGGGCGATGCTCCACTACCTCAATCCGGCCGGCGACGCACCGAAGACGGCGCTGCCCGCAGAGGGCCAGGGCAGCGAGCCCGAGGCCACCTTCCGCGCAGCGCGCGAATCGCGTTCGCCTGCCTATTCGCGGGCCTTCGCCGACAGCACCGGCGCGCCGGTCTTCCAACTCCACATCCCGCTCGTCGAGCAGGGCGTCTTTGCGGGCACCCTGATCGCCGAGTATTCGGTCGACGCGCTGGTGCGTCATTTCGTGCCGGCCGACGTGGCGCAGCGGCATGCGATCGCCGTCGTCGACGAGAAGAAGGTGCAACTGGCCGCCACCGTCACCACCCTGCCGGGCCAGGGCAGCCGTCGCGCGCCGATCGTCAGCGAGGCGCCGCTGACGCCGGCGCTCAACGGCCTGCTGCTGCGAGGCCAAGGCTGGCGAACGAGCATCGGCCTCATCAGCAACACCCTGTTCTGGATGGTCCTGGCGCTGTCGGTGCTGACCGTGTGGATGCTGCTGGGCACCTGGCGACACATGCGCCGGCGCGCGCAGATCCAGGGGGCGCTGGTCCAGGAGACCAACTTCCGCCGCGCGATGGAGAACAGCATGCCCACGGGCATGCGCGCGATGGATCTGGAGGGCCGCATCACCTACGTCAATGCCGCGTTCTGCCAGATGACCGGCTTCGCGCAGGGCGAGCTCGTGGGGCGGATGCCGCCCTACCCCTACTGGCCACCCGACCGGCTCGACGAGAACACCCGCCTGCTGCAGCAGGAACTGCAAGGTCGCAGCCCCAGCGGCGGCTTCGAGGTGCGGGTCATGCGCAAGGACGGCGCGCAGTTCGACGCACGCATGTATGTCAGCCCGTTGATCGACCCCAAGGCGCAGCAGACCGGGTGGATGACCAGCATCACCAACATCACCGAGGCCAAGCGCATCCGCGACCAGCTCTCGGCCAGCCACGAGCGCTTCACCACGGTGCTGGAGGGGCTCGACGCCGCGGTGTCGGTGCTGTCGGTGCAGCAAGGCGAACTGCTGTTCGCCAACCGCTCGTACCGGCTGTGGTTTGGCGGCGACGCGCGTGGCCACCAGCAGATGGCCGGCGAGGTGGTCGGCGCGCCCGAGCATGCCGAAGACGATTTCGATCCCCTGTCGGGCCTGCCGACGCAGACGCTGACCGAGTCCGGCGCCCACCCGCGCGAGGTCTTCGTGGCCTCGCTGCAGAAGTGGTTCGACGTGCGTGCCCGCTACCTGCAGTGGACCGACGGCCGGCTGGCGCAGATGCTGATCGCCACCGACATCACCGCACGCCTGCATGCCGAGGAGCAGGCGGCAGCGCAGGCCGAGAAGGCTCAGATGACGAGCCGCCTGGTGACGATGGGCGAGATGGCCTCGTCGGTGGCGCACGAGCTGAACCAGCCGCTGACGGCGATCACGAACTACTGCAACGGCATGATCTCGCGCGTTCGGGCCGAGACGATCGTGCGCGAAGACCTCGTCGCCGCGCTGCAGAAGACGGCCCGGCAGGCCGAACGCGCCGGGCAGATCATCCGCCGCATCCGCGCCTTCGTGAAGCGCAGCGAGCCGCAGCGCCAGCCCTCGCAGGCGCACCAGATCATCGACGACGCCGTGGACCTGGCCGGCATCGAACTGCGTCGCCGCAATGTCACCATTCACACCTACGTCGCGCAACGCCTGCCGACGATCCTGTGCGATCCGATCCTGATCGAGCAGGTGGTGCTGAACCTGCTGAAGAATGCGGCCGAGGCGATCGACGGTGCGCAGCTGCCGCCGGCGCGCCGCCACATCGAGTTGCGCGTGGTGCCTCGTCACACGCCCGACGAAGGCGGCGTCATCGAGTTCAGCGTCACCGACATGGGGCCGGGTATCCGGGAAGAAGCCATCGACCGCCTCTATGAGGCTTTCTTCACGACCAAGGTCGAGGGCCTGGGTATCGGGCTGAGCTTGTGCCGCACGATCATCGAGTCGCACCGCGGCCGGATGCGGGCCCAGAACCTCTACAATGGCGAAGGCGTCGTGGGTTGCCGCTTCGCTTTCACGTTGCCGGTCGAGTTGACGCCCCGCCCGCAAGCGGAAACCGACTCCGACTCCGCATTCGCCTCGCTCGAGGCGGCTTCCGTCACGAACACCTCCGCGATCCCCGAATGAGCCTGATCCCCAAGAAGGGCACCGTCTATGTCGTCGACGACGACGAGGCCGTGCGCGATTCGCTGCAGTGGCTGCTGGAAGGCAAGGACTACCGCGTCAAGTGCTTCGATTCCTCGGAATCCTTCCTGGCGCGCTTCGACCCGCGCGAGGTGGCCTGCCTGATCGCCGACATCCGCATGGAAGGCATGAGCGGCCTGGAATTGCAGGACCGCCTGCTCGAGCGCAAGAGCCCGCTGCCGGTGGTCTTCATCACCGGGCACGGCGACGTGCCGATGGCGGTGACGACGATGAAGAAGGGGGCGATGGATTTCATCGAGAAGCCCTTCAAGGAGGAGGAATTGCTGGGCCTGGTGGAGCGCATGCTCGAGCAGGCGCGGCAGTCCTTCAGCCAGCACCAGGAGCAGGCCAGCCGCGATGCCCTGCTGTCGCGCCTGACGACGCGCGAGGCGCAGGTGCTCGAACGCATCGTCGCCGGGCGCCTGAACAAGCAGATCGCCGACGACCTGGGCATCAGCATCAAGACGGTGGAGGCGCACCGCGCCAACATCATGGAAAAGCTGAACGCAAATACGGTCGCAGATCTGCTCAAGATTGCGTTGGGAGCGCAGCAACGCGCCTAGCGCGTTGCTGCGCGCAGCGCGGGTCCGTGAGCTCCCCCGAGCCCCCTCCGGGAGGGGGCTCCAGTGAGGTTGACGAAGGGCGATTGGGCATGACTGCGCAATTGATCGACGGCGTGACCTTGTCGCGCCAGATACGTGCCGAAGTCGGCGCACGCGCCGCGGCATGGGCGGCGCGCGGCCGGCCGCCGGGGCTGGCGGTGATCCTCGTCGGTGATGACCCGGCCAGCGCCGTCTACGTGCGCAACAAGGTCAAGGCCTGCCACGAGCACGGCCTGCAATCGGTGCTCGATCGCTACGACGCCACGCTGCCCGAGGCGACGCTGCTGGCGCGCATCGCGGCGCTGAACGCCGACCCCTCGATCCACGGCATCCTGGTGCAGATGCCGCTGCCGCGCCACATCGACCCGCAGAAGGTCATCGCCGCCATCGACACGCGCAAGGACGTCGACGGCTTCTCGGTGCTGTCCGCCGGCGAACTGGTCACCGGGCTGCCCGGGCTGCGGCCGTGCACGCCCAATGGCTGCATGAAGCTGATCGAGAGCACCGGCCAGCCGATCAAGGGCCGGCACGCGGTGGTCGTCGGCCGCAGCAACACCGTCGGCAAGCCGATGGCGCTGCTGCTGCTGCAGGCCCATGCCACGGTGACCGTGTGCCACAGCGCCACGCCCGACCTCGGCCAGCACACGCGGCAGGCCGACATCGTGGTCGCCGCGGTCGGCCGCCGCAATACGCTCACCGCCGCGATGGTCAAGCCCGGCGCCATCGTCATCGACGTCGGCATGAACCGCAACGACGAAGGCAAGCTCTGCGGCGACGTCGACTTCGCCGGCGTGCGCGAGGTCGCCGGCTGGATCACGCCGGTGCCAGGCGGTGTCGGCCCGATGACGATCACGATGCTGCTCGTGAACACCCTGCAGGCGGCCGAGGCCGGCGCGTGAACCCGCTGCTGACCGCGGCGGGGCAGCCGGATTTCGCCGCGCTGCGGCCCGAGCATGTCGAGCCGGCGCTCGACGTGCTGCTCGCCCAGGCCGATGCCGCGCTCGAGCGCGCGGTAGGACCGGAGGTCGCTGCCGACTACGACGCGCTCGCCGCCGTGCTCGACCCGGCGGTGGAGCAGCTGCGTTCCGCCTGGGCCCAGGTGAACCACCTGCACGCCGTCGCCGACACGCCGGCGCTGCGCGCGGCCCACGCCACGAGCGAACCCCGCGTCATCGACTTCCATACCCGGCTCGGCGCCGATGCCCGGCTGTACGCCAGGTACAAGGCGATTGCCGCCAGCCCTGGCGCGGCGCAGCTGAGGCCGGCACAGCGCAAGGCGCTGGCCGACGCGCTGCGCGACTTCGTGCTTGGCGGCGCCGAACTCGAGGGCCCGGCGCGCGAGCGCCATGCCGGCATCCAGGATCGCCTGGGCGAGCTGTCACGGCAATTCGGCAACCATGTGCTCGATGCCACCGACGCCTTCGCCCTGCAGGTCGGCGAGGACGAGCTCGCCGGCCTGCCCGACGACGTGCGTCGGGCCGCGCGTGCGGCCGCCGAGGTCGCGGGTGAACCCGGCTGGCGGCTGACGCTGCAGGCCCCCTGCTACATCCCGGTGATGCAGTCGGCGCGCCACCGCCCGCTGCGCGAGGCGATGTTCCGCGCATACACCACGCGCGCCAGCGAGTTCGGCCCACCCGAGCGCGACAACGCGCCGCTGATGCGCGAGATGATCGAACTGCGCCACGAGGAAGGCGCACTGCTGTCGCACCCGACTTACGCCCACAAGGCGCTGGTGCCGAAGATGGCGCGCTCGCCGGGCGAGGTGCTGGCCTTCGTGCGCGACCTGGCGCGCCGCGCGCGGCCGTTTGCCGAGCGCGAGCTGGCCGAACTGCGCGAATTCGCCGCCAGCGAACTCGATCTGCCCGACCTGCAGGCCTGGGACCGCACTTACGCCGGCGAGCAGCTCAAGCAGGCCCGCTACGCCTTCAGCAGCCAGGAGGTCAAGGCCTATTTCACCGAACCCAGGGTGCTGGCCGGCCTGTTCGAACTGCTGGAGACGCTGTTCGGCGTCGCCATCCGTGAGGAGCAGGTGCCGGTCTGGCACGACAGCGTTCGCCATTTCCGGGTCTGGCGTGGCGATGAACCCGTGGCCGCGTTCTACCTCGACCTGCACGCCCGACCCGGCAAGCGCTCCGGCGCCTGGATGGACGAGTGCCGCGCCCGCTGGCGACGACCGGACGGCTCGCTGCAGCTGCCGGTGGCGCACCTGGTGTGCAATTTCGCGCCGCCGGTCGGCGGCCAGCCGGCACTTCTGAGCCACGACAACGTCGTCACGCTGTTCCACGAGTTCGGCCACGGCCTGCACCACATGCTGACGCGCGTGGACGAGCTGGCGGTGTCCGGCATCTGGGGCGTGGAAGGCGATGCGATCGAACTGCCGAGCCAGTTCATGGAGAACTTCTGCTGGGAGTGGGACGTGCTGCAGCGACTGAGCTGCCACGTCGACACCGGCGCGACCTTGCCGCGCGAGCTGTTCGACCGCATGCGGGCCGCACGCAACTTCCATGGCGGCATCCAGTTGCTGCGGCAGTGCGAGTTTTCGCTTCTGGACATGCGGCTGCACGCCGAGCCGGGTGCAGGCGAACGTTTGCAGGCGGTGGCCGACGAGGTCAGCGCCGAGATCGCGCCGCTGCCGCCGCCGCCCTGGTACCGCTATGCGAACAGCTTCTCGCACCTGTTTGCCGGTGGCTACGCGGCCGGCTACTACGGCTACGCCTGGGCCGAGGTGCTTTCGGCCGACGCCTATGCCGCGTTCGAGGAAGCCGGCGTCTTCAACACAGCGGTCGGCGAGCGGTTCCGCAGCGAGATCCTGGAGGTCGGCGGCAGCCGCACGGCGCTGGAGAGCTTCCGCGCTTTCCGCGGCCGCGATCCGCAGATCGATGCCATGTTGAGGCACCAGGGTCTGGCCGCTTGAGCCGGTCGGCGAGGTCGGCTAGATTGAGGTTCTGCCCGTCACCACCCGTCATCGCGCTGCCATGAACGCCCGGCCCCTGCCCCGATTTGCCGCCGTATTGCTCGTCGCGGCCACGCTGCCGGCGCTGGCGGTCTACAAGATCGAGCATGCCGACGGCACTGTCACCTACACCGATCGCCCGGCGGACACCGGCAGCGCGCGCGTGACCTCGCTCGGCTCCGCCGCGACCCCGCCGCCGCTGGCGGTCGTGTTGCCGCAGGAATTGCGTGCAGCCGTGCAGCGCCACCCGGTCACGCTGTACACCTCGCCCGACTGCGTGCCTTGCGACAGCGGCCGGCGTCTGCTGCAGCAGCGCGGCGTGCCGTACACCGAGCGCGTGGTCACGAGCAGCGACGACGCCGCGGTGCTCGAGCGAACCGTCGGCGGCCGCACCGTGCCGTCGCTGACCATCGGCGTGCAGCCGCTGCGCGGCCTGTCCGAGACCGACTGGAACGCCTACCTCGATGCCGCCGGCTACCCGCGCGAATCGCGCTTACCGCACGGTTGGCAGCCGCCGCCACCGGCGCCACTGGTCGAGCGTGCGCCGGCGCGTCCGGCCGCCGAGGCACCATCACCACGTCCGGCGCCGTCGGCAGTGCCCGCCGAGCCGCCGCCGGGAACGCTGCGCTTCTGACGCTCAGCGAGCGCCGGCCAGCCGGCGCGCCATCCAGGACCCGGCGCCCACCACAGCGCCGACGATCCAGAACAGCACCGCCGCGCCGACCAGCGTGCCAGTGGCCCCGAAGATCAGCGGCATCAGCGTGCTCGAGGTGTTGATCGCCATCGAGCGCAGCGCCAGCGCCTCGCCGTGCCTCGCGTCGGGCGTCAGCTGGTGCAGCATGGCCATCACCATCGGTTGCACGCTGCCCAGCGCAATGCCAAGCAGCAGCGCGCACCCGCCCATCAGCCAGGGATCGGACGCCAGTGGATACAGCACGAATACCGCGGCCGCGGCAATCATCGCCGCGTGCACCACAGCCGCTTCGCGCAGCCGGTGCGCGAGCAGCGGGATGACGGCCCGCACCGCCGTCACCGCCAGCGTGAACGCGCCCAGCACGAGGCCGATCGTGCTGGCGCCGTAGCCGCGCTCGTGGCCCAGGATGGGGACCGCGAAGGTGTGCACATCCCAGCACATCGACAGCAGCCAGTTCACCAGCAGCAGCCGCTTCAGCCCCGGCGTGCGCAGCAGGTCCCAGGCCGTGCCGTCGGACGCGGCGGGCCGGGCCGTGGCGGGCGTGCGGTGCGGCACCTGCCGCGCCGACACCAGCGTGGCCAGCGGCAACAGCAGCAGCAGCGCATAGCCGGCGGCAAAGCCGTGGGCGTCGATCATGAAGCCCACCGCCACCGGCCCGATGACGTTCGCGAGCGACGGCGCCATGCCCAGCCAGCTGAAGACGCGCATGCGTTCCACGCTGCTGCCGGCGGCCAGGCCGGCGCTGCGCTGGATCGTGAGCATGCCGGTGTTCGCACCGGTGCCGGTGGCCATTGCAGCGCCGCAAAGCAGCGCGAAGTGCCAGCCGCCGGACAGGAGTGTGGAAGCCAGTGCGAGCCCGCAGCCCAATGCCGTCAGCGCCACCGACAGGTACACCGGCCGGTGATAGCCCAGGCGATCGGCCAGGCGGCCGGCGCGCAGCGCGAACAGCACCGGCGCCGCTGCGAACAGCGCCAGCAGCAAGCCGACCGACCAGGGGCTGTAGCCGTCGCGCAGCGTCTGCAGCGGCGCGGCCATGCGCAGCCCGGCCATGGCCGAGTGCAGGCCCAGCTGCCCGACGATGAATGCCGCCAGCACGCGACCCGGGCCGGGACGCGCCGCAGGCTCAGCCACCGCGTCCGTCGTCCGGGCGTTCGCCCGTCAGCGCGACGTCGTCGCCGGTGTCGACGTCGACGTCGAGCAGGCCCGGCAGCAGCTGCGCCGCTCGCGGCTCGGGCAGCGCCTCGACGGCTTTCAAGCGCCGTGTCATGACGTTGCTGCGCGTCTGCGCCTGCTCGATCGTGCTGCTGGCCTCGTCGAGCTTCTTCTTCGTCTTCGCCAGCACGTCGCCGAACTTGGCGAACTCGGTCTTCACCGCGCCCAGCACCTCCCAGACCTCGACCGAGCGCTGCTCCAGCGCCAGCGTGCGGAAGCCCATCTGCAGGCTGGTCAGCGTGGCCAGCAGCGTGGTCGGGCCCGCGAGCATGACCTTGTGTTCGCGCTGCATGGATTCCACCAGGCCGGGGCGGCGCAGCGCCTCGGCGTACAGGCCCTCGGTGGGAACGAAGAGGATCGCGAAGTCGGTGGTGTGCGGCGGCGACACGTACTTGGCACGGATGGTGCGGGCCTCGAGCTTCAGCCGTGTCTCGATGGCCCGCGCCGCCGTTTCCATGGCCGTGGCGTCGGCACGCTCGTGGGCGTCGAGCAGGCGCTCGTAGTCCTCGCGCGGGAACTTGGCGTCGATCGGCAGCCACAACGGCGCGCCGTCTTGGCGCTGGCCCGGCAGCCGGATCGCGAATTCCACGCGCTCGGTACTGCCAGGCACGGTGGCCACGTTGACGGCGAACTGTTCGGGCGTGAGCACCTGTTCCAGCAGTCCGGCGAGCTGCACCTCGCCGAACACGCCACGCGTCTTGACGTTCGTGAGCACGCGGTTGAGTGCGCCGACGTCGCGCGCCAGACCCTGCATCTCGCCCAGCCCCTTGTGCACCTGCTCCAGCCGGTCGGCGACTTGCCTGAAGCTTTCGCCCAGCCGCTGCTCCAGCGTCGCGTGCAGCTTCTCGTCGACGGTCGCGCGCATCTGCTCGAGCTTCTTCTCGTTGCCCTCCTGCAGCGCCGCCAGCCGCGTCTCGACGGCGCCGCGCAGTTCGCCCTGGCGGCGCTCGCTGGCCTCGGACAGCAGCCGCAGCTGCTCGGCCAGCGTCTCCCCGAAGCGCCGCAACGCCGCATCCGACTGCTGCTGCATCGCCGCCAGCTGGGTGCGGAACGAGTCGATCTGCTCGTTTTGCGTGCGCGCCACGTCGCCGCCCTGCGTCAGCAGCATCTGCTGGAAGCTGCCCAGGTCGGCGCGCATGGCCAGGCCCTGGCGCCCGAGCTCGTCGCGCAGCTCGCGCTCCAGGCGCTCGATCGGCGCCGCGGCCGTGTCGGCCGGGCGGCGCAGGGCGAGCCACAACAACAGCAGCAGGTTCAGCGCCAGCAGCGCCGGGACGATCCACTCTGGCATCGCAGCAGCCCGTCAGCCGCGCCGCGGCAGATCGGCGGCGTTGATCGGCGTCGGCGCCGTGCCTCCGGTGAGTGCGGCGATCAGGTTGTCGGCCGCCAGGTCAGCCATCGCGATGCGGGTGGCGACGCTGGCGCTGGCGATGTGCGGCGTGAGCACGACGTTGGGAACCGCCAGCAGCCCGGCGTGCACCGCGGGTTCGCCCTCGAACACGTCCAGCGCCGCCGCTGCGATGCGGCGCTCGCGCAGCGCGGCGGCCAGGGCGGCGTCGTCGACGATGCCGCCGCGCGCGATGTTGGTCAGCGTCGCCGTCGGCTTCATCAGCGCCAGCTCGGCTGCGCCGATGGCGTGGTGGCTGGCCACCGAATACGGCAGCACCAGCACCAGGTGGTCGGCTTCGCGCAGCAGCGTGGCCTTGTCCACCCAGCGCGCGCCCAGCGGGGCCTCGAGCGCGGGCGCGAGTCGGCTGCGGTTGTGATAGATCACCGACATGCCGAAGCCCAGCGCACCGCGGCGCGCGATCGCCTGACCGATGCGCCCCATGCCGAGGATG
>Ga0105090_10002100_pt1 | contig 11022 bp, 11 predicted proteins | sample PPLLak3March2015_FD_79110 | JGI IMG/M metagenome (GOLD analysis project Ga0105090, IMG submission 79110) | Freshwater sediment microbial communities from Prairie Pothole Lake near Jamestown, North Dakota, USA - PPLs Lake P7 Core (1) Depth... | ecosystem: Environmental > Aquatic > Freshwater >... | reverse complement strand
GCGCTGGCCCAATCGGACGCCGAGCAGCAGGAGATTGAGAACCTCGTCGGGCTCGCCAGAGTCTGGGCCGCCGCCAAGTATCTTCACCCGTACCTCGCGTATCGAACCATCGACTGGGACAAAGCGCTGGTCACGGCGATTCCGGCGGTATCAGAAGCGCGGACATCACAACAGTACGGCGCAGCGATGCAACTGATGCTGGATGTGCTGCAGGACCCGTCCACGCGGGTTGTCCCGCCCTCCACCGCCGGAACGCCAGACAGCCCTGTTGCCAGCTCTGGTTCGGCTGGCGCTCTGGAACGCGACCCGCGCATACACCTGGACCAGGATGGCGTTCTGACGGTCACGATATCCAACTATGACGATCTAACCGACTTCGTCGGTACGGAGGAGAAGCTCCTGGGAATCGGCAAGCAATCGACCGCGCGGGGGATCATCTTTGACCTCCGTAGTTCGACGCCGGTATCGCAGGACGTGCGCGGATTCCTCGGCTACTACCTGGATGACCCCGCGGTGGCCAGGCAGTTTGTGCCGCTCGCCGTGACGACTCCCGTTGAGCGTCGCCGGATGCACGCGGGGTTCGCGCCGCAGGACGGCTCCACCAGCGGCGGCTACTTCTCGGGCTTCTTTCTGATCGACGGTCTCCGGATTGAACCCCACGAGCCGGTTCGGGAGGTGCCCATCGCCTTTCTGGTGAACCAGCATGGTGAACTACCGCGCGTCGCCCTCGCGCTGCAATCTGCCGGAAAAGCCACGATCGTCGCTGATGGTCAGATGCCCGGCGACGACGCGGTCATTGCGACGCAGACCGTCGAACTGCCCTACGGCATGACGTGCCGGCTGCGCTCAGGGGAACTCGTCGGCCCGGGTGGACCGGCTGCAGTGCACGCGGACGTGACCGTGCCCATCGACGCCCGCAAGTCGCACGACGAAGCGCTGGAGGTCGCGCGTGCCCTGGTGCTGGGGGACAGACGCGCCTCGCCTACTCAAATCTCAATTCCCGCCGCACCGGCGTCGCCGATCGAGGACAGTCGATACGTCGACATGCGGTTCCCGCCGCTCGAATATCGGCTGCTCGCCGCGTTCCGGATCTACGCGGTCTTTGAGTACTTCTTTCCCTACAGGGACCTGATGGGCGAGGACTGGGAGCAAGTCCTGCGAGAGTTCATCCCGAGATTCCAGCGGGCCTCCAATGAAACGGAATACGCGCTCACCGTCGCCGAGATGCTCACCCACACGCACGATAGCCACGTCAACGCGCGCAGCCCCATCTTGAACGAGTACATCGGCACGGCGGCACCCCCGTTGCTGGTTCGCATGATCGAAGGGGTGCCAGTCGTAGCCCGTACGCTCGACGAGGGCGCCGCGACCGCACTGGGCATCAAGATCGGCGACGTAGTCGTGGCGGTGGACGGCGAGCGTGTCGAAGCGAGGGTCGCGAGGCTTTCCAAGCTTCTCAGTGCCTCGACCCCGCAGGCGCTGTCCAATGCGATTGCACGACGATTGCTGCGCGGCGCCGATGGCTCCACGGCGATCCTGCTGCTCGACAACGGTGAGGGCCAGACGCGAGAGGTCAAACTGATCCGGCAGAGCAAGTTCGCCTCAAACGACATTCCGGAACGCGATGGAGAGGTGACGAAGATTCTGCCGGGCAACATCGGGTACGCAGACCTCGATCGTCTGACGGTCCCCGAAGTCGACGCGATGTTCGAACGGTTCAAGGACACGAACGCCATCATCTTCGACATGCGCGGCTACCCGCAGGGCACGGCGTGGTCGATCGCTCCTCGTCTTTCGGAGCGACCTGCACCGCCGGCCGCGCTGTTTCGCAAACCGCTCGTGATGGCCTCCGATGTCGATGTCAGCGATCAGCGCACGACGGCACAGTTCGTTCAGCGTATCCCCCGATCGGAGAAGTGGAAATACAGGGGGAAGACAATAATGCTCATCGACGAGCGGGCGGTCAGCCAGGCCGAACACACGGGTCTGTTCCTGAAAGCGGCCAACGGTACGACATTCGTTGGCAGTCCAACGAACGGCGCCAATGGCGACGTGACGAGCTTCTTCGTGCCGGGCGACATCCGAGTTCGTCTCTCAGGTCAGGAGGTCAGACACCCGGACGGCCGCCAGCTGCAGCGAATCGGGCTCGTGCCGGACGTCGCGGTCAGGCCGACGATCGCGGGCATCCGAGCGGGACGCGATGAAGTGCTTGAGCGAGCGGTCGAATACGTCAAGGTTGGACAGCCGACTGCCGTGGCGCCTGCAACCATCGAATGATGGCCGACGTCGAAGGAGGCTGCGCTCGACGGCAGCTTGCCTCATCGAACGGCAGCCGAACGGACACTGATCGCTCGCGGCTTCCTCGGCGTGACAACCTGGCAGGCGATCTGCCGGGAATTCGCGATCGACCCGAAGTCGCTACCCGAGACGATCTGACACTGGATAGACCTGCGCGTTGAACTTCGGTCTCCGGTGCCCGAAGGAGTTGCCCATGTGGCATGACACCACCGGAGCCCACCGGGACGGGATCTCTCATTGACTGGCCGACCCTCCGTCGTCGAAAGACAACGCCCCGAAAGGCAGTGTCGAGAATTCCAATTGAGATTCAACTGCCCGATCCGGGACAACGGCTTTGGGACACGGCAATGTCGTCGTTCGCGTGGGCTCGCCGCCTCTAATTCGAACGCACTTTCCTCGCGCCCGAGGCGCCCCGCGGGCCGCGCCCCGGGACGTCGCACCGCGCACGACAGGAACGTTGGGTGCAGTGAAAAACGGTTCTTCTCCGATCTCCCGGGAGGCACCGACAAGATTTATCCGCCGGCCGGGATGGGCCGCCATCGGGCGATCAGCTTTGCGTCGCCATCAACGCCGACTGAACGCACATCAATGAGCCGTTACATCCCCAGCGACTCGATGTCCGCGTCGTTGAGGTCGGGCCTCGCGCGGAAGCGTTCCTGAGCTGCGGCATCGGCGGCCTTGAGCTTGCCGATGACCGCATTGAAGCGTAGATCGTCCCGGATTGCGTCGTAGGCCGGATCGACAGCCATTAATCGCCAGTCCATGCTGTAGCCCTCGGTGACCAGCGCCTCGAGCTCCTTCAGAGCGTCTTCCGTGCGGCCGACACAGGCAAGACTACGTGCCAGAAAATCGTTACGCGCCCAGTTCCACACCAGTCCGAATGCGTGCCGCGATCTCCAGACAGGCTCCCAGCTGGCCAATTCAGCCAGGGCCGCCGTCTCGTCGCCAAGCCAGGTGTTGAGGCAGATTCTCGCGTCCGCCACAGCCCCTGACGTCTTCTCCGCGGCCGTCATCGACTCCTTCGCCAGCACGAGCGCCGCACGATGATTCTCGCGGGTGTCTGGATAACGACTGAGTTCGAGTCGACATGCCAAATCCTGAGGCGTCTCCTTGAGCAACTGCTCCACGAGCATTCGCGCTTCCTCGGGGCGTCCCGCCACGCTCGCCGCGTAGGCTCGGCTCCATCGCAATTCGTCCGTCGCACCGAGCCGCTGCAATTCCCGCTCAGCCCGGAGGGCGAGTTGCTCTTCGCCGAGTCGCCGATACAGCAGCGCCAGTTGAGTGAACGCAGCGGCATTCTCCCTATCCAGGCTTGCGGCGTGCCGATACAGTCGCAAGCTCAAGTCGGCGGCACCAACGATGCGCTCGGTAGTCACAGCGGCATACAGGTACGGCACCACGTAGTCTGGCTGAAGGCGGATGGCCTCCCGGAACTGCCGCAGCGACCCTGGAACGTCACCGCTGGCGTCCAGCGCCGTGGCGTAATTGCTGCGCAGTCCTGGGTCGCGAGGCTCGACCGGGAGGAGTGTCTCTAGCAGCTCCAGCGCCTCTCGGGACCGGTCCGACTCCCGCAGAAAGGTTGCGTACATTCTGATCACCCCGGGGTCGCCGGGGCTGAGAGCCATCGCCTGGTCGTAGTGCTCCGCAGCACCGTCAGCCCCCATGAGATACAAGGTGAATCCAAGCTGCGCATGGGCAAGCCCTGAGTCGGGCGCGATCTCGACAGCTCGGAGGGCGGCGCGCTTGCTCAGAGCCATCGCCTGTTCTTCCGGCATGAAGCCCCACGGGTTGCCGTATGGACTTCGTGCGGCAGCCAGGTAGGCTGCGGACAGCGCAACCCAACCGCGCGCAAAATCCGGATCGGCTGCCACGGATTTCTCCAGCAACGCGATTCCTTCCTGCATGGCCGTGGTCTCGCGACGTTCGGCGAGCCGTTTACCGCGCAGGTACGCGTCATAGGCCGCGACGTTCGTCGTGCCAATCGAGCCCGGCCCGCTATCGCCCGAGAGCGCGACCGACAGCGCCTCCGTCACCCGCGTCGCGATCTCATCCTGCACCGCGAACACATCCGTCGCGGGTCGGTCGTAGGTCTCCGCCCACAGGTGACCGCCATCGCCGGTGCTGACGAGCTGCACAGCCACGCGCAGCCGATCGCCCGCGCGCTGCACGCTGCCCTCAAGCAGGGCGCCCACGCCGAGCTGCTGGCCGATGGTGCGCGGGTCCACCTCCTGGCCCTTGTACGAGAACGACGAGACCTTTCCGATCACCATGAGCTTCGGCACCTGCGCCAGCATGGTGATCAGAGTCTCGGCGATGCCGTCGGCGAGAAAGGCGTTCTCCGGGTCCGACGACAGGCTGGAGAACGGGAGGACCGCCACGGAGGCCGAGGCCTTGCGCTCGGATGGCGCGGTCGCCGGGGTCGGGGCGGGCGTCGCGGTGGACTCGGCCGTGGACTCGAGCGATCGCTGATACACCCACAGCCCCGACCCGCCGACCAGCAACAGCAGCGCGATGATCGCGATCTCGGCTCGGATCGGCCTCTGGTGGCCGCGGTCGCCGTGGAACCAGGCGAGGATCAGGGCGATGGGGAGACCGAGCGCGAACACGAGCGTGACGAGCCGCAAGAGCTGGCTCGGCCAGTCATACGTGTCCGCAAGGAACTGCAGGACCTGCAGCAGGCCCCACGCTCCCGCCGCGTAGGCAGTTCCCCACTGCACCACCTTGCGCTGGCGCAGCTTGCTCCAGGTGCTGTCCATGTCTCCTTCGGTCGCGTCGGCCACGCGCTCGCCCCCTGTTGGGGTGGAGTGTAGCGCCATCGTCCGCCGAGGGACTCCGCGATGTCCGGTTGCGGGGCGCTCAGGTCAGAACGTCAAGGACCGCTCCTGGCCGGCTGTTCGAGTACACGAGTGTCCGCAATCCCGCGGCCCCCCGCAACGCCCGGGCCACCGGTGCCGAGAGCAGACCTTCAACCGGGAGAACCGACCCACAGCGGCCCCATGGATCACTCGTCCAGAGCGAGCACTGGCTGTCTGGTAAGGAAGTCCGCGGGTGCATCCTTGTTCCATGGGTAGCATCCGCTGTCGTCAGGCCAAATGGCCTGGTAAAGAGGAAATTCGACTTCCGCGTAGTACCAGAGCGCCGAGAAGACGTAATCGTTGTAGCGCTTTCTCGGAACGCTTATGAAGGCGCACGACAAACCGCCGGGCAACGCGTTGCTCGGCCGATCGAGCGGAATCATGGCTCCGGATCGTGCAAAACCTGCGAGATCATTCATGATGGCTTGCGCCCGGCTTCGGTCCAGACCGATCACCAAGAATTCGGGCTGCTGGTAGGAGGCGTAGAGTCCCACCGAGTACGTGAAAGGAAGCGGCGAGCTGCTTTTTTCCGTGGGAGAAACGTGCGTGCAGTGCCAGCCGAACTTGTCGACGTTGGCGACAACCTCGCGTTCGTAATCATTGATGGGCGGTAGCCGCTTCGCAATTAGCATTCCCGCTCCACCTGTAGTTCACCGTGACGCCAAGGTGACCGTCCGTTCCTGGCCGATCTTATCTGTCCCGTAAGCGGTCGTCTCAATCCGCGGCGACCGCGGCCCGCAGCGCATTGAAGCCAGGCACGCCCGCATCAGAATGCCGCGGTGGGAGCGGCAACTGCCGGAAGTAGCGGCATCATGGAGCACAAAATGAAGTTTCTAATGCGAATGGTCTGCCTGCTCGCGATCCGAGGCATAGCGGTTGGTGCCGGTCTCAGCGGAGTCTTCGTATTGACGGCTCACGTCAGCCTGGGCGGCCAGTCGCCTGGACCATCGGCCATCGCAGCTATCGCGCTCCGGACTTGGATCCCACTAACGTTTGGCGTAATTGGGTTGTGGTTCCTTTGGACTTGCACTCGAATCGTGATTTCGGCCCGACAGCAAGCGTCTTCAGCAGGAATTCCGTTGCTGCAGTACCTTGATTTGCCGGATGCACAGAAATCGCAACTACTCACTGGCTCCCATGCAGACAAGTGAGCGCGGCAAACGCAGCCTGTGATCGGAACATTTCGGGAAACTTCAATCCCCCGCGGGCCGCAGTGCATGGCGTAGCTACGACGTGCGCAGCCTGCGACTGTACGCTTGTACAAGTCCCGCATTTGCTCGACACCCTGCGCGTCGGGATGCCGGCGAAGAGAAAGCAATAAGGCGGAAACCACGCCGTAGGGCCGCTCCTGGTCGCTTGCTCTTGTCAGGCAGTGACCGCAATCCTGTGGCCCCGTGCAACGCTCAGACTTTATTCTCCAAAGCACTCGTTCAACGGGGACTATCGACCCACAGCAGTAAGTCCTCTGACCCACACGCCGCGCACCACAGCATCGCGCTGCGCATCATCAAGCCAAGCGTTATGTTTGCGGGCGCACCAAGGCCGCTCGCACACCCTGTATAGCGAGGATCGTCAGTGCGATCGCCACCCAATCAAAGCGCCCCTTGCCGAACCATGCGTCAGCAAGAAACGCAGTGATAATGACGATCAAAAGACTCCAAGCAGCCCATCCGCGCTCCAAGCGAATAAATGCTGCGCAGATGCCGGCGCAGACCGCGATCGCACACGCCACGACGGCCAGCGGCACCGTTCCGCCGGCACCGGAGTAGCCCAATATATTCTGGTGCCCCAGCACAAAAAGCACTGCCGCTAGCAACGCTGCTAAAGCCGCAAAGACACCTGACGCCATGGAAAGCCTAAATGCAAATGCACGGCCGCCCGGAGAATTCACGTTCGGCCAGAGACGTTTTTCCGAACTCATTGGAGGCTCGTGACCTCAAAGTCTATTAAGGTGCCGTCGTTTCTCCGGATCGTATAAGTCCTCACGCGTTCTCCATTCAGATTAGTCGGAGGTCAGCGACCATTACCCGCGTTTGCATTCTTCCGCTTTGGCCGATCTTACCGCTCGACGATAGACTCGAACCGACCCTCAGCAGAAGTTCGTCGCGATAGAAAGCAGACGCCCAACGATTGAGTTGGGCGCGCCGCCCGCCGGCGGCGACGTGACAGGGCACTTTATCCGTCACGGCTGCGCTCCAATGATTTGTTAGGCCGCAGCAACCCGCCGTCATTGAGAGCCCTCCGGTATGGAATGCCGGGCCTTTAGGTCCTGGTAGCAGAGATCGCACACCAAAGTCATTCGATTGACTTCTACGAACTTTGGTGTCTTGTCGCCCTCGCTCAGAAAGAAATTCTCGCAAGACCTGCACCAAGCCTGAAGGTCCGCCGGGTCGCTGCTGTTTTCGACGAATCCCACCACCTCATCGCGTGCGCTCAGCATGTGCCCACAAACGACCGCCGATGGTCGCTCCCCGTGTGTGCAATTGATTAGGAGCGAAGGCAGTCCAGTTTTGTCTGAGACGGTCATCTGCGGCCTAACAATCAAGCTCAGCGACCGCCGCCGGAAACGCCCGGTCGGCTGCAACAATCGCGGCCAAACTATCTGAACCGTCCAACTGCCCAGCGGGGCGGCGGTTCGCTGCAGCGCCCTGGTTAGACCTTGTTTCTAATGTGGCCACAATTTGTCGTTGCTGCCGCTCTCGTAACTGACGGAAGCGTCGTATGTCCACTCCGACTCTTCTTTGCCCGTCAGGTCAGCCCATGCTCGACGATGCGCATACAGCAACGCCTCACACCAATGGTCTAAACTCTTCGGCATCAGCTTTGGGCTTTTCAGGGTCGCCTCGTAATGAGCCTTGCCTCGCGCAACGACAAAACATCGAGCATAGAGAAAAGCATCATCAGAACCACCTGACTCGCCGGACTCGTCTGCGAATACCTGGCCATCCAGGGCATACAAACACTTTGACAGATGCTCCTCGAAGGCCTCCAAATCAACCTCGCTCAAAGAGCTCAATCTCTCTTGCAGCGGGGTAATCGCGGAGTCCTCGTCGCCAGCGTCCAGAGCCTCACGGTCAACGTGATCAATAAGCTTCCAAAAGTCGTCGCGTGTCATGGTGTGTGGAAAGGTCTAACGATTGAGTTGAGCGCGCCGCCCGCCGGCGCCATGACAGGGCACTTTATCCATCGCGGCTGCGCTCCAACGATTTGTTAGGCCTCATTGGCACCGCTCTGGTCGTCAAAGTAGCGCGAAACATCGAAATTCGCGATGGTTCTCGCGAGAGACAGCGGCGAAACGCCATGCCTGTTCGCGAGGTTAATGTCAGCGCCTGCTTGGCGAAGCAGCAGTATTGTCTCGCCCACTCCACGACTGCTGAAGACGGCATTGGAAAGCGCTGTATTGCCGTTTGCGTCTTGGATATCTACAGCCGCGCCGTGTGCGAGGAGAAGACGAGCGATCGGGGCGTCGCTACGGTCAGCGGCGAAGTGCAGTGCGGTCCACCCGTTATCGTCCGGGGCATCGGTGTGCATCCCTGAGGCCAATAGGTCTGCGACAAGCCGGGCGTCACCGTCGATGACCGCGAGGTGTAGGGGCGAACGGCCGTACTCATCAACGCCCGATCGAGGTAGCCGCTTGGGGTTCTTGCCGCTCACGTATCGATGAGGCCTAACGCTCGCGCTTACCGGCGCGCCGCGGGCTGCCGCGGCCTTTGCCCTGCAAAGAGCGTGACAGACGAGGCGCGTCTCGGTTGAGCGCGTTGTTAGGTATCAGTCGTGACCTCATCCCACGGTGCCCCATCGTAGCCAATAACCCAGTTGATGGCATGGTGACGCTCCTGAATGACTTCGATATCAAGGTCAGGAGGCATGGGACGGTTATGCAGGCGTGCATCTCGTGCGCGCCAATGGAGTTGAAGGATGTGATCCGCCATATCGATCAGAATGTCGTCCGATCGGCGAGCAGCTTCCGATATGAAGCTCGATACGGACATCTCGACGAACGGAGGTAGATGCAGCTTGAATAGTGCCGTGTCACATTGTTCATTAGGCGCCGGAAGCTGGTCGATCTTCCGGATAGCCCACAGAAGAACGATCAGTGCCTCGCTCTTCCAAGACGCATTAATGATCTGCTTCCTAGTCGGCCGCTCTGCAGAAACGAACTCAAGCTCCGACGGCGACAGCTCGCTCCAGAGCCCCTCGGACTTCAACCAGTTCAAGATGTCTTCGCGGGGAGCTTGGAACGCCAAGCTGACCGTACTGAACAGTGCCAAGGCACGTCGCGCAATCTGCTCGGCGTCCCTAACTTCATCATCGGCGAAGGTATCGGACTCTTCCATCTTCTGATACCTAACGCTGCGCTTCAGGGGCGCCCGCTTGCGGGCGTCCCCTGCAAGCGCTTGTTAGCTGCCATGCGGAACGCGCCCATGAAGGCGTCGAACGGCACGAACGCAATATTAGACAAGCCGGCTTCTTCGCACACGGCTTTGAATCTCGGGGAGCAGAAGACCCATGTCGAGAACGGCTTGCCATCGTACTGAGGGCGCCACACGTCGCAAGGCTGCTCCGGCATACCAAGTTCAAACGGCGAAACGACATCAGTTGGATGGCGTCCAGATTCGTATTCCGGCAGTGCGGTCACTCGACCGATCACGGAGGCCGCAAAAAGCTTGGGCGCGAGTTCAAGAGACACGCCTCGCGACTTCAGAATTGCATCCTCTGGCTCGCCCGCTTGAGGCGTCCGCTGTCGTTTGCCCTTTGTTGCAATCTTAGCCACCTGCACCGGGACGAATTCCAGCCCCATAACCTGGTTCTGCTCCAGAGCGCTTCGCGCCCTATCGGAAACAAGAAAGGGGACCTCGCCACTACCGCCCCCGTGCAAGAAGTCCGGCACATTGGGAGACTGCAACTCCGCGAGCACCGTGCGTTCGTCGATCGGCCGTGGGAAGCCACGCTTCAGGATGTCGTGGTATCCCGACTGCCACGATTGGTACCACATGCCGTTGACGCGCAGCGATCCGTAATCGTCGGCGCTCGGTGCTCCCGGGTGGTAAGCGGTTTCCATGGCAGCTAACGTTGGAGTTGACCGGCACGCTGCGGCAAGGCGCCGCGAGACGTACGCTCACCTGCACGGCTCGCGGCGCCTTGCCGCAGCGTGTCCGAGTCGAACGACCTGTTAGGCCTCATGCTCACCCTGCCGTGAAGCGGGACGCCGAAGCCATTGTGCGCCCGGCCCCTCCCGCTCCGCCATCCAACCAGGGGGTAGATCTGAGAGTTCACCGATGGAATGATCCTTCTCAAAGCAGCACCCAAGGCATACGACGATGCAGTCTTCTTCCTTCGTGGTCGTATTGCAGAGGACTTGCCAGATGCCATCGGAATCGTGGCTCACCAGCAAGACGGGGTAGCCATCCCGCACGACAGGGAGCGTTGATATGGCCAGAGCATTCTGAGGCGCGAGAAAGGGCCAAGTTGCTTCCGGGAAACCGTGCGAATGCGCTTGAACGGTCTTCATGAGGCCTAACAACAATTAGGTCGGAACATTTGGTCGCAGCTCGGCCGATATAACAACCGGCATCTGAGCGCATTCATGCAACATATGCAGACCGAGGCCCGGGCAACTCATTGATCTGACTACAGCACCGATCCATTAGGTCGTCAATTATGCGTCGGTGAATATCTCGGCTCGGCAACATGTCGCTGCGGGCGGCGCTCGCCGCTGCGGCCCACCACGCGTGCCGACATCGTTGGCCAACGACTGCTATCGGTGCGCGCGCCGTAGGACCGCTCCTGGCCGGTCCCCGCCTGTGAAGCCGGCGCCACAAAGGTGCCCTTCGCCGATCGGTCCAATATAGTCTACCGACCGCTATCG
>Ga0105090_10002099_pt1 | contig 11023 bp, 12 predicted proteins | sample PPLLak3March2015_FD_79110 | JGI IMG/M metagenome (GOLD analysis project Ga0105090, IMG submission 79110) | Freshwater sediment microbial communities from Prairie Pothole Lake near Jamestown, North Dakota, USA - PPLs Lake P7 Core (1) Depth... | ecosystem: Environmental > Aquatic > Freshwater >... | reverse complement strand
GGGTACGCGGACCTGTATGCCGTAACTTTCGAAAACCCGCTCGCCATCCCTGGCTTCCTTGGCGATATCAAGCACATAAGACCAGCCTGAGCACCCGCTTTTCTTCACGGCTACGGCCAGTCCTATGCCGCCCGGTGGCTGGGAAAGATACTGCTTGACGCGTTCTGCCGCGCGTTGCGTGAGTGTTACCGACATGATGCTGGCCTTTTTTGCGCTATGTGGGGCGAAAACATTATTGGGGAATCCCGCCATAGCGGTTATTCTATAGCAATACATCGTGTCGCTATTCGGAGATTTCAAGTATGGCTGTGGCAAGCGTTCAACAGGTGCTGGACGGTAAACTGGCGGTCGGCGAAACCGTGACCGTGCAAGGCTGGGTCCGGACCCGCCGCGATTCCAAGGCCGGCCTGTCGTTCATCAACGTCAGCGACGGCTCCTGCTTCGCGCCGATACAGGTCGTTGCGCCGGCCATGCTGGGCAATTACGACACCGAAGTGAAGAAACTCAGCGCCGGATGCTCGCTGCGCGCCACCGGCGTGGTCGCCGTTTCCGAGGGCCAAGGCCAGGCTTTTGAGCTGCAGGCCAGTGAAATTGAAGTGGTCGGCTGGGTTGAAGATCCGGAAACCTATCCGATCCAGCCCAAGGCGCACAGCCTGGAGTTCCTGCGTGAAGTGGCGCATCTGCGGCCGCGCACCAATCTGTTCGGAGCCGTCACCCGCATACGGCACTGCATGGCGCAGGCCGTGCACCGGTTTTTCCATGAACAGGGCTTTTTCTGGGTCAACACGCCGATCATTTCCACCTCTGACGCCGAAGGCGCCGGTCAGATGTTCCGCATATCCACGTTGGACATGATGAACCTGCCGCGCACCGCCAGGGGCGAGGTCGATTTTTCCAAGGATTTCTTCGGCAAAGAGGCGTTCCTGACCGTTTCCGGCCAGTTGAACGTGGAAGCTTTCTGCCTGGCGTTGTCGAAGGTGTATACCTTCGGCCCGACCTTCCGCGCTGAAAACTCCAATACCACACGCCATCTGGCCGAATTCTGGATGATCGAGCCGGAAATCGCCTTCGCCGACCTGAACGACGACGCCCTGCTCGCCGAACGATTCCTGAAGTACATCTTCAAGGCCGTCCTGGACGAGCGCATGGACGATCTGGCGTTCCTGGCCGAGCGCGTGGATAAAAATTCCATCATCAAGCTGGAGCAGTTCATCGCCGCGCCGTTCGAACGCATCGAGTACACCGATGCGATCAGCCTGCTGCAGAATTCCGGGCACAAGTTCGACTATCCCGTGGAATGGGGCCTGGACCTGCAGACCGAGCACGAGCGCTGGCTTACCGAAACCCATGTCGGCCGCCCGGTTGTGGTCGCCAACTACCCCGAGCACATCAAGGCCTTCTACATGCGCCTCAACGACGACGGCCGCACCGTGGCGGCGATGGATGTGCTGGCGCCGGGCATCGGCGAGATCATCGGCGGATCGCAGCGTGAAGAACGTCTGGACGTATTGGACGCCCGCATGCGTCAATTCGGCCTGGATCCGGCCAATTACGGCTGGTACCGCGATTTCCGCCGTTATGGTTCGGTGCCGCATGCCGGTTTCGGCCTGGGTTTCGAGCGCCTGGTGGTGTACGTCTGCGGCCTGCAGAACATCCGCGACGCCATCCCGTACCCGCGCGCGCCGGGTTTGGCTGAATTCTGATGTGGCTCGGTCTGCTGTTCGCCTTTCTGGGCGTGTTCGGCTCTGCCCTGCCCGGTCACTTCGGCATGCGTATCCTGGCCTACCGTGAACACCTCGACCGCCAGCTGGCCTTTGCGCCGGGTACCGAGCACGGCGGAATGCCGTATGGCTGGTGGCTGATGCGCTTCGGACAAAACGCCTTTCCGCAGGCCAGGACACTGATCCAATTCGGCCGTCTGGCGGGTATTTTCGGCTGGATCGCCTTGCTGGCCCTTATCGCCGCTGCATTCTGTTTCGTTATGAGCAAGAGTTGATTATGATTGAAGATGAAGACTTCCTGGATGAGCCGGAATATATCGTAGCCACCGAACAATGGTGGCTGGCGCGGCCCGAGCATCTGCTGGTCTGGGCCCGTCTGCAGGTCACCGAAAGCGGCATCGCCATCGTCTTCGACAGCAAAGGCGAACACCTGCATTTTGAAAACGAGGACATCGCCCGCGCGGCGCTGATGGATGCCGATTTCCGTTCCTTCGACGGCATGGATGAGGATGACGCCGATGAATTGGGACTGTGGATGGAAGAACTGGAACCGCCTCAGGGCAACAGTGACGAAGACCTGCTGCCGCAGATGATCCGTACCGTCGGATCGAGGCACTGATGAACGTTTTAAGCGGTAAAAAAGCGCTGGTCTGCGGCGGATCCGAGGGTATCGGCTTGGCCAGTGGCCAGGCCTTGGCTGCGCTCGGCGCCGATGTCACCCTGCTGGCGCGGCGCGAACCGGCGCTGCGTTCGGCGCTGGCGACCCTGCCGGTATCCGGCGACCAGCGCCACGGCATCCTGATAGCCGATGTGCGCGGTCTTGAACCGGTGATCGTACAGATCCGTTCCGCGGGTTTCGACATACTGATCAACAACAGCGCCGGGCCGGCCGGCGGCGCCCTGCTCAAGGCCGACAGCGCCCAGCTGCTCTCGGTGTTCGAACAGCATGTGCTGGCCGGACAGAACCTGCTGCAGGCTGTAGTGCCGCATATGCAGGCCCGGCAATGGGGCCGTATAGTCAATATCATTTCCACGTCCGTGAAAGAACCGATTCCGATGCTGGGCGTTTCCAACACCATCCGCGGCGCCATGGCCGCCTGGGCGAAAACATTGGCCGGCGAGCTGGGTGCGGACGGCATCACCGTAAATAATGTGCTGCCGGGCTACACCCAGACCCAGCGCCTGGATCAAATCCTCGGGGAACGCGCAAGCAATGCCGGTAAAAGCGTGCAGGACATCGCCGAGGGCATGATCGCCAGCGTACCGGCCGGACGCTTCGCCCAGGCCGCTGAAGTGGCGCATGCGGTGGCTTTTTTATGCCAGCCGCTGTCCGGCTACATCAACGGCATCAACCTGCCGGTGGACGGCGGCCGGACCAAATCGCTTTAGGTTTCAACTGCCGATGCGAATGCGTTATCCTATCTCGGCACCGGGGATATAGCGAAAATGGCGATTAAACAATTCATTGCAGGCCAATTCACGCCGTCGCATGGCGATGGCCTGCTGGACATATTCAATCCGGCGACCGCATCGGTGTATGAACAATGCCCAGAGGGCGATGCCGGTGATGTCGGCGATGCCGCCGATGCCGCGGCCGGAGCCTTCGCTGCTTGGTCGAAACTCAAGCCCAGTGCGCGTGCACGCTGGCTGCATGCCCTGGCGGACGGGATCGAGGCCCGCTTCGAGGATTTCGTGCGCTGCGAATCGCTGGATACCGGCAAGCCACTGCACATCGTGCGCGATATCGAAATTCCGCGCGCCATAGAAAATTTCCGGTTCTTCGCCGCCGCCTGCCAGCAAAGCCTGGATCAGGCTTTCCATGCCGAAGCCGGCTTGAATTACACCCTGCACCAGCCGCTCGGAACGGTCGGCGTCATCAGTCCGTGGAACCTGCCGCTGTATCTGCTGACATGGAAAATTGCGCCGGCCTTGGCGGCCGGCAACTGCGTCATCGCCAAGCCCAGCGAAATCACGCCGATGTCGGCTTCGCTGCTGGCGGAAGTCTGCCAAAGCATCGGTCTGCCGTCCGGAGTGCTGAACATCATCCACGGACTCGGGAGTACCGTAGGCCAGGCATTGGTCGGCCACCCCGACGTGCAGGCCATAAGTTTCACCGGCTCGACCCGTGTCGGCCGCGCCATAGCGCTTGAATGCGCCGGGACGTTCAAGAAAGTCACCCTGGAAATGGGCGGCAAGAACCCCGCCATCGTCTTCGAGGATGCGCCTGAAGACAACCTCATCGCCAACATCGTCCGCCTGGGATTCCAGAACAGCGGCCAGATATGCCTGTGCGGCTCGCGCATCCTGGTGCAGGCCTCCTGCTACGAACGTTTCAAGACGGATTTCCTGCGCCAGCTCGCAACGCTGGCCGTCGGCGACCCGAACGATCCTGCCACCCGCCTCGGGCCGGTGATGTCGAAAGCGCACTATGACAAAGTGCTCGGCTACATCGAATTGGCCAAACAGGAAGGCGGCCGGGTCCTGTGCGGCGGTGAAGCGCTGCGCCTGCCCGGCGCATTGGCCGACGGCTGGTTCATCGCCCCGACCGTGATCGAAGGTCTTCCGATGCGTTCGCGCTTCTGTCAGGAGGAGGTGTTCGGACCGGTGCTGAGCCTGCACGCCTTCGACAATGAAAGCGATGCCCTGGCAATGGCCAATGATTCACGCTACGGACTGGCCGCCAGCGTCTGGACTTCGGACCTCTCGCGCGCGCTGCGGATGGCGGAAGGACTGGCAACCGGCATCGTGTGGATCAACGCCTGGATGCAGCGCGACCTGCGCACCCCGTTCGGCGGCATGAAACAATCCGGCTTCGGCCGTGAGGGCGGACTGGACGCGCTGAAATTCTTCTCCGAAGCAAAAACCGTATCCATAGGAAAGCAGGATGTCTGAACTCGATTATCTGCTTGAACAGAACAAGACCTGGGCCACCCAGGTGCTGGCCCATGATCCGGACTTCTTCAAACGTCTTGATCTCATCCAGACGCCGGAATACCTGTGGATCGGCTGCTCCGACTCCCGTGTTCCCGCCAACCAGATCACCGGCATGCAGCCCGGCGAAGTGTTCGTGCACCGCAACGTCGCCAATGTCGTGGCGCACGGCGACCTCAACTGCCTGAGCACCATCCAGTACGCCGTCGATATGCTGAAAGTCAAACATATCATCGTCTGCGGCCATTACGGTTGCGGCGGCATACAGGCCACATTGAGCGGTCAACGCATCGGCCTGGCCGACAACTGGCTGCGTCATGTCGGCGATGTCATGGACAAGCATCACGAAGCGCTCGATGCTTTACCTGAACAGGCAAAACTTGACGCGTTGTGCGAGCTGAACGTGATTGAACAGGCGCTCAACGTCTGCCAGAGCACGGTCTTGACCGATGCCTGGAGCCGCGGTCAGGATGTCAAGGTGCATGCCTGGATCTATGCAGTGCGGGACGGCCGCCTGCGCGCACTGAGTGCAGGGGTCGGTGCTTTGGATAAAGTCGGCCCCGATTACCGTTCAGCGGTTAAAGCCTGTCTGGAGCGCACGCATGAATGAAGCCATCCATGCCGGGATGGCGCCGAAAGCCGTGGGCTCGTACCCGCATGCGCGCAGGTCCGGGAACCTGCTGTTCCTGTCCGGCATCGGTCCGCGGTCGGCGGCCGACAACAGCATTCCCGGCAACGTCCATGATGCATCGGGAAAACTGCTTCACTACGACATCGCCGCACAATGCCACTCGGTCTTCGCCAATGTCAAAGCGGTCCTGGAGAGCGCCGGCGCAGGCTGGGACGACCTGATCGACGTCACCGTCTACCTGACCGACATGGCAACCGATTTCCCGACGTATAACCGGATTTGGGCGGAGTATTTCCCCGATGCCGGCCAAGCCCCCTGCCGCACGACATTGGGCATAACCGCCCTGCCGACACCGATCGCCATCGAGCTGAAATGCATCGCCGCGGTCAAGGAAAAACCATGCTGCTGAACGCCTTCAATCTGCAGGACTGGATCGAGAACAACCGGCATCTGCTGAAGCCGCCGGTCGGCAACAAATGCATCGTGGATGCCGATTACATCATCATGGTCGTCGGTGGCCCGAACGAGCGCACCGATTACCATTACGAGGACGGCCCGGAGTTTTTCTACCAGCTGGAAGGCGACATGGTCCTGCGTGTCCAGGAAGACGGGCGTGTCCGGGACATTCCGATCTCCGCCGGCGAAATGTTCTACCTGCCGCCGCATATCCCCCACTCGCCGCAGCGCAGCGCCGGCTCCGTAGGCCTGGTCATCGAGAGGAAACGGTTGGCGCACGAACAGGACGCGTTGATGTGGTTCTGCGCATCGTGCAACGGCAAACTGTACGAGGAATTCTTTCATCTGGTTGATATCGAAAACCAGTTCCATGCGGTCTTCGAGGGCTTCTACCGGTCCACCGAGCGCAGGACCTGCGGCACCTGCGGGCATCTCAACGCCGCCCCCGCCCGCTACCAAGCGGAATCCTGAGGTTTAGATGTTCTCCACGGAACTGCTCGCCGCCAATCTGCTGTCCCCCGTTGTCCTGGCGTTCGCACTGGGGCTTATCGCCCGAATTCTGCGCAGCGATCTGGAAATCCCGGCCGCCATACAAAGCTATCTGTCTATTTTCCTGCTGCTGGCCATCGGGCTTAAAGGCGGCAAGGCGCTGGGCAACGACGCACCGGACAATCTGGCCTTGTTCCTGGTGGCGACTGTCGCACTCGGCGTCATTACCGCAGTCAGCGCCTACTTCCTGGCGAAAGCCTGGCTGCGCGATTCCCGAATTGACGCGGCCGCCATGGCCGCGCATTTCGGCTCGGTGTCGGCCGTCACCTTCATCGCCGCACAGCAGTTCAGTGAACGTACCGGTCAGGCCGCGGACTCAGTGCTGGTCGCTCTGGTGGTCGCCATGGAAATCCCGGCGATCCTCATCGGATTGGCTTTGGCCAAGGGCGCCAAAGGAATCCGCTGGCATGATGTGCGGGAAGTGGTGACCGGAAAGACCGCCTTGCTTCTGTTGGGCGGCCTGGCGATCGGCGCGTTGAGCAGCAAGGACGGCCTGGCCAAGGTGGATGCCATGTATTTCCAGCTGTTTCAAGGCACTTTGATGCTGTTCATGCTCGACATGGGCATGTTGGCTGCCGGGCAATTGCGGCTGGTCGGCCGTGAAGCCTTCAGGCTGGGAGTTTACGCCACCGCAGTGCCCTTGCTGCATGGCTTGCTCGGCGTGATGCTCGGCCATTGGATCGGCATGAATGCATCTACAGCCGCCGTTTTCGGCACCATGGCATCACGCGCCTCGTATATCGCGGCGCCCGCCTCGATTCGTGCTTCCTTGCCTGACGCGAATGTCGGGCGCTGCATCACCGCCGCATTGGGTTTCACCTTTCCTTTCAATCTGGCGATTGGCATTCCGGTGTATTTCGCCCTGGCTAATTTCCTTCAAACCTTTTGATGAAGCCTATGCTTAAAATAGACACCCATGCCCATTACCTGCCGCGCGACTGGCCGGATTTGGCCAGCAAGTACGGCGACAAACGTTTTCCGGTCATCCACCACAGCGATGACGACCGGCACCGGATTTACAAGGACGGAAAATTCTTCCGCGAAATCTGGGCCAAGACCTGGGACGCGCAGATGCGCATCGACGACTATGCGCGCTTCGGCATCCAGGTGCAGGTCATCAGCACCGTTCCGGTCATGTTCAGCTACTGGGCCAAGCCGCACCACGCGCTGGAACTGCACCAGAGCCTGAACGACCACATGGCGGAAACATGCCGGGACTACCCGAAGAACTACGCCGGCATCGGCACCGTGCCGCTGCAGTCGCCGCGCTTGGCCATCCAGGAACTGGAACGCTGCATGGACCAGCTCAACCTGCGCGGCGTGCAGATCGGTTCGCACATCAACGACTGGAACCTCGATGCCGAGGAACTCCGGCCGTTCTTCGAGGCGGCGCAGGATCTCGGGGCCGCGCTGCTGGTACACCCCTGGGACATGCTGGGCACCGAAGAGATGCCGAAATACTGGATGCCCTGGCTGGTCGGCATGCCGGCGGAGCAGTCACGGGCGGCCTGCGCGCTGATTTTCGGCGGCGTGCTGGAACAGTTCCCCAAATTGAAGATCGCGCTGGCGCACGGCGGCGGCAGTTTCCCCTACACCATCGGCCGAATAGAACATGGTTTCAACATGCGTCCCGACCTGGTCGCCACCGACAACCCGCGCAACCCACGCGAGTATTTTTCGCGCCTGTTCTTCGACTCCTGCGTGCACGATGACCGCGCCCTGCGCTATCTCATCGACACGGTCGGCATCGACAGAGTGATGCTCGGCACCGATTATCCTTTCCCGCTCGGCGAACAGCAGCCCGGCGCCGGCATCCTTGCCCAAGGCCTGGGCGAACAGGAAGAGGCGCAGCTGTTCCACCACACCGCACTTGATTGGCTCGGCCTGGACAGCAGGCATTTCAGCCCATGAGCGCGCTTTTTTCGGAAGCCCGCGCCATGCAGCTTGATGCCCAGGATGCCTTGGCCGGCTTCAGGCAGGAATTTCATATTCCGCGCATCGACGGCCGCGAGCAGCTGTATTTCTGCGGGAATTCCCTTGGCCTGCAGCCGAAATCCACGCAGGCGGCGATCCAGCAGGAACTGGACGATTGGGCGGCGCTTGGCGTTGAAGGCCACTTCCACGCCAAACACCCGTGGATGCCTTATCACAGCGAACTGCGCGAGCTGCTGGCCGAGAACGTCGGCGCCAAGCCGATTGAAGTGGTGGCGATGAATTCGCTGACCGTCAACCTGCATCTGCTGATGGTCAGTTTTTACCGGCCGAACGCAGAACGGCCTGCCATTCTCATCGAACAAGGCGCCTTCCCGTCCGACCGCTACGCGGTGGAATCGCAGATCCGTTTCCATGGGTTCGATCCGGCCGATTGCCTGATTGAAATCGAACCGGATCCGGATACCGGTCTGATCGGTGCCGATGCGCTTGAGGATGTGCTTAAGCGGCATGGCCATCGCGTGGCCCTGATTCTCTGGCCCGGCGTTCAGTACCGCACCGGCCAGGCCTTTGATCTTCAGGCCATCACGTCGCTCGGACGCCACTACGGCTGCACGGTCGGCTTCGATCTGGCGCATGCCGCGGGCAACCTGCCGCTGCAGCTGCATGACAGCGGCGCCGATTTCGCCGCCTGGTGCAGCTACAAATACCTGAACTCAGGGCCAGGCTCGATCGCCGGCGCGTTCGTGCATGAACGCCATGCGCAGGCCGATCTGCCGCGTTTCAACGGCTGGTGGGGCCACCGGCAGGATACCCGTTTTAAAATGGGCAGCGCATTCCAGAGCGCGCCAGGCGCAGATGGCTGGCAGCTCAGCAATCCGCCGATTTTCGCCATGGCGCCGCTGCGCGCTTCGCTGGAGATTTTCCACCGCGCCGGCCTGGCCAACCTGCGCCGCAAATCGCAGCAACTGACTGCCTATCTGGAAGAGCTGATCGAGCAGGAGCTGGGCTCGGTGATACGCAGCGTTACCCCTAAAAACCCCGAACAACGCGGCTGCCAGCTGTCCCTGCAGGTATTGGCCGGGCGCGAGCAGGGCCGCAGCCTGTTCGAGCACCTCGGAGCGCAGGGCATCATCGGCGACTGGCGCGAGCCGGATGTGATCCGTCTGTCGCCCACGCCCTTGTATAACCGTTTCAGCGACTGCTTCCAGGTCGTAAGCAGCATCAAGCAGTGGGCGGATTTACCATGAAACAACAGAACATCCACATCATCGGCGCGGGCCTGGCAGGCGCCCTGCTGGCGATCCTGCTGGTGCAGAAAGGCCATCAGGTCAAAATCTTCGAGAAACGCGCCGACCCCAGGAAGTCCGGCATGGAAGGCGGACGTTCGATCAATCTGGCGTTGGCGTACCGCGGCCTGTACGCGCTGCAGCAGGCAGGACTGGATGATGAAGTGATGCCGCAGGTGGTTATGATGCGCGGCCGGATGGTGCATGACATCGAAGGCAATACCAACTTCCTGCGCTACGGCAAGGACGATTCCGAGGTGATCTGGTCGGTGCACCGCGGCCGGTTGAACCTGGCCATGATCGATGCGGCAGAGAAGCAAGGCGTCAGCATCCAGTTCGACGCAAAAATCGAGCACATCGATATCGACGCGAAAACCTTTCGCTATGAACAGCATGGACAATCGGTTGTGGAGCCCTATGAACACATGGTCGGCAGCGATGGCGCCGGTTCGGTGGTGCGCCACACATTGGTTCAGCAGGGTCTGATCCATGAACAGAGCGAGTCACTGGGCCATAACTACCGTGAGCTGGAAATCGCACCGAGTGCCGACGGCGGTTTCAAGCTCGACGCCAACTCGCTGCATATCTGGCCGCGAGGCGGCTTCATGTGCATCGCGCTGCCCAATACCGAGAAAACCTTCACGGTCACCCTGTTCCTGCCGGCCGGGGGGGATGTCAGTTTCGAGCACATACAATCGCCGGAAGCCGCGCGCGATTTTTTCCGGGATTACTTCCCGGACGCCCTCGGGCTGATCGCCGACTTCGACCATGACTGGACGAACAATCCGGAAAGCCGGCTGTCGACGCTGTACCTCGACACCTGGCACCACCGGGACAGCATCGTGCTGATCGGCGATGCCGCGCATGCCATGGTGCCGTTCCACGGACAGGGCATGAACTGCGCGTTCGAGGACTGCCTGGCGCTGGTCGATGCCATCGAACGCGAATCCGACTGGCAATCCGCCATCGGCACTTATGAGACGCTGCGCCAGGACAACGCCAGGGCCATACAGGCCATGGCCTTGGAAAACTACGTGGAAATGCGCGACAAAGTCGATGATGCGCAGTTCCTGCTGCAGCGCGCGCTGGAACGCAAACTGGCCGAACTGCATCCCGACCGCTTCGTACCGCGCTATACCATGGTCAGCTTCCAGCGCGTAGGCTATGCCACCGCGTTCGCACGCGGCAAGATACAGCGCAGCATTCTACAGACGCTGACTGAAGGAAAATCCGACATCGAAGCCGTGGATTATGCCTTAGCCTCGGAGCTTATCCATCAACAGCTCGAGCCGCTGCATGCCTGAAACATTCCTTTGGTACGATCTGGAAACCTTCGGCAGGGACTGCCGGAGCAGCCGCATTTCGCAGTTCGCCGGCATCCGTACCGACATGGATTTGAACCCGGTCGCGGAACCGATGTCCTTTTACTGCCGGCCCTCGGATGATTTCCTGCCGGAACCGGAAGCCGCGCTGATCACCGGCATCACCCCGCAGTTCGCCAGCGCGCATGGCCT
>Ga0105090_10002098_pt1 | contig 11024 bp, 8 predicted proteins | sample PPLLak3March2015_FD_79110 | JGI IMG/M metagenome (GOLD analysis project Ga0105090, IMG submission 79110) | Freshwater sediment microbial communities from Prairie Pothole Lake near Jamestown, North Dakota, USA - PPLs Lake P7 Core (1) Depth... | ecosystem: Environmental > Aquatic > Freshwater >... | reverse complement strand
CACGTCCTCGACGCGCTCGCGCAGGCCCGGCTCAAGGTCGTCGTAGACGCCGACCATGCCGGCGTTGACGATGCCCATGTCCATGCCCGCCTGGATGGCGTGGTACAGGAAGACGGTGTGGATCGCCTCGCGTACCGGGTCGTTGCCACGGAAGCTGAAGGACACGTTGGACACGCCGCCCGAGACCTTGGCGCCCGGCAGGTGCTGCTTGATCCAGCGCGTGGCCTCGATGAAGTCCACCGCGTAGTTGTTGTGCTCCTCGATGCCTGTGGCGATGGCGAAGATGTTCGGGTCGAAGATGATGTCCTCGGCCGGAAAGCCCACCTCGTCCACCAGTATGCGGTAGGCGCGCTCGCAGATCTCGATCTTGCGCTGGTAGGTGTCGGCCTGGCCGGTCTCGTCGAAGGCCATCACCACCGCCGCGGCGCCGTAACGCCGCACCAGCTTGGCCTGGTGGCGGAAGGCGTCTTCGCCTTCCTTCAGCGAGATCGAGTTGACGATGCCCTTGCCCTGGATGCACTTCAGGCCGGCTTCGATCACCTCCCACTTGGAGCTGTCGATCATGATCGGAACGCGCGCGATCTCGGGCTCGCCGGCGATCAGGTTGAGGAAGCGCACCATGGCCGACTTGCTGTCGAGCATGGCCTCGTCCATGTTGATGTCGATGATCTGCGCGCCGTTTTCCACCTGCTGGCGGGCCACGGCCAACGCCTGCTCGAACTCGCCGTTCAGGATCATGCGGGCAAAGGCCTTCGAGCCGGTGACGTTGGTGCGCTCGCCGATGTTGACGAACAGCGCGCCGGCATCGATGGTCACCGGCTCCAGGCCGGACAACTTCATCGGCAGGACGACGGGGCGGGTTTCAACGGCAGTATTCATGGGCGGCAGGACTCGTCATCGAAGGGCCGGCGGACTCACCGCGGCCTGGAAGGTCGGGTGAGCGCGGTTGACGACAAGCCGGCCCAAGCCTGGCGGCCGGGCGGAAGAGGCTTTCCACAGGCCGTCGCAGCGCTCCTTGGGAGGCAACGCAAATTGTACGGGGCGGCGCCATCGCGCGCCCGTGCAGGACTGCGCAGCGCAGCCGCGTTCAGGCGGGCAGCAGTTCGCTGAACATCGCGCCATGCCGACAGCGCGGCTTGTAACGGCCCACCCGCTCGGCAATCTGCGCGATGTGCTCCGGCGTGGTGCCGCAGCAGCCGCCGGCGATGTTCAGGAAGCCGGCCTGGGCAAAACCTTCCATCAGCGAGCCTGTGACGTCGGGCGTCTCGTCGAAACCGGTCTCGCTCATCGGGTTGGGCAGCCCGGCGTTCGGATAGCAGCTGATGAAGGTGTCGCCGGCCACCTTGGCCAGCTCCTCGATGTACGGGCGCATCAGCGCGGCTCCGAGCGCGCAGTTCAGGCCCACGGCCAGCGGCTTGGCATGGCGCACCGAATGCCAGAAGGCGCCTACCGTCTGCCCGGACAGGATGCGCCCGGAGGCGTCGGTGACGGTGCCGGAGATGACCACCGGCAGGCGCTCGCCGGTGGCTTCCATCAGCTCGTCCAGCGCGAACAGCGCCGCCTTGGCATTGAGCGTGTCGAAGATCGTCTCCACCAGGAACAGGTCGCAGCCGCCTTCGAGCAGCCCGCTGGCCTGCTCGTAGTAAGCCTGGCGCAACTCATCGAAAGTGACGTTGCGCGCTGCCGGGTCGTTGACATCGGGGCTGATACTGGCGGTGCGCGGCGTCGGTCCCAGCGCGCCGGCCACGAAGCGCGGCTTGTCCGGCGTGCTGTACTTGTCGCAGGCGGCGCGGGCCAGCCGGGCCGCGGCCACGTTCATCTCGCGCGCCACCGCCGCCAGGCCGTAGTCGTCCTGGGCGACGCTGGTCGCGCCGAAGGTGTTGGTCTCGATGATGTCGGCGCCGGCCGCGAGGTACTGCTCGTGGATCTGCTGGATGACGTCGGGCCGCGTGAACTGCAGCAGCTCGTTGTTGCCCTTCAGGTCTTTCGGGTGGTCCTTGAAGCGCTCGCCGCGGTAGTCGGCCTCGGTCAGCTTGTAGCGCTGGATCATCGTGCCCATGGCGCCGTCGATGATGACGATGCGCTGCTGCAGCAGCGCCGGCAGGGCCGCGCCGCGGGTGAATGGGACAGGTTTGTACGTCATCCTGCAATTGTAGGTAGGGCACTGCATTGCCGCGCGGGCCGGCGGCTATGCGCCACCGGCGACCGAGCACGATCACCGCAAACGCCAAAGGCCCCGGCCCGCCGCACGCCGGGCGACGCGCTGGCACACTGGTGCGAAAGCACCAGTACGAGGTTTGCATGAGTCGACTCACCATCACCTTGTCCGAAGCCCGTTATCGGGCGCTGAAGGAAGCCTCGGCGCAGCGCGACAAGACCATCGGCCAGCTGATCGATGAAAGCCTTGAGTTCTATGGCATCAAGTCGCGTGAGGACGCGCTGGACCTGGTGCGCCGCGCCCGCGCTCGCAGCAAGCTGACGGACGAGCAGGCGCTGGCCGAGGCGCAGCAGCAGGTCTAGGCCGTGCGGCGTGCACGGTGAGCCGGGCCACGCTCATCGTCGGCACTAACGTGGTCGTGGCCGGACTGCTGACGGGAAGCGACACGTCCCCGGTGGCGCGCATGCTGGACGGCATGCTGCGGGCGGCCTGGCCCTTCGTGATGTCCGAGGCGCTGCTGGCCGAGTACCACGCGGTCCTCACCAGACCCGGGCTGCGCAGACAGCACGGCTTGACGCTGGCGGCGATCGAGGCCGTGCTGACCGCGATCGCCCAGCACGCGATCGTTCTGCAGCCTGCGAAGGCGCCACCGGCATCCGACCCGGGCGACCAGCTGCTCTGGGATCTGCTGGCGGCACGGTCCGACCTGCTGCTGGTGACCGGCGACAAGCGATTGATTCAGGATCCCGGCATGGCAGGTCGCGTGTTCACTCCGGCCGGGTTCCTGGCGAGCGACTGAGGTGACCTTTGCGAGTCACTCCACACCATGGAGGCCAGGTCCTTGCCATTGACCGACGGGCTCTATGACCTGCTGCTGACCGAGCAGTTGGCGCGCTCGCTCGCGGCCCTCGACGCGGGCCGCGCGGATGTGCACTTGCTCAAAGGCGGAGCCGGGAATCTGTTGGCGGACCTCCTCACACGCCAGCTCGGTGCCATCCTTGAAGACGTCGCTGGCGAAGGCGCCGAAAAGGCCGGGCAGCAACTCGAATTGGCCAATGCCCTGCTGGTGATGCTGCGACAGCGGCTTGGCTCAGGCGACATTCCGGGCACGGCCAATACAGCCGCAGACGCCATCGATCTGGTGGCACCACCGCTGCGCGTGCTGAAGGCCGTGAGGCGTGATCAACAGTTTCCGGCTTCCCCGGAGATCGGGCTGACGGTGCCTTGGCGATTCACGGCAGGAAAGGGCTCACCCTCGCTATTGCAGGAGATTCGCCGAGAACTGGCGTCAAGCGACCAGGTGGACATCCTGGTCAGCTTCATCACCGTGTCCGGGGTGCGCAAGCTGCAGGACGTCTTGCAGCAGATCACCGCCACGGGCGCAGCAGGTCAGACTGCCACGCGCCTGCGCATCCTCACCACCACCTACACCGGGGCCACTGAAGCGCGCGCACTGGACCAACTGGCGCGACTTCCTGGGTGTGAGGTCCGCGTGTCGCTCGATGGCCGGCGCACTCGCCTGCATGCCAAGGCCTGGCTGTTCCAGCGCAAGTCCGGCTTCGGCTCCGCCTATGTCGGCAGCGCCAACCTCTCGGGCGCCGCGCTGACCGGCGGGTTGGAGTGGACCGTCAAGCTCACCCAGCGTGCGCAAGAGACGCTGTTCGCCCGGGCAGTGGCGCACTTCGAGACGCTGTGGGCCGACAGCGAGTTCCAGCGCTATGACCCGGACAACGTCGAGCATCGGCAGGCGCTGGCCGCCGCCCTCGGCCGCGAGTCCTTCGGCGCAGAGCCCACCGGCACGATCAGCTTTTTCGACCTGCAGCCCAAGACCTATCAGCAGGAGATGCTGGAGCAACTGGTCGCCGAGCGCGCCCATGGTCGCAACCGCAACTTGCTGGTTGCGGCCACAGGCACCGGCAAGACGGTGGTGGCTGCGTTCGACTATCGGAATACCTGTCGAATCGACGGCGGTCGCCCACGCCTGCTGTTCGTGGCCCACCGCGAGGAGATCCTTCGCCAGGCCCTGCGCACCTATCGCGAGGTGCTGCGTGACCCCGAGTTCGGCGATCTGCTAACCGGCAGCCACCAGCCCGAGCGCTGGAACTACCTCTTCGCCACCATCGACAGCGTGACCAGCCGCGACCTGGTGGCAACCGTGGGCGCCGATTATTGGCATACCGTCGTGGTCGATGAATGCCACCGGCTGGGGGCCGATCGCTTCGATGCGTTCGTCAAGGCCGTTCGCCCCAGCCTTCTGCTCGGCCTGACGGCGACACCCGAGCGCAGCGACGGCCAACCCATCGCGCAGTACTTCGACGCGCGCCCCGATGGCAGCCCGGCCGTCGAGTTGCGTCTTTGGCATGCACTGGACTTGCAACTGCTGGCGCCCTTCGAGTACTACGCCTGCGACGACGCCACCGACTTCTCGGCCGTGCCCTGGGACAAACTGGGTGAACGTGAGGCGGTGGACAAGCTGGTCACGGGCAATGATGTGCGCGCCCGGCTCGTGGTCAACGAATGGCGCCGACTGGCCTCCGACGCGGGGCGGTCGCGCGCCATCGTCTTCTGCGTGTCGGTTGCGCACGCCGAGTTCATGACGGATTGGCTCAATCGCGCCGGCCTGCCGGCCGCCTGTGTGGTTGGCACAACGGCGAGCGACCAGCGCCGCCGGGCTCCGCAACGCCTTCTCTGCGGCGAGTTGTGCGCGCTGGTGACTGTCGATCTCTACAACGAAGGCATCGACCTGCCGATGGTCGACACGCTGTTGCTGTTGCGGCCCACGCAGAGCCCGGTGCTGTTCCAGCAGCAGATCGGCCGTGGCCTGCGATTGGCACCTGGCAAGGAGAGCTGCCTCGTGCTCGACTTCGTCGGCCAGCACCGCACCGAGTTTCGGTTCGACCGCCTGTTGTCGAGCCTGACCGGCTTGTCGCGGCGAGAACTGGTGGACGGCGTCGAGAACGGTTTCGGCAGTCTGCCGCCAGGCTGCCACATCCACCTGCAACGTCAGACACGAGAGCAGGTGCTGCAGGGCCTGCGCGCGTTGACGACGCAGAACTGGCGCCGCCTGAAGACCGAACTGCAGACGTATGCAGCCCTGCGCGGTCGTGCCTCGGTACGGCTGGCCGACTTCCTGCACGACCAGGCGCTGGAACTCGAAGACGTCTACCGGGCCGGCACCGGCCAGGGCCGCAGCGGCTGGACTGCACTGAAGCGCGATGCCGGCCTGATCGTCGCGGAGCCGGGTCCCGAAGAGGACTACTTCAGCCGTCGCTTCGGTGACCTGCTGCATGTGGACGATCCGCAGCGGCTCGACATGATGACCGGTGTGGGCGCGCGGTCGCGCCACCCTCCGGCGCTCGATGCCAAGGACGCGTTACGTGTGCAGATGCTGGCTTATCAGATTGATGGCCGGCAAGAGCAGGCGGCGGGTCATGACGCCTTCTTGATGCGCATTGAGCGTCACCCTGCCATCTCTGCCGAGTTGGTCGAGCTGTCGGGCCTGCTGCAGGCGCGCAGCACCTTGGGCACCAAGGCCGTGCCTGGGCTCGACGACACGCCACTGTGCCTACACGCTGCCTATGGTGCGCGCGAGGTACTCACGGCGGTAGGCTGGCTGGCTGACGGCGGCACGCCGCGCGCCGTTCCAGGCCGGTGTGCTGCCGCTGACCAGCCGCAAGACCGAGCTGCTATTCGTAACGCTCGACAAGAGGGAGGGCTACCACGACCGCATCGCGTATCACGACTACGCGATCAGCACCGAGCGTTTCCACTGGCAGTCGCAGAACAGCACAGGGCCCGGGACCCCGTCAGGCCGCCGCTACCTCGTCGCCCCTGCAATTCACCTGCAACCCGCATGAACGCTGGCTCTGCGGCGCGAATCTTGCTGCCCTGATCTCCTGATTTCGATACTTCGATGGTTTGATTTCTGGGGGATTTGACGATGAGCACGCCGGATTTCTTTCGCTCCCGCCTGGACCAGATGATCGATCTGCGACACCCGCTGGCGGTGCTGGCCACGCGGCTGCCGTGGTCCGCGATCGAGGCAGCGCTGGCGCCCAAGCTGGCACCTCAGGCGAAGCCGGCCCAGCGGATGAAGGGCGAAGACCTGGCCGGCGCGTTCGATGGTGAGTTTGGCGGCGGCATCAGCCCGGCAGGCCGTCCGAGGCTGCCCATTCGCCTGATGGCAAGCCTGCTGTACCTGAAGAACAGCTTCAACCTCAGCGACGAAGAGCTCGTCGAACGCTGGGCGGAGAACGTGCAGTGGCAGTTCTTCAGCGGCATGGACTACTACGAGCCGCGCCTGCCGTGCGACGCCACCCAGATTGGCCGCTTCAGGCGGCTGCTGGGCGAGGACGGCATCGAGCAGTTGCTCAAGGCCACCATCGAGTGCGCCGTTCAGATCAAGGCCGTGCGCCCGGCCGATCTGGAGCGCGTGATCGTGGACACCACCGTGCAGTCCAAGGCCATCGCCCATCCGGTGGACAGCCGGCTGCTGGAGATCGCGCGCCACAAGGTGGTCAACACCGCCAGGCGTGCCGGCATCGCGCTGAAGCAGACCTACGCCCAGGAGGGCAAGACCCTGCGCCGCAAGGCCGGTGGCTATGCCCATGCCAAGCAGTTCAAGCGCCTGCGCAAGACCGTCAAGCGCCAGCGCACCATCCTCGGGGTGGTAATGCGGGAGGTGCAACGCAAGCTCGATGCGCATCGGGCCGCGGTGGGCGCCGGCGCTGCCCCGACGAACGAGCCCGACAGCCCGAAGGCGCTGAGCGACCTCGCGACGCTGCTGCAGCGCGCCGAGCGCATCCGCACCCAGCAGCGCTACGACAAGCACAAGCTCTACGCGCTGCACGCGCCAGAGGTGGAGTGCATCTCCAAGGGCAAGGCCCGCAACCCCTACGAGTTCGGCGTGAAGGTCAGCCTGGCGGTGACGCACAGGCAGGGGTTGATGGTCGGCGCGCGCAGCTTCCCCGGCAACCCGTACGACGGCCACATCCTCAGCGCCCAGTTGGAGCAGACCACCAATCTGCTGCAAGACCTGGGGCGATCCCCCAGGCAGGCCATCGTCGATCTGGGCTACCGGGGCGTGGACGCCGACAACCCGGGGGTGCAGATCATCCACCGTGGCAAGTACAAGTCGCTCAGCGCCCCCGAGCGGCGCCTGCTCCGGCGGCGCCAGGCCATCGAGCCGCTGATCGGCCACACGAAGGCCGATCACAGGATGGACCGCTGCTGGTTGCAAGGTGCGGTGGGCGATGCGCTGCATGCGCTGAGCTGTGCGGCCGGCTACAACATCCGTTGGCTGCTGCGGGCGATCGTCCGTCTGGGCCTGGGCGGGCTTTTCTACGCCTTGTCGGCCGTGATCGCGTATGCGGCAAGCTTGCTGCAACCTCTGCCGGCTTGGCCAAGGGCAATGGGCTCGATGTTCAAGGCGCTTCGCGGTGGGCTCGCGACAGTCGCGTCACCGTCGCTTGCTGCCGGTGTATGAATTTTGCAGGGCCGACTACCTCGCAAGTCGCGATGAACGTGATGCAAGCACAACCTGGCAGTTCCAGCTTTTCGTTCGCCCGCGAAAAGGTGACGCCTACCGCGCGTGCGGACCGGTGACGCTGGAATCGACCGAAGGCGAACGGCCGATGAACATCGTCTGGCGTCTGCAGATGCCGTTGCCTGCGCGTCTGTTCCGCGAGTTCAGTGTGTTGCGGGGGGTCTGAACGCAACCCAGCTCCGTCAGTGGTTCAGCCGAACACGGATCGTTCGCTCAGCGGGACAGTCTCGTCGCTGATACGGTCCCCGTGATAAGTCCAGCGCCAGACGTCGTCACCCCAGAACGACTCGAAGGTCACGAAGGACCCGGCCTCGACAAAAGGGACCAGCTTCTCCATGTCGCGGAACTCGCAAAGCGAGCCCGGAACACAAAGCAGTTCGATACCCGTGATGGCGCCTTGCGCGTCCTTGATCAGCTTCCAGCAGGTATCGAGCATGGTTCGTTCGTATACGTGCTCGAAAGCATCGATCTTGTCTGCCGCCACGCGAAATTGTGTAAAGCCCTGAAACACTTCTCTACCCATCTTTCGACTCCCGACTATCACGCAAGTCTTCAACCCCGCACGAACCCGATCCCCCGCCGCTGCCGCACCTCGGGCTTGACGCGGTGCTCGCCTTCTAGCTGCGACAGGAACTCGTCCGCATCGAAGGCCTCGCCCAGGATGTCCACCTGGCGCTTCACCGCGGCAAAGTCGCCCGGCGCCAGCTGGTCCAGCGCCGCCAGCCGGCCGCGCTGTTCTGCCGTCAACGCCGCGGCGTCGCCGCCCAGCGCCTCGGCCACGAACATGCGCTCGCGCTGCTCGGCCGTGAGGCCATGGAAGCGCAGCTTGAAGGTGAAGCGGCGCAGCGCCGCCTCGTCGAGGTCGTCGAACAGGTTGGTGGTGCAGATGAACACACCGCCGAAGCGCTCCATGCCCTGCAGCATCTCGTTGACCTCGCTGACCTCGTAGTGGCGCTCGGCCAACCGCCGGCTGCGCAGGAAGCTGTCGGCCTCATCCAGCAGCAGCACCGCGCTTTCGGCCTGGGCTTCCTCGAACATGCGCGCCATGTTCTGTTCGGTCTCGCCCACGTACTTGCTGGCAATGTCGCTGGTCTGGCGGATCATCAGCGGACGCTGCAGCGAAGCGGCAATGTGCTCTGCCAGCGCCGTCTTGCCGGTGCCCGGCGCACCGTGGAAGCACAGGCTGCCGTGGCCGCGGCGGCGCAGCGCCTCGACGATGCGCGGCACCTCGAAGCGCGATTCCACGTTCAGCAGGCTCAGGTCGTAGCCGGTGACCACCGGCCGCGCGCCGCGTTCGCCGCCCGTGCCCAGCGCCTTGTCGGCGTTGCCCAGTTGGCGCTGCACCAACGCCTCGAAGCCTTCGCGGTCGCCTTCGGCTTCTTCGCCGCGGGCCAGCTGCGCAAAGCGCACTGCGGTGCGGATCTGCGCCGGCGTCAGGCCGCGCCTTTCGGCCAGTTTGGCAGCAAAGCCCTCGCTCACCGGGGCACCGTGCAATGCCCGCGCAACCAGCGCTTCGCGCGCGCCCGGCGGGGGGGATTTCAGCAGCAGGTGGTACTGGAAGCGCCGGCGGAAGGCCGGGTCGATCTGCTCGATGCGGTTGGTCACCCAGATCACCGGCACCGGGTTGGTCTCCAGGATCTGGTTGACCCAGGCCTTGCCGCTGACGCTGCTGTTCATGCCGCCCGCACCGGCGTCGGCACTGTCCATGCGGGCGATCAGCTGCGCGGCCTCGCTGGAGATCGGCGGGAACACGTCCTCCACTTCGTCGAAAAGCAGCGCCACGTCCTTGCCGCCCTTCAGGAACACCTGGCTGATCTGCAGGCTGCGATAGCGGTCACGGCCGGACAGCGAATTGCCGTCGCGATCGGCATACTCCACCTCGTAAAGCTCCAGGCCTGCGGCCGCGGCGCAGACCTTGGCCAGCTCGGTCTTGCCGGTGCCCGGCGGGCCGTACAGCAGCATGTTGACGCCGGCCGCCTTGCGCGCCACCGCGTTGCGCAACAGCGCGCACATCACCTGCGCGTCGTCGGCAACAAAGCCGAAGTCGCCGAGCGTCAGTTCGCTCTTCGTCGCCGGCCTGGTGAACACCGCCATCAGGTCGCCGGGCTGCGGGTACTCACGCATCAGCACCGGCGGCAGCTGTTCGCTGACCTTCATCAGGTCGGCCAGGTCGGTGATGTTGTGTTCTGAGATCAGGTTCTCGACCATGCCCACGCGCTCCAGGCGCGAGCCGGCACGCAGCGCCTCGGCCACCTCGCGCGCATCGACGCCGGCCACCGACGCGATGGCGGCATAGGCCTCCTGTGCGCTGGAGACCTTGAACTCGACCAGCAGGCCGCGCAGGTCGCGCTGGTAGCGCGCCAGCGTGCCGTAGAGCAGCAGCGCGCGTTCGGCCGGGTTCAGCTGCAGCAGCCCGGCCAGTGCGTCGATGTTTTTCTCGACCAGCGTGGCCTCGCGCTGAAGCCGCCGCTCCAGCCAGTCGCAGCTGGCGCCCAGCACCGCCAGCAGGTCCTTCGGCGCGTCCTTGACGTATTCATCGAGGTAGAAGAACAGGCTGCCTTCTTCATAGGCGCCACGCCAGGCGCCGTGGCGCGCGATGAAGGCCTCGTCGGTGAGCGCTTCGTGCCCGCGCCAGGCCTCGTTGCCCTTGCAGCGCAGGCGCAGGTAGGCACGCAGCCGCGCCAGCACGGCAAGTGGCCACACCAAGTGGCGCCCGGTCAACGCCAGCAGGCTGTTGCAGTCACGCCGCAGGTTGAAGCGCCCGGCCTGGCGCAGCGTGAGCATGAGCACGAAGTGCGAGCACAGCCGGTCGAGCACCGGCGCTTCGGCCAGGCCGGGTGACAGCACCCAACGGGCTTCGGCTTGGCCTCTGGCCATGACACCTCCTGGCTCGGTCCGCGATGCGCGGCATCTTGGCGCAGCGCGGGTGCCGCCGCAAGCCCCCGTCGTCAGTGCAGGTGAACCGGCTGCTGAGCCAAGGTGGTGTACGCGGCGATGTAGTCGTCCAGGACTTCCTGGCTGGGCGAGCCGCCTTCGATCAAGGCCTGCACGCCGTCCTTGAAGCTTTGCGCGACGGCGCCTTCGATGAAGATGCCCTTGCGCGCAAACTTGTCCACGATTTCCAGACCGCCACGGCTGCCGCCTGGCGCGTCGGCCTCAGGCAGACCGAACTCGATCTGCAGCACCGCAAAGCTGTCCGAGTTGTAAAGCATCTGCATGACAAATCCTCCTGCAAGGCTACCTTGGACCGGCCACGCCGATTTCAAGGCCGGAGTCCTGACTTGCCAGCTCCAGTTCCAGCGGCTGGCCACCCGGCAGCGT
>Ga0105090_10002097_pt1 | contig 11028 bp, 9 predicted proteins | sample PPLLak3March2015_FD_79110 | JGI IMG/M metagenome (GOLD analysis project Ga0105090, IMG submission 79110) | Freshwater sediment microbial communities from Prairie Pothole Lake near Jamestown, North Dakota, USA - PPLs Lake P7 Core (1) Depth... | ecosystem: Environmental > Aquatic > Freshwater >... | reverse complement strand
TCGCCCCCGGAAACCGCTAATGAGCTGATCGTATCAATCAGCCGGTTAAGGACGGCCGGCACTTCTTCTGCGACATTGGCGCCTTCAATGGTGGCAATCACTTTAACAGAATTATCCTCCAGCCTATTACAGAGTCTGCTACCGATGGCAATGATGCCTGAATAAATTTCTACCGCAATTGTATTGATCAGGCTTTCGTTAAAATCACCGCAAAAACCGCGTTCAGCGCCCACCAAAATACAAACAGGGGTGGAGTTATCATCAGTGACTGGTAAAGGATAAAAATTCAGGAAATCCAGTGCCACCTTTTCAACATTGGCGACAGCCTGCCCCTGCATGATTTGAAAACGCGCCAGTTTGTGAATTTCAATCAAGGCCAGATTCTTCATTGAATTTAAAATGCTGCGTATCTCCTCCATCTGAGCTATATGCAATTGCAGTTCACGGCTTTGGCTCATGCAGGCTGTTGGGAATCGATGTTAAGCCATTCGCCAACCGCGTGTCGCCATTGCTCATAGCTGCTGTCCAGCGTCAGTGTTGTGGTTATAATGCCCTGGTCAATGAGCCCAAGATATCCTGCAATATCTTTAGGTTCTGCCTTATTAAAAAAGCCTTCGTTAAAAGCAGTCAGCCAGGCCAGTTGAAAAAGACTACTGAGCGGTGCAAGCCGATCCTGTTTTAGTATTTCCCGCAGGAGGCGTCCCCGTTTAATACGTGCCTCCATGGATGCTTCCAGGCGCTGGCCAAAACGGGTAAAAGATTCAAGCTCCAGAAATTGCAAATAATCCAGTTTCATTTGTCCTGCTTGATTGCTGATACCGGGATGCTGGGCTTTGCCGCCTATCCGTGAGACTGATTTGGTGATGTCGATAGCGGGACGAAATCCTGACACAAACAGATCATTATCAAGATATATTTGACCGTCGGTAATGGAAATAAGATTAGTTGGAATGTAGGCGGCAATTTCACCCTGCTTGGTTTCGACAATCGGCAATGCGGTCATGCTGCCGCCACCGTTTTCTGCATTCAAACGGGTTGACCGTTCCAGCAAACGGGAGTGGACAAAAAAAATGTCGCCGGGATAGGCTTCACGCCCTGGTGGTCTGCGTAGCAATAAAGACAGCTCTCGATACGTTCTGGCATGGGTAGACAAATCATCATATATAACCAGTGTATCCCTACCCTGTGCCATCCAGTATTCGGCCAACGCACAACCTGCAAACGGAGCGATATATTGTAAACCGGGCAAGGCGCTGGCTTCGGCGACTACGCATACCGTGTAATCCAGCGCGCCATGATTCCGGAGGGTTTCCAGGGTACTGACGACGGCAGAGCGCTTCTGACCGATCAACACATAGATGCATAATACATTCTGGTCTTTTTGATTAATGACCGTATCGATGGCGATTGAACTCCTGCCCAAACCTTCATCGCCCACTATCAATTGCCGCTGACCTTTACCTATGGGAATCAGGGTGTCAATAATTTTAATGCCGGTATATAGCGGTTTATCGACAAAATCCCGAGCGATAATTGCGGGCGATCCTTTTTCCAGGTTTTCCCGTCCCGTGTGATCGGGTGGAGGCAAGCCATCCAGCGGCATTCCCAATGGATCGATAATCCTGCCTAAAAAGTCCTCACTGACCGGAATGCTGAGCGAGTGTCGAGAAAGAAAAACTGTCGTACCTGAAGTCAGGGCTTCGGTTTCATACAATAAAATAGCGCCGATTCTGTCGCCGTTAAGGTCAAATACCATACCTCGGCTGCCATCGGCAAAAATCAAGATATCTTCGATGGCCGCCGAGGGTAAACCCTTGATCCAGCTAATCCCATCACCGATGGAAACCACTGTGCCTTGTTCAGTAACACGCAGACCCGGCCGATAGTTAGCAAGCCAGTCTGCCTGCTTATCCAATAAACTGGCAGGTTTTTCCGGTTTATTAAGATTCATTAGCAATCTCCGCAAAGCCAATCAACTCATGCTGCAGGTTGGCGCTTAATACCCAGGCGCCGATATCCATACGCAAACCAGCGATCAGTTCCGCATCCTGATGATACTGAAAATTGATTTGACTGTTGATTAACGAACCCAGCTTTTGTTCCAGTTGTAGTCGTTGCTCATCTGTTAATGGATAGGCGCTGGTTATTTTGATGGGTACCGATTTTTTGGTCCCCAACATTTGCAGACACAATGTGCAGGCATCCGGTAAAGTTTTAAGATTGTCCAATAATAGGGTGAACAATTGCGCCTCCAACTCGGGACTGGCTGACTGCTTCAACAACATTCCGGCAAAGCGGGCGCCGTTTACTAATGCCTGTTTTTCGGCTTGTTGTTGAAGTTCTTTCTGCTGCCGCTGAAGTGTCACGTTTATTTTTTGCCTTTCCTGCTCAAGGTCGGTTTCAAGCTGAGCCATTTGCGCTCTTCTCTCTATGTCTATTTGCTGATGCAATGCGGCGAGAGCAGCTTGTTTTTCTTGCTCCCACAGCTTTTGGCGATTTTCATAAAGGGTGCGTTGTTCTTCCGCCTGCTGTTGCATGTTTTTTGCATCGGCAAGTGATTGATCTATAAATTGCTTACGTTTAGCGATAACTTCCAGCAAAGGTTTATAAAAAAGGCGCTGCAAGATCCAGATCAGAATCAGGAAATTGATGATTTCAAGAATAAAGGTGGATAGGTTGAATTCCATATACTCTAATTGCCTGTTTAAGTATTCTATTTAACAATATATTCAAGCAATGGATTCCTAAACAACACAATCAATATAATAACCAGGCAATAAATAGCCAGTGATTCAATCATGGCCAAGCCGATAAACAAGGTGCGCATAATCGAACGTTCCGATTCCGGTTGCCGCGATAAGGCATCAAGCGCACTGCCGATGGCTTTACCCATGGCCAGCGCGGGTAACATAACCCCCAAAGCGATTCCGATAATAGCGGCAACGCTGGATCCAAGGACAATCAAGGATATGTCGGTCATAAACTACTCCTGTGAGTTAAGTTGTTGGGATTGCATGGCACCAGCCAGGTAAATCAGCGCCAGCATACCGAAGATATAGGCCTGCACCAGCGCTTCAATGATATGCAGCATCAAAATGGGTATAGGTGCGAGAAAGCCGGCCACCAGCAAAATCAGCATAGCCGCCATTTCCAGACTCATCATATTACCAAATAACCGAATCGCCAGCGCCAGAGTACGGGTAAATTCACTGATAATATGAAAAGGCAGCAAAATCGGACTAGGCGTCAGGTAATGATGCAGGTAATTTTTCAACCCCAGTGTCTTTATGCCAAACCAGTGTACGGAGAAAAACACCAAAACAGCCAGCGCCGAGGTCACAGAAAGATCTCGTGTAGGCGAATGTAGTTCCGGTATTAAACCCACCAGATTGGCAACGATCAAAAATAGCCAAAGGGTAGCAATAAAAGGCATAATTTGCCTTCCGTGTTCAGGGGCAACAGCGCTTATAGCTTCGTCGATAGCCGCAACAATGCCTTCAACCGTGGTTTGCAACGAACCGGGCAACAACTCCAGATGACGGGTTGAAAACCAGGCTATCGTCGTAATCACCAGCATAATTCCCCAAGTGGTAATAAGTGATGCGCCAATCACCAGAGGGCCTAAAACAAATGAAAACTCATGATCCATTATTTATTTTTAATCAGAAAGTACACATTAAAAATCCCGATAACCAATCCGGTAAACAATAAGCTCAGCGTCCAACGCGTTGAGTAACCTTCCACCATACTATCCAGCCAATGCCCCAGATAAACACCGCCAATGATAGGCAACACCATCACCAGACCCAATGTGCCAATATAAACCGTTTGTGATAACAGATTCGGCCTATCATGTTCCGCTTTTTTAATACGTTTAATCTGGCTTTCAATCTTCTTTTTGAGGCGCTGTTGATTGTTCATAGTCAATATAAAAGGAATTGAGGCTTTATGCGGATGTCAGCAATGCTGATAACTTTTTAAAATCCAATGGCTTGAGCAAGTGATGATTAAATCCGGCCGATTGTGAACGTTCAATATCTTCTGCCTGCCCATAACCGGTTAAGGCGATCAGAATCGCATCCCGCGTCTCCGGCAATGCGCGCAGCCGTTTGGCGACCTCATAACCGTCGAGATCGGGGAGACCGATATCGAGCAGCACAACTTGCGGGTGGAAAACTTGCGCCTGTTCGATCGCCATCACCCCGCAATCGGCTGTTTCGACCTCATGCCCTTCCGCTTGCAACAGCATCGACAAACTTTCAGCTGCATCGGTATAATCATCCACCACCAGAATGCGGAATTTGGGCATCGGTAATGCAGATTTGGTCAGAGCGGATTCGGTAGCAGAGGATTCTATCGATAATGCTGGTAACCGTACCCTAAATGTACTTCCCTGACCAATGCCGGCGCTCGCTGCCGTAACCCCGCCGCCATGTATTTCGACCAGCTGGCGTACCAGAGTCAGTCCAAGTCCCAGACCTCCTTGAGAATGGGCCAGGGAGCGGTCGGCCTGAGTAAAAAGATCGAAGATATGCGGCAAGATATCGGAAGAGATGCCGATGCCGGTATCACGGATCTCGATGATGACATCAGAACCTTCCCGCATGGCGCTTAGCGTAATTTTACCGCCTTCATTGGTATACTTGGCCGCATTGTTCAGTAAGTTAGACAGCACTTGCGCTAACCGGACTCGATCGCCTTCGATCCATTGTGGTGGCGCAGCCTGTGAGATGATCAACTCCTGTCCCCGCGATTCGATCAGAGGAAGACTGGTTTCTATCGCATTATTCACAATATCGCTAAGCTCGAAACGTTCGGCCTTCAGTGTGATTTTGCCATGGCTGATGCGGGCCACATCCAGCAGGTCATCAAGTAGCTGCGCCATATGAGTCACCTGACGGTCGATAACATTAATGCTCAATGTCAGCTTCGGTTCAATGGCTTCCTGCATTTTCAGAAACTGCACGGCATTGCGGATAGGCGCCAGCGGATTGCGGAGCTCGTGAGCGAGCATCGCCAGAAATTCGTCTTTACGGCGGTTTGCCAGACTAAGCGCTTCCTTTACTCGTTTGCGCTCGGTAATATCGGTTGCCACACCCAGCAACTTATTACAACTATTATCGTCATCGATCATCGGAATCTTGACAGTATTATACCAATGTATGGAGCCATCGGCATGTGTGACTTTTTCTTCCGGGATGAGCTTGGGTATGCGGGTATTTATCACATCGAGATCATCTTGATTGAAGTGAGCCACCTCGTCAATGTTGAGATTGAAGTTCTCGTCGGTCATCCCGATCAAGCTTTCAGGATTTGTGCCATAGGTCCGGGCCAAAGCCTCATTACCAAGAAGGAATCGTCTTTCCCGGTTTTTTACAAAAATCATACTGGGCGCCGCATCGATAACTTGCCTAAGGAAGGCCCGTTCATTTTGCAATGCTTCCTGACTATGTTTGATATAGGTAATATCTTCAGTTGTACCAAAAGCACCGAGCAGGGTTCCATGCTCGTCAAATTCGAGCTCAGCCACTTCGTGCAGCCACTTGACCTTATCGCCGACTATAATCCGGTGTTCAATATCGTAATGCCTGCCGGTCAAGGCGGCTTTCCATGCCGCATCGACAAAGTCGCGGTCTTCAGAATGGACAACATCAAGAAATGATTGATAGGTTAAAGGCATACCTTTGGGGACGCCAAAAATTCGAAAATTTTCATCAGACCATTCCAGAATATTATTGCAAACATCCATACGCCAGCTGCCGACATGAGCAACGGCCTGGGCACGGTTCAGATCCTTCTGGCTTTCACGCAAAGCTTCTTCGACTTGCTTGCGTTTGGTGATATTAGTGCTCACTGTGCCCAAGCCGACTATTTTGTCGTTTAAGTCCTTCAGGGCGAAGACATTGTAGATCATCCACAGCGCTTCCCCGGTTTTGAAATGCCGGAAGCGGATTTCGGTTTCACCCCGGCCGTTTTGTAATACTGAAGGGAAGAATTCGTTCATAATAAATGCCTGATCTTCCGGAAAAAAGAATTCCTTAACCAGAGTTTTAAGGCCCTCTTCGAGACTATCAAAACCTACGAGCCGCAATCCAGCATCGTTGATAAAAAAAGGCCGGAATTCTGAATCGCACATGCCGATAAACTCGGTGCTGCTTTTAGCGAGTGAGATATATAAATCCCGCTCTGCTTGGGTACGGTTGCGCTCGGCGATTTCCTGCTTAAGCTGTTCCTCTCGTTTCATGACTGTATGTAATGCCCGTTTTTCCTGATTGTATAAACGGGCAATGATCAGGCTACATATTGCGCCTACACTAACCAACAGTACAAGGCGCAGTATTTCGCTGGATTTTGCAATATAAAACGAATTGTAAGGCTCAATTAGAAAATAGGCGCTTGCCGCCACACTCAACACCGTAATCAAAAGCCCTGCTCTTAATCCTCCGTGCCAGGCGGCGAAAGCGATCACAACCAAAAAGATCAGTACCGGTGGCGAACCTCCGAAAACAAATTGGAGATCTTTTAAAATAAACAAGGTAGCAGCAATCCCCAGTACTGCTGCCATATAGACGTTGCCGAAAAAATATTTAATATGAATCATTTTTATCTGTATTGGCATTCATGGAGTTAATCCAGTGCATGGGGAGCACTAAAAATAAAGAATAGGTTATCGATTGCAAGTCAGGAATTGATTAATCATGACTGCCATACTGTCTTACGTTTAAGTGTCAACATGCGTTTAAGCATGGCCTGTTCCATACGGTGCAGACTTTCACGGGTAGAGCGTAGATTTTCTTCCTCAGTTATCAATTGCTGCTCCAATAAGGTACTGATTCGTTCAAGGTCTGTGTCTATCAGAAAATGCCGGGTACTTATTGTTAATTCATTTTTGTTAAAATAAACAACTGCACCGGGAAGAGCCAGATATTGCCAGTCCTCTGTTCCCAAGCGAAAACGCGCCAATCCAAAAACCAATATAGTCATAAACCGTGCATGATTGGGCTGGACTCCAAAACAGCCCGAGCTATCTTCGCCTATAAAAGAGGTAACTCCCGTGATACGCTGTTCATGGGTTGCATCAAACAAATTCAGCACAAATTGGTTCATTAAAGTCCCTGTATAGAGCCGCGCATATAGCATTGCTCTTCCGATAATTCATCATACTGCCCTGCTAAAAAGGCTTCGCAATCCGTCAAAGTCTGTTCCAGAGGCACTGATACCCCGGTTTGTTTGGTGTGCTGGGCTAAAACCGAAAACGGCTGGGTGAGATAACGTTGTAATTTACGAGCACGCATAACAACTTTGCGATCAACCTCGGACAATTCTTCAATACCCAACATGGCAATAATATCTTCCAATTCACGATAACGCGCCAAATGTTCACGGACGCTTTGAGCCACGGCATAATGGCGATCACCCAGTGTGTGCCTATCCATCAGTTTACTACTTGAGCGCAATGGATCGACGGCGGGATAAATACCTTTACTGGCCTGATCTCTGGACAGGATAACGATTGTATCCAAATGACTGAGTATGGCGCTAACCGCCGGATCCGTCATATCATCCGCCGGCACATAGACGGCCTGGACCGAGGTAATAGCGCCCTGACGGGTGGAAAGTATACGATCCTCCAGTTCTGCAACTTCTGTAGTCAGTGTCGGCTGATAACCCACTGTAGCGGGCATACGACCCAACAAACTTGATATTTCACTACCAGCCTGAACAAAACGAAAGACATTATCGACTACAAACAAGACTTCCTTATGCAAAGTATCACGCAAGTATTCTGCATAGGTCAATGCTGACAGGCCAATACGAAAACGCACGCCGGGAGATTCATCCATTTGTCCGAACACCATCAAGGTATCAGGCATTACTCCGGCCTGTTGCATTTCTCGCCATAACTCGTGGGCTTCACGAATACGTTCTCCAACCCCGGCAAAAACGGAAACACCTTTGTGAATAGCAGAAACAGCATGGATGAACTCCATAACCAAGACTGTTTTGCCGACCCCTGCCCCACCGAATAATCCGGTTTTTCCGCCTTTCACGAAAGGACATAATAAATCGATTACCTTAATACCCGTCTCCAAAATCCCACTCATGCCTATGGCTTCGGATAACGGCAGCGGTTTCGAATGTATATTGCGGAATTCGTTTTGCACCAAGGCAGGTAGGCCGTCTAGCGGTTCGCCAAATATATTCAATAACCGGCCCAGACATTGCTCGGAAACCGGAATCTGCAAGGGTGCACCGGTATCGAATACGACCATACCTCGATTCAAACCAGCAGTACCATGCAAAGTAATAGCCCTGACATGTCGTTCATCAAGATGCTGATGTACCTCGAACATATAGGTAGTATGATCAAAACAGGTGCATAAAGCCTGACGTAACGGTGGCAACTGAGTACAATCAATAATCACTACCGGACCATGAACTTCAACAATGGTACCGATAGCATGTCGATCTTCTTGATTCAGCTGTGATTTATTCAAGGTTACACACTCTAGTTGTTATATAAATTGCATCCTAGTTCATATTCATTTGCTGATCAATCAAATAGTAGCCGTGGTGTGTCAACGCATTTCTGCCCACTTTTTATCGCTTATTGCGGTGGGCAAAAAACTTGCCTACCTTTCTAGGGACTATTCATAAATTTGGCGCCTCTTAAGCTCTTTCATTCATAATACAAAAAAGACCACATAACTAAGTAAATAATGGACATTATTTTTAAAGAATACTGCAAGGTTGTCTGGCAGAAAAAATGGTATTTCTTACTGGCCTTATTTGCCTTGGCCTGCTCCATCACACTGGATTTATCAGCCCCCGTTTATTATAAAAACATTGCCAACGGTCTTGCGACGCCTTATTCCGAAGCGACGCTGGCCATGTTACTGGAAAACCTGCAACGAATTGGTTTTATCTATGCAGGCATCTGGGTGTCATGGCGATTACTTGAAATCGCCATTGTTCCGCTTGATGGCGGTGGCGTTAATTTATTAGAAAAACGCTGTTTTGATGTTCTTAAAAAACAGAAATATGTCTTTTTCGAGAACAGTTTTGCAGGCAGTTTAATCAAGCAGGCCAATCGCTTTTCACGTTCCTTCGAAACCATTATGGACTGGTTTTTATTCCAGTTCTTCATGAATGTTCTGGCTGTGGTTATTTCATTTGCAATCTTTTACCGGCAACAGCGTGAATTTGCTTTCTATTTCCTGATATGGGTTGGTCTGTTTATCACCTGGAATATCGCCTATTCATTATGGAAATTGCGTTTTGATCAGGCCGTTGCAGAAGCGGATTCCAAAGTTGGCGGCGTGTATTCGGATGCCATCAGCAATATCTTTATTGTCAAAAGCTTTGCCATGGAAAACCGTGAACAGGAACACATAAACAAGGCCTCAGATTTCGTTTACCGGAAGAAGAAAATCGCCTGGACGTTGATGTTTATCTCTTTTGCCGTGCAGGGCTTGATGACCTTTGGCATTGAATTGCTGCTGGTTTATTTGATGATTCAAAAGTGGAAAACCGGCAACTTTCAGGTGGGCGAATTTGTTTTATTTCAGTCGATCATGCTCATGCTAATCCAGCGTTTATGGGAGTTTGGACGCAATTTCAGGGCCTTTTTCACTGCTTTGGCCGATGCATCGGAAATGGCGGAGATTCTCAGACAGGAAGATATTGAGATAGATTCCGATCATGCCCGGCCACACACTATAAGTAAAGGCGCAATTAGCTTTAACCAGCTCTGTTTTACCTATAATCAGACAAATATCCGTCAAACACATTTGTTTGAAGATTTTTCCTTAAACATAAAAGCGGGTGAAAAAATCGCGCTGGTAGGTCAATCCGGTTCGGGTAAATCGACCTTAACCAAACTGCTATTTCGCTTTCTTGACCCCCAAAAAGGCTCTATTACCTTTGACGGCCTTGACGCGAAAGCATTTACCTTGCATTCCCTGCGCAAACAAATATCCATGGTGCCTCAACAGCCGGATTTATTTCACCGATCAATACGCGACAACATTACACTGGGCGCTAACATTTTAGAAGAGCGGCTTATTGATATTGCTCAAAAATCCCGCAGCCTTGAGTTTATCAATTTATTACCTGATAAATTTAACACGATGGTGGGAGAAAGAGGCGTCAAGCTTTCCGGCGGTGAAAGACAGCGTATTGCCATTGCTCGCGCCTTTCTCGAAGATGCACCTATCGTAGTCCTGGATGAAGCCACTAGCGCACTGGATTCGCTCACCGAAAAACAAATACAAGTAGCCATTTTTGAGCTTATAGAAAATAAAACCGCTATTGTTATCGCTCATCGGCTTTCTACTATCTTAAGCATGGATCGCATTATCGTTCTGGAAAAAGGCCGCATCATAGAGCAAGGCACGCATCAGCAATTGCTAGCCCAAAAAGGCAAATACCATGCAATGTGGCAGCATCAAAGTGGCGATTTTCTTGTTGGTTAATTCAGTAAAGCCCCGGCACAATTCGCCATGGCACTCGTGCCCTGTAACGCAACCAATCCTTCCCGTACTTGGCCAGGCACATGGCATCGTCCCGCTTCTCCCTGTGAAGAAGAAGAATGGTGAAGTAGACGATATGGAAGTAAGGCAAGGGGCTGCCGAAAGCGGCCGGCAGGCACCACGACAAGGCGATCATCAGATCGCCGAAGTAGTTCATATGGCGCGACAAACCCCACCAGCCAGAGGTCAGCAAAAGTGATCCTTTGGCGGTCTGGATGTATTCGGCCGGCCGTCCCCATACAAGCCGGGCCGGGTTTCGCCGGAAGTGGTGCTTCTGGATATTGGCTCCCCGGAATATCGCATAACCAAATAGGTTTAAAGCCACGATGGCGGTGACTCCCCAGCCCGGAAGCTCATGTGTATGGTTCACTAGATACTGAGCCTGCAACGTATAAGTGAAGGGCAGCCACACCAAATCGCCCCAACAAAGCATCCAGCCAAATTTTTCGTGTTTGATGTCCCACGTTGTGAGGACTGCCTCTTCGTGGATGAAATA
>Ga0105090_10002096_pt1 | contig 11029 bp, 11 predicted proteins | sample PPLLak3March2015_FD_79110 | JGI IMG/M metagenome (GOLD analysis project Ga0105090, IMG submission 79110) | Freshwater sediment microbial communities from Prairie Pothole Lake near Jamestown, North Dakota, USA - PPLs Lake P7 Core (1) Depth... | ecosystem: Environmental > Aquatic > Freshwater >... | reverse complement strand
ATGTGTTCTTCTCTTATCTCTGCGGGTTTTCGAGGTTTTTCGTTTTGGATTTGGCATAACCTTATTTATTTAACGTAACTACTTTTTTAACTTTTTTAACTTTTCCCAACGGGGGTCTACTACTTCTTTTTCTTCTTTTTCTGTTGATGTGGAATAGATGATTTTTACTTCAGTGTCATCTTCATCTTCATCATCGTTTATCAGGTCAGGATGTAATTTTTTTATTGGTATCGACAGTACAATAAACTCATACATAAATTGACCTATGTCAATGGTATCCTGATCTCTTGTGATGATCACGATCTCATCGCTGATTTCCTGCGGTTCTTCACCATATTTGAAAATGACCTTTCGGTCAATTTTCAGCTTGTGGTTGAATGGTTCAAGACTACGGTCGCAAATAAGTTTTGCATAACCCGAAATCTTAAAATCAACTTCAATGAACGTTTCTCTTTTATCCAGCGTAACCTCAGCATTAAAATCCCCCTCAGAAAGTACTTCCTTTCCGTAACGCTCAAAAAAGCCATCTTTTAATTCAAAATTAAAGAGATGAACATTCTTGCTGAGCCCGATAATATTGACTGTAAAGCCTTTCAATCGATCAACCCCAGGGTTTTAAAATGAGCGGGCAAATTTATCAGTATTTATTGGATTTTATGGTTCCGGAGGTATGAATTTTATAAATCTATGTCAGGTTGACTTTGATTTTGCTTAAACAAAATCCTGAAAAACCTTTATTTTAAGCTCATTTAAAGGCTTTTGACTACTATTCTCAATCAGGTAGTCAACCACATTCTTTTTAAACCCAAGCTTGATCGCAATGCCCCTGGCAAAAATCAACTCGCTTTCAAAAATCTTCTGATCCACGAATATCAGGTCAATAGATGAAATCAGATAGTCAAACTTCTGTTCAATGGATAGGGCACCAAGGGTATCAATAGGCTCTGGATTCCGGATCAGGGAATCGACCACGTCTTCAGGGAACTGACGGTCTCTGGCAATTTTAAAGATCATCTCGCGCTCCGACTTTGCAAAGTGCTTATCAGCTTCTGCCAGTTGAATCAGAATATTAAGTTTTTTCTTTGTAACGATATCCATAGTGTCGTGGAGCTGAAGTAAAATATTTTTCTATTTTTCTACCAATTGGGTGGTCCGGTTCTTAATAATATCTGCTGCCAGATAAATGGCCTGTCTGAAAGAGCTTTCACTGGCCTGGTTTTTACCAGCAATTGCGTAGGCAGTTCCATGGTCAGGTGAGGTTCTTACATAAGGCAATCCGGCTGTGAAGTTTACACCCGTTTCAAATGCAAGTGCTTTAAAGGCAACCAGACCCTGATCGTGATACATGGCCAGTACGCCATCATATTTGTGGTTCATGCCTGAAGCAAAAAAACCATCAGCAGGAAACGGTCCGAAAATCAATTTACCTTTTGATTTCAAATCCATAATCACAGGCGAAATAATGTCTGTTTCTTCTTTGCCAAGCAAACCTGAATCACCGGCATGAGGATTTAAACCCAACACAGCAATCTTCGGCTTATTGATCAGGAAATCTTTTTTCAGCGAGAGTTCCATGAGCCTTATTTTAAGTTCAACACGCTCCCTGGTTATGTAAGCTGGAATTTCCTTCACGGAGATATGTTCAGTAACCAATCCTACTTTAAGGTCATCACTCACCATCATCATCAGACTTTCGCCTGCATCAAATTCCTGAGTGAGGTATTCTGTGTGGCCATGAAAAGGAAAATCAGGTCCATGGATGGTGTTCTTGTCAATCGGGCCTGTTACAAATCCGTCAATCAGACCTTCCTTTAATTCTTCCACTGCTTTTTTTAAGCAAAGCAAAGCAGCGTGTGCAGTTTGCCTGGAGGGTTGTCCCGGGTTGATTTCAATGACATCTTCCCAGCAATTCACAACATTAATGGTTTTTGAAAAAAACTGTCCTTTGGATTTTACCTGACTGTAATTAAACTCTTCGAGATTCATCAACTTTCTGTAAAACGAAAGCACTTTGGCAGATCCGTACACAACGGGTGTCATCAAACTCATGAGCCGGTTATCGGTCAAAACTTTTATAATTACTTCAGGCCCGATACCATTGAGGTCACCTAAGGTTATTCCGATCCGCGGTTTGTCTGGGTGTATCATTTATGATGGTTGAATTCTTGTATTTCGCAATTTACATGAATTTTCTTGTTTTGGATTTATACTTTGTAGTTTCGCTCTGCGTAAAATAAACCTGGTTTATAAATCAAAGATGGTAAGGCCAAAGAAGTTTTTAGGACAGCATTTTCTGAAGGATAAAAACGTGGCGCTTCGCATTGTTGAATCGCTGTTGCTTTCCAATGGTGTAAACCACGTTGTTGAAATCGGGCCGGGCACCGGAGTGCTCACACAATATCTACTGGCCAATCCTGCCATTGATCTTAACGTTGTTGAGATCGACCGTGAATCAGTTGCTTATCTTGCCGAACATTACCCGTATCTGAAGGATAGAATTATTTCTGGTGATTTCCTTGAGCTTGAAATGGAAAAACTTTTTTCTGAAAAGCTGAACATCATTGGCAATTTTCCCTATAATATATCATCTCAGATTTTCTTCAAAATTTTAGATCACCGCAATCAGGTTTCACAGGTAGTGTGCATGATTCAAAAGGAGGTGGCCGACCGGATTGCCGAAAAGGAGGGAAGCAAAACGTATGGAATATTAAGTGTGTTCCTTCAAACCTTTTATGATATCGAATACCTTTTTAAAGTTCCGCCCGGTGTTTTCTTTCCTCCTCCCAAGGTGATGTCTGCCGTGATCCGACTTGTCCGTAATCATCGTGACAAACTTGAATGCGATGAAAGTCTGTACAGGAAGGTAGTGAAGCAGGCATTTCAAAACAGACGTAAGACATTGCGCAACGCACTGAAAATCCTAAATTTGTCTCCCTCAATTTACAGGTTAGACATGATGGATAAGCGGGCCGAACAACTGTCGGTTGAACAATTTATTTTTTTAACCCGGGAAATTGAAAAGTCAAATGAGACTTGAAGAGTTTGAGTTAACCAAAGAATTTCGGGATCGCTTTCAACAAGCCCTGGAAGAACATGACAGTGCTTTCATTCTGGAAAGCCTGGAGGATGTCAATCCGGCTGATATCACCGCACTGCTATATGAATTCAATGGTAAAGAGTCCAAATATGTGCTGGACTTATTGTCGCTTGAGGTAAAGTCGAAGATCATCAATGATCTTGATCCGGATACACGAAGAACATTTCTGATTAATAATTATGAAGCCACTGAGATAACGGAGATAGTTAATTATTTAGACTCAGATGACGCTGCGGATATTCTCAATGAACTTCCGATAAAAACGAGTGAAGAGATCATTGCTCGCCTGGATCCTGATTTGAAATCGCAGGTAATTGACCTGTTACGCTATGATGAAAACGTTGCAGGCGGATTGATGGCAAAAGAATTGATAAAGGCCAGGGATTACTGGACAGTGGTTCAGTGTGTAGATGAAATCCGCAAACAAGCTGAGAATGTTACCAAGTTCTATGCTGTTTATGTGGTTGATGATCAGGATAAATTACTGGGTAAGGTGTCGCTTCAACGGTTGATTTTGTCTGAGCCGAAGACTATTGTCAATGATATTTTTGATGGAGATATTATTGCGGTTGAAACCTACATGGAAGACAGGGAAGTTGCTGAAATAATGAGTAAGTATGACCTGGAATCTGTTCCTGTCGTGAATGTGCAAGGACAGTTGGTAGGAAGAATTACGATTGATGATGTTGTTGACGTAATAACCGAGCAGGCTGAAGAAGAGCGTCAGATCATGTCGGGTATAACGGAAGATGTTGAAGAAGATGACAGTGTTTGGCGAAACACACGTGCCCGATTGCCATGGTTACTTATTGGTATTCTGGGAGGCATGATAAGTGCCCGGTTTATGGGATTCTTTGAAGTTGAGATCGCGAAAATTACGGCCATCGCATTTTTTATTCCTCTCATTCAGGCCACAGGAGGAAATGTGGGCATTCAATCTTCATCGCTTGTAGTTCAGAGCCTGGCAAGTCCTGGTTTTGTAGATGAAGGGTTATGGAAGAGATTATTGAAAGTTTTCAGTGTTGCCTTGTTAAATGGTTTTTTTCTTGCAATGATCGTATATGGAGTTACCTTCCTTGTATTCGGGCGGGATTCTCTCAACCTGATTGTCTCACTTGCCCTTTTTTTTGTAGTGGTGTTTGCATCATTTGTTGGAACGGTAACACCGCTTATTCTTAACAGGCTCGGATTTAATCCAGCCCTTGCCTCAGGACCTTTTATTACTACGACCAATGATCTTCTTGGCTTAGGAGTTTATTTCCTTACCATTCATATTTTTTTGTAAGTAACCATTATGCGACCCATGTAATATTTTTGGTCAGCTTATAGGGTTCCACTTTAATAATCAATCTATATTGTAATTAAATATTCATTATAGAATAGATTTTTACTCATCCCAAGCGAATACAGATGTCAGCCATTAATCGACTTAAACTCAAGGTTCAGGATAGAGTAAGTCATATTATCGAAAGACCAATACTAACCTCATCACTGGTTTTATTATTCGTTTCGATATTGGTCATCAGTCTGAGCATGAAGTATTATTTATCCGATTTTAGTAATTTCTGGCCTCAGATTTTAGTAGAAGCACATGGAATGATATTCGATATCACCATAATCGGCATTTTGATTTTCTGGCTAAATCAAAATGGTGAAATACGTCAACGCATAAGAACCTATCGTGATGAAATTGACGATTTCAGACTCTGGGAGTCGGATGAAGCTGCTTTCAGAACAGTTGGTAATATCAAGCGACTAAACAGGCATAAAATTCACGAAATTAATCTTGTGAATTGTTATCTCTCACGTACGAATCTAAATTATGTAAATCTGAAGGGATCAAATCTAAATTCTGCTAATTTGACAAATTCATCATTGATAGAAACAAACCTGGAGAACTCAAGGCTTAATCAAACCAATCTTGAAAATTCAAATCTGAACCAGGCAAATCTCAATGCTTCTTACGCAAGCGGGGCGAATTTCAAGGATGCTTTTCTCATTAAAGCCCGATTTGAAAATGCATTTCTTATCAAGGCTAACTTTAAGAATGCATTTTTAATGGAAGCTAATTTACAAGGCAGTTATTTAATGGGTGCTGATTTCGAAAATGCCAGTTTATACAAAGCGGATTTAAGGGGTGCCAAAGGACTCAGCATTGAACAGCTGGTCAAAGTAAAAACATTATACCTTGCAAAATTTGATGATGAACTGCTGGAGCAGATTAAGATTTCCGTACCGGAACTGGTAGGTGCATGATTTGAAATAGTCAATAAAAAAATTATTTTTGCAAAGGTTTAAACAACGGCCACCGACAGCGGTGGCCGTTGTTTCTTTTTTGACCATTGAATGAAGTCTGGGGAGAACGAGAGGGTAAACCAAAAAGTAAAAACATTATGAGTAAAAAGATTTCGTATTACACAAAGGAAGGATTAGACCGGTTGACAAGTGAACTGGCCAGTTTAAAAACCAAAGGAAGATCAGATATTGCCAAACAAATAGCGGAAGCCCGTGACAAAGGCGATTTAAGCGAAAATGCAGAGTATGATGCAGCGAAGGATGCACAAGGTCATTTGGAAGCAAGAATAGCGCAGATGGAGAATGTACTTAGCTCTGCACGTTTGCTGGATGAATCAAAGATTGACACCTCCTCAGTTTCTATTTTGTCTAAGGTGACGATTAAAAATAATAAGAATGGCGCAACGGTTACTTACATGCTGGTATCGGAAGAAGAGGCTGATTTGAAAGCCGGAAAAATATCCACCCAGTCACCTATCGGAAAAGGTCTGTTGGGAAAGAAGCAGGGAGACAAGGCTATTATAAAAACTCCTGCTGGTGAAATGGAGTTTGAGATTGTTAATATTGAAGCTTAATTAAATATCTATGGCCAGTATTTTTACCAGGATAATTAACCGGGAAATACCAGCTTATATCATTGCTGAGGATGACCGTTTTATTGCATTTCTGGATGTAATGCCGTTGGTGGAAGGTCATGTGCTGGTGGTGCCCAAGCAGGAAGTTGATTATATTTTTGATCTTGATGATCGGATGCTCGCTGATATGATGGTCTTTGCAAAGAAGGTTGCGGTGTCAATAAAAAAAACTATTTCATGCAAACGTATTGGCGTTGCCATTATAGGTTTGGAGGTGCCGCATACACACGTTCACCTTGTTCCGATGAATAGCATGGGTGACATTAATTTCTCGAGGCCTAAACTTTCACCATCAAAGGAAGAGCTGGAGAAGGTTGCAAAGGCAATCCTTGCGAATCAGTGAAAGGTGGTTGATTAAAGGAAATCGATATCTATGTTGAGTGGATACCGCATCAGGAATTCCAGTGCTTCTTCTACAGTCATACCTTCAAATAGTACTTTATATAATCTATCGGTAATCAGGGCACGGACTTTATAGTGGTCTGCACATTTTTTCGCTATACGTACTGTATTCACTCCTTCTGCTATTTCAGTCATGTCACTTAATATGGCTTCCAGCCTTTCTCCTTTGGCCAGCCGGTAACCAACCGTAAAGTTACGACTCATCGGGCTGTTGCAGGTAGTAACCAGATCCCCGATCCCCGCAACGCCCAGAAATGCTTTCAAATCTCCGCCTAATGCACGGCCGAGGTAAATCATTTCCACGGCACCACGACTGATCAAAAGACCCTTTGCATTTTCACCATAGCCCAATCCACTCAGTGCCCCTGATGCAATGGCAATGATGTTTTTTAATACTCCGGCTATTTCTACACCAACGATATCATTATTTTCATATACCTGAAATCGATCATTCCTAAGTAATTTTTTCCCTATCTGTTTTACTTCATTAAAATGACTGGCCACTACTGTTGCACCCGGCTGGCGCTGGGCCAGCTCTTTTGCCAGGTTTGGTCCTGCCAGGCAACCTACACGAACCACTACACTTTCTTCCTTTATCACCTCACTCATGGTCTTCACTTGTTCACGTGTCAGGGTTGAAACGCTTTCAATGGTTTCGCCTGCTGGCAGGGTAATGTCAAAACCTTTCGTTCCGTGAATCAGGATGTGATAGGGATGCAGATAGGGCGATAGTTTTTTCATCATGTCGCGGAAGTGGGCTGATGGCACCATCGGAAAAATAACATCACATTGCGAAGCCAGATAAGCAAGATCACTGGTGGGCTCAACATGATTGCTCATGGGATAACCCCGGTGAACGCGGGTAGATAAAATGCTGCTTACAACAGCTTCATCACGGGCGTATAAAATAACCCGTCTGTTCACTGCTAAAATATTGGCGATTACAGAACCAAAATTTCCGGCACCGATTACTCCTACTGGCTTGTCAGATAAACTGCTCGAGGTCATAGCCAACCAGCCTGTTGTGGTAGTAATAAAGTACGGTAAGGTCTTTGGTGATGATGTTTCCTTTTTTGTTCAGAAGGAGAGGGCGCTTGAGATGAAAGATGCCGACATTCTCAATTCCAAGCTTCAATACATTATCTGCTTTTCCTTTCAGATGCGTGGCAAAATAAACTTTCTCCTGATCATGTAATTCATAAATCTTTTTTCGCACACGCTTGAAGCTTTCACGAAACTCAGCATAATCAAGTTCAAGATCTTCTTCCGGTAAACGAAGCAGACCAAATAAATCAAGTTTGGGAAATTTACGTTGCCACAGTTCGAATGCAACAAATGCTGCCACGTGACTTGCAAATACCCGATTAATTCGATGATACTCACTTACAATTTTCTGACTAAGCATTCGCGTATATTCATCTTCACGCTGCTTGTCTTCTGAAATCTGGCCGTTGGAAATGAAATAGTCTTTGGTATGAATCAGCCGCCCTTGATTGTCTATGCTATGTCCATCTTCATCTACATAATTACCCAGCACATCAAGTGCTGTTCCGATCGAAACAGAAATGTTTGAACCTTTGGTAAAGAATTTAAAAAGAAATCTAATCAGCTGAACACTGCCATACTTATCCTGCTCAGGAAAATATTTATCCTGACCTTTTACATGAAGGTAATCTTCAATAAGATCAGGTGCCTCCAGTACAAAATTATAATTTAGTGTTACGGGTACGATGAAGATCTTTCGCACTTCGGTGGCGTCAGGGTTTTCAAGGTAAAGATTTCGCTGCGCTTCAAGGGCCGTACTTAGTAATCCTAACTTAAGTTGTTTTTCGATCAGCCCCGAACGTGATCGGGTGCCACCCGGAAAAAATAAGCTGTGTGCCCCTTTCTGAATAGCCAGGTTGGAGTACATTTTCAAGGTTTCCAGATAGGGAAGGTTTTTCTTTCTGCGATCTACTTTGTAAGCCCCGAGGCTGTTCATGAAGTAGGCGAATATTTTAATATTAAATAAATTGAGTCCGGCACCGTAAATAAATGCTGGAAGCCCCAGTGAATGAATGACCCAGCCTATTAAAATGGAATCGAGGTTGCTGAAATGTGTTGGCACCATTACCACCGTTCCCTTCTTTGCCAGCTTACGCAGCATTTTTACTTTCCCAACAATTTGAATTTTATCCCGAAGCGTATATTGATTTCTAAAAAAGGCTCCGAATTTTTTTACACGGGCACCATTCAGCAATCGTGAAAACCAGAATTTTATCAGTTCGCGCGTAACACGATAGGAGTTGGGTTTGAAGTTTCCCGCTATTTCATTCGCATAGCGCGTAACAATGCGCTTCAGTATTTCTTCATGCGTCTTATCAGCTTCATCATTGATTCTGGAGCTTGCTTCTATTAAATCCTTTTTAACATTTGACCAGAAGCGTGAATCGTCTTTTGGATCTACCCGCCATGGATTTCGCTTGATACGATTTTGCTCACGATAAACAGTTGCCTCAATTTCATCAATCAGTTGTTTGCGTGCAGGCCGCAATTGCAATATGAGTTCGAAGGATTTACGGGATACTTCTTCTAAAAACTCCTTTCTGTTTTTACTAAGCTGATAGACTGGCCAGTCTGGAATACCTTCCAGTATTGGTTTATAAGGTTTGTTCTTATTCTTTTTTTCTTCCAGTGTTTCTTCCATCACAAAAGTAAATCCAAATGGGAGGTCAAAGTTAATTGCAGAATTTGCATTCCACAAACCGTTTAAAATTCTTCATTTCTCTGTTTCGATTTGGAAAGGGATTGAGCCATATCATGAAAACGTGCCTCAGCTTCCTGTAGAAATTCATTGTCTACCAGCTTCTTTAGTTCATCCTCGGAAGTTATGTCAAATTCGCTGACTTTAAATGTCTGTTCAAAGGAGCCAGCTTCCAGCTTGATCAAATATCGGTTATTCCAATTGAAAATTGTTATTTTCAGCGTTGGATGGGGAATCTCGCCAACAATTCTCATACGTAATCCGAAAAGGCAATTAAAGTTTGACGCAATATAGGCGCAAATATTAATTGTAAACTAATCCCAAATATTTTGGGTTGTTTGTCGTTCATCTGCTTGAAAAGACTTTTTCAAACACGCAAATTATCGTTACTTGTAACCTATTCTCTTTCTTAAGTGTTTTATTACGAAGTATTGATCCCGCATGGATAAGAAAGTAAAATCATTTTTATTATTTACCCTAACCGGGTTTTTGCTTGCAGCATCGTTATTTTCAAACAACGCCAATGCAACCCATTTGCGGGCTGGTGAAATTACCATGGAGCGTGTAAGTTGTACTGCCCTTACATTTAACATTACCATCACGGTTTATACAGATCTGGGTTCACCCATAAAATTTGGTGATGGTTTGCTTGATTTTGGAGACGGAAGTACCCCGCTTACCACACCCACAAAGGAAAATATACGAAGACCTGATTTAGGCCCTGAAGTGGGTTTTGTCGAGTTCACGACTACGCATACATTTGGCGGCCCAGGTAAATATGTGATCAGCTACCTGGAAGCCAATCGCAATGCAGGCGTTCTCAATATGTCAAACTCTGTTGAAACCCGGTTTTATGTTGAAACACAGATTATTATAGATCCATTTCTTGGGTGTAGCAACACGCCACGGTTGCTGGTACCGCCTATAGATAAAGGTTGCACAGGGTCTGCTTTCTTTCATAATGCCGGGGCATATGATCCTGATGGTGACAGTATTTCCTATGAAATGGCAATTCCCAAAAGAGATAAAGGAGTTTTGGTAAATGGATACAGAGATCCGAATGCAAGGGATTTTTATCTGGGACTGGATTATAATAACGCCAATGAAAATGGGGATGGACCGCCTACCTTTTTGATTGATCCGACCACAGGCACCCTCACCTGGGATTCACCTGGTGCGCCCGGAGAATACAATATTGCATTCCTTGTAAAGGAATGGAGAAAAGTAAGCGGCTTCTGGATTCAGATCGGTTATGTAGTCAGGGATATGCAAATCATTATCGATGATTGTCTTAATCAAAGACCCGAGCTGGAAGTTCCTCAGGATATTTGTGTGGAGGCAGGCACGATTATCAATCAGGATATTTTTGGGTTTGATCCTGATTTTGACAGCGTTAAGATTGAAGCTTTTTCACAGGTGTTTACAATAAATCCATCACCAGCCACCTATGCCCCAAATCCGGCTGTTTTTCAGAAGACAGGACCTGGTTTGGATGCTAAATTGGAATTTACATGGGCAACAACCTGCGATCATGTGAAAGAACAGCCCTATCAGGTGGTTTTTAAAGTAAGTGATAGATCTGAAAATGGCCCTACGCTCGTTCAATTTAAAACCTGGAATATTACAGTGGTTGGTCCGGCACCTAAATGGAAACCTCCTGTTGTTGATCTGGGAGCAAAGTCGGTAAAACTTGAATGGGAAGATTATGCATGCAAGGTAAATGCCTCTGGCATGGAGATATGGCGAAGAGTAGATCAGTTTGTATTTACACCTTCCGAGTGTGAAACGGGAATGCCTGATTATCTGGGGTATACAAAGATTGCGGATGTTTCAATGACAACCACAACATTTAATGAT
>Ga0105090_10002095_pt1 | contig 11030 bp, 7 predicted proteins | sample PPLLak3March2015_FD_79110 | JGI IMG/M metagenome (GOLD analysis project Ga0105090, IMG submission 79110) | Freshwater sediment microbial communities from Prairie Pothole Lake near Jamestown, North Dakota, USA - PPLs Lake P7 Core (1) Depth... | ecosystem: Environmental > Aquatic > Freshwater >... | reverse complement strand
TGTGGGGAACTGACTGTGAGCGGCCGAAATCAAGCAAGCCGGAAAATTATAGTGAAAGTAACCGTACTTACCGCCGAGATAATTCTTATTATCTAGATAGTTTGCAATTATCCATTGCTCAAAAGTCTCGTCAAAAGTTTCCTCATAACTTAGAGAGTTAAGAGTATTAACAACACCCTCAATTCCATTAACCTGATCATTTATTAGTGTACTTATAAAGTTTTCTTCTCCAAAATGTTCCCACATAAAAGTCATCCACAACTTTACCTGGTTGTAACTTGCCCCGTCAAGGAAATATATAAGACTTAAATCTGGGTAGTATGAAAAAAAAGCCTGGCTATCGTAAATATCTTGCTGATTAATATCTTCCAGCAAGTAGACTGGTGCGAATGTCGCAAATCCCTCATCAATCCAGGCATCCTCCCAGTATTTCACAGGATTGCCGGGGGGCTCCGGCGAATGATCTCTTCCCCAATGCAGCATATGCCCGAATTCATGCGCAAGAACTAAATCGGCAGAGTAAGGAAAAGCATCAGGTGTAATGTAGATCATTTCTTTTTGATTGCTGTGCTTTGTCCAGGTCTGCCAGACGAGTGAGTCTGCCATCTGATGAGCCGGATCAAAATAACCCGTCCAGCCCTCTTTCGGAATAATGAGAATATAAATTCTCGGATCGTTATCAAACTCATCCGGCACCGGTCCATAAAGGGAAGTAAGGTTAGGAACAAAATCCATATCAAAATTATTTACGAGTGAATTTATCTGCTCTGCAGTCGGCGGATTATTTACTTCGATATCAATAAAGAAGTAACATTCATTTCCTATAGATTTGCAGACAGCGCTTATGATTCTCTGTTCAATCGGCGGACTGGGCTGCCAGTCGATATATGCAGTTGACCAGAACTGGAGCGTGTCGCCAATGTTTACCTGGCAAAACAAATTGTGAGGTGATACAAGAATTAAAAATAATATCAACCCGGCTGTCTTTTTCACCTTAATGCTCACATAGAAATAATCTTTAAATCAAAACTTTGCTTTTATAAGTATAATTTATTCTTGTGCAGATAAAAGTCAAGCAAGTAAAATAGTTTTTATTTAACTAGTATCATCTTCTTTGTTTGAAAAAACAAACCAGTTTCGAGCTTGTATATGTAAACACCGCTCGAAAGTTTTGCCCCGTCAAAATTAACCTCATAACTCCCGGCAGGTTTTTCTTCATTAACAAGTGTTGTGATTTCATTTCCGAGGAGATCATTAACTTTCAGTGTTGTAAATGCCGGCGACGGAATTGAAAACGAAATTGTTGTTGATGGATTAAACGGATTGGGATAATTCTGCTCTAATGAAAAAACTTTGATTGTTGAAACTTCTGCTTCAACTTCATGGGAATATTCAAATGTTCCATCGAAATCAATTTGTTTTAATCTGTATTGATAAGATCCGGCAGGGAGATTTTTGTCCTCAAAGGAGTAGTCCCGCGCTTCTGTTGTTGTTCCGAATCCGGAAACGAAACCAATGGTTGCCCAATCTTCTTGACCGGGCGTAGTCATTGACGAAGCCCGCTCTATCTCAAATCCTGAGTTATTCACTTCTGTTGCAGATGACCAGTTAAGAATAACATCTGTTCCATTCACATTAGCTGTAAAGTTTGTGAATTCCACGGGCACCACCGAATCCTGAAGTTTTATCAGATAAACATCTCCCTCACCCTGTCCGTATGACCAGGTAAATCCTGTAACCAGATGAAACCCGGTTTGTGATGATGCTACTGAAAATGCGCGGTCATCACCGGATCCGCCGATTGTACTCGACCAAAAAGATTCACCTGCAGAATTTGTTCTTAGAACATACATATCATAACCACTTCCCCCTGAAGCCGACATCCCTGCAATTAGATATCCACCGTCCTGAAGCTGCTGAAGATATTCACCCTGATCTGCTTCAACACTACCATAAATCTTTTTCCATTGAAGAACACCATTTCCATCCAGCTTTACGAGAAGAACATCCGTATCTGTTGTAAAGGATGATTCGGTACCAGTGTATATAAATCCTCCATCGGGGGTGGACTGAATATCATAACATTCGCTCTGCCAGGCACCGGGATAAATATTACTCCATAAAGCATTTCCCAGATTATCTGTTCTTATAATGTAAGAAGCCCATTCAGAGCTTTGCGTAAATCCGCCGATTATATACCCTCCATCACTAAGCTGCTGTACAGCTAAAGCTACATCACCACCTTCATTTTCTCTGAAAAAAACTTTTTTCCATTGAACATTCCCATTCATATCGGTTTTTATAATATACATATCATAATTACCAAAAGCGCCGTGCATCAACCAGGTTTGACCCGCAACAATATATCCGCCGTCGGAAGTTTGCCACACTGAATGAGCCCTGTCATCATTTCCAAAACCGTAATCATACTGCCGCTGCCATTGTATAATACCTTCACTATTGGTTTTTATTAAAAAAGGATCAAAGATTTGCGGACTTACTTCAGTCATACCTGCAATTATAAAACCGCCGTCCTGCGTCTGTTTCAAGGACCTTCCCCAGTCAGTAATATTGAGATTATAAGTCCGGCTCCACAACTCATTTCCCAACGCATCAGTTTTCATTAAAAGAACATCCTGAACAAAATTTGAGCTTTTAAAACCTGCAATAACAATCTCTCCATTAGCTGTTAAGACCATAGATTCACCGCCATCCTGACCGGTTCCCCCGTAAGTTTGTGTCCACTCAATAACCTGTGCATTTATTAAAACTGTTGATAACAGCAGCATAAAAACTGATAAAAATACCTGTGAAAGGGCTGGCTCCTTTTTAAATTCCATTTTTTACTTCCTTTATGTCTAAGATGCTTTTTTTAATTGTTATAGTTATAGTGCTTATTACTTTGATTTTGGGACAAAGACGTCTGTTCAATAATAATCATTATGGATTTTTTGAAAGAAAAGGGGAGAGTAGGAAAGATTTTTCTCTGCGTGCTTGCCTCGCCGACTTGTCCGGCGAAACCTCAGTGAAGACGGAAGTCCAAAAGATTAAGACGGATCATTCCGAATGTAATCTGTAATTTATGAAAGAAAAATGCCTCAACAGCATATTTGAATTTTCTAAAAATAACATTATTATTTAAAAAGATTAGCTGATAATTATTACGACCAACTTAGTCGTTATCTGATTTTAAATATTAAATCTTGTTCATCTTTAATAATAAGTAAGCAAAGTTATGAGTCAATTAAGAGTTTCTAAAAAAGTTGTCATCTACTTAGTGGTTGTAATTATTATACTAATTGCAGGTTACCAATTAATAAATCTTAATTCACATAATCCTGCAAAAGAGGAGGAACACTCTATGGAAAAAATTATTTCGAGAGACGGTACAGAAATAAGTTTTTTGCGAAGAGGAAACGGGCCTCCGCTGCTTCTTGTACACGGCACAATCGCAGATCATACCCGGTGGCTTCCGATCATTCCGTATTTTGAAAAACAATTTACAGTCTATGCAATGGACAGGAGGGGAAGAGGAGAAAGCGGTGATTCTCCTGATTATCATCTCCTGAGGGAATCCGAAGATATCGCAGCTGTAGTAGAAGCAATTGATGATCCCGTATTTCTTCTTGGTCACTCTTATGGCGGTCTTGTTGCTCTGGAAGCCGCATTGCTCACTGATAATATAAAAAGATTAATTCTTTATGAGCCTCCTGTTCCAGCGGGAAAACCTTTTTATCCGCCCGGCGTCCCTGATAGAATGCAGCCACTGATTGACAATGGTGAATTTGAATTTGCACTTGAACTATTCCTGAAGGAAGTGGTTAAGATGCCTGATTATGAGTTTGAAAAGTACAGGCAGCTGCCCGCTTATAAAAAACGCATTCAAATTGTACCAACTATTCCCAGGGAAACGATGGTTGAAAAATTTTATTCTTTTCAACCCGATAAATTTGCCGGCCTGCAAGTCCCGGTATTGCTTTTATTAGGCGGAGATAGTCCTTTAGTTTTTCGGGAGGCTACTGAGCAAGTTGATTCGGCGTTACCCGACAGCAGGATAGTTATTATGCCTGGGCAGCAGCATATTGCTATGGATACAAATACAGAACTGTTTGTAAATGAGGTTAAGAAATTTTTAGAGGAGTAAAAAAGATAATCAATCTCTTTTACTTGTCGCGTGTAGTCTGAATGGTGAAGATGGAGCCGCCGTTTAGACACTTGTCCGCCACTGATATATCAAAGGAGAGCTATGCTTTGTACCAGGTTATTATTTCACCAATACCATCTTCTTTGATTCTGAGTATTCACCGGCGGTTAGCTTGTAAAAATAAATTCCGCTAGTTAAGACAGATGCTTCAAATGTTATATTGTAAACGCCAGAAGATTTTTCTTCATTTACGAGTGTTGTGACTTCATTGCCGAGAATGTCATAAACTTTCAGTGTTGTAAATGCCGGTGACGGAATTGAAAACGAAATTGTTGTTGATGGGTTAAATGGGTTCGGGTAATTCTGATGTAATAAAAACTGCGATGGTGAAAAGGCACTTTCTTCACCGGATACTTCTGTTATTAACTCGTTATGCATAACCAATGTTTGCCAATCGTAATATAATATCGAGCCGTATCGAAATTGACCTACCGCAAAGACCTTGTTGTTCACAAGTGCTGTCATACCCCAAAGCTGACTAACGTAGCCCTCATTGAATGGTGCAGGCAGCGGATGAAGCCTCCATCTTTCTCCATCGAAACTCTGTATCATTGCTTTCCAGAAATGAAGTCCTTCATAAATATAATGTGTCCTTCCCACTCCGTAAATCAATCCGTTTGGTGTTGCTTCTAAAGACCAGAACTGATTTGTAAAGTTGTCGGTAGAATCAGGGTCCAAAGGTTTATAAAATGTGTATTCTTGTGTAACCGGATTATACCTGTATGAAAGAGTGCTAAAATCTGATCCGCCAAAAGGACTTTCATGGGCGACCATAAAAACATCTCCATTGTCTAACACGGTCATCGCTGAAATATCGTAGAAGTAACCGTTTGTTGCAGGTGGTGGAATGGGGTGAACAATTTCTACACCCAGCTCTAACTCCATTACTAATGGGTACGGGAGGTAATCACAATCTGCGGCAGCAGGGCCAACGGAGAGGAAGTTACCGTTTGGTAAAGGTTCGATTGCCCACAATGCACCTTTTTGAGTTGTCGGCAGAACAGCATATGTGAGAGTATTAATATTATAATCAACCACCATTGTATAAAACTCAAAGCAGAATCCTCCCGGATCGGAAATGCCGCGTGTTCCGACAATGAGAAGACGTGTGGAGTCATTCGGGTCAAAAACTGCGTCCCGGATAAAATGAAATTGAGCACCCGGTGCCTGGAAGCTTTGGATGTTCCACGTGTTGGTATTCCTGTAATACCTGAGCAGAAAACCATTTGGATGTGCTAACAAAGGATCGGGCAGGTATTCCCCGACTGCAACAAAATCTCCATCAGTTCCCGGAATAAAGTTTACGGATGTAAGCTCATACCATGTCCATCCGAAATTCGGCGGGTCAAGTATCGCCCACGGATCCTGGGGAGTATCTTTGATCATCACGAGCGGATAAAATGGTGAACCGCCGACAACTAGTTCACGCTGCCGCCCTACAGCAACAAGCCTGCCCTGATGATCTGAGTCAATATCCTGCAATTCGCTTTGATCAAGCGGTGCGGGACTCTCTTCCATAAAAAACTGCTCCTGTCCGAAAGTTAGTTCCGGCGAAGATGATGTAATAAAGAAAAATATAAACAGCGGTAAGAATAGCCTGTTTTGGGATTTTAAAACCCTGTAAAAATAGTCTGTAAGTGATTTCATAATACTGCCGTTGATAATTGATTTTATCGGATAATTATTAATAAAGTATAAATAATTATTCAACTTCAAAATACCTTTCGATGGGATGGATATTAATATTGTACTCCCGGCCGTCATTCCGGACCACACTATTTCCGTTTTGCGGGCGTCCGGAATCTGTTTCCACTTTGTCATTGCGATCCCGACTTTAGTCGGGAGAAGCAATCTTATTTCAGCAGGATCATTTTCTTTGCTTCTGAAAAACCGGATGCAGACAAAGTATAGAAATACAATCCGCTTGGTAAATTCTTCCCGATAAATTCAACCTCAAAAATTCCAGCTTGCTTTTCTTCATTAACAAGTGTTGCAACTTCATTTCCCAGAATATCATAAACTTTTAATGTAACATTACCGGTTACCGGCAACAGATAACTTATTACCGTACTTGGATTAAAAGGATTCGGATAGTTTTGCGCGAGCTCGTACACCTGCGGCGTTTCACTTTGATTATCCACGGATGTAACCGTACTACTTGTCATTTTATGAATTGTTCCTCCGTACCCAACAGCCCAGCCCATTTGACACTCACTTAAATTATCCGGAAAATCCATGTGAGTTAAAGTTGACGGGGCAGTATATTCATCTATCCAGCTGAGCCCGTCATCGGTGCTGTGAAATATTTTTTCACCGCGGATATACCAAAAATTATTGCCGAAACTTTCTATTCCATTTATATTACCCGCGCCGGGTACAGAATGTGCCTGAAAAGTTATCCCGCCGTCTGTTGATCTGCTCATTGCTGTTGCTGCTGCCAAACCGATACCACCTGAATTAATAAAGAGTGAGAAAATATAAATACCTGCACCCGGTGTTTCATGTTCAGTGTAGGTTAGTCCTCCATCGGTAGAGCGGAAAATGGAGGTAAAACTTGTTCCCCAATAAATATTCGGCAGAGATATTTGCAAAGAATTATGAACAGCCTGGTGAATATTGTTAGCAGCAGGGCGGTTCGGGGATAGCTGCCAGGTACTCCCCCCATCGGTTGTCAACAAAATATTCCAAAAATTTGATATAGGACTTCCCACAGCTATTCCGTTTGTAAAATCAGTCATCCTGATTCCTTTTATAAAACCTTCAGTGTTTGAGTAAACCTGTATCCACGAATCGCCGCCATCCGTTGTTTTATAAATAGCAGTGCTCATCTGGCTTTCTGTAGTAACCCATGCTGTGTTAGCATCAATCGCTTCCATATTACGAACATCTCCGGTAATTATTCCGGGATTCGGGTTAGCATTAAGCCAATTAATTCCACCATCTGTCGTACGCAGAACTGTAGCATTTGCTCCTGCTGTCCAGCTTACAAGTTCGTTTACCGCTTTGCACGTATATAAAAGTCTTGTTGTACCGGAATTTTGCGGCGACCAGCTATAGCTGCAGTCTTGCGACAAAGTTGGCTGGCTGATCGTGCAAATAGCTGATAAGATTAATAAAACCGATAAATGTTTTTTCATAATATTTAAAGCTTTAATTAATAATTGACAACCAGCAATTAAACTAAAAAAAATTAACAAAAAATAAAACAGTCTGATTGTCATTACTGCGTGCTTGCTTCGTAGAAATTGTTGGCAATGAGCAATTAATATTTTATGTTTGCCCGGCACTAATCAAATTATTTATTCACTTTTCATTAAAACATTTTAAGGAGGTTAGAATGAAAAACAAACTAATAATGCTCTCGGTCCTGGTTATCGCAGTGATAGCTTTCTCAGGATGCGAGACGGCCAATTCGCCGGACAACCCGGATGCCGGCGGTTCTCTGTCAAAAGGAAATTCCGTTTACGGTACGGAAGGCATGCCGATGAATGCTGTTCTCAACCAGGAGCTTGCGCTTGCCAGAGCTTCAACTGCTAAATATCATAATATCCAGACAGCCCTTGCTGATGGTTATATTGATATAAATCTTTATATACCTAACATGGGCTGGCACTATATGGATACAACACTGGTGGATGAGAATTTTGAAATAGATAAACCCGAACTGCTTGTATATGCTGAAAAGCCGAATGGCGGACTCCGTCTCGTTGCCGTTGAATATGCCGTACCGCTTCCATTATCCAGTAACCCGCCGGAAGGCTTTACTGGCGATGATGATGTGTGGACCGAGAATGTAGGCGCAGGACTATGGACTCTTCACGCATGGGTTTGGCTGCATAACCCGAATGGTGTCTTTGCCCCTTTTAATCCGAACACGCCCTAATAAAAATATTAAACCCCGCAAATTATCTCTGCGGGGTTTTTTGATTACTTCAATCGTAGCCCCGCAAACTTTTTTAAGAAAATCCCATAGAAGAATTTTATTTGCTTGTCTGGAAACTATGAAAAGAAAAGCTGTCCGCGGAAGGAGGATTGGTGGAAACCCCGCTGTCATTACCGCCCCGATTTATATCGTGATAACCTCCAGCAGGAATCTATGAAAGAAAATCCCTTCAACACCACATTTGAATTTTCTGCGATTATTATTATTATTTAAAAAAGTTTAGCTGATAATTATTAAGTCTATCATATTCATCTTAAGTAATAAGTAGGTAAAGTTATGAGTCAATTAAGAGTTTCTAAAAGAGGTGTCATCTACTTAGTAGTTGTGGTTATTACAATAATTGCAGGTTACCAATTAATAAAACTTTATTCTCATAATCCTGAAAAAGAGGAGGGATACTCTATGGAAAAAGTTATTTCGAATGACGGCACAGAAATAAGTTTTTTGCGAAGAGGAAACGGGCCTCCGCTGATTCTCGTACACGGCACAACCGCAGATCATACACGCTGGCTTCCGATAATACCATACTTTGAAAAAGAATTTACAGTTTATGCAATCGATAGGCGCGGAAGGGGAGAAAGTGGCGATTCTCCGAATTATCATATCATGAGGGAAGCCGAAGACATTGCAACTGTGGTAAGGGCAATTGATGACCCCGTATATCTTCTCGGTCATTCTTATGGTGGTCTTGTTGCTCTGGAAGCTGCATTGCTCACTGATAATATAAAAAAATTAATTCTTTATGAGCCTCCTGTTCCGGCTGGAAAACCTTTTTATCCGCCCGGTGTCCCCGATAAAATGCAGCCATTGATTGACAATGATGAATTTGAATCTGCACTTGAAATATTTCTGAAGGAAGTAGTTAAAATGCCTGATTATGAGTTTGAAAAGTACAAACAGTTGCCTGCTTACAAAAAACGAATTCAAATTGTACCAACTATTCCAAGGGAAACGATGGTTGAAAAATTTTATACTTTTCGACCCGATAAATTTGCCAGCCTGCAAGTCCCCGTATTGCTTTTATTGGGTGGAGATAGTCCTTCAGTTTTTAGGGAGGCAACTGAGCTGGTTGATTCGGCGTTGTCCGATAGCAGGATAGTTAGCATGCCCGGTCAACAGCATATTGCTATGGACACAAACACTGAATTGTTTGTTAACGAAGTAAATAAGTTTTTGTTCGATAAAGATTAACCTGCTCTGCCTGTCATTTCCATCAAAGTGAGAAATCTTATCCTTGTGTCATTCCGGCTCCCGATTGTCATCAGGATAAACTCCAGCCGGAATCTAAAAAAAGAAAACTTGTCCCCCGAAGGAGGATTGGCAGAATCAATACTTTCATTCCGGCCCTGCCTGCCGGTTTACATACCGTATGTATGCAGGCAGGTTGTCCAGAATCTATTTCCACATTGTCATTGCGATCCGGCAACAGCCGGAGAAGCAATCTCTCACATTGTCATTTATTCGAGAGTCCGTAGACTTCGTCTCCAAGACGAGTAGGAATCTTCTATGTCTGCCCGGGTTTTTGTGTATTTACTCTTGGTAAATTGAGTTAAATTAACTTCTGATACTTATTAAACAAACACGGAGGAATTATGCTATTCAAAAACAAAACAACAATAGTCACCGGTGCTGCTTCGGGTATTGGTAAAAGTACGGCTGAGTTATATGCAAAAGAAGGAGCAAATGTTGTCCTTTCAGATATTGATGAGAAGAAAGGAAACGCTGCGGCGGAAGCTATAAACAAAAACGGAGGCAATGCAATTTTTATTAAAGCGGATGTATCTTCGCATGACGATTGCAGATCATTGGTTGAACAGACCGTTAAACATTTCGGCAGACTCGATGTTGCATGCAACAATGCCGGTATAGGCGGCGAACAAAATCCGGTAGCAGATTACAGCATTGAAAACTGGAATAAGGTAATTGCTGTAAATCTCTCTTCTGTTTTTTATTGTATGAAGTATGAAATTAAAGCAATGCTGGAAGCCGGCGGTGGATCTATAGTAAATATAGCTTCGATTCTTGGCAATACTTCTTTTGAAAACTCTGCAGCTTATGTTTCTGCAAAGCACGGAGTTGTCGGGTTAACCAAAAATGCTGCTGTTGAGTATGCGAAAAAAAATATACGCGTAAATTCGGTAGGTCCTGCATTCATACATACGCCGCTTATTGCAGAACTTGAAAAAGATAAAGAGGCTTACAATTTTCTTGTATCGCTTCATCCTATCGGGCGGCTCGGTAAGCCGGAGGAAGTTGCAGAGCTTGTTATATGGCTCAGCTCTGATAAAGCATCATTCGTAACCGGTTCTTATTACCCAGTGGATGGCGGTTACCTGGCTAAGTAGTTTTGAGCTCTGCTTTAATTTTATATTAATGCACACCTAAGAGCTCACATTGTTACTGAGGCATTTGCAAAATCGGATTCCCGACGCGCCTGTCCCGCTGTGCGGGAATCCGGAATCTATGAAAGAAAAATTGGAGGAAAGCTTAAAATCTTACCGGACTTGCTAAGATTATGTTTCATACAAAGTATCCTAACGTTTGCAGCACTAAAACTTGTTCCACCTTTTGAGTAAGGAAGATCGTGATCGAAGTGTAAATTCTCTTTGGCTCCGCAGAGAACACACTGTCCCTTGTCTCTCGCCCAAACCTCCAGCTTAACGGTTGTTGGAATTAATCTTGAGTGCGGTAAAATTAATTCTTTTCTCTTTGTTATGAACTCAACAGGGGAGAGGTAAAACTTAAAAACATTTCTTACGCCGGTGTTAACAATCTTTGCATCCACAAGATTAAAGAAACCTTTGTAACACCAAATACCGTCTTTAATTTTTTCATAGACTTTAATCTTGTGGGGCTCTTTTATCATTCTCATTTTATAGGATT